>Ga0116168_1000176_pt1 | contig 65902 bp, 51 predicted proteins | sample AD_UKC129_MetaG_FD_89795 | JGI IMG/M metagenome (GOLD analysis project Ga0116168, IMG submission 89795) | Active sludge microbial communities of municipal wastewater-treating anaerobic digesters from Canada - AD_UKC129_MetaG | ecosystem: Engineered > Bioreactor > Anaerobic > Digestate | place... | reverse complement strand
CTTTGGGCTCACTACGAAGATTGATTATTTCATTTACAAGTATGCCGAGAGGTGAAACATTCCGCTGAGATACAGAACGGATAGTTTCTAAATCTTTTAACATATTAGGATAAGAAAGTAATTGAGTAAGGTTCTCAGGGATATTCTTTTTCATCCTTAATGCAAAAAAACGCTCTAATATTATGGCTAAGGCTATTACAGAGCATATCCCAAGTGGAAACATAACCCACCCACCTTGATATATCATATTCATCCAATTCATATAAAACTCCTTTTATCAATACATAAAACTAAATGTCCACCGAATTTGCAAATTTTTATTGCTATATATATCTGATACCTGAAACGGAAAAGGCGAAAAGGGTGCCGATTTTTGTAACGATTGTTTACAAATAGCTAAAAATAATGGGTCTTCAGGTTCTCCAATTACATCTATTCTAACAATTTTACCCTCTGGATTTATCTCACAATCAATTACAACTTCTGTAGGTTTTGTTCCAGAATAGCGTGTATATAAATAGTGACGCCAATATTTTTCTACCCTTTGCTGGATTTCTTTCAAATAGGGCGCCAATTGGTCTTGAAGTGCTTCGTAACCCAGTATTCCTATTTTTTTTACTTGATTATAAATTTTCCCTTGTGGTTTCTGGAGTGCCTTTCCTGAATATTCAGGTTCTAAAACTTCTTCTGGATTTTGCTTTTCTATTAATGGGTTCTCGTCTATTTTATCCTCTTTTTTTAATAGTATTGCTTCCTCCTTTTCCTTATGAGGTGTTCCCTCAACAGGGAGTTCATTTTTCTTTTTCTCCGTTTCCTTAGCTTGTATTTTAGGCGGTTTCTTCGTCTGAGGAATAACATTAGCAACCTGGATTTTTTCCGTTTTAGAACCTAATGTTTCAATTTTTGAATTTTCAATTAACGGAGGTCCAGGAGTATCTCCTTCTTTTGTAACAGGACCAGAAGATATCGAATTAGCCTCTGCAATATTTTCAGTTTTTGAGGGAATTTCATCTGTTGGTTCTACAACTTCCACCAGTTTTTTAATTGATTCTTGTTGTTCTTGTTTTAAAAATTCTACCCTTATAATTTTTTCTTTTGAAATATAGGGGGTTAATTTTGAATAGGAAGAGGTTCCCATGAAAAGCCCAAGAATAAAGCAATGAAATATTAATGAAAACAATAGATAAACAAACATTGTTTTCGTATAATTCATTTGCTTTCCGTTTGGGCTTAAGGAAAAATGGTCATTCATTAGAAGTTAGTTATTTTCGGGTTTATTTGCCCAATTTAGTAAAAATAATTTTTTCATTTTCAACAAGATATGAATATGATATATCCAACCACTGAAAAGTCAACAAATCAAGGGCTAATTTGAGTTTCATTTTATTTAAGTAACATGGGTTCACAGGTAAATTTTCTGTCCCGGGCATCATTTCAATGGTCAGTCCTGTTTGATTTGCAAGAACTGGAGCCACTTTAGATAATGGTAATGCTCCTTCATAAAAAGGAAGAGAAACTTTTCTATCCAACGGAACGGATTTGGGTAAGGAAATTATTACTTCTTTATCCAATAAGGATTGTTTTGTCTCTGGGTTGAAGATTTTACAATCAACAAGTTGGTCCATTCGCATATTTAATGTAGTATAGAAAAATATAAAATCGTCAGTAGCACACCACCGAATATTCTGGGGAACAATACGGGCACTCTTTAATATCATTTCCAATGCTATACTTAAAGGCTTCTGAGAAATAACCACCTCCCCTACGGGTAACTCTGCTATGCTATTATCGGCAACAATATTACAACCATAAGTAAAATTCAGACTATTGAGAACATTAAATAATTTCGTCCCTGCTCCGAACCCTGCTGTTACTGTTATATGTTCATATTTTGAGGGAAATTTACCCATTAAAGACAATCGTGTCAGGTTTTCGTATATAGATTGTTCCGTCGGGTATAAAAAATAATAATCATTTACTTCCTGCAAAGACATATTTGTCTTTTCAGATATTTGCTGAATTAAATTAGCCATTTCCTTTTCAGGTTTATCAATTTGAACCCATCGTGTTTCAGCACCATTAACAATGGAAATAGATATAGGGTATTCTCCTCCTAATCTTCTGACAATAACATTTAATAAAGCCGATTCCTTAATAAGGTCAAAAACATTTTCATTTTGTATCATCTCATCAAGGGAATTACTTCGTTCTTCTTTCGGAGTAGATTTGCAAGATAGGTTTACAAAAATAAGAAGAATACATATCCCAATGAAATATAATATTTTTTTCTGCATAGATTTTCTCATAAAGTAATACAACACTTTTTAATTATGTAATTAAAGGTCAAATATCATACAATCTTATATCATATAACGAAAAAAAGTAAAAATTCTTTTCTTATTAAGGCTATGTTTCAATTATCTGTTTATATTATACTTTGGTGCTTGTCTAATGGAGCACAAACTTTTTACGGAGAAATCCCTGAAAATATCCCAACATTCTTAATAAAAATTCAACGAGAACAATCTGAGTTTTATGGGGGTATTATTATTCAGGGGCAATGGGTAGATAATGCTTCTCTTCCTGAATTAAAAAGTAAATCGGTGGAAATTGTTGTAGATACTCCATGGGAAACACCGCAAATTCATCGCCGAGAATTAGGACATCGGATTGAACTTTCATATGAAGCACCTGTACTGCGGAAAAAAAGACTGGAGGAAGGTTGGAAAAAAGCAGGTTATGTGCTTTTAGATAATCCTCAGGGGAAAAAGGTGTTAAAAGAGGCTATTTATAAGCAAGCAATACGAGCAATCGAAATGGCTCAATCTATTTATCAGCAAAATCAGCCTCCTGAATTACTATATAGCCCGAGTGGAATAGAACTGGATTCAAACACCAACAGGAATACTTTTATAAAACAGTGGATTTTTCATATTTTGATAATCATTTCAGGTGTTTTGTGTTTATCCTTTATTATCTGGAAGTTCCTATTAACTCCCCATTCATCATAAGATAAAAAACTCCCATTTATTTCTAAATCAGCCCTTTAACCTCATAAGCCACAATGAATTGTTCTTTATTTTTTACTTTAAAGGTACCAATAGGAGAACCTCTAACCCTTCCCTTTAACTCTGCCCATGCTCCACTTCCCACAACAATTGCCCCTGGATTTGCCATATCACACAAACGCTTTGCAGAATTTACCCTATCCCCTACAACAGTATATTCCATTCGTTTCGGAGAACCAATAAATCCCGCGACTACCTCTCCCGTTTCGATACCAATACCCAATTGAAAAGCAGGTTTTCCTTCAGAAACTCTTAATACATTCAGTTCTTCGTTTCTTTTTAATATATCTAAAGAAGCACACACAGCAGAATATGTATCATCTCCTGTGGAAATAGGTGCACCAAATATAGCCATAATCTCATCGCCTATATATTTGTCCAATGTTCCATTCCAGGCAAAAACGATTTCTGTCATTGCCGTAAAATGTTCATTTAGCAAAAAGAGTAATTCTTGTGGAGAAAGTCGCTCCGCCATCTGTGATGAACCCCGAATATCACAAAACATTGTGGCAACTTTTTTCTTTTCACCACCCAATTGAATAGCAGAACCTTTGCTTATGATTTGCTCAACAACAATATCGGGCAGAAATCGTCGGAAATTATCCCTCTTTCTTTCTTCTTCAAGCATCTTCATATTTAATTGAGCATTTTCTATAGCAAGGGCAATTTGATTAGCCATAGAACAGAATAAATCTAAATCTCCCTCATCAAAAAAAGCCTTCTTTTTAATCGTATCAATATAAATAGAACCTAATATCCTATCTTCGATTCTTAGGGGAACACACATAGCACTTGTTATTTTGCGGGCAATAACACTCTCCCTATTTCCAAACTCCACATCTGCATAACGGTCTATCATAAGTACGGGTTCACCATCTATGGCAGACTTTCCTGCTATACCCATACTCGGTAAATTCGCTTCTAATCCAGAACCCATTGCCCGTGCAACTTTCGTTACTAAGGTATTTTTATTTTCATCCTTCAAAAGGATAAAGCCTCGTTCCGCACCTAAAACTTCTATCACAAGGTCTAAAACTTGTTCAAGTTTTGAATCCAAGTGATGTGCAGAACCCATAATTTGTGTTGCTTTATATAACGCATCTAACCGACGATAAGTACGAGTCAATTTCTTTATATCAATAGAGGGGGTAACGACTTCTTTCGTCTTTTGTAGGGTCGGTTCCGCTTCTTCCTTGGATATTTTAAATAAAGTATTTTTGACCTCTTCTATTTCCTCACGAACATGTTCCATCTGGTCTATATACTTACTTTCATGTCTGTCCTTATCCTGAAAAGTTTTGGAATCTTTTTTAGGTATGTCATCTCTGAAAACAATTCTGCATTTACTGCCAAGCCATATTTCATCCAAATGTTTGAGTTTATGTTCCACTATTCTTTGACGATTTACATAAGTGCCATTCAAACTTTTCAAATCAGCAATAATATACGCTCCATCTTTAATAAAAATCTTTGCGTGATGTCGCGATATTTCTTCCGTGAATAAAATCACATCACAGTCATTCGACCTGCCTAAAACTATCTCTTTGTCTTCAATAGGAACCGTCTGTGTAGAAATTCCCTGTTGTTCAATAATCAATAAAGGCACAATATACCAACTCCTTTTAATAACATATAGTTATAGAAATTGATATTTAAATTTAATTTAACAAAAAGTTTTTACTTTCTTTGTCAATTATGGGATATAAGGTTCTATAGATATTTTATCTGAAGCAATTCCTTGAAGTTTCATTGTAAATTCCCAGGCTGCTCCTTGATTGTATACAGCCATCAACAACACATTATCTTTTTGTAATTTAACAGGGAACTGGTCCTGGTCAGGTGTCATGGTTCTTCCCTCTGCAAATGAGTGAACCAGATTTCCATTAAGCCACACTTTAACACCATCATTACTTCCCAATAATATCTTTGCTTCAGCAGGTTCAGGCACTGTAATCTTACATGCTACATAATCTACACATTCCACTGCACCACCAGAGAACTCTGCCAAATCTGCATAAATCAAACCATCTCCACGGACTTTTATTGGTAAAATACGCCAATCTTTAACAGAACTCATATCCGTTTCCGGTGGGAAAGAAACTTCATCAAATAATCTTCTGGCTCCGTAATCTTCCATGCGGTAAGGACCACTTACACTCCACGAGCCAATATATTCTCCTTTATTCTTCAGGCCATTTAACAAATACTCTAACTCTTTTGCTTGATTATCTTTTAGGTTAGGAAGCATTTCTTCCAAAATCGGTATCGTTTTTGAAGGATAAGAAAAACAGATATTCTTTGCTACACTAAATCTTGCGTTTGCCCAATCTGCTTTTACCGCATTGTTAATATTCCTTCCTTCTATAAAATCCAATACTTCTAATAAACTCAATTTTGCAAGTCCACCCAAAATATTTTTTTGAAGCGATGGATTGTCACCTGCCATTTTCCAGAGACTTACATAGTAATCATATTTTTGTCTATCTGCCATATTTAAGGTCCTCAATATATTTAAGGAACTTAAAATACCGACATTCTTAACCTCTTCATTGGCTTCCTGCGAAATTTCATCTACTATCTTTTGCAAAGTATTTGCATCATCACACTGTCCTATGGATTGCAAAATACTTACCTTTAAGTTAGGTTCATTAGACCATAAACTTTCAAGCATTGCACATGCTTCCGGGCTTTTAATATTCCCTAATAAAGTTATTAAGGATTTCTTTTGTAAATCATTCTTACATTTTTTCCATTGATCCGTTATAAGCGTTACTTTGCGTCCTTCATCTCTTACCCTATCAATAATTAAAGAAATAGCCGGAAGGTAAGCAGAACTATTCTCTGCATCTGCCATAAGTTTATCAAAGAGAAAAGATAAATCTTCTTCATTTCCTAAAACGGCATAATAATTAATCGCCCCATCCAAAATATCTTTATCATTCTTTGATAGGGCATTCTTAATAATTTCTTTGGCTTCTATTGACCTGCGTTCTGTTAATAAATCAACGGCTAATTTTTTAACCTCGGCATTTCCTTTCTGAACTTTTTCTATCAAGTACTTGTTGGTATCAGGATTATCCAATTTAATTAACGCATCTTTGGCTATATCTTTAATTTCACGAGGACCATTTAATACGATATTCACTAATGGCTCTACGGCACGGTTGTCGCCTATTCGACCTAAACATTGAATTGCAGATATTTTTACTTCTCCATCTGCATTCTCGGCAAGGTCTAAAATCTGAGAAATAGCCCCTGAAATCTTACGAGAGGCAACAACCTCCAATATTCCTAACTGAAGTCTTGGATTTGCTGTTTTTAATGTATTTACACATTTCTCTAAAAGCAATTCATCAGAAAAAGATTTGTCTTTTAATAAATCAATAGCCGTCGACGAAAGTATGGCATCTTCACTATCTACACTCTGCCAGACTTCATTAAAGGCTTCCTTACCCTTCAACTGAACCAGTCCTCTCAGAGCATACCCCCTACTCACAGGAATTACTTTGTCATTATTAAATAATGACGAGTAGATTTCCAAAGCCCTATCTTTTTCAGATAATTCCAATTGGCTTGCAATCTTTAAAAGAGAAGACTGAACATCCAGATTTTCCAGCATGGACTTATTTTTTGCCCAGTTCCATAATACATTTCCAGATTCTTTTCCACCGATAGAACCTAATGCGATTATCACCGAACTTTGTATTTTCGGTGATGGATTATCCAGATATTGTGCTAATGTTTCAACAGATGAGTCATCCTTCCTTCTCCCCAAAGAATTGATAATAGCGACTTTGTCATCTTTTGATATAGATTCTTGTTTTAATACCTTTATAAGGGATTGTGTCGCTTCCTTACCGGGGATTTGCTCTAAAATACGACAAGCAATATCAATCGTTTCTTTATCTTTCAATAAAGGTTCTATTCCCGGAACAACGGATGGAGTTGCTATTACAACTAATTGACGAGCAATAAATCTCTTGCCATCAATAAAGCATTTGGGCAAAATCGCTACAAGTTGTTTTGATAACTGCTCTTGTTTTGCGGGGTTATTTTGTGTCGTTTTTATTGCTTCCAGAATAGGCTCTAAGGGTTCCCGATTCATTCCAAACTTATAGGTTTGCAAATAATTCAAGGCATCGTTAATGTTCGGAATTTCCTGAGCAAAGGCAACCGATACCAAAACTATTAATGTCAGGAATATATTAATCAAAATATAATTATTTTTCATTTTTTATCTCCTTTTTTGTTTAACCTAAAGTCCAGGGTGCTCTCATAGAAGGTTGCATCATACGGTTGGCTTCATCATCATGGATAAACATTTCCTTTTCAGGGTCCCAATTCAATTTGCGTCCAAGTCTCATCGCAATATTTGCCATATGACACATGGTCGCTGTGTGATAACCCACTTCAACAGGAGCCGTGGGGTCTTTACGGGACTTAACACATTCGATGAAATTCTTATGATGTCCCTTGCTTCTGCCCAAATGAATTTCATTAGGTCCTATGGTCTCTTGCAGTAAAGAAGGAGGATTGGCTCGCAGGTCACCTCTATGAATATAAATAAAAATCCATCCTTTATCACCCTCAAACTTAATTCCGCGAGGACCAACACTCTTCCCTAACAATTCAACACCGTTAGCATACTCAAATCGGAATTCATAACTCATTGCCGTGTTAAACAGTCCTTCTTTGGGGAAGAAACCTTTTCCTTCCACAGAGATGGGGAAGGTATCATCGGTTCCATTACCTAACTGACCTAAATCAATAATATGCGCACCTCGGTCTGTCATTTCCCCGCCACTATAGTCCAAAATATAGCGGAACCAGAAATGACACCTCTTTTCTGTATAAGGCTCTTTTGGAGCAGGACCTAACCAGAAATCATAATCAAAACCGGGAGGAATCGGCATTTCAGGTTGGGGAGGAATAGGAGTATGATTATCCACAGGCATGTTTACCCGTATAGTATGCAATTTTCCTATCCTTCCATTCCTTACCAATTCACATGCATACCTTGCATTATCGCGAGAACGCTCATGACTACCTGTTTGAAACACTCTGCGATATTTACGGACTGCTTCCACTACTGCTTTCCCTTCTGGAATGGAATTGGCCAACGGTTTTTCGCAATAAATATCCTTCCCCGCTTTTGCCGCAGCGATAGAAATAATAGGATGCCAATGGTCAGGTGTTGCAATCATTACCGCATCAACATCTTTACGAGCAATTACATCCCGAAAGTCATGATATACATCACAGCCTTTATAATCCGGTATATTTTTATTTTGGGCGTAGAAATCATTCACTATCTTTTGGGCTTCCTGCGCATGATTATCATCCACATCACAAACAGCAACCACTTGGACTTCAGGTAGACTTAAAAAAGCCTTCATATCATACTTACCCTGACCTCCAACGCCAATACAGGCAACGGTAATTCGTTCATTAGGCAAAGCAGAAGGTTCGGCTCCCCAAACATAGGAAGGAATAATTGCAGGTGCAACCGTTATTCCTGCTGTTCCCATAAGAACATTTTTTATAAATGTTCTTCTTGAGTAATGATTTGATTTATTCATAGGGCAAACTCCAGTTAGATGTTAAATAACCAATATCCTACTTTTATTATTCAACCAAAAATATATAGCAATTCTAATGCAAACAGAGGTATTAATTAAAGTGAGAAACGAACCAAAACAAATCATAAAAAGGAAGGGGGCAACTTGACAAAGAATTTCACATTTTAGGGACTATTTTAATTCTAAGAGGGACTGTGCCGTAGCGGTCTTTATTTGATACCATGCTCGGAACAAAGCGACCCGTGCGGAAGCAAGTCTTCCCTCTGCTTCAATCAAATCTTTTTGAGCCTGATTTAATCGAACCAATGAAGTTTGCCCTGCTTTGTATTCCTGTTCCACCAAATCCCTATTTTTCCTAACATATTGTGCATTTTCTCGTTGTAATTTTAGTTGTTCCTGTGCCGATTTTAGTTCTTGCAGAGTGCTTTGGACATCTGTTATAACATCAATTCTACCTGCATAATAATTTTGCTCTGCTTCACGAAGTTTTGCCCTTGCTTCTGCCCGCAATGCACGGTATTTACCACCCGAAAAGAGATTATACGAAACATCCACACTTACCGTTGTAGCAAAATCATCGGAACCAAATTCGCTATCTACCGTCCTCGTTGCTGAACGGGATAAGGATACATTCATTTGGGGATATAGTGTAGAACGACTTTGTCCAACCTGTGCTTCGGATTGCTGAATAATCAAGGTTAACATCTTTAAATCAGGTCTGTTTTGTAAAGCAACTGATAACAATTCATCAACATTCGGATTTTTCAAATCTTCATCGGTCTCATCTTTCAGAGGTGTTAATTTTACATAGTCTGGAAGGATACCTGCATTCAAACCCATTACACCAGCTAATGATATACGAGCAATTTCTCGATTCTGTCGAGCATTGATAATCTGTGCTTCTGCCGACCTCAATAGAACTTCAAAATTCAGGACATCACTTAAAGAACCGGCTCCTAATTCTTGTTTTACCTTTGCCTCATAAAGGAGTCTTTCATTAAAGGCTTTGTCCGCTTCGGCTATTCGAATATTTTCTTCTGCTAATTGCACAGCATAAAAACTATTTGCTACCGCTGATAACAACATGCGTACGGCTTCCTGCTGGGATTCTTGCGTTGCTTTTTCACCTAATTTTGCAAGTGCAACAGAATATTTACGAGCAAAACCATCAAATAAGGTGTATCGAATAATAAAATTTATCGCATAATTATTCTGTGATTCGGGAATACTATTACTTGCTTGATATGCAGAAATCCATGAATTTAAAACAGTTTCCCAGGGGATTGAGGATAAAATATCCGTGCTAGTCCCTCCCGTTCCTCTAAACATAGATTGAGAAATAGCATTGGAACTCTGTTGCCAAACAGCGTTCTGTGAACGCCGTATAGCCGTATCTGATAAGTCTGTGTGTGAAGCCGTATAATTGGCAATGATTTGGGGATAGTATTGGGCTAATGCCTGTTTAACTTTCTGCCTTGCTTGTTCTATTCGTTCGGACACTGCTTTTAGTGAAGGATTTTGCTCTAATGCTATTTTTTGTGCTGTTTGTAAGTCTAAATATTCAGGGAGTTGCTGACTGACTTGAGTTGTATCTTCAGATTTTAATGGGAAAGTATCTGCACCTGTATCTCGAGAATAGGCTACAAAACACATAAAAATACATATACCTGTAATACATACACTTAAATATTTTTTAATACCGAAACTTGCGAATGCCATATTTTTTCATTAACTCCTCTGTTTGTTGTAATTTTTCAGGAGAAACATTTTCAATACGATGACCCACTTTTCGTGCGGGGACTCCTGCCCATACCTCCAAAGGTCCTACCTTTGTATCCTCTGTAAGGACACTTCCTACACCAATAATAGCGCCATCTCCAATTTCTACACCCGGATGTATATAACAACGACTACCCACAAGGACATTATCTCCAATAATTATCGGCTTAGCGATATGTGGTGTTAAGGCAAAATGTTCTTTTGTTCCCCAAAAAACATGGTGAGTATCTCTTATAACTGTAAATTCAGCAATAGCCGTATTACTTCCAATTTGTATTAATGCAGTAGATTCTAAAATTGTATAGTAACTTAATACGGAGTGAGTACCCATTATTATTTTTCCATCTCTATGGGTACGAAGTATCACATAATCTCGAAAACGACAATAATCCCCACATTCTACATGTCCCTCTATAGTAAAGTGTTTCCCCTGAATACGACATCTCTTCCCTTTTTTGGCAAATTTTAAGCCATGATAGAAACTTCGCCAGCGAACTAAAAAAGGTTCAAACATGTTTTATTATTCCTTCATCCATTCTTATAGTGAACTATTTTCTAATTGCCGTTTTTGTTCTAACATTGAAAATACGGGTTCCACTTCTTCAGGTTTGGGAATTTTTCGAGTTTTAATTATATAAAATAATCTTCGAATATCATTTAGTACACCAATAATAGTAGGTATAAATAAAAGCGTTACTGTAGTGGAAAATACTAAACCAATTGCTAAAGAAACGGCCATCGGCTTTATGAATTGTGCCTGCATATCACGCGTAAAGAGCAATCCAACAAGTCCTCCGAATGTAGTACTTGAAGTTAAGAAAATAGCCCGAAATCTTCTCTTCCCAGCTTGAAGGATTGATGAAATAAAACTATTTCCTTCGCTAAGGTTTGCATTAAAACAATCTACAAAAACAATGGCATCGTTAACAACCACCCCGGAAAGAGCAACAATCCCGAATAAGCTCATGAGTGTTACAATTTGTCCGAATAATAAGTGTCCAATTAGTGCTCCCACAATTCCAAATGGAATTGTAAGCATAATCAGTATTGGCTGAGTATAGGAATGGAATATGGATGAAATAATCAGAAAAATCAGCAATAAAGCAATCGGAAACCCTACTTTTAATGAAGCCAGAGCATCTCTACTGCTTTGTTGGGGTCCTTCAAATGACCATATTAATCCCGGATATTTCTTTTGAAGAGATGGGAGAAAAGTATTTGTTAAATCATTAATAATTTCTGTTGAATTAGTCTTTGTTGAGTCTATATCTGCTGTAACAACCACTCTTCGCATCCCATCAACGCGTGTTATTGAAGAAAATCCAGGAGTAAAATCTACATCGGCAACAGCAAATAGAGGAACTTCATATCCTTGATTGGTCCTTATACGGACTTGATTTAATATAGAAAGGTAACTACGGTCTTCACGAGGATAGCGAACCCGTATGCGGATATCATCCCTACCCCTTTGTATTCGGACAGCCTCTTCCCCAAAGAAACCACCGGCTAATTGTCTGCCTAAGGAATCCAGGGTTATTCCCAATGTTTGTGCTTCAGGTTTCAAATAAAATCTCGCTTCAATTTTTGCAGGACGGTAATCATCTTCAATCTGATATACCCCTTCATAAGTCTTAAGTTTTTCTTTTATCTCTTGACTGGCATGAATTATATCTTGAAGATTTTCACTTCTTAACCATAATTCTATCCCCGTTCCCCGTGGACCTCCACCACTTACATCATATTTCTGTTTTAATGTCCCCGGAATTATCCCCGTCTCTTTCGCCCACATAGAACTTATTTTCTTCGCATGAATCCCCCTTCGTTCTGTAGGTAATAACTCTACTCGAATTTCACCCACATTACTTCCACCCTGAGCAGAAAAGCCACTGCTACTCTGCCCTACGACACTATAGATATTCTGAATTAATGGTTCACCGCTTATTGTAGTTGTCTTTTCTGCTAACCTTTTAAGAGCCTCCTCCATCCTCTTTACCGCATCTTTGGTAACATGAAAAGGTGTCCCCGCTGGGAACTCAACTTGTGCCATTAAAGAATCTCCATCAGCGTCAGAAAAGACTTCAAATTTAATAATCTGTCCTCGGACAAGTCCCAGTACCGTTAATAATATGGCTATAAAAGCAGTTAATGAAATATAACGATGTTTTAACATAGTATTTAAAATCGGGAGATATATTTTATCAATAAAAGCATCAAGAGAATCGCTAAAGAACCATCTTAGTTTTCTCAAAGGATGTTTCCGATTATCGGAATTTGAAATAGTATGAGATAAATCAGGGAGGTCATTGAGATGAGCAGGAAGTAAGAAAAGAGCTTCAGATAATGATATACTTAATGCCGAAATAACAACTATTGGTAAAATGCGGATAAACTTGCCCATAATTCCACTCACAAACATCAATGGTAAAAATGCCGCTATTGTTGTGGTTACAGCCCCTATGACAGGCAATCCCACTTCTTCCACACCTGTTAACGCTGCCTTCATAGGTGGTAGTCCTCGCTGACGATGGTAATATATCGCTTCACCAATTACTATCCCATCATCAACCAACATACCTAACACCATGATTAACCCAAATAATGACATCATGTTTATGGTACTTCCAAGATAATACATAATGCTAATAGCCCCTGCAAAGGAAATAGGAATGCCTAAAGTAACAAAAAAGGATAAACGAGCATTCATTAATAACAGCAACATTAAAATTACAATAATTAACCCTTGAATTCCATTTTCTTCAAGTAACTTCAATCGGGCTCGAATTAACCGGGCTCCATCGTTCCATAAAGAAATTTTTACGCCGGGAGGCAACTGTTTTTGTTTCGCCTCTACATATTTATGAACTGCATCGGATATGGCTATATCATCTTCTTCTTGTGTTTTGAAACACGAAATTAAAACGGACTTCTCCCCATTAAAATCTGCCTCTAAGGGGTCTTCGTTAAAATCATCTCGTATTTCCGCTACCTGGTCCAGTGTAATAACTTCACCCGTAGGTTTGGCAAGCACAACTATCTTAGCCAGTTCATCCGCATAATATTTTCTTCCTATTGTTCGAACTCGTATTTCCGCTCCTTTCGAACGAATAAGTCCCCCGGAAATATTTAAGTTTCCAGAACGAATTGCTGATGCTACCTGTGAAAATGTTAGTCCTAATTTTTGAAGTTTTTCTTCCGAAATCTCAATTCCTATTTCGTACTGTTTCGCTCCAAAAATAAAAACTTGTGAAAGTTCCGGTAGGGCTTGTAATTCATCTTTTATTTGTTCCGCCCACTCTTTTAAGATTTTATCCGGCAAATTCCCTGATAAGGCAACTTGAATAACCTCACGGCGGATAGTTACTTCATTAGTTATAGGTTTCTCGGCATCTTTTGGAAATGTAGAAATAGAATCAATAGCATTGCGAACCTTATCATAAACCTTGCTTAAATCATAACTATCCATCACCTCAATATTTGCCATTCCCATATTTTCTGAAGCAACCGTTGTATATCGTTTGATTCCTTCCACAGTGTCTAAAGATTCTTCAATCTTTCGACAAATTCCTTCTTCGACTTCTTCGGGGTCTGCACCAGGATAAAGCACCTGCACGGTTATCATATCCAACGAGAACTCCGGGAATAACTCTCTTCGGATTAATAACAAAGAAATTAGTCCCGCAATAAGAATAACAGCAGTTAGTATATTTGCAAAAACACGGTTTCCGACAAAATACCCTAAAAACTGATTCATGAAACGGCTTCCTTATCTCCCAATTTTTGAACTTCCAGTAATGAATTTTCTATCGGATTAATTAAACGGGTTGTAATAACTACAGTCCCTGCTTTAAGACCACTCACTATCACTTCATCGCCTTGAATATATAACCTCTCTACTTGAACTGATTTCAATCGGTTATTTTCTGCCGTATAAACTATCCCTTCAAAACTTACAGCCGTATCCGGCAACCGATATACTCCCGACAATACTTTTCCCGGAATTTTTACCTGACAAAACATACCCTGAACCAATGGGATTTTATCATCCGTTATTGAAAAAATATTTTCCTTCTCAATACGAATAACTGTATAAACTGTCCTCGTTTTCTCATCATACCTTTCGATACGGTTTAATAATCCTTTCCATTTATGATTTTCCTTGTCTTCTGTCCACAAAATCTCGCATTCTTTAGGCTCTAATGGTGGAAACCATGCAGAATCAATATTTATATTATCTTTCTGAAACGGAAGCCATTGGGTCGCTTGTTTTGCATCTAAGGGAACGGATATTTCCAGAATGGAATCATCTGAAAGAGTCATTACAACAGCACCAGGGTTCACATACTGCCCTGCCTCAAGATTAACTGTTTTAATCCGTGCATTAAAGGGAACTTTCACCTGGGTCCGTGATAAATTAATCTCAGCCTGAGATAATTGGGCTTCTGCGCTTTTTACTGCTTCCTCGGATTCTCTAACTTTTAAAGGATATAACTCAACGGATTGAACCAATAGGTTATAAGCATCCAATGCCTGATTATAAGCCCTCTCTGTTTGTTCAACATTGGATTGTGTCCCTACTTTTTCTCTTTCAAATAACTACTTTACACGCTGAAACTCTGAATAAGCCAGGTCTTTTGTGCGTTCTAATGTTTTTAGTCGTTCCTTATCAGAGGCAAACTGTTCCTGTATTCTTTTCAATGTTTGTCTCGATTGCTCTAAACCTGCTTGTGCAGACTTTAATCGCACCTGATAGTCACTGGGGTCTATTTCAAATAAAACTTCTCCCGCCGGAATAACTTCACCGGCTTCAAGTCTTGGATGTATGCGAATAACGCGTCCTGATACTTCCGGGGATATAGGAACAGTCGCTAAGGTCCGAACTTCTCCAAAACCGTTCAATATAATCGGGACATCTTCGGGCTGAGCCTGAATTACATTAACAGGAATGGGAATTTCTTCCTGTTCCGCTTGTGCAGGCGGCTTGCGAAGGGAGGAAAAGAAAACGAATGAAATAATCCCTAATAACAAAATTAAAATAGCGATAAAAAATGAGAATAACTTTGCTATTGTTAAATATCTTTTTACTTCATCATTACTCATAAAATTTCCTCTCTTTATTTATTGGTATTCTGAACGGTTATTAAATATTCTCTTATCTTTTTATAAACATCAACCCATTGAGATGCCGTTTCATCGCCTAAACCCTTTAACAATTCACTTATCCCCGTTAAAATCTGATTTTCATGCCATTTTAGAGTTTCACTGGCTTCCGGTGTTAAGCGTATCTGTATCTCACGACGGTCCTCCGACGACTGTTCGCGAACTACTAAACCTAATTCTACCAATCGGTCTAACATCAAACTTGCTGCAGAAGGTGATACATATAAATATTCTGCTAACTCTTTTAATTTTAATGGCTCACAGTCCTTTATTGTAATCAACATCTGGAACTGCGGCATTGTCAGGTCATGCCCTAACTTTATTTTTTCTTTATCGGCAGAACAACAATGGAACCTGTTATGCATCCACCGTTGTATCATCTGAATTGTTTTGAATATTTCGTAGACTAACTCATCATAGCGTTCCATTATTTATCTCCAAAATCTGCGAAAATCCTATTTTTGAATTTTTTCTTTAATTACTTCCGTCATCTGTTGAACCAACTCATCGGTAACAATTGTTTTCCCTTTTTCTACGCCTAAATCTGTTATTACAATATGTTCAAAGGGTATTTCTCTCTTCTCAAATATTTTCTTCCCACAGGCAACAGAGCAACCATCTATTACCACATTCTTGTTTGCTGCTAATGCAGACTGTATAAAACCAGATGCATCAGATGCAACGCCTGAAAGACACGAACCACGACAAACTTTTTCTCTTACTAAATTTCTCATAACTCGGTCTGCTATCAGCCCCGTATTTGCGACACCAGAACAAGAGTAAATAAGAGTAACACCTTCTTCATTAGAACAATTACATTGCATAAACTCAATCCTTATAGTAATAGTTTTTTAATTATTTTACCATAAAATAATTTAATAATCAAATTATTTTTTTTATTTATTATTTAATTATTAAAATATTTTATATTCTTATTAATAAAACACCAAAAATAAAAGGAAAGTTCCCTTCATGTGGTTTTTATCGTTATAATATAAACTAAAGTAAATAACTATCTTTGATTAAAATGACTGCATTAGTAAAATGTGAACTTTGTCCGCGTTATTGTATTCTTGACAATGGTCAAAAAGGCGAATGCCGTATCCGCGTCAATATAGAGGGGAAACTTTATACTCTTACATATGGTCATCCCTGTTCTATCCATATTGACCCTGTAGAAAAAAAACCTCTTTATCATTTTTTACCGGGAACACCTATTTTATCGCTTGCCACTGTAGGTTGTAACCTTCATTGTAAAAATTGCCAGAATTGGGAAATATCTCAGACAGAACCTTATCAATTGGAAACAGAATTTATAGAACCTGAAAAAATTTCTACATTGGCTATCCAGTATCAATGTCCTTCCATCGCTTATACTTATACAGAGCCATTGGCTTACTATGAATATACCTACGAGTGCTGTAAAATATCCGCTGAAAAAGGCTTAAAGAATGTTCTTGTAACCGCAGGATATATTAACGAAGAACCTTATAAAAGATTATTACCTCTTGTCCATTCTGCAAATATAGATTTAAAAGGCTTTTCAGAGGAATTTTACAGGACGGTATGCGATGGAACTTTAAAGCCTGTATTAAAAACTTTGGAACTAACTAAAAATGCGGGCGTTGAATTAGAAGTTACAAATTTAGTTATTCCTACAATGAACGATAAAGATGAAGATTTTCAAAAACTATGCGAATGGGTAGTAAGTAATTTAGGAAAAGACACCCCATTACATTTCTCCCAATTCTATCCTCGTTACAAAATGACACATTTACCCCCAACACCTTTAGAAACCCTTCTGAAAGCGCGTCAAATTGCCTTAAATGTAGGTTTGCAATTTGTGTATATTGGGAATATTATTCATAGAGAAAGTTCTAATACCTATTGCCCATCATGTAAAAGTTTACTTGTTGAACGATATGGCTTCAATGTTCTTCAAAATAATATTTCACAGGGGAAATGTCCCAAATGTAACACGGAGATATACGGAATATGGCAATAAATAGACGAAGATTTTTATCATATTTTTTAACTGCTGTAATCACGAAATATGGTGTAAAAAAGCCTTCTTTAATTCGACAGACTTATGCTATACCACTACCTAATAAGAAAGTTCTTATTCATTTTACTACCAAAAATAAAAATAATATTTTTTCACCCAAACCTTCATCATGGATAGGTTGAAATTTAATATAATAATAAAAGGTCAATAAGGGGATATTCGATGAGAAATTATTCCTATATAATTTTATTCCTTCTATTCATTGTTGTTATTCCATTTGCATGCGGAGAAAATTCCACTTCGAATAAGGAGAAAGAAGTTGGTTCTCCAAAAGTTTATAAATCACTAATAGCCGGCCAATGGTATGACGCATCTCCTCAAAAACTTACGCAGCAGATTTCGGAAATGTTTAATAAGGCAGATATAGAACCTATAGAAAATGTAATAGGACTTATATTACCTCATGCAGGTTATATGTATTCTGGACTAACTGCATGCAAAGGGATTAAGGCAACAGATAAATCTTTATATTCCAGAATAATTATCTTGGGAACCAGTCATAGAGCACCCTTGGAGAATATTATAAGTATTCCCTCCGTAGATTTTTATGAAACACCCTTAGGACAAATACCTATTGATGTAGAAATTATTCAGGATTTAAAAAAATTTCCGTATTTTAAAGAAGTCCCTTTGGCTCAACAGGGAGAACATAGTATTGAAATTGAGTTGCCATTACTTCAATACGTTAAAAAAGACTTTAAATTAATTCCTCTAATTTGCGGAAAATTAGATTTAGAAACTACACAAAAAATAGCACAGATATTACAAAACTACATTGATGAAAAAACATTAGTCATTGCCAGTAGCGATTTCACTCATTATGGACCGAATTATAATTACATACCTTTTAGTGAGGACATTCCTAAAAATCTTAAAAAACTGGATATGGGAGCATATCAATATATAGAAAAACGGGATGTAAAGAAGTTTTATGAATATATTGAAAAAACAGGGATTACAATTTGTGGTCCGTATGGAATTGGAGTTTTAATGTATCTATTACCCGAAAATACTCAAGTAAATCTTGTAGAATATAAACAATCCGGTGAAATTGTAAACGATTATCAGAATTCCGTAAGTTATTTCGGGATTGCTTTCACTGGGACATGGGAAAAGAAGGAAAGAACACCTATGAATACTTCAACAACATTAACACCTGAAGAAAAAAAAGACTTATTAAAATTAGCACGCTGGACACTTGAATATGTGTTAGAACACAACAAATTGCCATCTGATAACGAAATACCCATCAAAGTAACAGAAATAATGAAAACACCACGAGCCGCCTTTGTTACTTTGAAAATAAACGAGGACCTTCGAGGTTGTATCGGCGAAATTTTTGCAACAAAACCTATGTATAAATCTGTTCTTCAAAACGCATATAATGCAGGTTTTAAAGATCCTCGATTTTACCCTATTTCAAAAGAGGAGTTACCTAAAATTAAAATTGATATATCCCTTCTTACCCATCCCCGAAAAATAAATCATTATAACGAGATTGAATTAGGCAAACACGGAATTATTCTTAAAAAAGGTTATTATCAGGCTTTATTCTTACCGCAGGTAGCCCCTGAACAAAATTGGAATTTGCAGCAGACATTAGAACATCTGTCCATGAAAGCAGGATTACCACCTGATGGATATAAAGAAGGTGCTGAATTTGAAGTTTTTGAAGCAGAAGTATTCCACGAAGAGTAATTGTGAAAAAATATCTATTACCCATTTCATTAGGTTTGTTTTCAATTACTGCACAAGCATTGCTTGTGCGTGATTTCTTACATTGTATCGAAGAAAACGAACTTACATTAGGTATTCTTTACTTCTTTTGGTTTTTATGGATTATTCCCGGCTCTCTTGTTGGAAAACTTTTTTACAAATATTCCTACCTTTTTCCGATTACCTCTCTTCTCTATATTCCATCATGGTTATGGGGTCATTTTCTGGTTCGTAATTCACGATATATCTCGGATATCCCAACATATGAACTCTTTAACATCCACGACCTCTTTTTATATTCTGCAATAGCACCCGCAGGGATAAGTTTCTTTACAGGATTTTTATTTACCCATTGTGTCTTATGGTGGGAGAACAATTTTATCCATAAAACAAGTAATTCCCAACCTTCGACAATAGTTCGTCATGTATATGCTTATGAGGCTTTAGGTGCAGTATTGGGTGGAGTTATTACCTCTATTAGTATTTTTTTGGGACTTTCTCATTGGATACCCTTTTGTATTTCCGTATGGTTTCTAATTACTTCCTCTCTATTATCATTAGATTATCCATTCTTGGAAAAAGTATTACCTATTGCTCTTCTTCCATTACTCCTACTATCAACATTCCTTCTGGAATCGTGGGAAAACAAATCCCTGTGGAATCATATTACAAAAAATGAAAATTTTAAAGGGAAAATAATTACTCAAAAAGGGGAATATTTATACGGGTATGATAATAGCCAATTTATCCTTCTACGAAACCTCAAGCCCGTATTAAGTTTTCCAAATCAGGAATACGGTTTGCATTTACTATCTACTTTCCTTGCCCAGAAAAATGATGCAAAAAACATTCTACTTATAGGAGAACCTTTTCTTTATACATTACCCTATTTAATAAATATCAACAGTATAGAAAAAATTTTATGGATACCTTTTGACTTTGAACTATCCACAAAAATTATTCCATTATTATCTGAAAATTCTCTTTTTAATAATAAAAAACTCGTATTTCCACAAGCCGAACCCCATTCTTTTTTGAAAAATACGGACGATAGATTTGACATTATCCTTGTCTATACAAGTGACCCACAAACTATTTCTTCTAATCAATATTTAACGGATAGTTTTTTTACTTTGCTCAAAACTCATCTTGCAGATAAAGGTATAGGAGGTATTCGAATTTCGGGGGGAGAAAATTTTTTAGGTGGTGAAATAGCCACACTTGGCGCATCCATATACTTTACTTTTCAGCAGGTATTTAAAGTTAATGCATTGAAACCCGGTAATGAAACATGGTTATTCGGCTCTTTAACTCACCCTATAAGCGAGCATATACCAACCCTTGAACAACGATTGTCCGTCATATCTCAACAAATTTCAGAAATCAAACCCAATATTGTAAGAGACTTATATCCCGCAGATAGAATTATTTTTCAAAAAAATCGTTATGAAGAAGTAAAGAAATTTATCCATGAAGACTACTTAATTGCCACAGAGAACAAATATCTCGGCTTTTTATATAGTAATCTTTTATATCTCTGGAAACAGGGTTATTCGGGATTATTAGATAAAATTATTACCATTAAACAAATTACCCTTTTTCTTATAATCTCATCTCCCTTATGTTTCATATTAGCCCGCGGAATATATAAACGAAAATCTATTCAGAAAGGAAAAGAAAAATATCTTTCTACTACATTAGAGACATACTTTGCTATTTTTGTTATTGGCACCATTGGCATGGGGATTACTATCCTACTACTTATACAATTTCAATACCGTTATGGGACTCTTTCAACTTATATCGGGCTATTATCATCTATGTTTATGCTGGGACTTTCAATAAGTCCTATTATTTTTAATTTTCTGTATGCAGACAAAAATAATAAACGACCTTTCTTTGTTCTCCTCTTTCTTGTTTCTATTTGTATTTGCTATACCCTTGTAATACTGTTTGTTTTACCTCCCTATTTTTATACTTACCTCGCTATATTCTTTTTATGGGGGCTTACTTTATCTTTTCTTCTCTCCCTGTTCCTGAATAACTTAGATAAAGAAGCAGAAACCGCTCAAATTGCTGTAAATTTAGAGGTATGGGACCACCTCGGAGCAGGAATAGGGGCTTTTATATTCCCTATTATTCTACTTCCGATTTTAGGATTACAATATGCCATCGGATATATTCTTTTTTCTCTACTCCTAATTCTTCTATGTATTCCCCTTCTTCAAAAAATCCCCACATCCCAGTCTCCGTCATGGGGAAGAATTTATGGATATACGCTATTCCCTATTCTTGTATTATGCTTTATCTCTACAGAGATATATTACCGTTCTACAGTTCCTTTACCCGAAGATACATTTACAAAAATCGCACAGGAATTATCTGATGGGGGAAAACTCCAACCGGAAACAACAACTCTTCCTGATAACAGGGAAATTCGTTACTATTCCGTTATAAAAAAGGATGAAAACCAGAATGAAATTATTTCCTACATCTTTTCCACTGCCTCTCTTTTCAAGGTAATTGGATATGGTGGAGAAATAGACATTGCAGTTAAAGTATCACAGGAAGGAATCATTGAAAATATTAAGGTCATTCAATCCAATGAAACTCCTGATTATCTATCTCTTGTTGAAAATTACTTCTTTTCATATAAAGGGAAAAATATATTCCGACCCGAAACTATATCGGTAATAGATGCCGTTAGCGGAGCCACAACAACCTCTGATGCTGTAAAAAGAGCTGTTCAGTTTGCGGGAAAGGAATTTGCTCAGATTATCCAGAACAATAACATAAATCGCTCGGAAACATTATTTACCTATGGGACCTCTACCCCAACAACATATTCCGTATATATCTTTCTATTATTTATTCTTCTGGCAATAATCTTTCGATTTTTCTATAAAGACTTGCTTCGAACATTATGGTTAATTTCTGTAGTAGTCATTTTAGGCTTCTGGTTAAATATTCAATACGGACTTTACTCTATCGTTCAATTATTATCTGCTGACAAGTTACAATTTCATTTTACTATCTCAACCCTTTTAACCATCGGCATCCCAGTTCTTGTTCTTATTAATGGAAATATTTACTGCGGATATTTATGTCCATTCGGGGCACTGTCGGAACTAATAAGTAAATTTAATTGGATAAATAAAAGAATAACTCCTACGAAAAAAACATGGTATACAGCCCGACAATTTAAATTTATTCTTGCCTTTTTATTTTTCTTAATATACTTTTTTATACGAAAAAATAAACTCATTAGCATTGACCCTTTACTTTCCTTTTTCACCCTGGATATGTCAAACTATATAACAATATTTGGAATTTGTGTTTTGCTGGCAAGTCTTTTTTATAACCGTTTCTGGTGCAGGGTGCTTTGTCCCACAGGTGCTTTTTTAAGTTTAATCCAATCCTTTCGGATATTTTCATTCTTCTGGCAAAGAACTTTCCCTGCACATTGCGACCTTGGAATATCAAGAACTGAAGAAATAGACTGTATTCAATGTAATCGGTGCTACAAACATGAAAAGAAATGATTTTATTTTTTTAACTGTTTCATTACTCTACACCACTACTTTTATTGTTATCCTTCTTTACCATGTCTTACCTGAAAAATCATCAGCAGAATTATCTTCTATACAGACAGAAGGAACTTCAATTAAACCTACAGGAACCGCAACCGATATTGAAAAAATTAAAAGCATGATAAAAACTAACAAACTTTCAGATAAGGAAGCCCTGTTTTATAAAAAGTTGACAGAGGAAGAAAATAATAAAAATGCAAACCCTAAAGAACATCAACAAATTCGCAAGCGATGGAGACGAGGTAGGCAAGGAGAAAATTAAAATTTATATTTAAATATAAATCCTTTTTAAAGATTTGTTAATATAAACCCAGTTTTCAAATACAGACATAGGAGTTGCCTTAATGAAGCAAAAACAAACAAATATCCTTTCTGATATACAAACATTAGACTTATTAGAAAAATATAAAATACCTGCTGCTGATTTTCGCATCTGCCATAATTTAAATGAAGTTATTTCAGCCTCGAAAGAATTAGGATTTCCAATAACAATTAAAGGGATGGTAGAAGGGATTGCCCATAAAAGCGATTTGGGATTGGTAAAAACAGGTTTAAAATCGGAAGAAGATTTATTAACAGCAACAAAAGAAATACAGAACAACTCCCAAAATCATTGTTTATCAGGCTTTTTATTACAAAAACATATTTTTGGGAAACGAGAACTTATTGTTGGAGGAATGAAACATAATGAATATGGTTTATGTGTTTACATTGGGATAGGAGGTATTTTTGTAGAAGCGGTAGAGGATGTGGCTTTCCGTGCTGCCCCTATCAGTGAAATTGATTTACAAGAAATGATTTCAGAATTGCATTTCAAAAAAATCTTTCAATCTTTCCGCGGAGACCCTCCCATTGATACACAAAAACTTTTTGCCATAATAAAATCTATTGAAAATCTATTAGGTAATGAAACAGAAATTAGTCAATTGGAATTAAATCCCATTTTAATACATCATGATGCACCTATTGCCGTAGATGCACTTACGGTTAAAGGAAATACCCCTGTAAAGGATATTCAGCCGAGAATTACCTCACTTGATTTTAATAAATTATTAAAACTATTTGAACCAGAAAGTATAGCCATTGTTGGTATAACAGATACCCCAATCAAATGGGGTTTTCGTGTTCTATTTAATACTCTGGAAGGCGGATATACAGGAAAAATATATGGTGTCAATCCGAAACGGAGTGAGGTCTTAAATATTCCTTGCTATCCTTCAATTTCTGCCTTGCCTGAAGTAGTTGATTTAGCAGTTATTATTGTTCCGCCTCCAGCTGTTCAGCCTTCGGTTCAGGAATGTATTCAAAAAGGTATCCAAGTTGTATTGGTCATAACAGCAGGTTTCGGGGAATTAAATGATGAATTGGCTCAAACCGCTCAAGATAAATTAAAACAAATTGCCCTTGAAAATGACCTGTATCTTATCGGTCCCAATTGTGCCGGCGTCGTTAGTCCAGACCCTAAAAAACTGTATTGTTCTATGATAGGAAGATATCCACAACCCGGAGGATTAGGCATCTTATCTCAGAGTGGGAATATCGGTAATACAGCAATGAGTTGGGCTATGGAGCATCATTTAGGACTGTCAAGGTTTATTAGTACAGGGAATGAAGCCGTCATTAAGAACTATCACTACCTAAACTTTTTAGGTTCTGACCCCAAAACGAAAGTAATTTTTTCTTATATTGAAAGTGCAAAAGATATTCATCTTTTCTTCAACGAATTAAAACATGTAACGCAGAAAAAACCAGTAATAATATTGAAAGGTGGTAAAACACAAGCAGGTTCTCGTGCTGCATCCTCTCATACCGGAGCATTAGCCACGGATTACCGATTATTTCGTGGAATTTGTGTCCAACAAGGAGCCCTACTAACTGAAGATGTTTATGAAGCCGTAGAGACAGCCCACCTTCTTTCTAATGTTCCACTACCCCGAGGAAGGAATGTAGGTATTTTATCGCAGGGAGGTGGTTGGGGTGTGATTTCTGCAGATGTATGCACAAAAGCAGGATTAAATGTTATACCTCTATCTGAAAACACATTAAAAAGATTAGATGCCATTATGCCTAAATGGTGGAACCGAACAAATCCTGTAGATATGGTAGCAGGGACAGATATGGACTTATTCAAAAATTCTATGGAAATACTAATTCAGGACGAGGAAATTGATATTCTGGTTATTTTAGGTATTGGCTACATTGGCAGTGCCTATATCCGTTTACAAAATTCAGAACGGGCAAAAAATTTGGGACTTAACAAGCTATCTGAAATCGGAACTCAATTTGAGATAAAAGATGCAGAAGAAATTGCAAAACTCATGCAAACCTATCAAAAACCTATTATTGTAGCTTCCGACACAACTATTCTATCTCACGGTCAAAATATAAACCCCGTGCTAAAAAGATTAGAAGAAATGAACATTTATGTTTTCCAAAATCCAACCAACATGGCCAAAGCTATTGCCCACCTCTGCCGATATAGCGAATACATCAGAAATACACCATGAACTTTTTAATTCATTTATCAATATACTTACAGCAAAACTTATCGTATCTCTTTTGATAATAAAATCTTGTTTTCAATAGTAGTTTAAATATACCCGTATTTCTCTAATAAACATAATCTTTCCACTCACATAATCCAATTAAAATATTATCTGCACCCGATACAGAACTATCCCCATGGAAAGATTATCCTTTTTAGAATAACATTACAACCGAATATTTAAAATTTATTTTTTGGGAATTCGAGGTTTGATAATGTGTTCTATCCAATTAATAAATTCACATTCACGAATTTTATCATCAATTAAATCGTCATCAATTTTATATTGCCAACGAATATACTTCAGGGAGGGATTTTCATGTACCATTTCGAGACGCGTTACATATATCATCATATCTTCATGGTCTCGAAACATCCCTTGCTGGATAAGTTTTGGCTCACGAGCAATAATCAACCGTGCGACTTCATGAAGATTGTATTCAGGGTGGTATTGTGTTGCCCAAAAAACTCCTTTTTTATAATGTACTTCACATGCCTGAACAGTACTCCAATCGTTCCCTGCCAATAAGATTGCGCCATCGGCTAATTTTGTTACCTGGTCATCATGACTGACAAAATGAGAATATACTTCAGGCTTCCCCTGAAACATGGGATGTTTTTTCCCTTCTTCCGTCAGTCGGATTTTTGTAGCAATTCCCATTTCGCGTCCTTTGGGGTGAGGTTCAACCTTTCCACCTGCAGAATAGTTGGCTAATTGAATTCCCCAGCAACTTCCAATTTGTGGAATTCCTGCTTCATAACAACGCTGACACAAGCGTATATGGGCTTGAACTCTTGGGTCATCTTCATGATAAATTGTCAGATTACATCCGGGCCAGATAACCCCAGTGTATTGACTTAATTGTTCATCGGTCGGAGGGACAGCACCTTCATCACTGCTATACCAAATATCATATTCTGCCTCTGGCAAGTATTTTATAAGTAAATCAGCATAAAGCACTCCGGCAAGTTTCATGCCTACCTGTTCAAATTGTTCACGGCTTTTCACAGAATAGCCATCTACTATAAGAAATCGTGGGGCTTTACTCATACGAACTACTCCTTATACTACAATTTTTATTTTTATATTCATTAGAAACATCACTTAATTTTCTATATCTAATTCTTGAATAATGTCAGGCAAGTCCTCATATTTTTTACAAATAGCATCCGGACAGGCACCATCTAAAGGTCTTTCTTTCACTGCTGTCAAAAGCACACCTCTTGCTCCTACGGCTTGCGGTCCTAAAATATCATTATGCGGACGGTCTCCAACATGGACAATATTTTGTAGTTCAATATCAAAATGTCGGGCTACTGCTTCAAAAACTGCTGGATGGGGCTTTGATACACCTATTTCATCAGAAAAAACAAAGTAGTCAAAAAAGGGATACATACCCGCTTCTTTTAATAGGATTCGCAAATTTCTGCCAGGTGTAAAAATAGCATCTGATATGATAGCCAACTTGTATTGTTCCCTCAATTTTCTTAATGCATCTACGGCACCTGGTACAGGGTCGGGCATATATTGAACTTCCATATCTTCGTAAGATACAACTATCTCATCAAAAATATTCTTCGGGAGGGAACGACCTAATCCTTCTAATAAAACCGAAACCCGTTCGGCTACCGTCCAGGTTACAAGTTGGTCATGCCATACTTTACGAAAGGCAGCATCCACCACATCGAAAGCAGTATCAACAAGAATACGGTCAATCGGTGCAATTTTTGATAACGCATTATAGAGTATTTCTCGCCGTGAAACTTTTTTAGTTTGTAAACCCGCCTTTGCTCTTTTGGGTTCATCACTATCATCAATAAAAAGGCAATCCCATAAATCAAAGGTAACTACCTTAACCTTTGCCACAATTTATTCTCCAGTTTGTAATATTTTTTTGTTATTTAAATACAATTTTAATGTTTATAGTTATAGAGGGGAAAGATGTGTAATTATAACAATTATGAACCCCATTTGAAAACAGTTATAACAGGGAAATGGTCTGAGGGATATTTGCCATTCTTGTTATAGACAATTGTCTCGCATCTTAATGGATGGTAGGGTCCTTTATACAAAATCCAATCAATACGATAATCGGAATTTGAATCCGGGTCTTTAAATCCACACCATGTAGTCAAAGGACCTATTTTTTCATCTGCTTTCAACCAAGAATCGTTAAAACCATTACTCATAAAAATCTTCCATGGTTCTGATTTTTCACCTACTGCATTAAAATCGCCTGTAATTATAACAGGTAAATTTTCACCTTCCTTTTTTACTCTCTCACAGATAATCTCTGCCCCTTTTTGCCGAGCAATCTCACCTTTATGGTCAAGGTGCGTATTGATATAAAGAATTTCTTTGCCTGAAGGTTTATGCTTCAATTTTAACCATGTAACAATCCGTGTGCAAACAGTATCCCATGATTTCGAACCGGGTTCTTCAGGAGTTTCTGAAATCCAGAAATATTTTGTATCTAAAACTTCCCATAAATCTTTCTTATAAAATACTGCTGTTTGTTCACTGGAACCGTCTTTTTCTCTACCTTTTCCCACATATAAATAAGATGGAATTTGTTCTGCAATATATTTCGCCTGAAAATCAAGACACTCTTGAGTTCCTAATAAATCAGGGTCATAATTTCTAATTACCTCGACAAGAATATCTTTTCTTTTGTCCCAGTGGTTAGGACCATCCATTGCAGTGCCATAACGAAGATTAAAAGTCATTACTTTAATTGTTTCTTCTGCAAAACCTTGTTCAGCAAAAAAACAGATATTTGAAATCACGAGGAAACTAAAAGTTAAAAGGACTAAAAATAAAGTCTTTTTCATATCATTTTCCTTTTATATAATGTTTTTTTCTTAGACTTCAATATTACGAAATGACTTTTTAAATTATCAAATTTAGAAAAAAACAATCATTCATAGGAACAATAAAAAAGCACAGGTCACATCAAAATGTGACCTGCGCTTGAAAGAGTAGTAACTATTGTCCTACTTTACTTTTTGCATCCTGCTTTCTTTGCAGGAGCCTTCTTTGCGGCGGCTTTCTTCGCAGGAGCCTTCTTTGCAGCGGCCTTCTTTGCTGTAGCCATTTCCATTCTCCTTTTTATTAGTTTACATAAATTGTAAGTTGCCCAGGGTATACACAACTTTTATATTGTGTATACCGATAATATTTATACTACATATAGATACCCTTTGTCAACATAATTTATACTATTCATTAAATACTTTTATTTTTATATAAAATTATTATTTTATCTATGTTCATTTTTTTCATTAATTCAATTCAAAAACAGTTTTATTTATATTTTCTTGAATATCAATAACTTATGAAATCAAATTTTCTATCACATATAAATTTTATTTTTTGAAAAAGATATAAAATAAGTTATAAGAAAAACTTATAGAGATTATAAGAAATATTTATATAATTTTTTAGAGGAATAAAATAAAAAACCAATCAAAAATAGTAAAAAACTGATGATAATTAATTATAGTCTGAAAAATTAAACGATAGGCATACTTCGTAATTGGCGTTTTAAGATTTTTCCGGTAGGACCTTTCGGTAATTGAGGCAGAACGACAACATCTTTAGGCCATTTAAACTTCGCTATTTTCTCTTGTAAAAATTGCATAATTTCTTCGGGATGAATTTCTTCTCCTTCCTTTGGAGAGACATAAACACGGACTTCTTCTCCCCGTAATTTGTCAGGAATACCAACTACAGCCGCTTCTAAAACTTTAGGATGTGTATATAAAATTTCTTCAATCTCCCGTGGATATATATTCATTCCTCCCCGAATAATCAATTCTTTCTTGCGGTCAACAATATAGAAATATCCATCCTTATCCGTTCGTCCCATATCTCCTGTGTGGAACCAATCATTTAACATAACTTCTGCTGTTGCTTCCGGGCGTTTATAGTATCCTTTCATTACATTGTGACCCCGAATTACAATCTCACCTATTTCATCCGGTCCCGCAAATGTCCCATCATCTCTCATAATCCGCATGTCCACACCCCAAATAGGTTTACCTATCGAACCAACACGAACTTCTTCTCCTAAAACAGTAAAGGATGCTACAGGACTTGTTTCTGATAAACCGTATCCTTCAAGAATTGTAATCCCATACCTTTCTTGGAACCTTTGATGAATATCTGCAGGCAATGCAGCACCTCCAGACACCGCCAAAGTAACACAGGAAAAATCGAACTCCTGCCAATTGGGCGCATTCAAAATAAATGCATACATGGTTGGAACCATAGCAAGCACATTGATACGGTCTCTCGCTATGACTTCCATTGCTTTTTGTGTTTCAAATCGGGGAAGCATGGACATGGTTCCGCCTCGCATAATACAGGCATTCATAACACAAGTCTGACCGAAGGAATGAAACAGCGGTAAAACGACCAGAGACACCGTACCTGGTTTTACTCGGACAATTTCGTGTGAAGCATAATAAGCATTAAAAAACATATTGAAATGGGTTAACTCCGCTCCTTTGGGTGCTCCTGTTGTTCCTGAAGTATAAAGAATAACAGCAGTGTCATCGGGCATAGTTTGCACAATGTCGAATGTATCGTTTGCTTCCATTAGCAACTTATTAAAATTCTCCCCGGCTTCTAAATCTCCCATATTATCCATCGGAGGAATAATAATAAGGTGCTTGCAGGAATCCACAGATTGGAATGCTTTTATTGCCTCTTCAGAACAACCATGATATACGAAGAAAGCAACGGCTTCTGAATCACGAATATAATGTTCAATTTCCATTTTTTGGTATAAAACATTTACAGGAACCACAACTCCTCCTGCTTTTAAAATCCCATAATACACCATAGGAAAATAAGGAAGATTCGGTATCATTACTGCAACTTTATCTCCCTTTTTGAGTCCTTTTTGCTTTAATATATTTGCTACGCGATTGGAGTATTTATTCAATTGTTCATAACTGATTTTTATCTGGTTTAAAATTACAGCAGTAATATCTGGATGAGTTTTCGCTGTTTCTTCCAATACATAACCGAGATTAAGCATAGCCTGTCTCCTTATTAAATTCTATAATTCTGTAAAAAACATAATACCGAAAAATAATGCGATAAGCAAATTGACATGTATGGGATATTCCATTAAGTATTGGGAATCTCTTCCTATAAATGTTATATAATCTTGCTTTATTATTTGTTCGTATAGACTTAAATTTTTTTAATTTAATAATATATTTTTCGGATTATAATATGAGAACTCTTTTGACTGCCTACGCTTTGCCAGATATTCCTGTTGTTTTATTTTGGATTTTCATTGCACTGGGTGTTCTTATTCAAGGGATTAGCAAATCGGGCTTTGCTGGTGGTGCCGGTATTATTTCTGTTCCACTTATGATGCTTGTAATGCCCCCGGATAAAGTTGCTGCCACCTTACTTCCCCTTCTAATCCTATGCGACTTAAACGCTATTTATATACATCGAAAAAATAAAATTTGGAAACCTATAATGGAAATTTATATTCCTGCAATTGTTGGAATTCTTATAGGTTCTTTTATGTGGTGGTATATGGGAGAAAAAGGAATTAAAGAATATGAAAAAATATTGAAGCAATTTGTAGGAATCATCGCTATTACTTTTGCCTTCTATATATATGGAAGAGAATTTTCTTTAAAATGGGTAGAGAAAAAGAGTTTTGGAGTTCGTGCCGGGATTATTGCAGGAATTCTTGCGGGCATTACTTCAACACTGGCTCATGCTGCAGGGCCTATTGTAAGTCTTTTTCTATTCTCAAAAAATTTAGGGAAAACTTTATTTGTAGGAACAGTTGCATGGACCTTTACCCTCATTAACATTACCAAACTACCTTTTTATATTGCGGTAGGACTTGTAGATTGGTCGGTATTAAAATTTGATGTATTTCTAATTCCATTTATCCCTATAGGCTCATTCCTTGGGGTATGGCTTCATAATAAAATTTCAGAAAGAACATTTAATTTTGTTATTATGGTATTAACTATCATAATAGGTATTCAATTGTTAATAGGAATAAATCCCATTGAAATAATAATAAAAGCATTTGTAAGCACATCATCTTCTGTTACATAAGAAAACAAATGGAAAACAACAGACCTATAAACTACAAACTATCCATTGTAGCCCCTGTGTTCAATGAAGGTTCTTATATAAAAAATTTTGTATCTGAAATTATTGAAGTATTGGATAAGTTAGAGATAACCCAAAATAGTGAGATTATCCTTGTAAATGACGGGAGCACAGATGAGACCGAGAAGCATCTGGATACTCTGACTGAAACATATCCAGGACTTGTTTATGCTATTCACCTTGCAAGAAACTTTGGTCAAGCATCCGCTATAACTGCTGGATTGCACTACTCTTCTGGTGATTGCATGATTATTATGGATTCGGATGGACAGGACGACCCGAAATGTTTTTCCGAATTTATCGAGTTATGGAAAAAGGGATATGATGTCGTTTTTGCAAAAAGAGCAAACCGAAAAGAGGGCGTCCTTTTTCGTTTTTGTTCCTGGCTTTTTTACAGACTTTTATCCATTAGTGCTCAAATATCTCTTCCGATAGATGCAGGAAATTATGCACTGATTGACAAAAGAGTAATTGAAGCCATTAAATTATGTCCTGAGCGGAACCGTTATATTCCGGGTTTACGGAGTTGGGTTGGCTTTAAACAAACGGGCCTTGTTGTTGAGAGAAGAGCCCGTTATGATTTGAAACCCCGTGTGGGTTTTCGTGGTCTGTGGACACTTGCCATGAATGCTTTCTTCTCTTTTTCTTATGTCCCCCTATTCTTTTTCCGATTTGCAGGTGTTGTCAGTTTGCTATTATGTTTTGCTCTGATTCTTTTCGCTCTTTACCATAAGTTAATAACAGGGCTTGCCGTAACAGCATGGGCTTCTCAACTCATATCTATCTCCTTCTTTGGAGGAATTAATTTGATAGGAATTGCTCTTTTAGGCGAATACATAGCACGGATATACGATGAAGTGAAACAAAGACCTTTATACATTTGCGCTCGGACTTCAGGTTTACAGAAGGGAAATAAGTCGAAGATTAATAGTCCAAACGATGGAAATCATGATAAAATATGAATATGAACTTAACAACGAAATAAGGAAGAACCTGTGGGCGATTTCCAACATAATATCCTGAAAGAAATCGGACCTAAAGACGAGAAAAGATACACTTATGATTTAACTAATGAAACTATTGAAGTCTGCATGATTTCTGATATTGGAAGCCGCAGAACCAATAATGAAGACCATTGTCTCTTTTCAAAGGCTAATGATAATGACTACCGTGAACGATTGGGTATATTAACTGCCGTTGCCGATGGCATGGGAGGTGCCGTTGCCGGAGAACATGCCAGTAAAATGGCTGTTACTCTTCTATCCGATTTTTATTTTTCGTCAGAAGGAGAAAATATACCCGAAATATTATTCAATTCTATTCAAAAAATTAATGAAAATATTTTTAATTTGAGTGAAAATGACCCTTCTTATTTTGGAATGGGAACAACCCTATCTGCCTTAGTTATTCATGGGGATGTAGGATATGTTGCTCAGGTTGGAGATAGTCGCATTTACCTTTATAGAAAAGATTATCCTGTAAAACAAATTACTGAGGACCATTCCATTGTTGCCGAGCAATTAAAAGAAGGATTAATTAATGAAGAAGAAGCCCGAAATCATATATTAAAAAATCTTATAACAAGAGCCTTAGGAATTAAAGAAATTGTTGAAACAGATTTATATGCATTCACAATAAAAACGGGTGATACATTACTTCTCTGTTCGGATGGATTAAGTAACATGGTAACGGAAGAACAAATACAACAAGGTTTATCATCTGAAAAACTTGTTTTAGGTTTGAATTCTCTCATAGATATTGCTATCCAAGAAGGAGCCCCCGATAATATAACCGCTGTTGCTGTGCGTATTATTGGTGAATTGGAACACAAAGATATCATTCAACATGAAAAAATGACTATTGTATCTCCTGAAAAGAAACTCTCATTTCTCAAAAAAATATTTAATCTTTTCTCGTTTAAATAAATCCTTATCTTCTTTTTCGAGGACCTCGATGCCGAGCATGGGGATGCTTCTTATGCGAAGGATTCCGACGAGGTTCTATAATCTCTTCATTTTTTTCTTCTCGAATTGTATTTGTTACAGCAGGATTAATGTTGTAACTATAACAACGAGGGCATTGAGATATTTCTTCTGCTTCGGTATCCAGATATACAAAAGCGCAATATTTACATTCCCACACATTTTGGTTTTTAAAAGCAGTATAAATTCTTCGTGTGCTAACTTCGGATAATCCCCATAAAATAATACCGGAAATAGCAATAATAAACGAATAGATGATAAATGCTCCCGTTATTGATATTTCAATCATAATGAAACTCCGGATATATGGTAACGAATAGTTACCTGCTGTTCTCCAGAATCAGTATTTATCAAAGGCTCAAAACGAATTTTATTGATTTCCCCTTCTATATATCTTGACATTTCATCTTCAATTATATTCAAATCTATCACCCGCGAAACTGTTCCATCTGGTAATACAGTTAACATAAAATCGTAATTCTTTTCACCCTCTACCGTAGATTTTTTTGACATTTCCAACAAACCCGGGAAAAACAGAATTGTTCTATTATAAGGAGGGGTAATCCAACGGAAAATAATCTCTGTTCCATTCCCTATATTTTGTTTCATCAAAGGGGCTGATGTATGGTCTTCCGATTCTTTATTTTGAAGCTCTGTAGATGGAGAAAAGGGACTTAAAGCAGTAATAGATTCTCTTATTCTATTTATCCCTGCCCCAAATTGTGCCCAGCTGTCCCTATATTCTTCAGCCAAAGGTTTTGAAGGAGATTCATCCTCTACCAGAGTTCTACGAAGTTTTAACTTTTCTAATTCTTCAAATTCAATTTTAGGGAGTTCAAAACCACTTGACTGTTTTAATTCATTTATGTCAAACTCGTTGTTTTTATTATCATCTTCCAGATTCTTAGATAATCTTAGCCTCGATGTTAAAATAGAATCGGTCGTTTTATCTGTATCTGCCTGAACAACACGAATATCCAGATATTGAAGATCAGAACGAGGAATATAGACTACAATCTTAAAAAGAGTTACCGCAGAAAGATGCAGAAGGAAAGCAAAAATAATCGTTTTAAAAAACCGATTACGGTCCTTTTTTATCTGGAGCAGTAAATCTCCCTGATGGCTTGTTGAAATATCATATTGGAATATCTCTGCATCGGTCTTCGGTAAGACAAGCGACTCTGAAATTTTAGAAAAATCAGGATTCTCCTGTATATTTTCTTCCATCTCGTAATTTTTCTCGTGCTTGCGCACGGATTTTCGCGTGCGCCTTTTCATGGTATCAATCCGTGTGTTATTGAGTTTTTTCTTCAGTAGTTGATGGAATGGCTGCAATCCCGTAATGTTTAATCCCAACAGAATTAGCAATACCTAACACCTTAACCAATCGCTCTGTAGGTACCCGACGGTCAGGACGAATAAGCAAAAGCCCTTCGGGTCTTCTCTCATAAAAACTTTCCATGGCTCTTGTTAATTCATACCAACTTTTAATTGGGATTTCATTATCTTCCGTGTAAAAAATTTCTCCCTGATTATCCGGTCCTCCTTCCCCGTAGGCCAGGGTTACCGCAGCATCTTTTTGTTCTAATTGTTCCGATGAATCACTTTTAGATAGTTCTACAGGGATAGATGCCTGCACTACAAAAGTAGATGTCAACATGAAAAAGAGAAGTAATTGAAATACAACATCAATAAGTGGGGTCAGGTCAATTGTCGCTTTAACAAATTTATTTTGACTTTGTTTCCGTTTAAATTTCATATTAAATCTCCTTGTCTCCCTGATGCCGTGTTAGCAAATCTACTAATTCCGAAGAACTAATCTCCATTTCTACAATCATATTATCTACTCTTGATACAAAATAGTTATAAAACACTAATAGAGGAATGGCTACGGTTAATCCTGCGGCGGTAGTAATTAATGCATTGGAAATACCCTCTGCAAGGTCTGAAGGATTGACCTGTCCCCTTTTATTCTGAATAGCAGCGAAACACTTTATCATCCCTTGCACTGTTCCCAACAATCCCAATAAAGGGGCTATACTTGCACATGTTGCCAGTGCGGATAGATACCTTTCCAAACGGGGAATTTCCATCTGTCCTGCATCTTCTATGGATTCTCGAATTTCCTCCTTCGATTTCTTATACTTTAAGATTCCTGCTTTTAATATTCTCGCTACGGGGGCATCTACGCGATTACAAATATCTACGGCGTCCTGGATACGATTCTGGCGAAGCACCTGACGAATTGTGTCCATAAATTCACTCGTATCAATTCCTGCCTTTCGTAGAAACCAAAATCGCTCAATAATAATACAAACACCTATCACAGAACAAAGCAGGATAGGCCACATTAAAATCCCACCTTTAAACATAATTTCAAGAGGGTCCATTGGCATTAGATAATCTCCTTTTCAGATAGATTTATAACTTTAAAGTTTTTTTAACAATATTTATTACGACAAAATATCAAGAAAGATATACAAGGGTTCCTAATCCCTCTCGGGTAAATATTTCAAGCAATAAACTATGAGGAATACGTCCATCTATAATATGAGTTTTGCGTACCCCATGGTCTAATGCTTTAAGACATGATTCAATTTTAGGTATCATTCCGCCACTAATTATTTTTTCTTCCTTCAAACGCTGAACTTCATTAGAGGGCAATTGATGAATTAATGTTTCCGGATTGGAAGGGTCCCGAAGCAAACCGGGAGTATCGGTTAAAAACACTAATTTTTCTGCCCTCATTGCAGAGGCGATATCACCGGCTACGGTATCGGCATTGATATTCCATACTCCTCCAAATTCATCTGTTGCCAGCGGAGCAACCACCGGGATAAAACCTGATTCGCATAAAACCTGAATAATTTTGGTTTCCACCTTTGTAATTCTACCTACCTGACCAATATCTGTCCCATCATCTGCGTATTTTTTTACAGCATAAAGCAATCCGCCATCTTTCCCACTGATACCGACAGCAGAACCTCCCACACAATTTATTAAAGCGACTATATCTTTATTTACTACTCCAGAAAGAACCATTTCCACAACCGATATAGTCTTATCATCCGTAATTCTAAGTCCCTGAGGGCTAAATTGGGGTGTAATCCCTAACTTCTTGAGCATTTCATTTATTGAAGGACCACCTCCATGAACAACTATCGGATTCATTCCAACATATTTCATTAGAACAATGTCTTCTGCTGTACTTTGCCGTAATCGTTCATCTATCATTGCAGCACCACCGTATTTTACAACTACTGTCTTACCCCAGAACTCACGGATATAGGGCAATGCTTCAATCAGGACATTAGCTTTTTCTATAAGTTTGTCCATAAACTTTCCTTGTAAAGTTTAGGTTCTATAATCTGCATTTATTTTTACATAATCATAACTTAAATCAGAAGTCCAATAATAGATTTCCTCCGACCCCATACCTAAATCTGCCCGAATAACAAACTCTTTGTTTCTCATTATTTCTGCAACTTCTTTCTCTTCATAGTTAGTGGGGAGTCCTTTTTCAAAAACAAGTATATTCCCTATCCATAGTTTGATTTTTTCAGGCTCTATAGGGACACCGCTATATCCTATGGCACATAGTATTCTACCCCAGTTGGGGTCGCCCCCAAAAAAGGCTGTCTTGCATAACTGGGAAACCGCAATGGATTTTGCTATCTTTTTTGCATCATCTATGGTATCTGCTCCAGTTATCTTAATCTCAATGAATTTAGTTGCCCCCTCTCCATCAGCAACAATATTTCGTGCTAATCGCATACATACTTGAAGTAAACCTTGATAAAAGGACTCTTCATCCTCCGTGCCTGATTGGATTTTTATACCAGAGGCTCCATTAGCCAATAATATCACCGAGTCGTTTGTACTCATATCGTTATCAACAGCAATACAATTAAATGATTTCTGGACAGCTCGCAGAAGTAATTCTCTGAGTTTTTCTTTGGCTATTCCTGCATCTGTAGTTATAACCGATAACATAGTAGCCATATTAGGACAAATCATTCCTGCCCCTTTTGCCATTCCACCAATACGAACTATACCTTCGGATAATTGCACAGCCACTGCATATTCTTTGGGAACTGTATCTGTAGTCATAATCGCTTTTGCGGAATTTAAATGATTTTCCGACGACAAAGATTTCACACATTCATTTACCCCTTTTTTAATTCTATCCATAGGTAAGGGAACTCCAATAACCCCTGTGCTCATAACTAATACTTGTGTCTTATCAATCTTTAATAATGTTGCTACTTCTTCTGCTATTTTTTCTACATCATTTAAGCCGCGTTCTCCTGTGCATGCATTGGCATTTCCGCTATTAATAAATACAGCCTGAGCCTCGCCCTTTGCACAAATCCTCTGACACCATAATACGGGAGCGGCCTTAACACGATTTGTTGTAAATGTTCCTGCAACAGTTGCTTTATCTTTAGAAAAGACTAAAGCACAATCCAATCTCTTATTTTCTGGATTTTTTATACCCGCAGAGGCTGCCGATGATTCAAATCCTAAACTCGCACATATACCACCATCTATAGGGACTATATTCATATTTACTTTTCTCCTTTAATTTAAAACTTATATTATGGCATCATTCCTGGGAAACGAAGTCCTGTATCTTCGGGAAATCCAAAGCGAACATTCAAACATTGGATACCCATACCTGCTGTTCCCCCTACCAGATTATCTATCGCACTAACAATAACAATATTTCCTGTTCTATCATCATAAGTCCAGCCAATATCACAAAAGTTGGAATTACGAACATAGTTAATCTCTGGAAACTGCCCTTGCGGCAAAACACGAACAAAAGGCTCGTTATCATAACATTTATATATTTCAGATGGGTTTACTTCTTTTGTGGGTCTCAATGTGATCGTAGATAAAATTCCACGCGTAAGAGGTGCTACATGTGGAGTAAATTGTACTTTATATTTTCCACCAATTTCTTGTTCTATCTCGGGAATGTGTTGATGAGTTCCAATTCGATATGCCCGCATATTTTCATTCATATTGGGGAAATGAAACAGCTCGTTTAAACTCCGTCCTGCACCGGAAACACCCGAAACAGAATCAATAACTATTGGAATATCGGGTTCCGCATAGGGAACTAAAGGACGCAAGGGCAATATATTACTAATCGGGAAACATCCTGGAACAGCAACTATATCTGCTTTTTTAATTTGTTCTCGATACCATGGGACCAAACCATAAATCGAACGAGATACCAATTCTGGATGAGTATATTCCAACTTATAAAACTTTGAGTATTGTTCCGCATCTTTTATTCGGAAATCCGAACCTAAGTCCATCACTATCACACCTCTTTTTACCAACTCTGAAGCCAATGGCATAGATTTTCCTGCTGGTAAAGCAAAAAATACTACATCACATTTTTTCGCAATGACATCCGGGTCAAATATTTCTAATTCTATATCCACCAATTTACGAAGATTGGGAAGAACATCCTGTAATTTTTTGCCCGTTTCCATTTCTACAGCGCAAACTAATTTTGCCTGAGGATGTGCCACGAGAAGACGAATAAATTCTCTTCCCGCATAACCTATTGCTCCGACAATTCCTACTTTTATCATGTTTAACTCCTAAAAGGTATAGGTTCTTACATTGAAAAACTTCCCCTTATTCATTTAAACTATCATTCCGATAAATATTTATTGGGGGATTAAGTGGATATTATACTCTTAATTACCGTTTTTTTTAAAATATAGATTTTATATGTGTTTATCATCATTTGAAAATACAAAAATTAAAGTTATATATCATTACTTCAAAATATCATAGGCAGGAGAAAAAATAAAATGCATCCATTTCGCACACATAACTGTAATCAATTAAGAAAATCCGATGTTGGTAAGGTAGTAAAACTATCAGGTTGGGTACATACAAAACGAGACCATGGAGGAGTTATTTTTATTGATTTGCGTGACCATTATGGAATTACACAAATAGTTGTAAATCCAGACCGTCCTTTTTTCTCGGAGGTAGAAACTGTAAGAAATGAAAGTGTAATTACTATTGAAGGGGAAGTTGTTGCTCGAACCCCTGAAACAGTTAATCCAAATATTGATACTGGCGAAATTGAAGTGGTTGCAACCAGTTTCCTTCTGGAATCTGCCTGTGAACAATTGCCTTTCCCTGTTAATAAAGAAATAGATGCGCCCGAAGAACTTCGATTAGAATACCGATTTTTAGACCTCCGGAGAAATACCCTTCATAAAAATATTATGTTGCGTACTCAATTGGCAAAACTTGTTAGAGAACACCTTATTTCTCGCGGTTTTAATGAATTTCATACACCTATCCTTACAAGTTCCTCACCAGAAGGTGCTCGTGATTTCCTTGTGCCCAGTCGAATATATCCAGGGCAATTTTACGCACTACCTCAGGCTCCTCAGCAATTTAAACAATTATTAATGATTTCGGGTTTTGATAGATATTTCCAGATAGCCCCCTGTTTTCGTGATGAAGATTCCCGTGCAGACCGTAGCCCTGGGGAATTCTACCAGATAGATATTGAAATGTCGTTTGTTACTCAGGAAGATATTTTTGACGAACTTGAATTATTAATGGTTCGTATATTTAAAGAACTCTCAAATAAAAATATTATCTGGGAAAAATTTCCACGAATTCCCTACCGAGAGGCTATGGAAAAATATGGTACCGATAAGCCTGATTTGCGTTATGGATTAGAAATGCATGATTGCACAGATATTTTTGCACATTCAGACCTTAAGGTTTTCAGTGCACAGGTGGCTACTGGAGGGGTTATCAAGGTAATTCATTTACCTCATGCAGACCAACAACCTCGAAAATTCTTTGATGATGCAGAAGAATATGCAAAAAGCGAAGGTGCAAAAGGTTTAGCATGGCTTATCCTAAAAGAAGGTGATTTCAAAGGTCCTATAGCGAAATTCATGAAAGAAGAAGAGAAAAAAGCCCTTATACAAAAACTTCAGATGAATGAGGGCGATGCCGTTTTCTTTGGGGCAGGTTCCAGAAATGAAACCAATACACTTATGGGTAAGGTTCGCACATATCTTGCTCGTCAATTGAATATGATAGATTCTAATCAAGTAGCCTTCTGCTGGATTGTGGATTTCCCTATGTTCGAATGGAATGAGGAAGAAAAACATTACGATTTCTCTCATAACCCATTTTCTATGCCTCAAGGTGGAATGGATGTATTACTCAACAAAAACCCGCTGGATATATTGGCATACCAGTACGACATCGTTTGCAATGGAGTGGAACTTTCTTCCGGTGCTATTCGTAACCATAAGCCAGAAATTATGTTAAAAGCATTTGAAATTGTTGGTTATCCTCCTGAAGTTGTTAAAAATAAATTTCCAGCATTATGGAAAGCATTTCATTACGGAGCTCCTCCTCACGGAGGTATAGCCCCTGGTTTTGACCGAATATTAATGCTTTTGACAGACTCCCCCAATATTCGTGAAGTGATTGCCTTCCCACTAAATCAAAAAGCACGCGACCTTCTTATGGGCGCACCCAGTGAGGTTACACCAAAACAACTTCAAGAACTGCATATTACTATCGTCCCCCCTAAAAATAAGTAAGGTAGGTCATTTACATAAACAAAAAGGCGAGTTCTTTTCTCTCCAGACCTCGCTTCCTATTTTTATATGGTCTTCCTCAACCCAGAAAAAATCTACTTCTTTTGATAACTGCATATTCGGTCTTCGATAAACAAAAAATGGCAGGTCGCGTTTTTTTATTTCTTCTGTTTTATCGAAGTATTCATTTTTAGAGATATTCAGCATATCTGCATTTTTAAATCCATTCCTTCCCAGAGGCAGAAAACGATATAAATGCCATGCATGAATCTTCGCTCCTTTTTCCCATAAATGAAGTAAAAAAGCAGTTATCTCATTTAACATATCTAAATTTATTTTGCAAACAACGGTAGAAACAGTAAAAGGAATTCCCTTTTCTGTTAAATATTTCAACCTTTGCTTTATTAAATCGTAGTGTTTTCGAAAACCTTTTCGCAGATAATTATGAACCTGAGGATTATTTGAATCAAGAGGTAGAACATATCGGTCAGCATTCAAGTTTTCTATCACATTAGGAGTTAAACCAACCCCATTTGTTCCTACTTGAGTATGAAGACCCATTGTTTTTGCTAAATTTATTGAATGGGATAAAGGATATTTCCATTGCAAAGGTTCTCCTCCACCAAAAACAACACTTTCCATTTCTCGCCCTTTAACTATTTCCAGGACTTTTTCTACCTGTTTCGGCGTCATTTCTGATAGGGTATTTTCTGTAATACAGAATAGGCAACTCATGGAACAGGCACCATGAAACATAATTACTCCTACCCTGCGATGTTGAATATTTATTTCTTGCATGTTTTACTTCATCCGAACTGCTGATATGGCAAATCTCAATCCTGTAAAAATTTCAAAAAACAATACTCCTGGTATATAAAACATCTTTTGCCATCGAAATCTTCCAATAGATAAATCATGTTTTAATCCTATCCACCAACGATTAATTTTTCTTCGATGGGCAACTGATTTTATCATTATTTCTTCGTAACTACAAATTATCTTCTTCTTTACCAGGGAATCAAATCGGATTAAGTTTTCAAAATTAGGTACACAGGACTTGAAACTGTTTACCTGTTCTTTTAACCCACTTAATTGCTGTTCCAACTTTCTCTGTATTTTACGATTCATCTGTCCCGATGTTTGGGATAATTGTAATAGCAACTCGTTGGTCTTTTGAATAATTTGTTCATACTCCTGAGATACAAATTGGGCATATTGATTGGACTGCAATATTTGTATTAAATGGGCACGAATTTCCTGAAGATAAGAATAAGCAGAGGCTAAAGAGTCCCTTTTCTCTTTCAACTGTTTCCGTGTTAATAACCATATTTCCTGATATTCATAAAATACCTGCATAATTACTTTAACTTGATTAACAAAATCTTTTATTCTTCTGTGTAAAAAAGCACCGATACTTTCCATTTCCATTGTTTGACGACGCTCCTTCCGCCCCTTTTTTCTTAAAAATCCCATACTCATAGGATGATTGCTTAATAGAGTAGAATAGCGATTCCACAAGGTCAACCAAAAAGCATTCCAGTACTGTTCCGGCGGGCAACGAAGTAATATATCAATAATATTGTCTTTGGAATAAAAAAGGGACCATGCTTTTAGCCATGATTTTTTTAACTCTCCTACTTTGAAATTAGGATGCGGAAAAGTTTCATGACAACTATCATAGTTGTTGTAATCCTCTGATATTTGTTCCCCTCTTTCTAACCTCTCTTTATGGTCTTTAGAACCTGGAAGTGGCGTCATAATGAAAAAAGAGGCTTCATCAACCTTTACTTCAGTTTTTAACAATTTAACATCATGGAGAATGCTTTGTGGAGTATCACAAGGCATACCTAAAATATAACCCACATGGACAAGAACCCCTGCCTTATGCCATGTTTCTACCATCTCCGCATATTCGGATGTTTTATTTTGTGTTTTTCCCATCAATACAAGATTTTGTGGATTAACACTTTCCATTCCGATAAAAACAAGATAACATCCTGCTTCTGATGCCATACGAACAAAATCAGGGATTTTCCATGATTGCGTATCAATTTGCATCATGAATCGAATTTTTTTACCTTTTTGTTTTAATTCTATAAGTCCCATAAAAAGTTCTTTCCAGATAGGAGAACGGGACATATTGTCATCTGTAAAGAAATAACTGAAAAACCCGTTGTCATAATTTTGCTCAACTATTTGTAAAATCTTTTCTGCAGAACGACACCTAATTTTCCTACCCTGAACATTAATTATGGTGCAGAAAGAACAATTAAATGGACATCCACGGCTTGTATCTATCGTACACATTGGTTGCATAAAGTGTTTTAAATATTCGGGGTCTGCTACAGGGATAGGGGCATCCTGAATATCAGGAGATTCTAACACCCTATAATACGGTTGTAGTTTGCCATTTATAGCATCATTCAATATATTAGAAAGGACACCGTCTCCTTCTACTTCGCCACAAACGAAACTCACACCCTTATCCATTAAAAATTTCAAATCAGGGGCATCAGGTCCGAACAGTTTCATAACCCCACTAACATGAAAGCCTCCTATTATCACGGGCACTTGATATTTGCGAAACATTATAGCCAAATCACTTGCCCGTGCGAACATATTGGTCTGCACACCTACCAGCCCTACTATCAAAATTTCATCTCGTTTTTTACTTTCATGGACAATTTTATCTACATCTATCCTTTGAACAAATTCATCTCTTATTTCGACATGAACCTCAAATTGTTCCTCAAATTTCTTTTCATTAATCAACTTTTGTGTCAGAGCCCTCATACATACAAGTGTATTGGATGGCAATAATCCTTTCCAGAAATGATAAGGATAACCATCATCATCATAATGTGAAGGAAGAATATAAAGAATTTTTACATTTTTCTTTTGTGTTTTTTTATACGAAAACAATTTCATAGCGAAAATCCTCTCTGAGTTGTATTAAAATTAGTGAGTTTCTTCTTCAAAGTTATATTATAATATTTCTGTTTTAATATTCTGAAAACATAAACCATGTTACTTTACACTTATTAACGATTAACAAAAGGAGAAAAAAATATGACAAAGGTAATGTTCGTTATAGGTTTATCTTTCTTAATGTTCTTTTTATGCTCTTCTTATAATACCGCTTTTACTGATTCTCGTTTCAAAGATGATGTAGAATTTTTGAAACAATATGTAACCGTCATTCTATTAAAAGATACAGAATCGAATGGAGAAGTAGCCATTGTTCCTGAATATCAGGGTCGGATAATGACAAGCACAGCGGAGGGACCTGAAGGGTTAAGTTTCGGCTGGATTAACCGTGAATTAATTTCTTCAAAAAAATTTGAACCTCATATTAATGTCTTTGGAGGTGAAGACCGTTTCTGGATTGGTCCAGAAGGTGGACAATATGGTATTTTCTTTCCTCCCAATGCACCTTTTGATTTAGAACATTGGCAAACACCTGCTGTTATTGATACAGAACCGTATGAAATAGTTTCTCAAAATGATAAACAAGTTTCTTTCCGAAAAGATGCGAAATTAAAAAACTGGACAGGAACTGATTTTCAGATATCAATCGAACGCACCGTTAGCATTTTATCTAAAGAACAAATAGCAGGAGCCTTAGGAGTTAGAATCCCTTCAGGTGTCAAATATATAGGTGTTGAATCCAAGAATAAAATTACCAATACAGGCACGGAAGATTGGAATAAGGAAAAAGGTTTGCTCTCTATCTGGATATTAGGAATGTTCAACCCCTCCCCCGAAACAACCATCGTTATACCCTTTTTACCCGGTTCCGAAGAAAATTTAGGTCCGAAAGTAAACGATGCTTATTTTGGCAAAGTTCCAGCAGACCGACTAATTGTAAGGGATAATGTGGTTTTCTTCCGTGGCGATGGTCAATATCGCAGTAAAATTGGAATTTCACCTAAACGGGCATTATCTGTTTGTGGAAGTTTTGATGCCAAAAATAAAGTTTTAACTATTGTTCAATATAGTAAACCCGATGTTCCAAAACCCTATGTAAATTCTATGTGGGAACTGCAAAAAGAACCGTATGGAGGTGATGTAATCAATTCGTATAACGACGGTCCGTTAGGTCCCGGGAAAAAGCCCTTAGGACCCTTCTATGAACTGGAAACTTCTTCGCCAGCAGAAGAATTGAAAAAGGGAGAACATGTTGAACATACCCATCGCACATTTCACTTTATAGGAAGTGAAAAAGAATTAAATTATCTGACAGAGGAAATATTAGGTATTGATTTACAAACCATCCAGAGTGTTTTTGCAAGTAACTAATTTATCCATAACACAAAACAGGGCAACCATTTTTTATTATGTTTGCCCTGTTTTTTATTTATGAATTTGTTAGACGCTGGCGTTTGTTATCTGTTCTATCATACTAATCATCGGATAGAACAATGAAACAAATAGAGTAACCACAATAATACCTACAACAATTGTAAATATAGGTTGCAAGGCTTCCCCTAAAGAATCAACCGCTACTTGAACTTCGTTATCGTATATATCGGCGATTTGTTCTGCTATCTTATCTATACTTCCAGATTCTTCGCCTGTTATCAACATATCGGCAACCACAGGAGGTATTACATCAGCAGAAGCCCGTAAAGGTGCTTCCAAACCACCTCCGCGTTCAATAGAATCTCGCAAAGATTGCAAACTTTGAGCCACTGCTTGATTATGAATAGAGTATTTTGTGAGTTCCAACGATGACATCATGGAAAGCCCACTTCTTAATAGCAATGACCATGTTCTCATCATTTCGACGATAGCATATTTATGGATTATTTTTCCTATAATAGGGATTTTTAACTTGAAACGGTCCGCAGATAATCGGCGAAGTGGATTTCGGATGAACCATACCTGATAAAACAATATCAGAATAAGTATTAATACAATAGGCAACCACCACCAAACACGGAACCAATCAGAAACCCTAAAAAACAGTTCTGTGGCAGGGGGAATTTTAATACTCTGTTTTTCATACATATCTCGAAATTGTGGAACGACGAAATTAGTAAGTAGCAACAACACTCCCAAACATGCAATTACAAGGACTATCGGATAGAAAAGAGCACCACGCACTTTTCTTCGAAGCAAATCTCTTCTCTGGCGATAATCCACTAATCGTTGTAGAACTGTAGTAAGGGTACCACTGGCTTCACTGGCTTTGATTAAATTTACAAAAACGGTATCAAAATAACGCGGATGTCTATCAAATGCTTGCCATAAGGGATTACCCTCTTCTACATATAACGCCATATCATTAATCAATCCTCGTATGGCTTCCGATTGACCTCGTTGAGCCAGAGTCTTTAATGATTTCAACAAAGGCGTACCGGACTCCAGAAGCATTATCAATTGTCGGAGAAAATCTGTAATTTCCTGATAACGAACGGTACTTTTTCTCATAAAAGATAAACTCATTGAGAAAGTATTACTAACTCCAGGTTCTCGTCGAATTACTTCTTCCTCACTGACGATTTGAGAGAGACTCTGTACCTTTCCTTTTGTGGATTTCCGAATTTTTTTAATTCCTTCGGCGTTTTTCTCAGCCATCGCTGTTCTCCTTATGTCGTTATCAATTTTTTATTTTTTCTGCCGGGATATTTCTATTCCAAACAACCATCGGATTACCTTCTACAAACACAATACCTGCTTCTTTTGAAGCAAAAACACGGTTGTATTTCTTGCCCGAAACTTCTCTACTAAGTTCTGCTATAACTGAAACCTTAAAACTGTTTGACTTTTCTGTAAACGGGAACTGCCAATTCGAGGACATATTATCAACTTTTATATTATACCCCGTTGTAGGTTTCCCCAATATTGTAATTAGGTCATTCATTGATTTTATCGGACGGGCATTTGTAATTTTCTGTGCTTCATCAGAATTTATGTTAAACAAAGCCATTAAAACTTCGACAGGTGCTTTATTAATATTCAAATAAGGAACAGGATTATTGGGATTGCCCGCATTCCATGTGGAAACAAAATTTATTATTTGTTCATTAAACTCTCCCTGAATGAACCCCTTTGTACCATATAGTTCTTCTACCAGATAAAACCATTCCCCTGTGGACGAGGATACTCCTGAATTTGGCAAATTTGAAACAATTCTTCTCGCTATTTCGCCATTTGTATTTAATATTTTCTGCAGCACACTTGCTGGACTGCAATTTAAATTTATTTTTCCACTTTCGTCTGTTATCCAGACTTTCACATTAACACTTATTGTATCCGATGGTTCTAATGCAAAAGTCCCATTTCCCTTATATTCTTGTTTATAGTAAGGGTAACTAAACTCAAGAGGACATTTATCTATTAATTCCGAAACTGTATCCGTTCGCCATGCCTTTTCTAACTCTACCAATGCGGAACTTATACCCGTTTTTGCATATTCTCTTACCCTCATTTCATCTAAAAGCAGGACAGTCCTTCTCATTTCAGTTTCTGCATCACGCACATAATACATTCCTAATAAGGCAAAAACTCCTAATAAGGATATGGCTATCATTAAAGCCACACCTTTTTTACTTGAAGTATAAAACGATTTTTGGTTTTTATTGAACATAGATTTCATAGAATATTCCCTAACCAAAAAGTGCTTTCGCGCACTACTTGTTCCCATATCCTGTTTTCATCTACTAAAACGAAACTCACTTTCACTGCTTTTGGATAAAAAGGTTTATCCCATTGCTCTAACCAATTATTCCCATCATAGCAATGAATTTTCATTGCAAGAACACCTGTCATGATAATTTCCCTGGCTCCACTTGGCTCTTTTTGTCCTAAAGGACTTACTACCCTAACAAGAGCAGGAACACCCCCCAAACTTCGGTCTATATAGTAAAACACCCGCATAATTGTATTCTTATCTTCAGAATTTACATAAAGGATAGGAAACGATATTTTATCGTTATCTAAAGGAACGGATTGGTATCGTTTTTCATTTTCAATATGTCGAATTGAAGTTAAACAGCCTTTTGTAAATGTTGGAGGAACTATCTGGTCAAAATCTAATTGTAACCGATTTATTAATCTTAAATAATTAATATTAATAGCCTGCCGAATCTCAGATTGACGCCGATAATCCATAATCTTACCGAACATAACTACGCCAATAGTAGACAGCACGGAAAGAACAGCTAGAACTGTAATAATCTCAATTAAAGAAAAGCCTCTATTATATGTTCGTTTCGTTTTCTTCATTTCTTAATTACCTTATCAATCTGGAAACGAGGGATAATTGAATTGATTGTATAATATTTCGTTCGCCCAAATTCTTTATATATTACAGTAACTACTATTTCGTAATAACTATTATCTTCGGGCAATAATTTTCCGAATGCTTTCCATCGAAATTTTTGTGAGATATTTTTATAATTTCTAAAACTTGCCCAATCTGGGGGCGCTATAATAGGTATATCCGCAACATTCCCCGCCTTGGCTTCATCTTCTGATGTTAAAATAGGAAAAACTCCTTCTTTATCGTTAGCCTCAGAAATTTTCCAGATAAATTTCTCTGGGCAATTTTTCAAGTAATTCAATTTTTCATTTGCTAAATTACTGGCTAATAGGGCATTTTGAGATGTTTGTGCCAGATTTAAACTTAATGTAAACATCTGCACTAATGCAGTTATTGCTATGCTTACCACAGCCAGTGCAACAATTAACTCGATTAAAGTAAAACCTCTTGTTCTCTTCAACCATAACATTTTATTCTTATTATAATTTTTTCTTGCCATAAGAAATACCATTACCCACTCTTTAATGTTCTATAATAATTTATCATTTAAATAATATTCTTATTCAAATCTACACTTATATGCAAAAAAAATATAACACAAATAATTTATTAAATAAAATACCCATTTCTCTATTTTACAACAATCAAGAGATAAAAACATCTCTTCCACAGGAAGGATTTAAGGGAATTTTTGAATTGCAATTTTCAAAAACACAAAATTTGCCTGAACAACTATTTGAAAAAGCGGTTCAAAATCCTATCGGTAATCCCCTAAACCCCTTCTATCAAAAAATAAATAATCTAAATATTTCTATTGCTATTTCGGATACTTTCCGATATACAGGTCTTGAACAGTTTATTAAAGTAATGATGGATAAACTATTTGCTTGCGGAGCCAGTCCTGAAAAATTAAAGTTTTTAGTATCTGTAGGTTCTCATCGTCCTCCAACAGAAACAGAGTTGCAATCACTTTTGACACCTGAAATATATAATACTTTCAAACAAAATATATTTATTCCGAAACCAGATAATTTAGAACAATATGAGTATTTGGGAAAAACAAAAAGAGGAACACCTGTATATATATTTAAAGAGGTTATAAACAGCGACCTTATAATTTTAACAGGAACTATTCTGTACCATTACTTTGCAGGTTTTGGAGGAGGTAGAAAATTAATAGTCCCCGGCTTATCCGCATTACCTACCATTCGACACAATCATGCATTAAGTATTTATCCAGAAAAATGTGAAATCCATCCAGATGTAAGACTTGGAAAATTAGAAGGTAATCCTGTTGCAGAGGATTTAATGGAAGCAACATTACTTACTCAAAAAAATTATTTCATTGTTAATACCGTTCTTTCTCCAGATAAAAAGATATTAAAAATCTTTTGTGGAGATTTAATTAAAGCACATCTAACCGGAGCCGAATTTGCAAAAAAAGTGTATTCTATTAGTGTCCCTGAATTTGCAGATATAGTAATTGCTTCTGCAGGAGATGCGAAAAATTTTCTCCAAAGTCATAAAGCCCTTGTAAATGCATGGCAAGCAAGAAAAAAACCTTACGGAAAAATAATTTTTATTGCTCCTTGCATAGAAGGATTAGGTGGTTATCAATTTCAAAAGTGGCTTGAAATAGGAAACCCAGAACAATTAGTTACTCATCTACGGAATAATGGAGAAGTCAATGGACAGACCGTAATATCCACTTTAGAAAAATCTCCTCATACATATTTTCTTACAGAAATGGATGAAAAAAGGGTAAACCTATTGGGAGGCACAAAAATTAGTAGTATCGAAGAGGGTTTCCAATTAGCCCGTGAAGAACTCAAAAAAGTTGGGATTTCTAAGCCATCATGGATATTTTTACCACATGCTTCATACTCTGTCCCTTATATTTCAGGAGAAAAATAAAATCTACATTCTGTCGGGGACAGAAATTCCCAAAAGATGGAGTGCATTCTGCATGGTTTGTAATGTCGCAGAACATATTTGTAATCGTGCTACTTTTACTTCCTCTTTTTCTGCCTGTAAAACAGGACATGTGTGATAAAAAGAGGTAAAAGTATGTGCTAAATCTAAGGCATAACCTGCAATAATTGCCGGATTGCGTTGTTCAATACTATTTAATACCGTCAACGGGAACTCTGAAATCTTTCGAACTAATATCCATTCTTCATCTTGTTGTATTGGAATTCTGTCATTGATATTCAAGGGAATCTCTTTTCCATATTTGCGAAGAATAGACTTGATCCGAGCACAACTATACTGCAAGTAGGGTCCTGTATCCCCTTCAAAAGACAAAGCACTTTCTATATCAAAAATAACATTTTTAGTTGGAGTTACTCGAAGCACAGCAAAACGAATTGCAGAAACAGCGACCTGTTCTGCAATAAGTTTTTGTTCTTCCTCTGAAAGTTCCTTACATTGTTCTTGCACCCTCTTAAAAGCCAACTCAGAAGCAGTATCTAAAAAGTCGGAAAGGAGTACTACATTGCCCTGTCTTGTTGACATTTTTCCTTCTTTTAACAAAATATACGAATAGAATACAGGAACAGGGGGTTTATAACCAGCACTGGACAAGATTAAAGAAATTTGTTGCAAATATAACTTGTGGTCTTCTCCTAAAACGATGATATCCTCATCAGCACCCCGATGTCCTTTATATATGGTATAAGCCAAATCACGATAGCCATACATGGAACTTCCATTGGCTCGACGCAAAACAAAATACCTACCTTCTTCCTGTGCATATCCTAATGGAGCCAAATCCACTGTTAATCGTTGTTCTTCATCAATAAATAATGCCTCTTTCGTTTTCAATACCTCTAAAACTTTATTCAATTCTTCTGACTCAATAAAATTAGATTCCCTGTCAAAATAGTCATAATCTACACCTAACCGTTTCAATACCTGTAATTGCCCTTTCAAACACATATCTGTTACATGGAAAAACTTTTTACGAACATCTTCATCCCCTTGTTCCATCTTTGCCAATAAATCATATCCCTTTTGAGCAAATTCGAGGTCGTTTTCTGCTCGTTGATTAGCCCGAACATAAGCCTGCAATATCCCGTTAAAATCTAAATTCTCAATTTCATCAGAAATGAGAACCAACAAACCTATTTGCCGTCCCATGTCATTCACATAGTAATGAACTTCCGTATCATAGCCCTCAAAACGAAAAATTCGAGATAAACTATCGCCTATCATAGCATTTCTTGCGCGTCCTACATGAGGGCTTGCATTAGGATTAATACTCGTATGTTCGATAAGAGCCTTTTTACCCTTTCCTGAAAATGAAGAACCAAACAGTTTGTTCTCGGTTAATACCTTCTTAATAATTTCCCCCGCAGTAACATCTCTATTGAGGAACAAATTTAAATAACCGCCTACTCGTTCAACTTTATCAACAAAAGTTTCTATTTTTACCAGAGGCACGCACTTTTCCGATAATTCAGGCAATGGGATATTTAGTTTTTTAGATAATGCAAACAGGGGAATGGACACATCACCCATTTTTATATCTGGTGGTGAAGAAATAAGAATATCTTTATCCCCAATTCCCTCAAAATTACTAATAAGTTTACTTTTTAACTTCTTTATTATATCTAACACTATAAAAACACTCCTTCTATAAAGGGGCTAAATATATACGAAATAAGACTATCTTTTAGTTTTTTGCAAAACTATCTTTCAAAATGGATTTCAGTTGCAATTAAATACCTTCAAGACAGGACAAGGTAGCCCTTAATGTATCTTCATAATTATCGGTAGAATGTCCACATTCCAGAGCCACAAAACCTTTGTAGTCGGTTTGGGCAATGGCTTTAAAAATATTGTGGTAATTTAACTCTCCCGTTCCAGGTTCTTTTCTCCCCGGATTATCCGCCACATGAAAATGTCCTATGCGACTTATATTTTCTGTTAAGTTCCGAATAACATTCCCTTCTGTTATCTGTTGATGATATATATCAAACAACATCTTAACATTCGGACTGTTTACTTCTTTAAGGATTTCCATTGTATCATCTGTTCTACACAAAAAATACCCACGATGGTCAACCAGTGGATTTAAAGCTTCGACGACAATAGATACCTGATTATCCTCTGCAATAGGGGCTAATCTTTTCAGGCATTTAATTACATTTTCCTTCTGCACATCTCGAGAAACATCATTGCGTTCATTGCCTGTCAATCCAATTAATCGCTTACAATTCAATTGCTTGGCTACTTCAATTCTTTCACGGAATTGCTTTTCAAGGCGGTCATGGTCTGTTTCATCTACCATCTGTCTGGGTGCTATGGCTCCTACACCTACAATACAACTCAACTCCAATCCCAGTGCATCTGCTTTACTACGAATTGCCTTAAAATCACCTTTGGGATTAAGCCATTCGTAGGCAGGCAACCCCCAACTTGCAACTGCTTCTAATTTTTCTTCAGGTTTCCGTCCCGGAAACCAGTCCAATGGGGCAGACATTCTTAACTTAACTTTGGAAAAAGGCTTATCATCAGGAATTGCTCCATATCCTTTTTTACTTGCAAAAAATGCACCACTTACTATAGTGCTTGCACAGGTAATAAAAAAACTTCTTCTTTTCATATTTCTACTCCTTATCCGGTTATCTTGCTTTTACAATCTTTTACAATACAAATTCTTTTATTTGATTATACTATGAATAAAATTTTATTATCGAGTTTACAGTATGGATTATAAAATAACTATGTATTTATTATGTAACAGTCCTTCAACTAAAGGATTTAAAACGGAATGAAATTATCATTTGTAATCCCTGCATATAACGAGGAAATGACCATAAAGCCCTTAGTTGAGGGTATTATTGAGCATACATCCCCTCATGATGTGCAAATTATTCTTATTGATGATGGAAGCACCGATTCAACTTTTCAATCTATGTTAAAAGTTCAATCGGAACATCCTCAGGTAAAAATTATAAAATTCCGCAGGAATTTCGGGAAAAGTCGTGCTTTATCTGCTGGTTTCCATGAAGCCGATGGGGACATTATTATTATGATGGATGCGGACTTACAGGATGACCCCAAAGAAATACCCCGAATGATTGAAAAAATGCAAGAGGGCTATGATGTTGTATGTGGATGGAAAAAACGACGACTTGACCCCTGGCATAAGACATTTCCATCAAAAATATACAATGCCATTATTCGATATCTATTTCATGTAAACCTACATGATATTAATACCGGCTTCAAAGCGTTTCGAAAAGAGGTAGTTCCCTATATTCCTTTATATGGAGAAATGCATCGATTAATTGCCATATCTGCATCAGAATTGGGGTTTAAAGTAACAGAAATTCCGGTGGAACACCACCCGAGAAAATATGGAAAATCTAAATTTGGTTTCAGTCGCTTTTTCTTCGGGGCTGTAGATGTATACACCGTCTGGTTTTTATCGAGACATAGCCAGTCACCTTCCTATTTTTTCACCAAACGCGGATTAATGGCTATTGGATTAGGGATATTATGTTTATTGGGCGGTTTATCAGGTTTTTACTTAGATGGGGAACAACTTCACTATGTATTTTTAGGAACGGTCGGTTCTGTTTTTGTAGGTATTGGATTTTTAACCATTGGAACTGGTTTAATTGCAGAAATACTCCGCAGAGAATTTGCTATGAAACAAGACTTTTCTATTATTGAATGTGTTCTCTCCACAAAAAATAGTAATTTAAATCCAAAAGATTAACCATATACTTCAAATACAGGAGAGTTAAGATGATATATTTAACTTTATTGCTATTTACTTTAGGTTCATGGGAATTGCCTGCCCCAATAGATAAAGAACCTGTTCCATCAGCATTTTTCAAGGACCGTTTACATGCCTACATCTGGCTTAATTGGTCTGTCGTCCCTATTTCACGAATAGCAGATACAATAGGAGCGAAAGAAGAAGACATTCTCGCTATTGGAACACGAATGGGTTTACCCAAACCTTATCCGGTAACAGAAGAAGAAATGGAACGATTGCATTGCACCATCATACGCAGGAATTGGCATCTTCTCCCTTATGAGCAAATTATAAAATTGTTAAAATGGGATACCCAACAACTGGCTTATACACTACGCGAAGACGATTTCCTCTTTATTAAATTGGGAAACTTCAAACCCCAGTGTCCCTCTTTGACCTTTCAAGAACCTGATGAAGAAACTATTGCGTATGAAAAACAAATCGGCAATATGGTAAAAAAACTTCTTCCGGAAGGGATACAATGTTGGGGGGAAAAACCTTTCCATTTTATAGAAGAATTGTCGGATATTAATAATCATCAGAAAATTGAAGGCTCAAACAAAGAAATCCCTCGTTATTGTTCTTCTTATTTCTTAAAATATGGAGACCCTTTTGCAAATCTTGAAGAATCCTATCCTAAAGGATACATACAAAAATTACGAGCAAATGGTGTAAACGGAGTATGGTTACAATCTGTTCTTTACCTATTAACTCCTTTTCCGTGGGACATAGAAATAAGTAAAGGATGGGAACAAAGATTGGAAAATTTAAGAAAATTTTCCGAAGACCTGAAAAAAGAAGGGATGAAAGTATATTTATACTTAAATGAACCACGGGCTATGCCTAATTCTTTTTATGAAAAATTTCCTGAGTTAAAAGGGGTCAATGAAGGAGATTTTTCTGCTCTTTGCACATCTCATCCTGATGTGCAGAATTATATAAAAAATGCTATTAAAACAATTTGTGAAAAGGTCCCCGATTTAGGGGGATTCTTTACTATCAGTGCTTCTGAAAATCTTACCAATTGCTGGTCTCATCACCATGGAGAAAATTGTCCGCGTTGCTCAAAACGAAACCCTTCAGAGGTTATTGCGGAAGTTCATCAGATTATCCAATCAGGAATTGAGGCAGCAAATTCGTCATGCAGACTTATAGCATGGGATTGGGGTTGGAAAGATGAATGGGTAGAAGGAATTGTCTCAAATCTTCCTCCTAAAACAGCCATTATGAGCGTTAGTGAATGGGATATCCCTCTTACTCGTGGAGGTATCCATTCAGCCATCGGAGAGTATAGTCTGACAGAACCCGGACCGGGTCCCCGTGCTTCACGGCACTGGGAAATGGCTCAAAAATACGGACATCCTATCTTTGCTAAACTACAAATAGGAACAACATGGGAATTGGGTTCAGTGCCATACATTCCTGTCCTCGATAATGTTGCTACTCATGCAATAAATCTCCGTGAGAAGCATCTGAATGGTTGTATGCTCGGTTGGACATTAGGGGGTTACCCTTCTCCAAATATGCAGGTATTTAATTTGCTAATGGACAATCCAGAATATGACAAAGAAACTGCACTATTGCAGACTGCAGAAAAACGCTTCGGAAAAGCATTAGCACCTATAATGGTTAAAGTATGGAAACAAATTACGCAGGCGTTCAAGGAATATCCATTTCATATCATTGTTGTTTATCAGAGTCCTGTTCATGTAGGTCCCTCCAATCCTTTGTGGGTCAAACCAACAGGATACATCGCTACTATGACAGGGTTCCCTTATGACGATGTAAAAAATTGGTGCGGTGTATTTCCCCCGGAGATTTTTGCAAATCAAATGGAAAAAGTATCCCGTGGATTTATGAACTCGCTTGAAATGATAAAAACGGAAATGGGAAATATTAATATAGATAACCCAAAGTATAAGAAAAATGTTGAGCAGGAATGTCGAGTTATAGAGGTTTGTGCGCTTCATTACGAAAGCACGGCCAATCAAGCCCGTTTTGTTCTCCTTCGTAATGAACTTACAAATAACAATGTTTCTGATGATAGAAAAAAACAAATCATCGAAGAGTTAAAACAAATTATCCAGAGAGAAAAGGAATTGGCAATAAGAGAATATAATATACAGATTGCGGACAGCCGATTTGGCTTTGAAGCGACCAATCATTACTTCTTCGTTCCACTCGACTTAGTGCTAAAATCGCTCAATTGTGAAGAACTTTTAAATAACTGGATACCTCAAATATCCAAATGAAAATCTAAACAGTCTCTATGGAAAAAGCCATAATAAAAAAGCAATATAAGGGTATTATCTGTTACGATGGAGAGTTTTTTCACGGATGGCAATACCAACCGGATAAAAAGACGGTTCAAGGAGAACTGCAAAAAAATCTTTCCTTAATAATGAGGAAGGAAATTCATGTTCAGGGAGCTTCTCGAACAGATGCAGGAGTGCATGCATTAGGACAAACTTTTACTTTCTATTATGAAGGAAACATACCAACAAGATTACGCCATGCAGTATCTCAACTTCTCGCACCCCACGCTAAAGTTATGGAAATCGAAGAGGTACCATTAGAATTTGATGTATGCCGTGATGTGAAATGGAAAAAATATTGCTACACATTTGAGTTATCTAAAGAACCCAGTCCTTTTACTATAAAATATGCATGGCATGTCCCTTATAAGATTGATTTAGTCCTGCTCCGTGAATTATTACCAGAATTAATCGGAACTCACGATTTTGCTGGTTTCCAGAGTACTGGTAGTCAAATGCAGACAACCGTCCGTACCCTTTATTCTGTGGAATTAAAAGAAGGAGGTGTAATAACATCCATCAATTCAGCTAACTTATGGCACATTGAATTTGTTGGGAATGGTTTTCTTTATCACATGATACGAAATATCATTGGAACACTTATAGAAATTGCAAGAGGCAGGTTTCCAAAAGAATTTCTCTACAAATGTCTTTACGAAAATAAAAAATTTAATGGTCTCTGTGCCCCTCCTCACGGTCTTACCCTTGTTGAAATAAAATACTGATAAAAAAATCACTCTACGGTGGTATCATAGCTGGTATGGAAGAAATTAAAGAGATTAACAACTCTGAAGTCAATGAAGCGGGGTAAGCTTTTAATGAAACGGAATACAGAGTAATGATTAAACTTTAAAAGTATCCATAATAAAAGAACAGGTTTTATTAAAAAGAACCCTATATATTTGAAGAAATGAAATAAGATATGAGTAGAATAGCCATCGGGATTTTTCTGGTATTGTTTAATAAGAAATTCTATTATTCCAGAAGGATAAATAGTAGCAGGATGTTTTAAAAGATTTATTTTTGTTGGAGAGATAATTAAAAAGTCTTTTTTCGTATCATCATGCAAAAATTCAGGCATTTCCCTCTTAACTCGTTCGCGTAAATCTGTCCCCTCATAAAGAGTTAGGGAAAATAACAGGAAGAAATAAGGCTTGGGGATTTTTGCCAATGTCCGTACAGTTTCTAATTCATCCTCTTCGGTTTCATAAGGATTATCACAGATAATATCGTAATAAGGGACTATAGGATATTTATTCACTATTTTTGTAATATTTAAAAATTGTTCTTTTTTTATCTTACGATTATATATCTCATGGCTAACTCGTTCACAGCCACTTTGCAATCCTATATGGATTGCAGATAAGCCCGCATCTACAGCCAATTTTAACTTATCTTCGGTAATAAAGTTCGGAGTAGTTAAAATAATAAACGGTTTGTTTACTTTCTCCTTATATAAATTAAACAATTTTTCTATAGTCTCTTTCTTTTGAGCAAAAAGATTATCATCCTGCATTGAAATAAATAATAACGGTAAATCTTCAGAAACACCTGCACAGATTTCATTAATGATATGTTCTGGTGAAGCCCCTCGTAATGACCAATCGGGATATAATTTACCAAAAAATGAATTTAAGCAATAGCTACAACGGAAAGGACAACCTCGAGAACTTACAAGACGATAAATACCTCCTCGAAAGGCACTATACTTCATATACAATTTTCGGTCTAAAACATGAACTTTATCTTTAAAAAGGATGTAGGCACTTTTTGCCAATCGAGGGATATAAGGTAGTTGATTTAAATCCTGTATTAAAGGATTTAATGGATTTTGTATTACCTTACCATCTTCCATCCATGCCATATTATTGACAGTTTTTAATGATTTTCCCTCCTTAAGGGCATTGCATATATCAATCACTGTTTTCTCTGCTTCTCCCACACATACAAAGTCGGCATATTTTGTGCAACGAATAGGGTCTGCTGTGGGTTGAACACCACCCCAAATAATTGGGATATCGAAATTCTGTTTCAAATAAATAGTAACATCCCTTGCTGAACTGAATTCAGAAGCAGTTAAACTAATGCCTATCCATGCTGGGTTATATTCTTGAATAAAGCCTTTTAATGCTTCCAGCATTGGATGATTATCGGGTTGGAAACGATTTATATATAAGAGCCCCGATTCATAACCATTTTCCAATAAAATCTGGTGGAGGAGTTTCAGTCCTAATATATTTAAATTTTTCTGTAGTGATAATAATAAAACACGCATGCTGATTTTCTTACAAAAGAATTAATTAAAGAAATCTATGTAATTATAGCATATACTTTTAAAACATAGCCATAACAGATTTTTTTCTGCTACGGCTAATAGTTTTATTAAAGGTATTAACTACAAATCTTTAACTTGCTTTCGGGACAAAATAGGCAGTAACCTGTCCTTCCAACAAATTACCCTTCTTTTCATTCATTATTCGCAATTCTTGAATTTCTGACAGGACCTTCTCCACATCCCTTTGAGCACCACCTAAATCCTGTCCCATAATACTCATCAATGGGAATATTGTGTCTAACAATAGTTTACTTTGAACCGAGATAAGGTTATATCTTGGGATTGCAGGGTCTAATGGAGGTTTTAAACCAGCCATATAATTGGAGGTTTGTTTATCAAGAACCATATCTATCATTTTCTTTAAGACATCTACATTATTGCTGGCGATAACTTTATCCTCTACCATAACCATAGTAATCGGTATCGGCGAAGGGACCGCTAATTTTTTCAATGGGATATCCCGATAACTTTCATCCGACATGGAAGGAACGAGCATATCTAATAAACCTTTTACTTGTTCCACATTTGAAGCCTGTATAATCACGATTAAAGCAGGGAAATCACCCATTGCTGATGTAATAGCCACACCCATTTCATTTCCTAATAATCCCATAGCAGAAGCTCCATATTGAAGTCCCTGAGCTACTTCTTTTTTATCGCCCAATGCTTTTTTCACTTCCGGAAGTGCTGATTGATTCAGGTATGTCTTATACTCATTAGTAAATTGCAATAACAAAGTGGCTTGCGTATTATCAGGCAATATCTTGGGCAATTCCATCGGTTTTGCCTCTCCTAAAATACTTGTAGACTTGGGGCGTTTGGCTAAATCCATCAGGGTCCGAACTTCTAATTTTTCATTTGGATTTAAGGAGAAACAAACATATACGGGGTCTTGACCTTCAGGCAACATTTCTGTCCATGAAGTTGTTTTCAATTGTCCTAATAAAGCATACGGAGAAGATTGAACCAATGCAGGCATAAGTTGGTTTAACATAGGAATTAATTCCTCATCTTTTACAAGAGCAACACCTTCTGGATAAGGTGCCGATGGAATATCTACACCATAGCGAATAGCATAAGGAGAATTAAACCGACTGGCAACACCTTTTACCATAGAAGAGGAACCTAATGTTACATAGCCCCCTCCGATAAAATAGGCATAAACGCCATAATCCATTATTTTTGCACCGTCTACAATTACTTCCTGAGGTGCAGTTGCATTAATTTCAGGAATTTCAACAACCAACTCTTTTAGAGATGTTTCAACCTTTTCTTTGTCCTTCACTCCTAACATAACTGACCAATTCGGCTGTTTTACTTGAGTCCAGTCTATCTTTTGTATATCCACCTTTTTATCTGCTGTTTCTCCCTCTGGAGGAGTTAATAAAGCCTTCAAACTATCCAAGGAGGGCTTAAAATCAGCAAAGGCACCTATAGGTTTGGTTATATCAAATCCTCTTGCTTCCGCTACCTCTATTAAATTCTTTGCTTCTGGGACATCTGCAAAACTGGCTAATTGCCTGATTTGATTTTGTAGGAAGGAATCCACTTCATCAGCGGAATAGAAGCGTTTTGCTGTCTGAACAATTTTATCTAATCCATCCGCTAATGAGGGTAATACAATGCTTAATTGAGCATTTTCAGGTGTTAGTTTTAATAAAGAGGTTGTCGGAATACCTCCTTCCGCTGGTGGTAATGTCAACTCTTTAGGTTCGGGAGGTTTCGGTGGTGGTGTTTGTTCCGCAGGTCCACCGCAACCATTAAGCATAAATAATACACTTACCAATAAAATGGCACAGAAACTTAATAATACTTTTCTCATAACTTTAACTTTCATAAACTTTTCCTTATCATTAACATTTTTGTTATATTGAATTTACATAATGGATACATATTGGACAGCATATATGATATAAAAGGTTTCAATCAACCACAAATTATAATTCTTTTCTACGACTTCTCCCTTTACTCCCAAAATAAACCTTATATTCTATAGGGCTAAATCCCGTCGTTTTTTTAAATTTTTCTGACACTAATGAGCCATACCTAATACCAACACAATTACCTATTTCCGATAGACTTTTATCTGTATTCCGTAAAAATTCTGCTATCTTTTCTACCTGAATATAGTTTAATAATTCATCATAATTTATCCCGATATTTCTCTTAATCCAGTGACTTAATGCGGAAGGCTCCATCTGCATTTCTTCCGCAATAGATAGTAAGGAACAATTCGATATAAGTTTTTTCTCAAGAACAGAATAAAATTTAGCAAATCTTTCTTTTTGATTTTCCTTCTTAAAATTATTTGTTACGAAAGCAAAAATATCCCTTATCAGCTTCTTTATAAAAACTCTCAAAGTTTTGTCTTCAAGAAACAATTTATCTTTCATAAAAAAAAGTTTGTGTTTATTTATAGGATTATTTTCCGAACCTTCTAATAAAAATGAACTTAAAATATTCATCACCCATGTATACAATGAAAACTTTGCTTTCGCCAAATTTTTTCTCTGAATATTTAGTTCTTCTCCTTTCCCTCTCAAAACAAATTCTGCGAATTGTTTATTTTCCATCTGAAGTGCGATAAGGAGCATTTGTTTTCTTACTTTATCAAAATTTTCAATATATTGGTTTATATCTTTGACATCTTCTTCCCTCTCTTTTACGCGATATTTCTTATCATCAATTTCTGTTTGTTTACCAGTCCCTTCTGGAAATAAACGATTCCAATGAAATTGAAAACTCTCCTTCATCCAGAACATCACTTCTTTTACAGAATCTATAGAATGATATGGAAGAAATTTCAAGGATTCCATTTCATTCTCAGGGATATTCAATTTTAATTCTTTCAGGTTATTAATCACATTAAAATATAAAACATCCTCCTTTTCTTCGATATGAAAAGGACCAACCGTTAAAACGACACTATAATGATGGTGACTTATTAAATGAATGGAACCGCAACTAAAACCAATATGACATTTATAAAACAAAGGAATTTCTAAAATAGTTGCTTGTTCTGCACATCTATATCTGTCTATAAAACATTTTTTACCACCTACCTCCACAGACAATACAAAAGGACATAAAGCAAATTCTCTATCCGACCAGACTAAAAAATTCTGAGCAGTATTCAGCGACCAAATATGAACCGCAACCGCTGAACGAAGAATATTAGAAATGCGCTGATAAAGCGAAACAAAATCTACATTTAAAAGTCGCTTCTTGAGAATTTCTAAATCAATTTTATTAATGGTGTGGGATTCTTCTGTTTGCTTATCCATAACTGAATATCCCTCTCCCCAATAGATTGACGAACCAACCGTTCTACCAATTCATAATGATTGTTATTCTCACTTATATGAGCCAAAACAAGTACTCGAAGGGTATCATCAATAACCCAAGAAAGTAACTCTAACATTTGTTGATTGGACAAATGCCCAAACCTACTCTGTATTCGCTGTTTTATGTGAGCAGGATATATTCCGTTCATTAGCATATCCGGACAATAATTGGATTCAATTATTAGGCCATGGCAACCCTTCAATCTATTTACAATTAATTTCGAGGGATAACCACAATCCGTAGCAAAACCAAGTTTTGCATAATTATTGGATACGACATAATTTACCGGGTCGTTCGCATCGTGTGTTACCGAAAACGACTGGACATGAAATTCCCCGATATTTACGCTATCCCCGGACTCAAAAAGTTCAATATTTCTGTTATCATTGATAATTTCCCGCAAAGCGTTGTAGGTACCCCGCGTCATAAAAATAGGTATATCATAAATACTAACCAATCTCTTCAAGCCACATATATGGTCAGCATGTTCATGGGTAATAAAAATGGCTTCAATATCCTCAACGGTTCGTTCTATAGTTTCCAGCCTCTTTTTTATCTGGGGTAGACTAAATCCACAATCCAATAAAATGGATGCGCGTGCACCCTGTATAAAAGTAGCGTTTCCAGAACTACCACTTCCCAATACAGAAAAACTTAACATATAAATACAATCCTCTTATATCCTAATTTTATCTTTTTTAAACTGGAAAACCTTTGTTGTAAATGGTGGAATTGAAATATCTATTTTACCACCTTCATCAAAGAAATATTGATTTCCCTGAACTAATTCAATGACCTCTTTTCTTACAAAATGCGTATTTTTATATTTAATCGAACCCTCCCAAAGAAAATCTGCATGATTTATGATAACAATCTTTTGATATTCATCATCCTCTGTAAGTAACCATTCGCAGGGAGGACCCGAAATCATAAACGGCACAAGGCCTGTAAACAGAGAATCCAATAAATGAACAACAGCTCCCATCAATACACCAGAACCCGTTTCAAACCATGGAGCAAGACTTATATACAAATTCCCCTTACCCAGTTGTGTATGAACAATCAAAGGAGCATTTTGATTCGCCCACGCTATTACCTCTGAATTAGAATCTACATTAGCGGGAATAAAACGAAATGCCTCATTATTCCACTCATCCTTTTGCCATTTCCAGCGATAACCTGTATGAAGTTCTGGAAGCATTTGCACTCCACACCATTCATGGTCTTCCGGTCTGATTACCCCTGCGGAACATACCACGGTCCCACCATCACGAAGGTATTCAATCAATTTTTGTTTTAACTCTTCATGCAATACTAATGGTCCTAAAATAACTACTACCTTGTATGATTTCAGTACATCTACTCCAACTTCTTCGGTAAATACATCAAAAATATCACCCCAACGACTAACCCCCATCGGCCGATAGGGTGAAAGGTCTACATTATTTTCTCTTAAAAATTGGTTTGCCTCTTTACGATTCTTAAACTTTCCAAATGGAATGTATGCTTTACTATAAAAAACATTTTGTGGCAAAGGTGCATAACGAGGAGTAATACATGAGAGAGCAAACGGACTTGCAGGTGGGTCATTATCCTCATAATTTCCGAAAGGAAATGGGTCCATCACAAAATTGCTTCCCGGAAAAATCGTTGTAAAAAAACTATCAATCCCTCTTTCCCCCGGATTTCTTCTTAATCGTGCATAATTCCATGCAAACTGTTGTGTCTCCCAATAAGGAGGGGTAATCCACCCATGGTCTGAAGGAAGAATAACAGCAACGGGAACAACAGGAGTTCCACGCGGTATCTTTTGTATCCATCGTGAAAATTGTTCAAAATCTTTTCCCAATTGAGATAATCTTCCATCGGGATAACACAGCAAATCTCCACCTTCAATTGCCAGATAATCGGCTCCCGAAAAATAGGAAACCATCCAATTCCTTTGATGAAAAGAGGTAGATAAATCCTGAACACATCCATAAAAAACACCCCACCACAGAGAAAAATCTATTCCCCACGAACAATTGTATTGCTTCCCCGCACCACGGGTAAATGCTATACCGGTTTGTATATCTTCTATATCATCATTGGTCCGTTCTAATAAAACTGCTTCCAAACCCAGTTTTGCATAGATATGTGCACTGCTTGCATAACCACATCTCCCCCATTTATGGATATCAGGAGCATATTTTTGAACTTCGGCCAATCCTTCTTTCAAAAAACTTTCAAATCGTTTTAAAGCTTCCGTATGAGAATGCGGAGGTTTTTCAAGAAAACTCCTTGAAAAACCAACTCCCGAAGAATCTTCTTCCGTAAAACCTTCCCACACAAAATTACTTCCAAAAACATCAAAATATCCCTTAAGAGATTCTTCCGTTCGGGGGACCTCTTTGTTGTTATCTTCATAAAATCGTTTTCGTGTTTCAGGATGTGCCAAAAAGGGCGTAATAACAGGCATTAATCCTTTATTCTTTAAATATTCAAGATGTAATTTATTTCGAACAGGAGAGGAGGCTATTCCCCAGCACCATTTATCTTTACCTGCCCAATCCCATGGAACAGGAATATCCTTTTCATTTTCAGGGACAGAACTTTCTACAATTATTTTTGCTGTTTGAGACTTTCGGTTAGAATCTGTCATTTGAATTAAATTCCTAAATTTTATAAATAAAATTAAATTCTTGTTAAAATGTATAGAAGACTAATAATGAATACAATAACTATAAAATTATACTAATGAGGGATATTATAAATGGAAATTATTGATGTCCATTGTCATTTAGAAGCAGAAGAATTTCGTGATGATTTAGAAGAAGTTGTAAGAAATGCAAAATCGGCAGGGATTATAAAACTAATTACATCTTCTGTAAGTCCTGGACAATGGGAAAAATCGCTATGGCTTTCCCAACAATATCCTGAAATTGAATGCACATGGGGTATTCATCCCTGGTATATCCAAGAGGACTATTTTAACAATTTAAATCGTCTCCTAACTGATTCGGTAAATAAAATTGTAGCCATCGGCGAAATCGGTTTGGATTTGAAAATAGATAATCCCCCTTATGAATTGCAAGAAAAATTTTTTATCCGTCAATTAGAAATTGCAAAAGAAATTAATCTCCCCGTCGTTATCCATTGTCGAGGAGCTTTCTCCCAACTTACAGGAATCATAAATAAAATAGGTATGCCAGAACGAGGAGGAATTATTCATGCATTCAAAGGGAGCCCTGAAATAGTTGAACAATTAATTCCCCATAGAATTTTTTTCTCTTTAGGTTGTGGTATCACATACAGGTATAGTTCAAAAAGACAAAAAATTTTAAATCAAATTTATCCCGATTACTTATTAGTTGAAACAGATAGCCCGGATATTCCGCCAGCAGGTCAATCAGGTATGCGTAATGTCCCCTCTAATATTACTCTTGTGCTTACTGCACTTGCCGAATACCTAAAAATTTCAGAATCAGAAATAGCAAAAAATACCACAAAAAACGCAAAAAAAGTTTTTAATTTATAAAAAAATTTAACAATAAAAACAAAAAAAATACTATAAAAAAAATTAAAAATACATAAATTATTGCAATATAATAACTTATATTTTTTATTATTTTTTTGTTTTATTTTT
>Ga0116168_1000175_pt1 | contig 66018 bp, 38 predicted proteins | sample AD_UKC129_MetaG_FD_89795 | JGI IMG/M metagenome (GOLD analysis project Ga0116168, IMG submission 89795) | Active sludge microbial communities of municipal wastewater-treating anaerobic digesters from Canada - AD_UKC129_MetaG | ecosystem: Engineered > Bioreactor > Anaerobic > Digestate | place... | reverse complement strand
TCCTCCGGGACAATTCCGCGCGCATATGCGACAAGAATTGTCCCGGAAGGGTGACGGCGGATATCTGCAGGTGACAGGCCGTCGAGCCGATCTGCGGAAGTGACAAATCTGAATCAGGACTTGTTCGGGGTTGAACTGCGATTGGTGGATGCGGATTGCAGGGCGCGGAGCATGGTTACGCTCGTGAGCTCCAGGAGCGCAGACCGCCGAGTCTCGTGAGGCCATGAGACTTTTGCAGGGGGAGATGGAATAGATGTGACGGCCTGAGGTGGAGTTAATGCTCCCAGTCGCTTTGGGAGATGTGCATTGTCGAACGACGGCTCGCGAGGACGCGCGCCCCGCCAGGACCCGGACGCTGGATGTGAGACGTTGGATGTTGATAATCCGTTAACAATCTTGCTGCGTTTTCAAAGGGCGTGTCGCATCATGCGCGCGTGACTGCTTCAACACATTGCGAGGAATGGCTGCGCGCCTTCGCGCGCGCAGTGCGAGAACGAGACTTCGAGACCGGCCGAAGGCTGTTCTGTCACGACGTCGTGGGCTTCGGCACCGTATGCGCGCGGGCCGAAGGACTGGATTGTCTCGTGAGCGAACAATGGCATTGGATCTGGCCGAACACCACGGGCTTCGACTTCGCCTACGATTCGGTTCGAACGCGGACGGAAGGGAACCAGTCGGTGATCATGACGCTGTGGAGTTCGAACGGAATCCGGCAGGACGGCAGCACGTTCCGGCGGGAGGGAAGGGCCACCATCGTTCTGCAGAAGGAGGAAGCCGGATGGAAGGCGGTGCACACGCACTTTTCTCTCACACCGGACACGCGCAATGATTCATTTCTTCGCGCTCGAACCTGAGGTTGTCGGGGACTTCCTCGATTCGTGGGCGCCCGGGCTGCGGGGTCTGGTCGATGTGCGGCGTTATTCGCGCCTGTTCCCCGATGCGGCGCCGGCGGAGGGCCTTTGTGTGCTGGTGGATTTCGAGCGGATGAACCGATGGCGGTTCCAGCGCACTCTCGGGTTTGCCGGAAAACTCCGGACGGCGAACCGGGCGATGCTGAACGATCCGGCGCGCTGGAAGAGCAGGCTGGACCTGTTGAACACACTCCGCGAACGGGGGATCAACCGTTTTCGGGCTTTCCGGCTGGATGCGCTGGATGCCGGTGTCCGGTTTCCGGTGTTTCTGCGCAGCGCGCGCGATCATCGCGGCGCCGTCTCGGGCTTGCTGCATTCCCGCGAGGAACTGGAACGCGCGGTGTCGGCGCTGTCGCTGAAACAGCGCCTGCGAAAGCGGCGGCTGCTGGTGATCGAGTATTGCGATTGCAGCGACGAAGACGGGCTGTTCAGGAAATATTCGGCAATGAAGGTCGGCGGAACCATCATCCCCCGCCACGTGTTGTTCAGCCGGAAATGGGTGACCAAGAAGCCGGACGTCGTCAGCGACGCGACGGTGGAGGAGGAGCGCGATTTCCTGCAACGGTTTCCGCATCGGGAGCAGATCGAGGAGGTGTTTCGGGTCGGCGGCGTGGAGTATGGCCGCGTGGATTACGGAGTGAAGGACGGGCGCGTGCAGGTCTGGGAGATCAACACCAACCCGGTCGTGGTTCCGCGGCGGGACACGCTGGATCCGAAACGTCTGGAATTGCAGAGCCGCTCAGCGGAGCAGATAGCCGAGGCGCTGCGAGCACTTGCAACGGGTTCGCGCAGTGCTGCGCATCGGCGAGTGACGTAGGATGGGAAGCATCAACATCCAACGTTCAAGGGAACGACTGCGCCAAACGGGTTGAGCCCCGGGAGCTTCTCTTTACCGTTGCATGGAGCGTTGAGCGTTGAGCGTTGAATGTTGAACGTTCAATTCAATGCTCAATCGGTCATGCTCCGGGCGCCTTGAAGGTACCTGCCGCTACATCGCCGCCGGTGAATCGGCGAGCCCCAGTGCCCACTTGATGCCGCCCAGGATGTGGGCCTGATAGGCACGGCTGACTTCGACCGGATTCCGGCGATTGGGCAGATTCGGGTCCGCGTCCCAGATATCTTCCCGATGCCCCAGCGAGGTGTAGAAGACCTTGCCCTTGCCGTACTCGCGCGTCCACGACACCGGGTAGTGACCCGGTGTGCCGTTGTTTGGATGTTTGTCGAGCGAGAGCAGGTTGTGCACGCGGCTGCGATCATAGTTGCGAAAGAGATAGATTTCCTCCTGCGGGATCGCCCAGCTCTTGCCGAGGTGCACCGTGGAGGGGTGGACAGGGTCTTCATTGATGCACTCGACCCCGACCTGCTGCCCGTGCCACTGGAAGTGGCCGCCGAGCATCTCGATGAACTCGGGCCAGTTCGCGAAGGTGTCGCTGGCCGAGTGCATGCCGATGAACGCCTTGCCGGAACGCAGCCAATCGAGGAAGCCTTCCTTGTCCGGGATCGGCAGGTCGCCGGTGGTGTTGGCGAAGATCACGCCGTCGTAGTTGCGCAATGAATCGGGACTCAGCCTGGCCAGGGCCTGTTTCAAGGCCTGATCCCAGTCCGCTTTCGCCTTCCGATAGTTTTCTTCAGCCTCGCGATACTTCCGCATCTGCTCCTGGAACGCCTGTTTCTGTTCGTCGGTGGCATTCTCTCTCAAGGGAGCGGGCCGGCGAGGTGCGGACGGCTCTCCCGGAGGTTGCTGGACGAATTCAACAGTGAAGAGCCCGGTTTGCGTCGCCAGTTCCGCAATGACCTTCTCGGCCGTCGGGATCGAGCTGTGCCGGAACCCGGCCGTGGTGCTGACCACGAGCAGTTTCTTCGGCGCATCCGCGGCGAAGGCGGGAAGGGCGGTTGCAGCGACCGACGCTATCAGGAGTGATGCGATGGTTTTCATAGGGATGTTGTACCGGACTATTCCTCGAGTTTAAGCGGGCGAACCCAGATGTTGCGAAATCGGTTGGGAGTTCCGTGGTCCTGGAGCGAGATCGGGCCGGTTGGCGGATGCGGTGTGTACGAGGCCAGGCGGCGGTGCTGCGTCGAGCCGAGGATCTCGGCATGGTGCTGCACGAGCACGCCGTTGAGAAACACGGTGGCGTAGGCAGGCGACTTCAATTTGCCGTCCTCGAAGCGCGGCGCAATGAACACAATGTCGTAGGTCTGCCATTCACCTGGCGGGCGGGCGGCGTTCACCAGCGGCGGATACTGCCCGTAAATGGCGCCCACCATGCCGTCGGCGTAAGTCGGATTCTCGTAACTGTCCAGGATCTGGAACTCGTAGCGATCCATGAGAAACACGCCGCTGTTGCCCCGGGCCTGGCTTGTGTTGGTTCCGACGTCTGTGGGTGTGCAAAACTCGACGTGCAATTGGACGTCTCCGAACTCCTGCCGCGAGTAGATTGTGCCTTTGCCGACCGTCAATTCGCCGTTTTCCACACGCCAGGGCGGCGTGCGTCCGTCCCGGTCGCGCCATTGCGAAAGGTCCGTGCCGTCGAAGAGCACGATGGCGTCCGAAGGCGGGCGCCCGGGCCGCTCCTGCGAGCTGGCAGTACCCGGCGCGACCACAGGGGGCTGCGGACGCGCCGGATCGTGCACACGCCATTTGTTCCCGGGCAGGAACGGCGTGTCGGTGAAGCCGGGAATCGGCTGAGACTGGTCGGCTGCCGATGCGCAGAACGCCGCCGCAGAGAAAAGAGCGGCGAAACAATATCGGAGCGCCTTCTCAACAGAAATCCCGGCGATTCGAGCTTTCATTTGACGTTCATGAAGCGGGTCCACTTTGAGTTCGATTTTGCCGATTTCACGGCCGTCTCAATGAAGGCCATGCCGTAAACGCCGTCGTCAATCGTCGGGAAGTCATAGTGCCCTTTGCGTTTGCCCGCGATGTGGTCACGGATGGCGGCGGCCGCCTCGAGATAGATGTTGGCGAAGGCCTCGATAAACGCTTCGGGATGTCCGAAGGGCAGGCGGGTGAACTTCTTCGCGACGTCGCTCACGTAGTCGTTGCCGCGGCGGAGGATGCGCGCGGGCTCGCCTTTGGGCTGGAACTTGAGTTCGTTCGGGTGTTCCTGCCGCCAGAACAGCGATCCTTTGGTGCCGTAAACGCGGATGTTCAGGTTGTTTTCCTCGCCGCATGAAACCTGTGAGGCATAGAGGATGCCTTTGGCGCCGCCCTTGTAACGGACCAGCAGGTTGGCGTCGTCCTCCAGCTTCCGGCCCGGCACGAAGGTGGTGAACTCGGCGCACAGGGATTCGATCTCCAGTCCGGTGATGTACCGCGCCAGGTTCTCGGCGTGCGTGCCGATGTCACCGACGCAGCAACTGGCGCCGGCCCGCTTCGGATCCGAGCGCCACTCGGCCTGTTTGTGGCCCTGGGCCTCGATGCGATCGAGCAGCCACCCTTGCGGGTATTCGGCCACAATTTTGAGGATCCTCCCCAGCTGGCCGCGGCGCACCAGTTCGCGCGCCTCCTTCACCATCGGGTAACCGGTGTAGTTGTGGGTCAATGCAAACACCTTGCCCGTCCTGCGAACCGTTTCGCGCAGCGCCTTGGCTTCCCTCAGCGAGAGCGCCAGCGGCTTGTCGCAGACGACGTGAAACCCGCGCTTGAGGAATGCCATCGCGACCGGCACATGCAGATGGTTCGGCGTGACGATCGAAACGAAGTCGATCCGTTCGCCTTCCGGCAGGGCCGCCTCGGCTTTCGCCATTTCCTCGTAGCTGCCGTACACGCGGCGCGGGTCCAGGAAGAGTTGCTCGCCCGTGACGCGCGAGTTCTTCGGGTCTGAAGAAAACGCGCCGGCGACGAGCTCGATCTGTCCGTCGAGGGCTGCCGCCATGCGATGGACCGCGCCGATGAAGGCGTTCTGTCCGCCGCCCACCATTCCGTAACGAAGTTTGCGTTTCATTGCCATAATGCCTCCTGACGTGCTGAAAGCGTTCAGCGCCGCGCGAACGCCGCGTCAAACGCGGCTCCGCTCGGCGTGAAGTCCAGTTTGCGAACGAACGCGCACGATTCGGTCGCCCCGTGAATCCGGTCCATCCGGACGTCTTCCCACTCGACCGAGAGCGGGCCGCGATAGCCGATGTCGTTCAACGCCACGATGATGTCCTCGAAGCGAACGTCGCCATGGCCCACCGAGCGGAAATCCCAGTACCGCCGCGGATCGCCGAAATCGGTATGCCCGCCAAAGACACCCGCGGTACCGTCCCCGTGTCCCCACCAGGCGTCCTTCATGTGGACGTGGAAGATGCGCGGGGCGAACTCGCGGATGAACTTCACGTAATCGACGCCCTGATAACCCAGGTGCGACGGATCATAGTTGAATCCGAAGCGCCGGTGTTCCTTCACCGCCGCCAGCGCGCGCTTCGCCGAAGCGATGTCGAAGGCGATCTCGGTCGGATGCACTTCCAGCGCGAAGTTCACATTCTCCTGTTCGAACACGTCGAGAATGGGGATCCAGCGCTTTGCGAAGTCGGCGAACCCGCGTTCGAGGTATTCCTGGTTCGTGGGCGGGAAGGCGTAGAGCGCGTGCCAGATCGACGAGCCGGTGAATCCGTTGACCACGGCGGGGAAATCGTCTTTTCCCTGGCGGCCGGGCTTCGCGTTGAAGAACTTTCTCGCGGCGCGCGCGGTGGCCTTCATCTTTTCCGCGGCGCGCTGCCGAACGCCCTCCGGGTCGCCGTCACCCCAGACATCGGGCGGCAGGATGGCCTTGTGACGTTCGTCGATGTGATCGCACACGGCCTGGCCGACGAGGTGATTGGAGACGGCGAAACAGGTGAGGCCGTGTTGCTGGAGCAGCGCCCATTTTTTCTGGACGTAGTCCGGCTCGGACAACGCGCGATCGACTTCGAAGTGGTCTCCCCAGCAGGCGAGTTCGACGCCGTCGTAGCCCATGGCTTTCACTTTGGGAGCAAGGTCGGCGAGCGAAAGGTCGGCCCACTGGCCGGTGAAGAGAGTAACTGGTCTCGGCATAACAGTGAGACGATTGTGTTGCGATCAGCCCAACGGGTCAAGCATTCGGACTGCGGATGCGTTGCTGCGACTCGCAGAGCCGCGGTCCGTCCCTTGATTGCGTCGGGCGCCGTTTCGGCCGAGGTTCACCGCGTGGCCAAGCCTGCGGTCACTCCCACCAACCGTTCTTTGTGCGGGAAGGGACAAAGAATTGCGAACAGCACGGGCACGATGTTTCGGTGTTGGAACCGGTGGACGTTGATGAGTGCGGCAAGGCCGTCTCCGGCGCCGAAAAAGAGCTCCGGTCGATGTTCGCTGACGCAGAATGGTTTCAGGCGGGCGCAACGCGTTCCGCCTGTGATCGCCCGCAGTTCCGGTGCGGTCACCCTTGTTGGAGAAGGCGATGTGAGCTATGGTCTTACCGGTTCCGGAAGGGTGGAGAATCGCTCCTGGCCGTGAAAGCGGGCAGGGGAGGAAAGTCCGAACACCATAGGGCGCGATGCCGCGTAACCTGCGGGCCGACGCAAGAAGGTGCTGCGGGATACACGCGGAGGACGACGCCGCGAGGCGTCTCCATGGAAAGTGCCACAGAAAACAAACCGCCCGCTGGGATTTCAAAATTTGAGATCTCAGATGGGTAAGGGTGAAAAGGTGGAGTAAGAGCCCACCGCTCCGGGCGCAAGCACGGAGGCATGGCAAACCCCATCGGGTGCAAGGCCAAATAGGGGACCTTGGAGCGGCCCGCTCCATGTTTCGCGAAAGCGAGATGGGTTCCGGGTACTGGCTGCTGAGACAAATGATTCTCTCCTCGGCCGCGGCAACGCGGTCGAGCAGACAGAATTCGGCTTACAACCCTTCCGGAACCCTTTTCATTTACGATTGACGATTGACGCGGGCATGGAGGCCGCTCTCGGATCGGTGACAAGGAAACTTGAATGATCGTCCGGGACAATTTTTGTCGCATATGCGCGCGGAATTGTCCCGCCTGCACAGGCTACCTGGAGTCTTGAACCAGGGTGACCACACTGGTTCGGGAAGCTTCCGCCTGGCCATAGAGGTCGGGCCTGAGATACCGCCCGCGCTCGCCATCCTGCTTCTCGATTTCGACACAGATGCCGGTTTCGCGAATCGTGGGATCGTTGCGGATGGCTTTAATTTCCCAGGAGACTTGTTTTCCGGGAACGCCGCCGGCGACGCGGAAGGAACTGGTGGCGCATGTCAGATCAATCGTTTCCGCCACGTGCAGGTTGGGCATCGCGGCGCCTATCGGCGTTAACGAATAGCGCGGGTCACGGTTGATCGTGCGGAAATAGTCGGGCAGTTGCACGGTGGCCTGGCCGTTGGCATCGAGCGTAACGATGCCATTGTAAATGTTCTGCGGTTCGGCCCCTTCGTGGCAATAGTGCCGGAGATAGCGGTTGGCGGGATCACGCGGATCGTCGATGAGAAACTGTTTGGTGCCATTGACCCCGAGGTTGCCAAGAACGGAGACATCGTCGAGGACGGTCAAATCGCCGATGCTGGCATTGCCCTGAACCGTCAGTTCGAAACCGGCCTGATTGGGGCCGAGGACCATGCCTTGTGCGGCGATGTCGCCCTGCACTTCAAGGAATTCGTTGATAAACACGGTGCCGTTTGGCTCGAGAGCCATGATTCCGGGATTGCTCAAGGGAGCGGTGCTGGGGCCAAACGTAAACCAAAGCGTGTCGCCTGCGCTGGTTGTTTCGCGGATGATCCCCCACTGATCCTCGAAAACGCCTCCGCTCAGTTCCGCCAGTGCAATCGAGGAGCCGCCGACCCCGGCGTCGGAGCTGTAAATCCCGAGGCGCGCATCGCTGTCCTCGATGACGAGTTCATCATTCTGCGTGTCTGCGGCGGTCACGCCGACGCTGGCGGAGCGAACGTGTAACTTCCCCTGCGGCAAGCCTGTGCCGATGCCGACCTGTCCGGCGCCGCTCTGGACGAGAGAAACATTGCCGCCGCCGGCATTGATGTTGAAGGTGATGGCGCTGCCGCTGTTGCGGGCCTGGATTTCGTTGCCGTCGAAGGCGAGTTCGTTGCCGCTCGGCGCGTGTTCAATGACCATCAAACCGCCGCCTGCGACGGAGGCGTTGTCGGCGCCGGCGACGTGCAGTTTCGCATCGGGAGTAACGGTGTTGACACCGACACGTCCGCCGCCCAGTGCGAGCAGGATGTTTCCGGCGGAGTTTGGATTCAGGCGCAGGGCGGAAGGTCCTCCCTGGAAGTACGCGTTGATCGCGTTGCCGAGCAGTTCGATGCTTGTGGTGAACACGGTCGGCGAACCGGACAACGTTTCGACCAGCAGGCTGGGCCGCGTGTCATTCGCGCGTCCGCGGACATGGAGCCTGCCCTGCGGCGCGGTGGTGCCGGCGCCGACGTCGCCGGCGACCCCCGCGCGAGCTTCGCCGGAACCGCCGTCGCCGAACAGGCTGATGGTTGTGCTGGCCGACGCATTGGCGAGTGTCAGCGCGGCGCCGAAGTTCACCTGCTCTTCACCCTGAAGCAGCGCGGTGACGAGATTGTCGTCGTTGCGCAGGCTGATGCTGCCGCCTTGCGCGGGGGTGTTGGCGCTGAGCGTGACGCGGGCGCCTCCCGAGTTGAAGAGCGAGACCTGGCCGGAATCGCTGCGAAGTTCGATGGTGCCGGTTCCCGCGTTGTCCCGCAACCGGAGCAGGCTGCCGCCGAAGAACTGGCTGTCCAGGAACACGGTCTCGATGTTGGGATCCAGACCGTTTGCCATGCGAAAGTTGCTGCCGTCGTCGATCAGCAGGTCGCCGCCGGCGATGTGCAATTTGGCGGCAGGCTTCGGCATGCCGATGCCGACATTGCCGGAGTTGGTGTTGAAGATGTGGGTGCCGGTCAGTGCCCACGGGCCGGCGGCGCCGGGGCCTCCGGAAGCGAAGATTGCATAGGGGGCGGCGGTAATCGGCTGCCTGGGAGCAAGCGGGACGAAGACCGCTGCGGCGTTGTTGGTGCGCACGGCGATCTCGATCCATCGGGCGCTGCCATCGAACACGCCCGCGCCATAGTCCAGCACAACCGTGAACACGCCACCGCTGACCGGGGTGGCGGGGCGGGTGATGGGCGCGCCGACAGTGCTGCCGCCGCTCAACTGGTTGTAGAGCGTGAACCGGAGGTCGTACAGCCCGTTGGCCGGACTGCCCGCGTCATCCAATCGCCCCTGATACGTGAACGCGGTGCCCTGGGCGGAGCAGGTTGAGAGATGCGAATCGACTGTGGGGAGCGCGAGCAGAGCAACAGTGAGTTTCAGTATAGCCTTCATGGGTGGGTGGGGGTTGCTTTTGGCAAGAAAAATTCGCCCACGGATCCGTGGTGCCGGTCGAGGTCGGCGCGCTGTCTCCATTCACAACCTGGCCACAGTGTTGCCAGTTCCGGCAACATGCCGGAGCCGCCGCCGAACTCGAACGCGCACTCGAGTACCGTGCTGTTGAGTCCGCTGGTGAGGAGGTTCGCGGAGTGAAGGACAGACTTCATCGAGCACCAAAGGACTGCTGGGCGTAGTGATTATGCCTTCGGCGATCCGTCTGCGGGTGGATCAGACGGCAGGTGGAGCGAAAGGTGGTCCGACCCTTCACGACCCCTGGGAGCAGCGAGAAGAATGCTCGTTGCTCGATTCCGTTCGGTTCAGTGGCCGATTACAGCGCGATACGAAGTGAAGGTTAACGAATTTCTAATATTAGACGCTTCTTTGTCGGCGCTGCTTTGGATGAGAAAGGAGATTGCTGCAACTCTGTCGCTGCTATGGAGCTCGTGGTTCTTCTATGGCAATTGCCGTCGGATTTAACCGGCAGACAATGACACGCTCCCGCGGAGCCTGCTCCATCAATACCGTCGCCGTCCAGATGCGGGGCTCAGGGGGACTTTCCTCGGTTCGAGCACGAGTGGCGTGCCCACATTGCCGAAGCGATCAACAGCCCGGATGGCGGCGGCTTCGGGCTGGATGCCAAACGTTGCTGAACGCGCCGATCCCGGCAGAATCTCCATCCGCCAGTTGCCGGAAATCTTTCTTTGAACGATCCACCAGCGAACGCGGTCGGTTCCGGTCGGCGTCCAGGAAAATCGCCATTGGCTGTTGGTGGCAACAAGCGTCGCCGTCGGCGCGGGGGGCGGGGCCCCGCCCATCCATGGCGAGGCCGGCACGAGCGCCTTCTCCGAAAGCAGATTGTTCCGGAGCGCGCGCACGAGGTTCTGGTTCGACAGGAGTGGCACGGCCCTGTAGAGGATGAATCCACTGACGCGTCCCTGCTCGCGTGTGATGCGGATCTGTTTGACGATTTCGTCCGCCGGCCAGTTCTGGATCTGCGCGTTGGCCACGGACAACCCGGGCCAGAGATGTCGCTGGCCGGTGTTTTGCCACGCCCACCACCGCAGCAGTTCGGGAAAACTCTGTTCTGAATCGATGCGCCAGTACAGTTGCGGCGAGAAGTAATCCACCCAGCCGTTGGCGAGCCATTTGCGCGAGTCCGCGTAAATGGCGGCGTACGCGTCGAACACGCCTTTCCTGATCGACGAGGGATAGCCGGGGCGCCAGATGCCGTGGGGACTGACGCCGAATTTCACCCACGGTTTGATCTCCCGGACCGATTCATGAACCCGTTTGATGAACGCGTTCACATTCTCCCGGCGCCAGTCGTCCAGGCTGAGATTTCCTTTCGCGCCATACTTTGTCCAGCTTGCCTGGTCGGGAAACGGCTCGCGCGTCGGCGACTCCGCGGGGTCGGGATAGAAGTAATCATCGAAATGCACGCCGTCGATGTCGTATCGCCTCACGACGTCGAGCACGACGCGGAGCGAGTGTTCCTGGACTTCGGGTTCGCCGGGATCGAGCCAGAGATACTGGCCGTAGCGTTTCACCAGGTGGGGTTGGGTGTGGCTGATGTGGTTCGCAGCGACCGAGCCGGCGTGTGATTTGTGCAATGCGCGATACGGGTTGAACCACGCGTGCAGTTCGAGCCCGCGTTTGTGCGCCTCGGCAATGGCGAACGCCAGCGGATCATAGAACGGCGCCGGGGCTTTGCCCATCGAACCGGTGAGATACTCCGACCACGGTTCGATGCTGGACGCATAGAACGCGTCGCACGCCGGGCGCACCTGGAAGATGACGGCGTTGAGATTGAGTTCGGCGGCGCGGTCCAGAATGGAGATGAGCTCGGCCTTTTGAGTATCGGTGCTCAGGCCGGGTCTGGAAGGCCAGTCGATGTTGGCAACGGTGGCGATCCAGAGTCCGCGGAACTCCTGTTGGATCGCGGGGGGCGTGAGCTTCGAAGGCTGGAAACGCACTGCGGCGGCGGAACACGAACAGTTGAATGCCAGGAGCAGCGCAATCGCGCGGAGGCCCGGCTTCCGGCGGCCGGGGGAGCTTGAGAGAATCCATGGCGCAGGCATCCGCTCGCACGTGTTTCCTGCTGAAGCCAGGACTTCATGCGGGGCGAATCTGCTGCGTTCCGGTGCTCGCTTGGACTGCATAGGACAAGGGCGCGTGCGCCACGCTACGCATTTGAGGGGGAAGCGTCGAAGAATTTTTTGCGCGATGGAGAATGCGCGCGCTACCGCGATGAATCAGACGGATCGCAGCGCGAGCGTCCCGCCACCAGTTGATGGTGGATGAGAAATCGAAACTTGTACCGGGACGGTCCTGGACCCGCAGGCGAGACGCCCACGGTGGGACGGGTGACGGTTCTTGCCGAGCGAAAACTGCCAATTACGAAAAAAAGAGTTGCAGGCGCGGTTTTTCAGAGTAAAAACGAGCGCAGTCAGGGGTAATGATGGGGCTGGTAAGCAGTGGATTTTGGCACAACTGGCAAATCTCGGTTCCTCACCAATTAGTTGTGCCGGGGGTGAACATTCTGCCCATATGTTGCGGGTTTCCACTTTACAGATTTGGGCAGGTTTGATTCTGTAAACGGCAATGTATCTCAAGAACTTGACGGTCTTAGGGTTTAAGTCCTTTGCGGACAAGACCTCCCTCAACTTCCAGCCCGGCGTCACGGCGATTGTGGGCCCAAACGGTTGTGGCAAGTCAAACGTGTCGGACGCAATCCGTTGGGTACTTGGAGAACAGTCGGCCAAGGCGCTGCGCGGCGGCGAGATGGCGGATGTGATCTTTAACGGCACCGATGCTCGCAAGCCGATGGGGATGGCGGAGGTGTCCTTGACATTGGGTGACGTGGACGAGGAACACCTGCGGGCGGCGGGCGTCGAGGTTTCGTACAACGAGGTGACCGTGACGCGGCGCATTTTCCGCGATGGCGGCAGCGAGTATTTCATCAACAGGGTGCCGTGCCGGCTGAAGGACATTCAGCAGTTGTTCATGGGCACGGGCGTGGGGCGCACGAGTTACAGCATCATGGCGCAGGGTCACATCACTCAGATCCTGTCCAGCAAGCCGGAAGATCGCCGCCTGATTTTCGAGGAAGCGGCGGGCATCACGAAATTCAAGGCGCAGAAGAAGGAATCGCTGCGCAAGCTCGAATACACGGAGCAGAACCTGTTGCGCGTGGCGGATCTGATCAAGGAAGTCAAACGCCAGATCGGATCGCTCCAGCGCCAGGCCGGCAAGGCGCGCCGTTACAAGCAGCTTTCCCAGGAATTGCAGCATCTCGACACGCAACTGGCGCGGCATCAGTTCGACCTGCTTCAGGGCGAGATTCGGGACCGCGAAGCGACGGCGGCGCAACTGCGCGACCAGATCGAAGCCGGCTCGGCGGAGGTGCTGCGATGCGAGGACGAGATTGTTCAGTTGCGGGAGCGTTTGTCCGAGCTCGAGCACGAGATCGGCGGGTTGCAGCAGCGGGGGCTGGAACTCAAGAGCGACGTCGAAAAGCACGAGAGCCGCATTCAGTTCAACGAGGAGCGCCTGCGCGAGATCGCGTCGCAGAACGAGAAGGCGCTGGCCGACATTTCGCAGAGTGAAGAGCGGCACGCCGCGGCCTCGAGTGAACTGGCGTCCGCGTCGGCACGGCTCGAGGCTTCGGAAGCGCAACTGGCGGAGCACCGGAAAGCGCTTGAGGCGCGGCAGGAGGCGTTGAAGAACGTCGAGGAGGAACTGCGCGCGATGCAGGAATGTTTGAGGCAGGCGCAGGCGGATGCGTTCGCGGCGGCGCAGGATCTCGCGCGGGTGCGCAACGAGATCACGGCGCTGGACCTTCAGAAGCAGGGCAACGTTGTCCGCCTTGAGAAGCTTTCCGCGGAGAAGATTCAACTCGAGGAAGAGCGCACGCGGCTGGATGCGAGGCTGGAGGAGTTCGCGGCAAACGTGGCTGCGGAGAAGCTCAGTGTGCAGACCAAGCGCGGCTCGGTCGAGGAACGTCAGCAGCGCCTGCGGGAAATCCAGGAGGAACTGGAACGCGCTTCGGCCGAGCAGGACCGGCTGTTGCAGGAGCAGGCGGAGAAGCGCTCGAAGCTGGACGTGCTGGAACAGCTCGAGGGCTCGCACGAAGGATTCAGCGCCGGGGCGGTCGCGGCGCTGCGCCGGTCGCGCGCCGTCATTGGATCGCTGGCGGAGCGGATTCGGGTTCCCGACGATTACGTGGTGGCGATTGAGAACGCGTTGGGGCATCACCTGCAGCTCGTGCTGACGGACCAGCCCGAGTCGGCCCAGCAGATCCTGGCGGACCTGACCGCGAGCAAGGCGGGCCGCGCAAGCGTGGCGGCGCTGGCGGTGGCCATGCCGGAAACGCAGCTTGCGTTCGGCGGGGACATGGCTCCCGGTTCGGACGCGGAATCGATCAAGAACCGGCTTGCGAAAGGCGAGGTGGTTCCGGCGCTGAGCGTGGTGCGCGCCGATCCATCCGTGGAGAAACTGGTTTGCAGCCTGTTGGGGCGGACCTTCCTGGCGCCGGATCTTCCGAGCGCGACCGCGCAATTGCAGAACGGCCACGCGGGCTGTGATTTTGTCACGCTGTCGGGCGATCTGCTGAGCCGGCACGGCATTTACACGGGCGGTTATCTGAACGGGAACGGCAACGGGCGGGCGCCTTCGTCCATTCTGGGGCGCAAGAACCAGATTGCGGAACTGCGCGGAGAGCTGGCGGCGTTGCAGGAGCGGATTGCCGGGCTGAGTCGCAAGAAGGGGGCGTGGCAGAGCGAGCAGACGGAGTTGCAGGCGGGTTTGCAGCAGGCGCAGACCGAGCTGCGCGAGCAGGAGGTGGCAATCGCGACGCGCGAGGGCGAGGTCAACGCGCTCGAGAATTCGCGCCGGCTGCTGCATCAGAAGATCGACACGGTGGTTTATGAGATTCAGAGCCTTGCGGAGCAGGAGCGCGAGGGGATTGAGAAGCGCAAAGCGCTCGAGGCGCGGGCCGCGGATCTGGCGGAGCGCGAGCGGTTGCAGCAGGAGCAGGTGGCGACGCTGACGGCGAGGCTGGAGGGATTGCGGCAGCAGCGGGACCAGGCGACGGCGGCGTTGACCGAGAGCAAGGTGGCATTGGCGAGCGAGGAACAGCTGTGCTCGTCCTTGCGCCAGCAGAACACGGCGCTGGCGCAGCGGATTCGCGAACTGGCGCAGGTGATCGAGCAGCGCCGCGCCGAATGCGCCGCGTTCATCGGAAGAAAGGAGCAGGCCGAGGCAGAGATTCAGGATTCGCGGAGCCGGATTGAGCGATTGCAGCATGAGCGCGAGCAGGTGAACGCGCAGGCGGCGGAGTTGCTTTCGCGGCGGCAGGCGCAGGAGGCGGAGATCGCTGAGTGCGAGGAGATCCTGCGCGAGCATCGCAGGCAGGTGGGCGAGCTGCAACAGCAGCGCGGCCAGATCGAAGTGGAGCTGGCGCAAAAGAACATGGCCGTCCAGAACCTGCGCGAGCGGATCCAGCAGAAGTATCATGTGAACCTCGACGACGTGCGGAGCGAGTGCATCACGATCACGTATGCGGACGAGGGCCCGGCACGGGTGCACACGCTGACGCCCGAGGAGATGGCGGCGGCGGGAGCGGCGACCGACTGGGCTGCGGTGGCTCAGCAGGTCGAGGCGCTGCAGAAACGGCTGGATGAAATGGGGCCCGTGAACCTGGTGGCCATCGAGGAGTACGAGGAGACCGAGCAACGGTACCAGTTCCTGAGCAAGCAGCACGACGATCTCGTGCAGGCCAGGGCGCAACTGCTCGAAGTGATCAACCGCATCAACACGCAGACGCGCGAGATGTTCAAGCAAACCTTCGAGCAGATCCGCGAGAATTTCCGGTCCATGTTCACCGAGGTCTTCGGGGGCGGGAAAGCGGACCTGGTCCTGGTGGACGAGAACGACGTGCTCGAGAGCGGCATCGACATTGTGGCGCGCCCTCCCGGCAAGCAGTTGCAGACGATCTCGCTGCTGTCGGGCGGGGAGCAGACGATGACGGCGGTGGCGCTGTTGTTTTCGATCTATCAGGTGAAGCCGAGCCCGTTCTGTGTGCTGGACGAGCTGGACGCGCCGCTGGATGAAGCGAATATCAACCGCTTCATCCGGATCCTGCAGCGGTTCCTCGAACGCTCGCAGTTCATCATCATCACCCACAACAAGCGGACGATCAGCATGGCCGACGTGCTGTACGGGGTGACGATGGAGGAGCAGGGTATCAGCAAGATCGTGAGCGTGAAATTCCATAAGGCGGACCAGCCGGAGACGGGAGCGGCAAACGCCGGCGGACGCCCGCTTGTTCCGACGCGAACGGGCGACAGTTCGGAAGTGGTCATGGCGAAATAGCGCCGAACGGAATTTCTGCCGTCGGCAGGGGTCTCATTCATTCCAGTGGATCGAGAGGGGGGCCTTGACCACCCCTGACCCGGACGCCTTGCGCGCAAGCTTGAAACAACCGGAAAAGCGCGGCCGGCGTTCGGCGGTCCGGATTGCGAGGTGTGGCGTGATAAAGAATCTGAAAGTTGTCCTGCTTGTTCTCCTTCTCAATGCGCCGGCGTGGGATGCGTCGGGCGTGCGCAGCTTTCTTCGAGTTGGAGACGAAGCCGTCCTGGCGACGCCTGTCACGCATTTCCAGACCGAGCTGTTGAGGCTGCCGCTGCCGCCGTCGGAGTTTCGCGCGGTGACAAACCCTGTAGTGACGGCGATGGAGTTGCCGGTGGTGGCGGATTTGAGGCTGGCCCTGCAGCTTGAGGGAACGGCGGACGCGGAACGGATCGTTGCAGCGTATGCCGAGCAGCACCAGAAGCTGTTGGATTACGCGGAGGCCGTTCGGCGCCGGCGGTATGCGGGCGACTCTGCCGGGGAGGACATTCGATTTCCGGAGATTGTGTATCCGGAGGGTTTGCCTGGTGAATTCCGGGATTACCTTGAAGGCGTTGCGGCGGAGCACAATCCGGCGCTCAAGGAGCGGCGTTTCAGCCGGGTTGCATGGGAAAGGATTCTGAAACGGCCGGCCGACGAACGGCGATTTCTTTCCGTTCCGGCGGCGTTGAACCTGGGGCGATCCTGCGAGAGCGAGGCGCCGGGAAAGGCGATCCGGCACTATCAACAGGTGCGTGAGCTTGTCCGGAGCGGGTTCCACGATCGTCGCGGTGACGCGGCGGCCAGCATCGGATGGGAGGCGCGTCTGCGCCTGCGGGCGGGTGACTACGAAACGGCGCTGAGACTTTATGTGGACCACATGGCGACGGGCGATCCGACCGCGGCTTCGTCATTGATGTTCACCCTGCGGGCCATTGTGGCGGATGATGATTACGATTGGACTGTACTGGCGCGGGATCCCCTGGCGCGCCGCGTGGTGACGGCCTATCTGACTTCGACGGTGGCATTAAAGCATGCGGCTGTTCGGCCGCGCGATGCGGCGGAGCGGGTGAACCGTTGGCTTCAGGCCATGGAGGAAGTGGCGGACGTGGACGACGACCTTGCGGAGATGCTGGCCCTGGCTGCCTATCAGAACGAGCAATGGGATTTGACGGAGAGATGGATTGAGCGTTGCTCCGGCAGGCCCGTGGCGCAGTGGTTGCGAGCCAGGTTGCTTGCCCGCTCCGGCCGGCTTGAGGACGCGCTCGCCGTTCTGCAAACGATCCAGCCGCGTTTTCGCGAACGGAAAAGCAGAGCGCCCGGGAATCTGGAGGACAATCTTTTCGGGAGAAGGATGGACGGCTGGGAACAGTACATGTCGCCGGACCTGCAGGTTCTGGGCGAGATGGGCGTACTGCATCTGTGTCGTTGTGATTATATCGCCGCGCTGGATTGCTTTCTGAAGGCGAACCTGTGGGAGGACGCGGCCTACGTTGCGGAACGCGTGTTGACCATTGAAGAACTGCGGCGGTTTGTGGACGCGATACCGGATGAGAGCGGTGAAGGATTGGGGAAAGAGCCGGCGCCGCATCTGGAGGCGCTGCGGCATCTGCTGGCGAGGCGTCTGATGCGGGCGGGACGCGCCGCCGATGCTCGCCGTTACTACCCGCGGGATCTTCAGTCCAGGTGCGACGCGCTGGCGGAGGCGTTGTCGGCAGGACGGGACGGGACGCTGCCGGCGGAGGAACGGGCCCGATGGTTGTTCGCCGCCGCGGTTCTTGTCCGGACGAACGGAATGGAGTTGCTTGGGACGGAGTTGGAGCCGGATTGGCACATGTATTCGGGAAGAGTTGCCAGGATGGCCATGGCAAAGGTGCGCGCCGGCGATGCGTTCAAATACTTTCGGGCTTCTTCGGACGAAATGGCGAGAGTGTCACGGCATCGGCCGGATCCGGACGCGCGTTTTCACTATCGCTACCAGGCGGCGTTCCTGGCGTGGGAGGCGTCCGAGTTGTTGCCCGACAACTCGGAGGACACCGCCTCGGTCTTGTGGACGGCAGGGACGTGGCTGAAGTACCGCGATCCTGAAACCGCCGACATCTTCTACAAGGCGCTCGTCAATCGCTGTCGCGGAACGGAATTGGGCTTTGAAGCGGACCGCATCCGGTGGTTTCCGAGGGTGGAGGAATGAGGGAGGACGATGGCCAACATCCAACATCCAGCGCCCAAGGGAGCGTAGCGTGGTCTGCGGCGGGATCGGACGACGGTTCGCGAGGACGCTCGCTCCACCGGAAAGGCACTGCGGCCTGCGGCGCGGTTGCGGTCAGCTTTCGACGACACTGATTTCGACGGGCTCGACGTTGACGCCGACTTTTTCGAGCCACCGGATGGCGGCCTGGACGTCTTTGCGGGGACCGTCGATTTCGAGGCAGACGATGCCGATCTCGTCGGTGACCTTGGCCTGCCGGATGTTCGTCACCACTTTGAATCGGTGTCCGAGTTCCCAGATCAGCGGTTTCTGTATCAGGCGTTGCGGGTACATGAGCCAGAGCCGCTGTTGAGTGGGCGATGTCGGGCTGGTGCGGGACGCCGGCTTCCGTTTGCGGGTCGAGCGAGGAGGCATGGGGTTCCTTTTGAGGGAAGGATCAGCCGCCCGCAATGGCCGGGATGATGCTGATTTCGTCGCCGTCCTTCAACGGGGTGTTCTGGTTGTTCAGGAACCGGATGTCCTCCTCGTTGACATAGACGTTCACGAAGCGGCGCACCTCGCCGTTCTCGTCCACGAGCCGCTCCTTGATTCCGGGATAGCGCGACTGCAGTTCCGAGATGGCCTCACCAATGGTGGCGGCCTGCACTTCGACGAGTTCCTCGTTGTTGGTGAGTTTCCTCAACGGTGTGGGGATGCGAACTTTCTTTGCCATAATTTTCAAGCACTGACGGTTTTGACTTCGTTGGCCACCAGCGATTCGAATTCGCGGAGGCTGGGTTTGATTTCGCGCGGCGCGCCGACGTGTCCATCGACGGCGTCCAATGTCTTCAATCCATTGCCGGTGATGCACAGGACCGCCGATGAATCGGCCGGGATCTTGCCGGACGCGATGAGTTTCTTTGCAACGCCAACGGTGACGCCGCCGGCGGTTTCCGTGAAGATGCCCTCGGTTTCCGCGAGCAGGCGCATCGCCTCGCGGATTTCGTCGTCGGTGACATCGTCGGCCGCGGCGCTGGTTTCCTTCATCACCTTGAGCGCGTAGAAGCCGTCGGCGGGGGTGCCGATGGCAAGGGACTTGGCGATGGTGTTCGGTTTGACGGGTTTGAAGAAGTCGAGTCCGGCTTTCTGGGCGTGGGCGATGGGGGCGCAGCCGGTGGCCTGGGCGCCGTGTACGTGGCACTCGCCGTTGCTGGCGAGCCCGAGCTTCACGAGTTCCTGGTAACCCTTGTGGATTTTCGTGAGCAGAGATCCGGACGCCATGGGGACCACGGTGTGGGGTGGAATCTGCCAGCCGAGTTGCTCGACGATTTCATACGCCATGCTCTTGGAACCTTCGGCGTAATAGGGCCGCATGTTCACGTTGACGAAGGCCCATCCGAACTTGCCGGCGATTTCGGCGCACAGGCGGTTTACCTCGTCGTAGTGGCCTTTGATGCCGATCACGTTTGCGCCGTAGATGAGCGAGTTGAGGATTTTGCCCTGCTCGAGGTCGTGGGGGATGAAGACGTAGGCCTTGAGGCCGGCGGAGGCGGCGTTGGCGGCGACGGAGTTGGCGAGGTTGCCGGTGGACGCGCAGGCGACCGTGTTGAAGCCGAGTTCGCGCGCGCGGCTGAGCGCCACGCTCACCACGCGGTCCTTGAACGAGAGACTCGGGTAATTGACCGTGTCGTTCTTGATCCAGAGTTCGCGAATGCCGAGCCGTTTGGCGAGGCGATCCGCGCGGATGAGGGGGGTGAAACCGACCTGCAATCCGACCGTGGGTTCGCTGGCGACGGGGAGCAGCTCGCGATAGCGCCACATGCTTTCGGGCCGGCGCTCGATGGTGCTGCGGGTCATGGCCTTTCGGATGCGATCGTAGTCATAGACGACTTCGAGCGGTCCGAAATCGAACTCGCAAACGTGAGTGGCGGTGAGCGGGTATTCGCGTCCGCATTCGCGGCACTTGAGCGCCCGCATGAAACCTTCCTGCTTCTCCATAGTTGGTGGCGATCGCGATTGGGCGACCGCTGTTTGTGTTATGCATTGGGCGGCGCGATCCTGCGCCGGCCCGGGAGGGGCACAAAAAAGGCCCCTTCTCATGAAGAGAAGAGGCAAGCCATGTGCGCTCTCATTTTCCTCCGGAACAGCCGGAGCTGGAATTGGCACCTGGGCATTGCGCATCGCACTCGCAACCGGTTGCCGTGGCGTCATGGGGCCAGTCCCTCAGCCACTCTTCATGAGTTCCGCGATGAATCCATCAACGGATGCGGATAAATTGATTTTAACATTTGCTGCTGTCAACAGATTATTTTCGGTGGAGTCACTTGAGGCGATTGCAGATCCGAAATCCAGGGGCTGGAATCCAGGAGAAATCTGAAGCCGAAGGTCGAATATGGCAGCGCGACGCGTTGAAACGGAAACGCCGCCGGGGCGCGCAGCATCGGAGCGGGCGCCGTGTACGTGTACGGTCGGAGAATCGTGGTTTTGCACGATGCGGTTCTCGGGGTATTTCAAGCTTGCGTTTTCGGTGCGTGACCGGAAGATTTGCCGCCTCGTATGGACTCAGATCTGACGCAGTCGGAGTGGTTTTACAAAGTTTGGGCGTGGACAGAAACGCATCGGAAGCAACTGCTTTGGGGAGTGGGCGCGCTGGTGGTTTTGCTGTTGTTGGGGGGGTATGCGCTGTATCGGGGGCACCAGAACGCCATCGAAGCCGGCAACGCGCTTTCGCGCGCCATAGCGCAATCGGCTGCCGGCCAGGCGGGTCCGGAGGCATTTGTGGGCGTGGCGACGGAGTATCCGGGTACTTCGGCGGCCGGGCAGGCATTGTTGTTGGCCGGCGCGAGGTACTTTGCCGCCGGCAACTACACGGAGGCTTTGAACCAGTTCGAGAAATTCCTGTCGGAGCACGGTCATTCCGATCTGGCCGGGCAGGCGGTTTACGGGCGGGCGGCGGTTCTGGAAGCGACGGGCAAGCGCGACGAAGCGCTGAAGGCGTATCGGGAAATCGTGGAGCGGCGTCCCAATGAAAACGTGGCTCCCCTGGCGCGACTCGCGGTTGGGAGATTGTACGAGGATCAAGGCCGGTATGAGGAAGCGCTTCAGCAGTATCAGCAGCTTCTTCAGCAGGGCTTCGGCGCCATCGCTTCCGAAGCAGTCGCGCGCCGGAACGAGCTGATTCGGGCCCATCCGGAACTGGTCCAGCCGCCTCCCATGACTGTGACTTCCGAGACGAATGCCGCGCCCGTTACCGAACCCGAACCGCCGGAGTAAGCGGTTTGCCACTCGTCATTCATTGCTCATGAAGCTTACGATCATCGGGACCGGCTACGTCGGTCTGGTTACCGGCGCTTGTTTCGCCGAGGTGGGCCACAGTGTGATTTGCGTCGATAACGACGCGGCGAAGGTTCAATTGCTCAAGTCGGGGGGGATTCCGATCTATGAGCCGGGTCTTGAGGAGCTCGTGGAACGGAATGTCCGCGCGGGAAGGCTCTCGTTCACCCAGAGCACGGCGGAGGGAGTGGAGAAATCCGACATCATTTTCATTGCGGTGCCGACGCCGCCGCTGCCGGACGGGAGCGTGGACCTGAGTTTCATCGAGAAGGTGGCCCGCGAGATCGCGGCGGCGATGACGAGCTACAAGATCGTGGTGGACAAGAGCACGGTGCCGGTGAAGACGGGGGAGAAGGTGGGCGAGACGATCCGGCGTTATTGCAAGGCGCGGGTGGATTTCGATGTGGTGAGCAATCCGGAGTTTCTCCGGGAAGGGTTCGCGGTGGAGGATTTGATGAATCCGGACCGGGTGGTGGTGGGGGTGCGGTCGCAGCGCCCGGTGGCGGCAATGAAAGAGGTGTACGCGCCGTTCAACGCGCCGATCATCGTGACGGACATCAATTCGGCGGAGCTCATCAAGCACGCGTCGAACTCGTTCCTTGCGCTGAAGATTTCGTATATCAACGCCATTTCGATCATCTGCGAGGCGACGGGCGCAAATGTGCAGGAGGTGGCCAATGGAATGGGCATGGACGCGCGCATCGGGCGACGGTTTCTGGACGCGTCGCTGGGCTTTGGCGGAAGTTGTTTCCCCAAAGACCTGAGCGCGTTCATCAAGATTGCGGAGCAGGTGGGCTACGATTTCCGCCTGTTGAAAGAGGTGCAGAACATCAACGCCGAGCAGATGCGGCGGTTTGTCAAGAAGATCACCGACACGCTGTGGGTGTTGAAGGACAAGCGCATCGGCGTGCTCGGGCTGGCCTTCAAGCAGAACACCGACGACGTCCGGATGTCGCCGGCGATCGAGTTGTGCAAGCTGTTGTTGAAAGAAGGAGCGGTTCTCCGGGTGCACGATCCGAAGGCGATGGAGAAGGCCAGGGCGGTGCTGCCGGACGTCACGTATGTGGATGACATGAACGAGGTGGCGGAAGGCTGTGACGCGCTGGTGATTGCCACGGAGTGGGAGTGCTTCAAGAAGCTCGACCTCGAGCGCGCGCGCAAGGCGCTGACGCATCCGATCATGTTCGACGGGCGGAACCTGTTTGATCCGGCCGAGATGGAGCAGCTCGGGTTCATTTACAAGAGCATCGGCCGGTGAGGAACCGGCGCCGAGAGAGGGAATCGGCATGAGTTCGGACCCCGGGCCGGTGATTGAAGTGGCGGCCGGGCTCGTCTTCAGAAACGGCAGACTGTTGATCACGCGGCGCCCTGCGGAGGCGCACCTGGGCGGGCTCTGGGAATTTCCCGGCGGCAAACGCGAGCACGGTGAAAGCTTCGAAGAATGCCTCAAGCGCGAATTACGGGAGGAATTGGGCATTGACGTCGAAACGGCGGAGGCCGTGGACAGCATCACGCACTCGTATCCCGAGCGGACCGTTCATCTGAGATTCTTTCGATGCATTTGGGTGAGGAATGAACCACGGGCGATCGGGTGTCCGGAGTTCCGGTGGGTGACAGCGAGTGAGCTGGACGAGTTTGCGTTTCCCGCCGCCGACGCGCGTCTGCTCGATCGATTGCGCGCAACGCCGGAATGGTGGAAGTAGGAACGAGGGAAAACGCCCAACATCGAACATCCAACATCGAGCATCCGACGTTCACGGAACGGCGACGGCATCAAGGTCGACAAGGCTTCCGGCGAAGTTTGCGACAAAGTTGAAGGTGAATGGCCCGGGCGCGCCTCCTTGCGCATCCGATCCCAAAGCACTTCAAGGGTTTGCAACCTTTTGTTGCATATGCAACAAAAGTTCGTCGTCCCTCAGTGCTCTCGCAAACACCTGCCCATCAAGGAAATGCAACCTTTTGTTGCATATACAACAAAAGTTCGCATGGGGGCTGGGCGTCAGGCTTTCAGCTGGCGTTCGGCGGCGAGGAGACGGCCGGAACTGCTCTGCGTCGCGACGGGCTGTGCTGCGACGGGCTGTGCTGCGACAGGAACGTCTACTCCGTTGCTTTGCAACCGACGGCGTCGGCGAGGTGGCTGAAGCCGGCGTTTTGCATTTCCTGAAGCAGGCCAGAGACGATGGACCGTGCTGCGCCCGGGCCTTCATAGACGAGACTGGTGTAGATCTGCAGGAGCGACGCGCCGGCTGTGATTTTCTCCCAGGCATCGCTGCCGTTGAAAATGCCGCCGACGCCGATGATGGGGACGCGGCCCGAGGTTCTGCGGTAGAGGTATCGGATCACTTCGGTGCTGCGGGCGCGCAACGGGCGTCCGCTGAGTCCGCCCGCTTCCGCATAGACCCGTTGGACGGCGGGGCTGGTTGAGGCGGGCCGCTGGATCGTGGTGTTGGTGGCGACGATTCCCGCGACACGGCGAGGCTCGACGAGTTCGAGGATTTCGTCGAGGGCCTCGAACGAGAGATCGGGGGCTACTTTGACCAGCACCGGTCTGGTGCGGCCCTTCGTGTCAGGAGTATTGAGTTCCTGTATGGCGGTGAGAATCTCGTCGAGTGCGGCGCGATCCTGCAATTGCCGGAGGCCGGGCGTGTTTGGGGAACTCACGTTTACGACGAAGAAGTCCAGGTACGGTTTCAGCGCGCGGAAGGAGTTGGCATAGTCCTCGGGCGCTTTCTTGAGCGGGGTGATTTTGGATTTTCCGAGGTTCATGCCCACGGGGTGTTCGGGCCAGCGGTTTGTTCTGCGCCACCGGGCGAGAATCTGTGCGATGGCCTCGGCGCCGAGATTGTTGAAGCCCATGCGATTCACGATGGCTTCCTCCTCGACGGCGCGGAAGACGCGCGGGGGAGGGTTTCCGGGTTGCGCGTGCCAGGTTGCGGCGCCGAGCTCGGTGAATCCGAAGCCCATGGCTGCCCACGCGGGAAGGGCTTCGGCGTTCTTGTCCATGCCTGCAGCGAGACCGACCGGATTGGGAAAGCGCAGTCCGAAGACGGTGACGGGCAGCGGCGGCGCGCCGAAGAAAGAATTCATTGCGCCGAGCAACAGTTCGCTTTTGCTCACGAGCGCAAGGCCGTGCAGGGTGCGGTCGTGGATGTCCTCCGGGTTCTGCTGGAAGAGGATTGGCCGGATGACATGCCGGTAAAGCCAGCTCATGCGATTGGTTTTACCGGAAAGCGCGCGAAATCCCAGATCCAAGTTCTTGTCCGGGCGCGAATGGAGGTCATGGCGACATCTTATTTTTCATTCTTTTTTGAAGGAGAAGGGAAGAACCAGTGTGAAGCCCCCTCTCGCCTGGGGCGGGGCGAGGGCTGGAAGCAAGTCAAGATGCGCTTGCACGCATCACGTGTTCTCCGCGGATCGCAGCGGCGAGTCAGGGTACGGCTGAGGTGGCGGTGGAAGTAAGCGCGGGCCGGGCGAGGCCGACGGCCTTTTCGAAGTCCGCTTCGCGTTGCGCGTTGCGGGCTTTGCGGATGCGCTCATATGTCGCCAGCGCCAGTAACGGCCAGGTGTTCCGGTACATGTCGTACTTCAGGTAGAACACCTTGGGGAACCCGGTGCCGGTGGTCTCGAGTTCTGTCCAGGAACCATCGGAGTTCTGAGTGCGGATCAGGTAGTCTATCCCGCGCCGGATGCTCGGGCGGTCCGGGTCGTCGAAGGCGCAAAGTCCCATGACAGCCCAGGCGGTCTGCGAAGCGGTGCTGGGGCCCTGGCCTTTGAACACGGGATCGTCGTAGGTGTTGCAGCGTTCGCCCCAGCCGCCGTCTTCGTGTTGCACGCTTTCCAGCCAGTCGCGCGCTTTCAGGATCCAGGGTTGAGTCATGTCGATCCGCATCGCGCGCAAGCCGCGCAGTACCTGCCATGTGCCGTAGATATAATTCACGCCCCAGCGGCCGTACCAGGAGCCGTCCTTCTCCTGATGGGATTTCAGAAACGCCAGCGCATCTTTCACCTGGGGATGCTCGATGCCGTAACCTTCGTAGCCGAGCAGTTCGAGGATGCGCGCGGTGATGTCGGCGCATTCGGGATCCAGCATCGCGTTGTGATCGGCGAAGGGCACCTTCTCGAGAATGTTTTTTGTGCAATCCTTGTCGAAGGCCGCCCAGCCGCCGTCCTTGCATTGGAAGGTCATCATCCACTTCAACCCGCGCTGGAAAGATTCGTCGCGTTTCTTCGGGTTATCGGTCGGGACCTGCCGGAGGGCAAGGAGGACCATCGCGGTGTCGTCCACGTCCGGGTTCCATTTGTTCTCGTATTCGAACACCCAGCCGCTGGGTTCGACTTTGGCGGGATTCTTGTATTGCCAGTCGCCGCGGAAGCGAATTTCCTTCGACATCAGCCATTCCGCCGCTTTCTTCAATTGCGGGTGATCGGCGGGAATGCCGGATTCGCGCAGGCACACCAGGGTGATGGCCGTGTCCCAGACGGGCGAGAAGCAGGGTTCGATGCGGACGTCGTTCTCGGTCTCGTGCTGGAGGCGTTTGAGCTGCTCCCATTCGCGTTTCAGGATCGGGTTGTCATTGGAGTACCCCAGGGCCTTGAGGGCGATTACGGAGTTCAGCATCGCGGGGAAGATGGCGGCCAGGCCGTCCGAGCCTTCGAAGCGTTCGAGCATCCATTGCTCCGCCTTGCGGAGGGCGCGTTTGCGGAACGGATGAATGTTATGTTGCGCGAAGATCTCCGCGAACTTGTGCAATCGATCGAGCCAGAGGAAGAAATTGCGCCAGGAAAGCCGGTCGGGATCGGGCGGCAGGGCGAGGTCGCGTTCGTGGAAGCCCTGCGGATAGAGTTCGTCGAGGGTGACGTTGTTGCGCGGCCGGCGGGTGGGTTTGAAGTGGTTGATGATGGCCAGGGGGACGAGCATGGCGCGGGACCAGTTGCTCATTTCCCAGAAGTTCACATGGAACCATTTCCCGATGAGGATGACTTCGCACGGGATGGTGGGCACGTATTCCCAGGGAAAGAGGCCGAGCAGCGCGAGGTATAGCTTCGAGAAAGTGTTCATGCGCGGCACGCCGCCCAGGCTGAGGGCTACTTCGCGCGCGCGGAGCATGCGCGGGTCGGTCACGGGCACGCCGGCGAGCTTCAGCGCCAGGTAGGCCTTGATGGTGGCGTTCACCTCCGGCGGGCCGCCGTAGTAGATGTTCCAGCCGCCGTCCGGCAGTTGCATGGACAGAATGTGATTGACCGCCTTGCGCTGCCATTCCGGATCGACGCTGTCGTCCCAATGATGATAGGCGACCATGTCGGACACGAGCGTGGAGTCGACGATGAGTTCGCCTACCCAGTAGCCTTCCGGTTTCTGGAGGGAGAGGAGATATTCCTGCGACCGCAGGATGGCGGTCTTCAGGTCCTGTGGTGGAAGCGCTACTTCGGATCGCGCTTCAGCCCCTGCGCGATTGGGAACCGTAGCTGACACGCCCACACTCTGCGGAGGGTAGTGGCGACTGTAAAGAGTTTAATCGTTGGCTTGTGACCCTGATGTCGAACCGCGGATTCTGGGTGAGCGGATGTGGTTAGGGAATGGGGTAATTACCTGCCGCTGGTGCCGGTGGTCGGACTCGAACCGACACGACTTTTTACGGTCCCAGGATTTTAAGTCCTGTGCGTCTGCCATTTCGCCACACCGGCAATGCGGGACAGTCGTTCCTGCGTTTCTGCAACGGCCTTCGTGTCGGAGCCGGTGCGAGCTTTCTCGCCGCCGGCACCCCGGGATTGACGTTGACAACAGGAACGGACTGGCGTGGCAACGTTCGCAAATTTCCGTAAGGTTCGCAAGCGAGGGCCCCGGGGAAATCTGAAGACTGAAAGCCGAAAGTATGAAGGAGCGGAATACAGCTCTCTTGCGTTGACAGGCGGCGATCGATCTGCCTGCCTGTTGGCCATTCATATGAAGACTTGTGTTTTTCGTACGATCCTGTGGGCGAGTGTATTCCTCATGGCCGCTGCGAATGCGCTTTCAGTGCAAACCAACGTTCCGGCCGCAAGCAATGCGGCCGAGCAGACTCGACCGAACGCCGCAGTGGTGCCGGCGCCGCGTTCGGATACGGGCGGCCATCGGCGCTCGGAGGTGGTTCTCCAGCGCGCGAGGGAAAACCAGAGCGGATGCGACATCGCGTTCATTGGCGACTCGATTACGCAAGGCTGGGAAGGTGCGGGGCGCGAGGTCTGGGCGAAATACTACGGCCAGCGCAAGGCGCTCAACTTCGGCGTGGGCGGGGACCGGACGCAGCACGTGTTGTGGCGGCTGGAGAACGGCCAGCTCGAAGGCGTGAAACCGAAGGTGACCGTGCTGATGATTGGAACGAACAACTCGAATCGGGACGACCACACGGCCGGGGAGATCCTGGAGGGCGTTCTCGCGGTGATTGAGCAGATTCGCAAGCGCGCGCCCGAGACGAAGCTGCTGGTGCTCGGCATTTTCCCGCGCGGCCAGACATTCAGCGAGCAACGCGGCAAGATCCTCCAGGTGAACCAGGCACTGGCGAAGGTGGCGGACGGGAAATCGGTCTTCTACCTCGATTTCGGATCACAGTTGATCGAAGCGGACGGGCGCATCTCGCCCGAGATCATGCCGGATTACCTGCATCTGTCCGCTCGCGGCTACCGGATCTGGGCCGAAGCGATCGAACCGCTGCTGCAGGAGTTGTTGAAGAACTGAACCGTGGATCGACCTACGCTGCCGGCCCTTCGAGGACCGCTTTGAGCGCCGCGACGCAGCGTTCGTTCTCTCTGGGCGTTCCGATCGAGATGCGGATCCATTCAGGCAACTGGTATCCGCCCATGGGGCGGACGATCACGCCTTGTTTCTGGAGTTCCGTGAACACCCGCTGGCCGTCGCCGACTTTCACGAGGATGAAATTCGCGGAGGACGGGATGAACTCGAGTTTCATCTGTTTGAATGCCTTCGCGTAGAACTTCAGGCCGCGGGCGTTGATCTTCCGCGTTTTGGTGACGTGTTTCGTGTCCTCGAGCGCCGCGAGCGCTGCGGCCTGCGCTATGGAATTGATGTTGAACGGCTGGCGGATTTTCTCCAGGGCTGCGATCAGGTCCGGGTCGCCAATTCCATAACCGATTCGCGTGCCCGCGAGACCGTAGATTTTTGAGAAGGTTCGCAGGAGGATCAGGTTTGTTTTCTGTCCGCTCTGGATGTCGGGAACGAAGTCCAGCGGGTTGTCGAGAAATTCGAAATACGCTTCGTCCAGGGCGATCAAGACGTTCGGCGGCACGGCGTTGACGAATCGTGCGAGTGCTTCGGGAGGGGCCACCGTGCCGGTGGGATTGTTGGGATTGGCGACGAACACAATGCGCGTGTGGGGCGTGATCGCCGCCAGCATGGCGTCGAGGTCGTGCGCGTAGTTCCGCGCGGGAACGACAACGAGCTTCGCGCCGAACAGCGCGGTGACGATGGGATAAACCGCGAAGCAGTACTGGGAGACCACCACCTCGGCGCCGGGACCGAGCAAGGCGTGGCCGAGCAGTTCGATGACTTCGTTGGATCCGTTGCCGAGGATCAGGTTGGCCGGAGAGACGCGGAGTTTGGCGGCGAGCGCCTGTTTGAGATAGAACGCGTTTCCGTCCGGGTAGAGGTGCACCTGCGTGACGGCCTTGCGCATGGCCGCCACGGCGAGGCGCGACGGGCCGAGCGGATTCTCGTTGGAGGCCAGTTTGATGATCCCGTTTGGGTCCAGGCCGAGTTCGCGGGCGACTTCCTCGATGGGGCGTCCCGGGTGGTACACCGGGAGCGAGTTGAGGGCAGGGTTGAAGGGCAGGGCTGAGTTCATGTTTTCAAAGCTTCCACAATGAGCGGCACGTTCACGTTCTTCGCGATCAGGTCGCGGATCAACGCAATTTTTTCCGCGTCGGTCGGCCGGGTTTTCACGGTGAGATCGTGCACGCGCGCGGCCACTTCGTAACTGTCCTCCTGCGCCAGCAGAACGGGAACGGGCATCGCGCGGATCATGTTCATCAACGCGTCGCCCGGGCGCAAGCCGCCTGTGAGCACGATGCCGGCGAGGCGATCGTTGACGGAGCTGTCCATGCTCGTGCAGGCGGCCAGCAGGATGTCGTCGCGGTCGCCCGGTGTGATGAGGAGGGCGCCGCGTTTGAAATAGGTGGCTGCGTTCTGCGCGCCCATCGCGCCTACCAGCACGTCCTCGACGAGCGCGTGGAGACCCGACGCCGTGTTGAGCGACTCGGCCTGGAGTTCGTCGCGGATGGATTCGATCGTGGGGCAGGAAAGAACGCGTTGGTGCGGGATGACGCCGAGCAGTTCGAGGCCTTTGCGTTTCAAACCGCGCCGGGCGAAATCGCTGATGTAATCCACCTTCTGTCCCATCACCTTGTTCAGAATGACGCCGATGATTTCCACGCCTTCTTTTTCGAACAACGCCTGGTTGAGGCAGACTTCATCGATCGGTTTGCCGATGCCGCCCTGTGTGACAATGACGACTTTGGCGCCGAGAATGCGCGCGACCTGCGCGTTGGAGAGATCGAACACCGAGCCGACGCCGGCGTGGCCGGAACCTTCGCAGAGGACAAAATCCTTTTCCCAGGCGACGCGGTCGAAGGCTTTCTGGATCTTGCGGACCAGCGCTTCGTTGTTTGAGGACTCGAGGTATTTCCGCGTGAAATCCGGCTCAACGGCGATCGGACTCATGTCCACGAGCGGGCAGTTGAGCCGGTAAACGCTGTCCATGAGGACGGTGTCCTCGTCGATCTTTTGCTCTTCGATTTCGACGAACCGCTGGCCAACGGGTTTGATGTAGCCGACGCGGGGGAAGTATTGCTGAAGCGCAGCGATCAGCCCGAGCGAGGCGGTGGTTTTGCCGTCGTTCTGTCGGGTGGCGGCGATGAAGACTCTGGGGGTGACTGTGTTCATGTCCGGTGCGGCGGAAGCGTGATCGCCAGCCTCAATGTTGTCTCCCTGTGCTCCCTCGAGGGAGGACAGGGCCAGGGGGAGGAGGTTCGACGCTTTTCCGTGTAGAAGCCCCCAACCCTGCCCCCGCTCAGGCGGGGGGAGGGGGCGAGGAACGTCAAGATGGCTCGGCCTGGACGCGTGTTCACTATTCGCCCGGCAGTTTGGTCCCGGCGCCCGGATAGAGTTTGGAGTATTCGATGGCCTGGACGCCGACGATGGCGGCGACGCCGAGGATATCGTGCGCGTTGGATCCGCGGGAGACGTCGGCGGACGGACGGTCCATGCCGAGCAGGATCTGGCCGTAGGCGTTGGCGCGGGCGATGTGGCGGACAAGCTTGCTGGCGATGTTGCCCGAGTTCAGGTCCGGGAAGATGAGCACGTTGGCGGCGCCGGCCACCTTGCTTTCCGGGAGTTTGCGAGCGGCGATTTCTTTGACGAGCGCGGCGTCCACCTGGAGTTCGCCATCGAAATCCGCTTCCAGGTTCTTCTCTTCGGCTTTGCGCTGGGCGAGAGCGGTGGCGGCCTGCACGCGTCCGACCGTCGGATGCATGGCGCTCCCTCTTGTGGAGAAGGAGAGAAGCGCCACGCGGGGGCGGACTCCGAGAAGCTGCCGGGCGAGCTGCGCGGTGGAAACGGCGATGTCGGCGAGCTGCTCGACGCTGGGTTCGGGAATGACGCCGCAATCGGCCATGAACAGGACGCCGTTCTCACCGAATTGCGTGTCCTCGAGTTCCATGATCTGGCAGCTTGAGGCGGTTTTGGCGTGAGGCGCCATCTTGATGATCTGGAAGAGCGGCCGCAGGACGCTGCCGGTGGTGTGGCTGGTGCCCGACACGAGGCCGTCCGCCTGGTGCATGGCCAGCATCATCGCGCCGAAATAATTCGGCTGCACGATGGCCTGACGCGCTTCCGGCGGTTTCAATCCGCGGGAACGGCGCAACGCGGCGAACCGGCGGGCGAAGTTGTCGAGGTCCTCGCTTTCCACGGGGTTGATGATGCGGATGCCTTCGAGGGAAATGTTCAGTTCCTCGGCGAGTTGCTTGATCCTGCTGCGGTCGCCCAGAAGGATCGGCGCGCCGAGCCGGAGCGAGTGGAACTGTCGCGCGGCCTGGAGCACGCGCGGCTCGGTTCCCTCCGGGAACACAATCCGCTTGGGATGGCGCTGGAGCTTCTCGATGATGCTGCCGATGAAACGCATGCGGCGTAGGGTACTGGGCGTGGTTGAAAGCGCAACAGTTCTTGGCCGGGCGAAAGGGAGAAGTGATCAACCACGGATCCCGCGGCCGCGGGACGGACGGACACGGATAAAGAGACTACCAACGGCGGGGCGAGCGTCCTCGGGAGCCCCGGCATTCAACGCCGAACATTGAGTGTCGAATGTTCAATGCGTGATGCATGCGCGCGCATGGGGAACCTGGAACCCCTCACTTCGTCCGCGCCCTGCGGCTGGTCTGCCACACAGCCGCGCTCCTGACAGCATCACGCAGCGCGCATGACGGGGGCGAAGATCGCGTCGGTCATCCCGTGAATGATCTTCTTGTCAGGCGGGCAGATGGTTGCGAGAACGCCGCCGAGATGGGCGCGGGCCGCGTCGCCTTCGCCGATCACGAAATAGTAAGGGCACAGGCGGGCGCGGCCTTGCATGGGAACCACGGTATTCTGATCGAAATCGAACCATTCCGCATCGACCAGCATCGGATGATGATAGCGCTGCAGGACGTAGGGTGATTTTTCGAAAGACTCGATCGCCTTGTCCACGGCGTTGCTCCATTCGGCCAGGGGAAGGTCGCTGCCGAGATACACGCCACGCGCGCCCCAGGCGTCCTGTGAAAAGCCGGACACTTTGAGGACGAGTTCGCGTTCCTTTTGCGACAGGGCTTTGAGTTGTTGCCAGTTCGTGAGCTCGAGTTCGGGAATGGCGGCGTGCGGCGGGATGGGGGACGGATCGACCACCCACGTGCGCGGGGTGAGTTGCAGCATCCGTTTGAAGAAGCTTTCGCCCAGCGCCTGCCGCCAGTAGTCGTGCAGGTTCCGGTTCCAGAGCAGGGCAAACAGCATCTTCTCCTCGAACACCGGCTTGGGCGGCGGCGTGAGCCGGATGCGCTTCTCGCCGGCGAGATCGAGAATGCGTTTCGCATTGGGCACGTTGTTCAGGTCGAACAGTTCAAAAAAGCGGTAAACGGCGTCGCCGTCGGTGAACGCATTAAAATGCCCGTCGTGCACGGTGAAGCGTTCGCCGAGCTGAGCCGCCAGCCACTCCATTTCGGGCCGGTAGGTTGCGGCTTCCTCCGAAACCACAATGCGGACGCGCGGGGCGTCGCCGAAAATGCCGGCGAACCCGCGCAGCATCCCGTCGGCTCCGCCGAGAATCGAGGCGTTCTCGAAGCCGGAGCCCGGGGCTTGCAGCCGGGAATAGATCTGGTTCAGCCACGCGGTCAGGCCGATGCCGCCCGGCACGGAGTCCAGTTCGGTAACGCTGAGTCCGTGCTCGCAGATGAGCAGGTCGGGGCGGATGACGCGGGGCACGTCGTTCTTGAAGGCGGCGCTGCGCTGGAGGGCCAGCAGTTCGGGCGGTTTTCCCTGGTCCAGCAGGTGCGCGATCCATTCCGGTTGTGCGCCTTCGGCGCTCTTTCGATAGAGCAGGTTGACCGCGCGATAGAACTTGAGCAGAACACGGCCGAGCGATTCCAGTTCGGATGCCAGTTTCGGCGGCAGCGAAAAGGGCGCGGGTGCGATGCGCCATTGGTGTCCGGCGAAAAGGCCGCCTGCTGGAATCTGCTCGCGCACCTGCCGCGCGGCGGCCCCGTTTGTTTGCGTCAATGCCATGGATGAAATGGAGTCCCGCTCGCCTTCATGAAGTTCGAGGGATCGGGCCAGTCGGAGAATATCGCACGAGAGTCAACCGGGGAAAGGTCGTGATGCCTGAATACGTCTTGTGCCCGTGCGCGCATTCCCGATGCCCTTAAGTTCGCAATTGCCCGTTGCCGATGCCGATCCACTTGTAGCTTGTCAGTTCGTCCAGTCCCATCGGCCCGCGCGCGCCGATCTTGTCCGTGCTGATGCCGATTTCGGCGCCCATGCCGAACTCGCCGCCGTCGGTGAATCGGGTGGAGGCGTTCCAGTAAACGGCGGCCGAATCCACTTCGTTGAGGAACTGCCGGGCGCGCGCCTCGTCTTTTGTGACGATGCTGTCGGAGTGAGCCGAGCCGTAGTGGTTCACGTGGTCGATGGCTTCCTTCACTCCGTCCACAACGCGGACGTTGAGAACGTAATCGTTGTACTCGGTGTAGTAATCCTGGTCCGTGGCGAGGCGCACCGAAGCCGAGTGCGCGTTCGGGGCGGTCTGGGTCAGAATCTCGCGTGTCGTCGGGTCCACGCGCAGTTCCACCTTTTTCTCGGCGAGCCGGCCGGCGATCGCGGGGAGAAAGCGCGCCGCGATCGACTTGTCCACGAGGAGGGTTTCCATGGCATTGCAGACGGCGGGCCGCTGGCATTTTGCGTTCAGGACAATCTCTTCCGCCATGCCGAGGTCGGCGTCGCCGTCCACATACACGTGGCAGACGCCCTTGTAATGCTTGATTACCGGCACCTTCGAGCATTCGGCCACGGCGCGAATCAATCCCTCGCCGCCGCGCGGCATGCAGAGATCGACGTATTGCGTGAGGGAGAGCAGGACGGGGATGGCCTCGCGGTGGGTGGTGGGCACGACCTGGATGGCGTGTTCGGGGAAGTGGGCCAGCGTCTTCCGCGCCGCGTCGATCATGGTCTCGGCAATCAGGCGGTTGGAATTCATGGCTTCCTTGCCGCCGCGGAGAATGGTGGCGTTGCCGGACTTGAAACAAAGGCTGGCGGCGTCGGCGGTGACGTTGGGGCGCGATTCGTAAATGATGACGATGACGCCGATGGGGGTGGTGACCTTGCGCAGTTTCAACCCGTTGGGCCGGACGCGCTCGTCGAGCACCCGTCCGACCGGGTCGGGCAGCGCGGCGACCTCGCGGAGGCCCCTGGCCATGCCGGCGATGCGTTTGTCGTCGAGCTTGAGGCGATCGAGCATGGCAGCGGACAGGCCGAGGTTGGCGCCGGCCTGCATGTCGAGTGCGTTGGCTTCCTTGAGGGCGGCGGCGTTCTTCTCGATGCCCTCTGCCATGGCGAGCAGGCAGCGGTTTTTCTCGTCGGTTGTGAGCCTGGCCAGCTCACGGGAAGCGGCTTTGGCACGGCGTGCCAGATCGGTCATCTGCTCGGTCAAGGTCATGAGAAACAAAGTATGCAAAATGAACCGGGTTTAAAGTGTGAAAAATAATCCAGCATCCAATGCCCAGGGATTTGCGATTTACGATTGCCGCGCTGGTGCAGCCAGCGGTTGCCTTCCCGCCGCGCTGGATCTGCGACTGGCGGCGGGGACGCCGCCAGAACCCGCCGGCGAGGACGCCTGTGCTTCGGCGCTGTCGCGGTCGGAAGGTGGTTGAGACGCTGTCGCCCGCAGTTTTCATTCGCCAAATCTTTAGCTCTCGGCTACTTATTAACACCGAACGAATGAGCGCAAAGAAGGTAGCGGGCGACGGTTCCGCGCTAACGAAAGAGTTTCTGGTGTCCAACAAGCTGGGTATTCACGCCCGGCCGGCAGCCCTTTTTGTAAAGACGGCGAATCGCTTCGCTTGCAATATCTTTGTCGAGAAGGATGGAGAAAGAGTGAACGGGAAGAGCATCATGGGTCTGATGATGCTCGCCGCCGGGCCGGGCAGCAAAGTGACGGTGCATGCCGACGGCCCGGATGCTTCCAAAGCGCTCGCCGAAATCGAGAATCTCATCAAACGCAAGTTTGACGAGGAATGATCCGCGGGCGTGACCTTCGGGGCGCTTCAAGGTCTCATGCACGTGGAGATGCGATCTGATCGGGACGTTCCTCTTGCATGCGCACCCTGAAGCGGTGTGAACGTTGTGCCCCGTGGCTGCTTTCAGCCGCAGGGTCATCCGGAGAAACGGACGTAGTCGAAATCCGCGTATGCTCCAGGGCCCGTTTCGCGGCTGATGCAGTAGATCCCCACTTTGGCGCCGATCCAGAAACCGGCGGTCGCCTGGAAGGCCGGGGCGACAGACACAAGACCTTCTCCGGCATCGAATCCAAACGTGCAGAGTCCGCCATCCTTCACGCGCACGCGGAACTTCACGGGCTTCCCGCGAGCGACGCCGGCATAGTGATCGGCGCCGTTCTCGCGATAGACGACCTGATCCGATCCGTCCGCGGCGCGCCGGATGGCAATGGCGCCACAGGTCTTGCCGGTGACGACGAGGCCGGCTTCATCGCCGGGGATGGTCGCTGAGAACTCGAGCGCCGTCTCCACTTCGAAAACGCGTGCCGGGAATTTCTGCAACAGGAGGTTCGGCGCGGCGAGCAAGTTGGCGTCCTTCACCTGTTGCGCGAATAACCGCAGGCATCCTTTGCGGTCTGTGAGCGAATACCAGTTCTCCTTGTGATTGGCCTGCCACTGCCATTGAAAGCCAAGTCGGGCCGAATCGAAGTCGTCGCTGGTCTGCGGGATGGTGATGGCGTGCTTTTCATTTACTGCCGGACGGCGCCACCGGGCAACCGGTTCGCCAATTCCATTGCCGTCGTGGTCGTGGCCTGCGAGCGGCCAATCATCCTGCCAGGTCACCGGTTGGAGATGCACGATGCGACCGTAAACGCCGGCATCCTGAAAGTGGAGGAACCACCAGTCTCCGTTCGGCAGATCCACGAGCGCACCCTGATGCGGGCCGTTGATGGTCGTGCTGCCGCGTTCGAGGATCTTCCGGGATTCGTAAGGACCGAAGATATTCCTGGATCGGAGCGCGACCTGCCAGCCGTTGGTCACGCCGCCCGCCGGGGCAAGGATGTAATACCAGCCGTTTCTCTTGAGGAACTTGGGGCCTTCCAGGGTGGGATGAGTTTCGGGCGAATGAAAGACGATCTGGCCGTCGCCCAGCAGGCGGGTGGCATCCCAGCTCATCGGCCGGACGCGGAGCTGGTCGCACAATCCGGAGCGCGAGCGCGCGTACGCGTGAACCAGGTAAGCGCGACCATCGTCATCCCAGAGCGGGCAGGGATCGATCAGGCCTTTGCCCGCCTCGATCAGGCGGGGTTCGGACCACGGGCCGCGGGGATTTTCCGCGGTGACGACGTAGATGCCTTCGTCGGGTGTCGGGAAAAAGATCCAGAACCGGCCGTCATGGTAGCGGATGGCTGGTGCCCAGGCGCCGCAACCGGGCTGGACCTGTTCGTAACGCGGATGTGGAAGGTTCTTCAGCGCGTGGCCGATGATTGTCCAGTTGACGAGATCGCGGGAATGCAGGATCGGCAAACCCGGCGTGCAGTTGAAGCTCGACGCCGTCATGTAGAAATCCTCCCCGTGCCGGATGGCATCGGGATCGGAATAGTCGGCGTGGAGGATGGGATTGCGGAAGGTGGCGTTCCCCAGGTCGGGCACCCACGGATAGGCTGCGGACACTTCGCCGCGCGGCTGGGCCGGTGTTGGGGTCGCCGCCTGCATTTCAGGACTTCAGCTTCTGCGGTTCGATTCGGGGAACCAGCAGATGGATCAGGAGAAGGGACAGGAGATACATGCCGGAGAAATAGGCGAAGACGTAAACGTAGCTGCCGGTGGCCTCCAGGATGCGGCCGGTCAAGGCATTGATGAAGCCGCCCGCGAAATAGCCGACGAATCCGCCGAGGCCGACGACCGAACTGATGGTTTCCTTCGGCATGGTGTCGGAGACAAACGTGAAGAGATTGGCGGACCAGCCCTGGTGGGCGGAGCCGGCGATGCCGACGATGAGCACGGCGAGCCATGCGTTGGGGGCGAAGGGCGCGAAGAAAACAGGCACGACCGCGAGGGCGCACGCGAGCAGTGAGATTTTGCGCGCGGCATTCAGGCTCCAGCCGCTGGCGAGAAGTTTGCCGGCCAGCCATCCGCCCGCGACGCCGCCGATGGCGGCGATGAAATAAAACGCGCTGGTTCCCCATGCGGTGGCGTTGAGGGTGAGTTTGAATCCTTTTGTCAGGAAGTCCGGGATGAAGAACTGGTAGAAGACCCAGGCTGGGGCGGCCAGGATTCCGGCGAAGATGTACGCCCACACGGCGCGATAACGGAGCAGGGAGAGCCAGGGCACCTTCGGGGGTGTTTCTTCGACGACCGGCTGGCCTTCCTTGATGTAGGCAAGTTCGGCGGCGGACAGGCGCCGGTGTTTGCCCGGAGCGTCGTAAAGCAGCCACCATGCGATCACCCAGACGAACCCGGCTGCGCCGGTGATGTAGAACGTGGCTTCCCATCCCCAGTTGTGGAACATCCAGGTCACGGTGGGCGGGCAGGCGATGGCGCCGACGTTGGTGCCGGCGTTGAACAGGCCCGTGGCCAGCGCGCGCTCTTTCAACGGGAACCACTCCGCCACCACCTTGATGGCTGCGGGGAAATTGGCGCCCTCCGACAGCCCAAGCGCGATGCGAGCCAGCATGAATCCGGCCGCGGTCATCGGCATGGCCAGCGTTGCCACAATGAACGCCTTCTCCGCGAACGAGAACCACGGGTAGTTCATCCGGAATTCGGCTTTCACATCCAGAAGACCGCACAGACCGTGAGCCATGGCGGCGGCGCTCCAGATCATGACGAAAACGGGAAGCCCATGCTTGACGCCGATGCGGTCGATGGCGCGTCCTCCGATCAGATAGCCGAACGCGTAGGCAAAGGAGAACGCAGCGGCGATGTTGCCGTAGTCCACCTCACTCCAGCCGAGCAACTCGCTGAGCGGCCCCTTCAGAATCGCAATGGTGTTGCGATCGATGTAGTTGACCGCCACCGAGAAGAACAGCAGGGCGCAGATGACCCACCGGAAGTGGCCGGGGCGGCTTGGGGAATTGCTCATGGGCGATGGCCTCCGTCAGTGATGCGCACGGCGCCGGCCGGAACGCCCGTTCCAGGGACGACGGCGCTGTCCGCGAGTGATAGATCGCAGTTCTCCAGGAGGACATTTCCGGACGCGGTGCCCTCCAGCTTCAGAAACACATCCGTCTTCGGCGCTGTCGAGCCGCGGATCACGACATCAGCGGCGTTCGTCAGAGTGAACACAGGACCCTTCGCCGGCGTGACCTGAACGTTGTCGAACCGGAGCCCCTTGACGTTGCTGCAAACCACGCCGCGGGTGGAGCGGATGGTCATGTTCTCGAAGCGAATGTTCTCGATCGGCGAATCCTCGAGTCCTGTGATCAGGATGGCCGTGGGCGCGCCGTCGCCGGTGATGTTTTCGAAATGCATGTTCCGGTAAACCGGCGGTTTCTCGTTCGCCGCCTGCTTCCGGTCCGCGCTGTAATCCATGTTCAGTATCACGACCTCGTACCGCATGTCTTTCACGCGGAGGTTGCGGGCGAAGACGTTCTCCACCACGCCGCCCCGGCCGCGGCGCGACTTGATGCGAATCGCGCGGTCGGTGCCCTCGAACTCGCAGTCCTCCATGAACACGTTGCGCACGTCCCCGGACATTTCGCTGCCGATCACCAGGCCGCCGTGGCCGCGCTTGCTGACGCACCGGCGCATGATGACGTTCTCCGTCGGACGCCCGACCCGCCAGCCGTCCTCGTTGTAACCGGACTTCAGCACGACGCAATCGTCCCCGGTGTCGAAAACGCAATCCTCGATCAACACATCCCGGCACGAATCCGGATCGATCCCGTCGTTGTTCGGGCCGTCGGTGGCGACGGTGACGCGGCGGATCGTGGTGTTGAGACAGTAAATGGGGTGGATCGTCCAGTTGGGCCCGCTGCCGATGGTGAAGTCTTCGAGGAGGATGTTGGTGCAACTGACGAAGCTGACGAAGCTGGGCCGGATGGCGGCTTCCGGCGTGCCGAACACGCGCTGGTCCACCGGCACGCCGCGCGCGCCCATTTCGAAGCCCTCGCGCGTTTCCCTGCTTTTCCAATCCCACCACGCTTTGGCGTTGCCGTTCAGCCGGCCGGGGCCGGTGATCGCAATGTTCGTGCAATCGCGCGCGTAGATCAGAGGCGAGTAATTGTACAACTCGATCCCGCCCACGCGGACCAGAACGCAGGGAAGGTAATCCTCGAACCGATCGCTGAACACGATTTCCACGCCTTCGGAAAGATGCAGCTCCACGTTGCTCTTCAGGTGGATGGCGCCGGTGCGGAACTTTCCCGCAGGCACGAGCACGCGTCCGCCGCCGGCCCGGTGGCAGGCGTCGATGGCCGAAGCAAAGGCTTTCGTGCAATCGGCGACGCCGTCGTTGGTGGCGCCGTAGGTCCGGATATCGAACACGCGATCCGGAAACGTGGGCGGAACGATGCGCGCCAGAATCTCCGGCACCCTGTCCCACGGCGAGCCGTTGCCGTTGGTGGGGCGAGCGTCCTCGCGAGCCGTGCCGTTGCCGTTGATGGGGCGAGCGTCCTCGCGAGCCGTCGTTCCATGTGGCAGATCGGACGAAGCCGCCTGAAGGCGGGACTCCGCGCACGGCAACAACGTTGCGCCGGCGAGAAGCAAGCCGGCGAGCGTCGCGACTGGCTGTGAAGCGCGCATGGTGAAGGAGAGTGTAGCGAGGGAGTGCACGCGGGGAATTGTTTGTTTCTGCATGATTGATTGAAAGAATTGCGCGGACAAGCGACCATTTCGAATTGCGTGCGCGCCGATGGAGTTGCACATTCGGCGGCGCCAGTTGTTATGCCCCGAAAGAGTTTCATACACCGGCAAAGGCGCGTGCTTCTGGTTATGGGGTGGTACGACTACCGGGTTCACCGCGGCATCGCGCGCTACGCAGAAAGCCATGGATGGCATCTCTGCCCGGACACCACGAAGGAGAAAGTCATCCCATGGGGCTGGGATGGCGACGGTATCCTTGCCTGGCTCGGGGCGGGGGACGATCTCGCCGAGTTTGTTCTCCAGGCGCGCAAGCCGACAGTGGATTTCAGTTTCCGGCGACCGCATCTGCCATTCCCGCGCGTCCTCGTCGATCACGCGGCGGTGGCGCAACTGGTGGCGGATCATTTCCTCAGCCGCGGCCTGTCGCATTTTGCCTTCTACAGCGACGCGGAGAACTGGGCGTTCGAGGAGACGGGCGGCGCGTTTGTCGAGGCGGTCCAGCAGCGCGGACGCCGGTGCGCGCGGCTGGCGTGGCATCGGTCGCCGAAGTTCACGCGCGGGCGGTTTCAATGGCGGATCAAGCGCGAATGGCTGACCGCGGAGCTCCGGAAGCTGTCGAAACCGTTAGGCGTGTGCGCCGCCACCGATGATCACGCGGTCGAAGTGCTGGAAGCCTGCGAGAACGGCGGCATGGCGGTGCCGGAGGAGGTGGCGATTGTGGGCGTGGACAATTCGCTGCTGGCGAACGAGGCGATGCGGATTCCGATTTCGAGCGTGGACACGAACCTCGAGGAGGTGGGCTTTCGCGGGGCGGCGCTGCTGGACCAGCTGATGCAGGGCAGGCGCGTGAGGACCGAGCCGCTGCGGATTCCGCCTGCGGGGCTGATCGTGCGGCGAAGCAGCGACCTGGTGGCGATCGATCATCCCGGGGTGGCGCGAAGTCTTCGATTTCTGCTGGACCACTGCCACCAACCGATCGGCGTGGATGACATGGCACGCGCGGCCGGGATGTCGCGGCGCGCCTTGCACGCGGCCTTTCTCGAAAGGGTGGGACGCACTCCGGGGGCCGAGCTGCATCGGCTGCGGATCGAGCGCGCGAAGATGCTGCTCGCGGATCGGGAGCGGTCGCTGGACGACATTGCGGAGTCGTGTGGATATCAGAGCGCCAACAGCCTGTGGGTGGCGTTCAAGCACGCGACCGGAGTTTCGCCGCGGCAATACCGTCAGACGCTGCCCGGAGGGGAGGAAAAGCATCCCACATCCGGGAATTTGCAATTGACGATTGACGATTGACGCGGGTGCGGTGTGATACGTCGGCGGGGTGGACCGGCGGTCCGGAGCGCGGTTGTATTCCGCGGTGCGGGGCGGGCCGCGCGTGGACGAAGCGTGAGTCTGCGGGTTCTGCATGCGAGCGGCGGGACGCGCGGTTGAAACATTCAACCTGAGAAATGCACGGCGGAGGGGATGAGAGTTAGAAAAGCCCTGTAAATATTGGGAGGCAGGTTTGCAGTTCTTTACAAAGTCGCAAAAATTCGGGATCTGGATTTCGGCAGCCTGAGTTTTCCAACGCGCTGCGGCAGTCCAAGAGTCCGATTCACATTGATACTGGCCGGTCGAGCCAGCACCGAAGCACGAGCCTGTTACGAAACCGCTGAATCAGGATCCGCTTTTTGTAGTCAGGCAAGGAGTTCGATCAGACGGAAGAGCCAATGATTGCTTTGACTTCATCGCCCGTCTCAAGGCCGGCGAAGCTTCCGACAAGTGCGACACGCCACCGCACGTTTTTCAAGAATTCTTGCCGAAAATGACATTGAATTGATCGAACGGATTCGGGTAGAAACGGGACGATGATCCAAAGCTGTTCACGATCGGATGCCTTCGGGCGCGTGCGCGCTTTCACGTTGATCGAACTGCTGGTGGTCATTGCGATCATCGCGATCCTGGCGGCGATGCTGTTGCCGGCGCTCGCGCGGGCGAAGGCGCGGGCCGAGGGAATCTCCTGCCTCAGCAACATGAAACAGCTCCAGCTCGCCTGGATCCTGTACGCGGATGATTATCAGGGGCGTTTCCCGCTGAATCCCGACGGCGCGGGCGTGCGGCAGGGCGAAAGCAGCGCCAAGCCCGCATGGGTGGCCGGCTGGCTTAGCATGAGCTCGAACCCGGACAATACCAACACGCTCAAACTCATCGGACCCGAGTACGCTCAGTTCGGCTCGCTCGGGCCTTACAGCAGGAGCGCGGGAATTTATCACTGTCCTTCCGACAAAACCATTGATCCCGGAACAGGCATCCTGCGCGTCCGCTCGGCCTCAATGAACGGATATATCGGCCCGACGCGGGACGGGGGCATCAGCGACGGCTATCTTGACGGCCCCAACGAAAGTTACACGAAGGACGGGAGCTTCAAGCGACTCAAGCCGTCCGAGGCGATGGTTTTCCTGGATGAACGGCCGGAGCAGTTGAACGACGGGTGGTTCCGCAGTCCGACGACGCTGTACAACGTGCAGGACCTGCCCGCGATCAATCACGGGAACAACAGTTCGGCGTTTTCATTCGCCGACGGCCATGCCGAGTTGCACAAGTGGCGCGATCCAAGATTCATCGGGCTGACCCAGGGCGGCGCGGTGCTCGCCGGGAGCGCGGACGCGAAATGGCTTTGGGAACACTCAACGCGAAGGAAATGAAAGCCGGCAGATGAAGCCTGCTGTAACTCCAAACCCTGAAAGCACATGAAACTGACACATCCAACTCAACGGGCGCTGCAATCCTCCACTCGCATTCTGGCCCTTGCCGGGTTGATCGCGGCCGGAACCGGCCAGCACCTCCACGCCGCCGACAAGACCTGGGATGGCGGCGGGGACCAGGTGAACTGGTCCTCTCCCGACAATTGGAATCCGTCGGGCGCGCCGGTCGCGAACGACAGCCTGTTCTTCGACGGCAATCTCGGCCTGTTCAGCAACAACGACCTTGCGAGCGACACGGATTTCGCAGGGATCACATTCAATGCCGGTGCCGGTTCCTTTACGTTGATTGGCAACGAGGTGGATCTCGTGGGCGGAGTCACCAATCTCTCCGCGAATCTCCAGGTCATCAGCCTGAACCTGGAGCACGCCGGCGGCAGCCGGACTTATCACGTCACCGGCGACCTGATCCTCGACGGCGCAGTGAAGCAGAACGCGCTGATCAAGTACGGTCCGGGAACCATTACTCTGGCGGGTTCGGTGGACAATCCCAGCCTGCGGGCGGAGGTGTATGAAGGCGTGCTGGCTCTCGCAAAAGAGTCCCAGCGGGCCCTGGGCGGTTCGCCCATCGTCGTCAGCAACGCCGGCGTCATCCGCATCCTCGGACCGTCCACCGATCAGATCCATTTCAACCAGCGTGTCAACGTGGAATTGGGCGGAACGCTCGATGTGCAGAGCACGGAGGAAATCGGCACGCTTGCCAGCGTGGGCGCCGTCGGCGGCATTGTCCTCAACAACAGCGGTGTGCCGGTCAATCTCAACATCGGCGGCGGACGCGACCATCGCGGCATCTTCGGCGGTTCGATCCAGGACGGCACCGGCGTGTTGAACCTGCAACTCGACCGCGACGGCCACGTTCTCGTCCTGAACGGGACGAACACCTACACGGGCACGACGCTGGTTCGCAACAATCGCACGGATGGAGCCGCTTTCGGCACGCGGTTGATCGTGAACGGACTGCATACGGGCGGCGGACCGTACACTGTGAGTTCCACGACGCAAAAGGCGTATCTCGGCGGATCGGGCGTCATTTCCGCCGCGGTAGTGGACGTTAACGCGGGCGGCGCGCTATCTCCGGGCGGCATGTTGAGCGAGAACAGCGATGCCGGGGTGGGCGCCGAAAGCACGGCCATCCTGACGATCAACAACAACGTGAACCTGAATGATTCTTCTTCGATCCTGCACGTTCAGCTCAACGGAACCGTGCCCGGCGAGGGCTACGACCAGGTCGTTGTCGGCGGCACGGGAGTGTTTTCCAACAACAATGCCGATTTGAAGATCACGCTCGGGTTCGTTCCGGCCATCGGAGACAAGTTCACTCTCGTTCAGGTGCAGGGCACCGATCCGGCCAGCAACATCGGCATGTTCGGGTCGTTGAACGGCGTGCCGACCGACCTGTTCCAGGGAGCGACCTTCGTAGAGCCGATTTCCGGAAAGACTTTTCGCATCAGCTACCGTGCGGAGGGAGCAACGTTTGATGCGGGCGGAAACGACATCATGCTGGAGGTGGTGGCGCCTGTTGGCGGCGATGAGCTGACCTGGCGCGGGAGCGCGGCCAACAACGATTGGGACCTGTCCACGCCGAACTGGTGGAACGGCAGCAGCCTCGTTGCGTTTGCGAATTCGGATTTCGTGATGTTTGACGATTCGGGCAGCAATCATGTTCCCGTGAATCTCGTCGGCGATCTGACGCCCGCGACGGTGCTGTTCAATGCGACCAAGCCTTACGTCTTCGCGGGAAGCGGCAAGCTGACCGGCACGGTGGTGATTACCAAGACCAACACCGGCACGGTGACGTTCCTGACGGACAACGACCCGGTCGGGAGCACGACGATTCACGAGGGAACGATCCAGCTTGGAGACAATGGCACCAGCGGTTCGCTGACGGGCGTGATCACCGTCAACCCGAATGGCGTGCTGGCGTATAATCGGTCGGACGACGTGGTGCTCAGCACTGCGGCGTTCAGCGGCACGGGCGGGTTCGTTCACCAGGGCTCCGGTCAGTTGATCATCACAGGGGAAATCCCGTTCTCGGGAAAGACGACCAACCTGGGCGGACTGCTCCAGTTCGGAGACGGAACGACGCTGGGCGGTTCGATTGGCGGCGAGGTGCACGTTCCGGCCGGAAAGACCGTGCGCTACTTCTACTCGAACGGAACAAAGGAAGTGCCGAATTCTCTGAGCGGCAGCGGATCGGTCGAATACGACAGCTCGCTGGGCGGAACCATCCGGATCCAGGGAACAGCCGTCAGCAGCAACTTCACCGGGACGGCAACATTGATCACCGGCACGCGGTTGCAGGCCGCCGACGGCAATGGCGGTGATGCGCTGGGCAACGGCAGCACGGTCAACGTGCCCGAGTTTTCGCAGGTCTGGCTGGATCGCTCGGCAACGCCGTACAACCAGATCTTCAACATTGCGGGCACTGGTTATGTCGGGGACTTTCCCGAGCTCGGCGCGTTGCGCCTCTTCGGCGCCGTGCTCAACGGCGAGATCAATCTGCTGGATAACTCGCGGGTTGGGGGAACCATCTCGAGCGCGACCATCTACGCTCCCATCAAGGGACCGTTCCAGCTGGAAGTGCTGGGCAACGCCGACTACCAGTTGCACATGGGACCGACCAACGGGCTGCACACCTACGCGTCCACGCTGATCACACGCGGCTGGATCAACGCGCTCAACAGCAACGCCATCAGCACCGGGCCGCTCATGATCGACGTCGCCGGCGGCCTGCTCCTGAACGGCAACAATCTCACCGTGGCCAGCCTTTCAGACGCTTTTTCAGGACTCGTGACGGGTGACGGCGCGCGCGTGCATAACAATCACGGCAGCCTGCCGGCCACGCTGACCGTGGGAACCGACAACAGCAGCACGCTGTTCGGCGGGTCGTTCGCCGACGGCAACAATGCACCGTTGGGGCTGACCAAGGTAGGATCGGGGACGCTGACTCTGACCGCGGTGAGCAGCAACACCGGATCGGTCACCGTCAATGGCGGCACGATCGCGTTGATCGAGCCCGCTTCCTTCCCGAACGCCTCGCTCATCGCAGTCGGCGCCGGGGCGACGTTCGACGTGCTCGGGCGTTCCGACCAGAGTCTGGTGTTGCACGCGGGACAGCGATTGCAGGGGAACGGGACAGTGGCCGGAAATGTAAACGCGCTCGCGGGTTCAACCATCAACCCCGGCGATTCGGTCGGAACGCTCAACATTTCCGGCAACCTGACGGTGTCCGGACAGTTGTTGATGGAGCTAAACCGCACCAACACGCCGGCCAACAGCGACCGCATCAATGTGGGCGGCACGTTCAGTTCCGCCACCGGCACCCTCGTTGTCAGCAACGTCGGCCCGGCTCTCGAGGCGGGTGATTCCTTCCAGTTGTTTCCCTCGGGACGGGCATTCGCCGCGGTCATCCTTCCGACGAACGATCCGGTCAACCGCATGCAGTACACATGGACCGACACCGTGGCGGTGGATGGCCGGATTACGGTGCTGACGGCCACGCCCGCGCTAGACACCACGCCGACGAACGTCACGGCGACGGTGAGCGGCGGGAGCGTCACGCTATCCTGGCCATCGTCGCACATTGGATGGAGCCTGCAGGTGCAGACGAATGCGCTGAGCACGGGCTTGAGCAACAACTGGACGACGCTCGGCTTCGAGAATACGAACTCGGTCGAACTGCCGATCGACCCGGCAAATCCGGCGGTGTTCTTCCGGCTGGCGTTGCCGGAATGAACGGACGGGGATCACGCGGCAGGCCGGGGCGGCGGGCATCTGCTCGCCGCCCCTCGATCTACGATTGGTGCGAATGCCGTTGGAAGGGACGGCTGCCGTTTGGCATTTGATGTCGTGAATCGCGAAACAGCGGACCGGGTGCCCGGCTCGGATGCGATGGAACGTTATTACACTTGAGTCATCGGATGGCTCTTGACGAACCAAAGGCGGGCCTGGAAGCCCGCAGTGCCCGGGCGGCAGCGCCGCCTTGGCGATTAGTCGTGCGCTGGATACTGGTTCCTATTCTCGTTCTTTTGTCGTGCACTCTGCGTGCGGCCGCAGGCCCTGACGGCTTTGCCATGGTCAACGGCACCACGACCGGCGGCGCCGGCGGGCCCGTCGTCACTGTCACCAACGCCGGCGATTTCACCGCGGAGATCAACATGAACGGCCCCCGCATCATCCAGGTGCAGGGACCCATCAGCATTAGCCGCGTCTTCACGAAATCCCACAAAACCATCGTCGGCATCGGGACCAACGCCACCTTGATCGGCAATCTCAACATTTCGGGCGTTTCCAATGTCATCGTCCAGAACCTCCGCATCACCAGCCCGGGCGACCAGGACGGGCTGACGATCTGGAACGCGCACCATGTCTGGGTGGATCATTGCACGTTCTACGATTGCGGCGATGGCGCCTGCGACATGAACAACGGTTCGACGCACGTGACGGTTTCGTGGTGCAAGTTCATGTATCCCACGCAGACCGAGCATGCGTTCACGATGATCGCCGACGGTTTTGTCAACGGCGGCACGACGAACTACGGCTGGTACACGCTGCATCACAACTGGTGGACCGCCGGGTCGCAGCAGCGCATGCCCGCGTCGAGCTACGGTCGCATTCACATGTACAACAACTATTTCGATGCGACCAACAACGGCTATTGTTCCAATGCCCGGTGCGGAACGGAGTTCCTTTCCGAGAACAACTACTACGCGGGCGTGAAGAACCCGCTCTACAAGGAGTGCACCGGGAAGATTCGCGCGTCGGGAAACATGTATGTAGGCACGACCGGTCTCACGCCGGATCCGGGCACCGACACCGTCTTTACTCCTCCCTATGAGTACGAGCTCGATGACACAGCGCTGGTGCCGATCATTGTGAAAGCATGGGCCGGCGCATCGGGAGCGGACCCGGTGTTCCTGGGTGTTCAGTTTGCTGCAGGTGGCGCTGCGCTGGAACTCCATTGGCCGACGCATCGCACCGGATGGACCTTGCAGTCGAATGCAACGAGTTTTCTGGATCCGCAGGCATGGTTCGAGTTTCCGCCCGGGACCGGGTCGAGGAACACGAACCGGATCAGCGTTCCGATAAGGGTGGAAGAGCCGACTGTGTTCTTCCGGCTGGTGTTTCCCTGACAGCGGCTCCTTGCGGTGCAGGCTTCGCGCCGTTTCCTTTCGGGGCTTATGCGTCTGACACTCAGGACCTGCGGTTGAAACGATGAGCCAGATGCTGCGTTCCGGACCGCCGGTCTGTGATCCGCAGCGATACACGAAAGCAGCAGCAGGCCGGGCCTGGTGCAGATCCCACGCACGCAGTGTTGTTGAACGTTGCTGCGACTCATAGAGTCGGGGTCCGGTTAGAGTCGCGGTCCGGCACTACGCGGCATGTCCGCTCCGGCTCCGGTTGCTCCATTCATTTTCAACAGCTTGCGCGCAGCGCCCTCAAGAGAGGATTCGAAAGTGTGATGCGCACCATTTGCAGAACTGAAATCTTGATTGGCTTCATTCAAAACTCTTGACGCAATTTATTTGTTTGCGTTAGGCACTGCGGCGAGGAGTGCAGATCGGGCTCCTGACTTAGGAAGTCAGACGTTCCAACGAACAAGCTATGCAAACGCTATTGCACTCCTTGTCCATTGGTCTGTTCAGCTCCGGCCTTCTGCTGGCAATTTCAGCCTGTCCCGCGGCGGCTTCCGAAACGAACATTGCGGTGCGCGTGCGTCACGCGCCTTCGCTCAACGGCCACGGCGCTATTCACGGTTCCGTGCATCAATTGCTCGGCGAGAATGTCACGTTGAACGGCGGGTTTCTCATTGACGGCGACCTGCTGGTGCCGGGCACGCCGGCCGTTCGCACCAACGGCCAGCCCGTTCTGGCCGGGATCGTCGCAGGCGCGGGCAGTGAATTGCCCGGCGATTATCGTGTTACGCTGAATGGCAACTGTTCGCTTGGCCACATTCTCACGCGCTCTGTGCCGGTGGATCTGCCGGCTGTCGCGCTGCCGCCGGCGCCCGCCGGAACGCGAAGAGTGACGATCAATCGCGCGGGAGAATGGATCGGCGATCCGGCATCGATCTATCAACTCACGCTGAATGCCTCTGTCGGACAGGTCGCGGTCCCGCCGGGAACGTACGGCCGGTTTATCGCCAATTCAGGCAGCGGGTTCACCCTGGGCACAGCCGGCGCGAGCGAACCGGCCGTTTACCAACTTGACGAACTGGTATTGAGCGGGCAGGCGTCCGTCGAGGTGGTCGGGCCGGTGTTGCTGATCCTTGCCCGGAGCCTGGCGGTGAACGGCGTTGTCGGCTCCAGCAACAATCCCGCATGGCTGCAACTCCAGGTGGCGCGCGGGGGCGTGACCCTGAACGGCGGGGCGGTGCTGTTCGGCAGCGTGACCGCGCCGGCCGGAACCGTGACGGTCAACGGCCACAGCCTGCTCGTCGGCGCGGTTCAGAGCGATCGCCTGACAGTGAACGGTGGCGGAGAGATTCGTTGGGGCCGCGCCTTGAATCAGGATCCGGTGGCGGCAGCTCAAAGTGTGGTGTCCGCGGAAGACGCGCTGCTTGAGTTGACGCTTCGCGGCGCCGATCCTGAGGGCGCGGCTCTGACGTTCCTTATCGTGAGCGAACCGGCCCATGGAACGCTCACCCTGATGGACACCGTCGGAACGAACGGCAGCGTCACGGCCTTCTATCGCCCGGCGGAGAATTTCAACGGAACGGACAGCTTCACGTTCAAGGTCAATGACGGCCAGGCGGATTCCCAACTGGCGACCGTGCAGATCGAGGTGACGCCGGTGAACGACCCGCCGATAGTTCTGCCGCAGAAACAGGAGACAGCCGAGGACGTTCCCGTCGATTTCGTTCTCGTGGCCACGGACATCGAGAACGATCCGTTGACATTCAGCATCGTGACTCTGCCGTCGCACGGGGTATTGGTCACGAACACCGGGAGTTCTGCTTCCGGTCTGGCCTGCACCTACGTTCCCGATCCGGACTACGCGGGAGACGACAGCTTCGTGTTCAGTGTGAGCGACGGCGAACATGCGGTGACGAGCGTCGTTCAGATTATCGTCAACCCGGTCAATGATCGTCCGGTGGCGAACGGCCAGGAAGTGGCGCTGGACGAGGACACGGAGGTGGTGATCGTCCTGAGCGCGGTGGATGCCGAGGGCAGCGCGCTGTCGTTTCACATCGTGAGCGAGCCGGTTCATGGCGAGCTTGAGTCCGATGGCTCCGGGCCGAATCATTTCCGCTACCGGCCGGCGACGAATTATTTCGGGCCGGATGCCTTCACGTTCTCGGCATCGGACGGGGTGTTGACGTCGGAAGTGGCGACCGTGCGCTTGACCATCCGGCCCGTGAACGACGTGCCCCTGGTGCCGCCGCAGACATTGCGGACGCTGGAGGACACGGCGGCGGCCTTTGTGCTGAGCGCTTTTGACGTGGAAGGCGACGCCCTTCAGTTCACGGTGCTCAGTCCGCCTGAGAACGGGACGCTGAGCGGGAGCGCGCCGGACCTGATCTTTTCCCCGGAGCAGGATTTTCACGGAACGAACCAGCTCGTGTTCGAGGTGAACGATGGACAGGGCACGTCTGCGCCGGTTGTGATGACGGTGATCGTGGTTCCGGTGAACGATCCGCCGGTTGCTACGGCACAGGCGCTGGTGCTGGACGAGGACGGCACGCTGGCAATCACGCTGTCCGGGAGCGACGTGGACGGCGACGCGCTGACGTTCATCGTCGTCGCTCAACCCACGAACGGAGTGTTGAGGATCGTTGAGGACAATCTGATCTACACGCCAGACACGAACTTCCATGGATCCGACGCGTTCGCCTTCGAAGCCCATGACGGCATCACCAACTCTGCGCCCGCTCTCATTACCTTGGAGGTCAGGCCGGTGAACGATCCGCCCGTGGTCGAGGCGGGGCCGGATCTGCAGGTCACGGTCGGTGAGATCGTGCAGTTGTCGGGGGCGGTTTGGGATCCGGACGATTCCGAGGGGGAGGGGCTTGTCGTCATGTGGCGTGTCAGCGAAGGCGCGGGGCTGGTTCACATTTTTGATCCGTTCTCTGCCGAAACACTCGTGCAGTTCAGTGAGGTCGGCACCTTCATTCTGCAACTGGCGGCAAGCGACGAAACAGTGACGGTCAGCGACGAGCTGGTGGTGGTTGTCCTGCCGGTCAATCGAGCGCCTGAGGTAATGCCGGGATCCGGGCAGGTCGTCATGTTCCCCAACCCCGCAACCCTGGCCGTGCAGGTCGTCGATGACGGCCTTCCCGAAGGGGGAATTCTGACCATTGCGTGGTCGGTCGTCAGCGGGCCGGGGGAGGTGAACTTCTCGCATCCGTTCGAGCATCAGACCACCGCCTGGTTTGGCGCGCCCGGCGAGTGTGTCGTGCGGTGCACGGTGAGTGACGGGGCGCTGGAGAGCTACGCCGATGTCCGCGTGTTGTCGCGCACCCCGGCCATGAACCAGGCGCCGATTGTGAGCGCGGGACCGGACAAGGTCATCGGCCTGACAAACCGTGTGATGCTCGAAGGCAGCGTCAGCGACGACGGTCTTCCGGAGGGATCAGCAGTGTTCGTGGAGTGGAGCGTGGTGGCGGGACCGGGTATGGCGCTGTTTGAAGATCCAGCTTCCGCGCGCACGGGTGTTTCGTTCAGTGCCGCTGGCAAGTATGTCCTGCGTTTGATGGCGTGGGATTCCGAATTGAGCGCCGCCGATGAGGCGAGCATCACCGTTTATCCGCACAACCTTCCGCCGGTGGTGGATGCGGGGCCCGACCAGCGGGTGGTGCTGCCGGATCCGGAGCTGTTGTATCCGAATCCGTTTGGTGTGACGAACGTGAACACGTTCCTGAGCCGGTCGTTGTTTTCGGTGGATCACTGGAACCACACGATTGGCCGGCCGGGGCTGACCTATTCTTCGAGCGGCGCCACGTCGTGGGTGCGCAGGAACTGCCTTGCGGTGGCGCCGGATTACGTGGTAGCGGCCGGTTCGTTTGACAGCGCGGGCGGTATTCCGGCCAAGGGAATCGCCCGCTGGGACGGGACGAATTGGTTCAACTTTTACGACACCAACGCGATCCCGGAGCAGTGCGGGCATGCCGGGTGTTCCGGGGCGATTGTGGGCTGGCTGGTGCTGGATTGCGCTTCGGAGTTCTGCAATGAGAACTTCGAGTGCGTGGGCGCGCGCGGGCGCGAGGTGTTTGCGGGAGCTCAGTTCAAGGACCTCGGCAACCTCGACGGCCACACGGACATGAGCGCGAGATGGGATGGGGAACGGTGGCGCTCGTGGGTGTTCAAGCAGGCGGGAAACCATGTCCGCGTGTTCGCGGCCACGGAGGACATGGTTTATGTGGGCGGCCACTTCGCGTTTCAACCTACCAATGCCACGTCCGCCCAGTTGCCGCACCTGCCCTGGTCTTACGGCGTCGCGGGCTGGGACGGCACCAACTGGATCGCCCTGGGCTCCGGCGTTCAGGATATCCGGGATTACCCGCATTCATCGGTGCCGGGACTGAACGTTTATTACTCGTACGTGGCCTGCCTCGCAGCGGGAAGGAACGGGGATTTATATGTTGGCGGGGAGTTCATTTTTCCAACGCCGTTCGGATACGCGACGAATGTGGCGCATTGGGACGGAGAGGTCTGGAGGCCGCTGGGCGGCGGGATTCAGGTGAAAGGACTTGCGGGCACGGACGTACGGGCCATGGCGCTGGCGGATAGCGGGGACTTGTACGTGGGCGGGGCTTTCACCAACGCGGGCGGTGTGCCGGTGCGCAACATTGCCAGATGGGACGGGCAGCAATGGTTCGCTCTCGGCGCGGGACCCGCAAACGGCGTCAATGGGACTGTCGAAGCCATCGCTGTCCACGAGCGCGATGTGTATGTCGGAGGGACGTTCAGCGAAGCGGGCGGTTTTGCGGCGCGGAACATTGCGCGTTGGGATGGGCAGGCGTGGTCGCTGCTGGGCGACGCCGGTACTGATGGAACGTCGGGCGGCGTGTTCTCCCTGGCTGCAAATGATTCGGGTGTTTACGTGGGCGGGATGTTCAGCCAGGCCGGCGGGGCGGCCGCGAAGAACATCGCCCTGTGGGAATTCGCCGTGCCGCCCGCGCGCGAGATCGAGTTGAAAGGGCAGGTTACCGACGACGGCCTTCCGGTGGGCGGGGAACTGAGGCGATGGTGGACAAAGGTAAGCGGGCCGGGGGAGGTGAAGTTTGGCGACGCGTCGGCGAGCTTCACGACGGCGGCGTTCAGCAAGGCGGGCACCTACGTTCTGCGATTGACGGCCAGCGATTCGGATCTTGAGGCGATGGACGAAGTGACCGTGGAGATTGTGGCCAACCGGCCGCCGGTTGTGGACGCCGGGCCCGACCAGGTGATTGGATTGGACGAGCCGCTTGCGCTCAACGGGTTTGTCCGGGACGACGGCCTGCCCGAAGGCGCTCCGGTGCACCATGTATGGAAGCAGTTGTATGGGCCGGGGGTGGTCACGTTCGATCATCCCGGACGCACGAATGTGACCGCGCTTTTCAGCCGGCAGGGCACGTATGTGTTGCGGCTGATGGCCAACGATTCGCAGTTCACCGTGTGGGACGACGTGACCGTCGTGGTGCGACCGGCCAACCGGCCGCCGACCGTGTATCCGGGGTCCACGGTCACCATCCGGCTGGGTGAAACGCGCACGATGAATGCGCAGGTGAACGACGATGGCGCGCCCGCGGGAGTGCTCAAGTGCCTGTGGACGCAGGTCAGCGGGCCGGCGCCGGCGATTTTCAGCGATGCCACGCGGCCGGATTGCACGGTGTCTTTTACCGCCACGGGGAGTTACGTGTTTCGGATCGTTGCCACCGACTCCGAGTTGACCACCGCGGCCAATGTTACCATCACGGTTCTGGCGCCGAACAATTCCGCGCCGATCGTTTCGGCCGGGCCCGACCGGACAGTGACCAACCTCTTTACGCGCCTGGAGGGAAGTGTGTCGGACGACGGACGTCCGTGGGGGTCGGCGCTGGACGTCTTCTGGTCCACAACCGCAACCGGGGTCACCTTCGCGAATTCAAACTCGCCGACCACCGCGGTGACGTTCAGCCGTTCCGGCACCTATCTGCTCCAGCTCAACGCGCGCGACGGTGTTGCAAACGTCAGTGATGTCGTTGTCATCACCATACCGAACCAGCCGCCGTGGATTGACGCCGGACCCGATCGAAGCATCACGCTTCCGTGGAATTCGGTTCAGCTCGCGGGGCTGGCGTTCGACACCACGCCGCTGACCTACAACTGGTCGCGTCTCAGCGGGCCGGGCTCCGTCACTTTCAATCCGGCCAACGCATTGACGACCACTGCCACGTTCAGCGTCGCGGGGACGTATGTGTTGCGATTGCGCGTTACCGATTCCGGCGTGAGCTACGAGGACACGGTGCGCGTGATTGTGGCGCCTCCCGGCAATGTGGCGCCCGAGGTGGATGCGGGGCCGGACCAGGTCCTGGTTCTTCCGACCAACGCGGTGACACTCGACGGCGGTGTGACCGACGATGGATTGCCGACGGGCGCCGTGGTGTCGCTGGAATGGACCCAGATCTTCGGTCCGGCACCGGCGCTCATCCCGGATCCGATCGCGCCCAATCCCGAGGTGCGATTTACGGAGCCGGGCCGATATGTGTTCCGGCTGACGGCATCCGACACGGAACTGGTGAATGGAGACGACGTCGTGGTGCTGGTGAAGGATCCGGTGAATGAACCACCGCTGGTGACCGTGCCGGATGAAATCGTGACGAGAGTGACGAACACGATTCTGCTCGAAGGGCTGGTGACAGATGACGGATTGCCCGCGGGCGGCGAATTGACGGCGTTCTGGCGCAAACGGAGCGGGCCCGGCCTGGTGAGCTTCGGCGCTCCGGGCGCGGTCACTGATGCAACCAATCGCCTCGAAATCGACACATCGGTTTCGTTCAACCTGCCCGGAACGTATGTGCTGCGTTTGACGGCCGATGATGCGCAATTGACAAGCTTCGCGGAAGTCACCGTGACCGTGCTGCCGGCCGAGGACAACGAGCCGCCTGTCGTGGACGCGGGGCTGGACGCAAACACGGTTGCCTATCAACCATTCATATTGAGCGGTTCCGTTGCAGACGACGGTTTGCCGGCGGGCAGCCAGATCAGCGTGGCCTGGAGCGTGGTCAGCGGACCCGGGCGGGTTTACTTCTCCGATGCCCGAGAGCTGACGCCTTACGCCCAGTTCGCGGCTGCAGGCACGTACGTCCTTCGGCTCGCCGCGACGGACGGCAGGGCAACGACCACGGATGACGTGCGGATCGAGGTCAGCGCGCCGATCAACGAGGCGCCTTTTGTGTTCGCGGGCTTGCCTCTCGAAACAACGCGTCCGCACCCGGCACTGCTCCAGGGTGTCGTGCTCGATGACGGCTTGCCGCTCGGTGTCCCGGTCACTACGACGTGGACGAAGGCCAGCGGGCCGGGTGAAGTCACGTTCGCGCCCGGTCCGGGCAATCCCCTGGCGTGGGCGTATTTCAGCGCGCCCGGCGAGTACGTGTTGCGGCTGACCGCAAGCGATTCGGTCCTGAGCAATAGCGCGGAGGTCGTGGTCCATGTGCATCCCGGGACCAACGCTGCCCCGCATGTGAACGCGGGGCCGGATTTCGTCGCCGTCCCGGGCGAACCGGTCCGGTTGCACACCGAGGTGTCCGACGACGGGCTCGAGCAGGGATGGACGGATGTGTTCTGGAGTGTTGTCAGCGGACCCGGGCCAGTTCCCTTCACGGCGGTGAATGGCGTTTACTACGCGTTCTTTCCGGAAACCGGAGAATACACGCTTCGCCTCACCGCGGATGACGGCGATTTGATCAGCACGGACGACGTGGTTGTCACGGTTTCGGACGCGGCGCCGCCTCTTGCCGAAATCGCAGTCCCTGTTGACGGCGCCGTCATCACTTCTCCGTCGGAGATCATAGGCACGGCGGAAAGCGCGATACTGAAATCCTACGTCGTCGAGTTGCGCCTGAAACCGCCGGAGTTCTCGCCTCCGGATGAACTGGAAGCGGGTGGGGTTGAAGGCTGGTGTGTCGTCTCGAGCAACACGGTGTCGGTCAGCAGCAACCTGCTTGGGGTTCTCGATCCGACTCTGTCATTGAACGGGCTCTACGAGCTGCGCCTTACGGTGACGGATCTGGCCGGGCGTTCGGCGGTCGCCGGGCCGGTGACCGTGGTGTTCGATCGCGCGTTGAAGATCGGTCACTTCAGGATTTCATTCAACGATCTGGTGGTCCCGGTCGCCGGGTTGCCGCTCCAGGTCACGCGCACCTATGACAGCCGCGCCGCGATGGCGGGTGTGCGCGGCGATTTCGGCATCGGCTGGACGATGGACATCCGCAACGTGCGGCTACAGAAGAACCGCGCGCTCGGGCGCAATTGGGTGGAGTCGGTAAGCGGTACCGCGGGAGGGCTGTCCTTGCGTTACATGCTCGATCCGATCGAGCCGCGGCTGGTGACAATCACGTTCCCGGATGGGCGGGTGGAGAAGTTCCGTCTCGATCCGCTGCCGCTGGTTCAGCCGTTGTTGCCGATCCAGTATCCGCAGTGGCGATTCACGCCTCTGGGCAACACACGCGGCACGCTCGAACCCGCCGGCGTGGATGAAGGGGACGGGAACTTCATGATTGTCGAGGGCAGCATTCCGGGAACGGTGAACCTCTACGACCTGAACTTCTTCTTCGGCGCCGTCGGAGATTTCGGATCTGCGGTGACACAGGAGGAACTGGACCGTTACCCGACGCTGTTCCGCTATACGTCTGCCGAGGGGCTGCGGTATCTCATCGACGAGCACTCAGGATTGCAGAGCGTCACGGATCCTAACGGGAACACGCTCCTGGTTGGCACGAACGGAATCACATGGAGCAACGCGGTCGCGGCCGCTGCCGGTCAGACCGACACGCTCGCCGTGCTGTTCCAGCGTGACGGGTTCGGACGGATCACCAACATCGTCGATGCCGCGGGGCACGCCCTGGCTTATCGCTATTCGGAGAACGGCGACCTGGTCGCATTCCGCAATCGCGACGGCGACACCAACGGGTTTGCGTACGGGCCGGATCATCTGTTGTGTGCGATTCACGACAGCCGCGGCGTGCAGATAGTCGGCAACGAATACGACGGCGCGGGGCGGCTGGTGCACACGACGGACGCTGTCGGAAACGCCACCGGATTCTTCCACGACATCGAGCATCGGCGCGAAGTCGTCACCAATCGTCTCGGGTTCGTGACCGTGTCCGAGTACGACGATCACGGCAACGTGATCCGGTTCACGGATGCGGCGGGGAACGTCAGTGCATTCGAGTACGATGCGCACGGGAATCTGCTGGTGAGGAGCAACGCCAGCGATTGTGCGTGCGCAACGCGGTATGAGTATGACGACGCGGACAACCTCGTTCGAGAGATCGACGCCGCGGGCAATGTCACGCGTTACACCTACAATTTCTTCCGCAAACCGCTGACGGTGATCGAGCCTTCGGGCTTCGCGACGACGAACCATTACGACGCGCGCGGGAACCTGCTCGCCACTCGCGACAGCGCGGGTCAGGTCACAACGTTTACCTACAACGCGGCGGGGAAGGTGACGTCCATCACGGATCCCCGGGGCGCGGTCACACGGTTCGCCTACAACGAATTCGGGTTTCTCACCAACGAGGTCGATGCGCTCGGCAACGTGACGGACTACACGGTTGACGCCAACGGCAACCTCCTCAGCCAGGCGGTTTCACTGACGCGGATCAGCGGGCTCGCCTCGGTCGAGAAACGGCGACGCGGATGGCTGCTGGCGGGCGAGGCAATCGCGCCTCCGGCGCCGGTCACCAACACGCTGCGGCTCGTGATGCGGTATGAATACACGCCGTCGGGCCTGCCGTTGCGCACGCTCTACTACGACGGCACGCGTTCGGAGATCAGTTACACCAACGGCAAGCCGCACGTCGAAACGGATCCGCTCGGGCGACAGACGACCTTCGAATACAACAGCCTGGGTCTGCTGTCTCGCAAGGTGCATCCGGACGGGTGCACGGAGACGTTCGAATACGACGCCGAAGGCCGGCTTGTCATGGCTCGTGACCGGCGCGGACAGGAGACGTGGTTCGACTACGATCCGCGCGGGAAACTGGTGCGCACCCGGTTTGCCGACGGCTCGGAGATCACCGCCACCTATTACCCTGACGGATCGCTCCAGTCGGAGACGTCGAAGAGCGGCGAAACCACGTTCTATGAACTGGACGCACTGGGGAACCGCATCTCGGCGACCGATTCGGTCGGTGTTACGCGTTACACCTACGACTATCGCGGCCTGGCCACATCGAAGGTGGATCCGCTGTTGCGGACGAACCGTTACGAATACGACGCGCTGAGCCGCAACGTGGGAATCACGCGCCCGGACGGCACCGGCAAGGCGGCGACGTTCGTCGGGCGGTTGCTCACGAGCGAAACTGATCCGAACGGCCATACGACGTTCTATGGTTACGACCTGCTGGGGAGGCTGGTGGCTGTCACCAATGCCCTGGGCGAGATCACGCGCTTCGCCTACGACGAGCAGGGAAACAGGATTTCCGAAACCGATCCGCTCGGGCGAACCACGTTCTTCGAATATGACGTCATGCGGCGCCGGGTGGGGACGGTTTATCCGGACGGTTCCAGCACGGCTTACGACGCGGCGGGTCGCGTGATCGCCCGCACCAACCAGCTCGGAGACGTCACGTGCTTCGAATACGATTCCGCGGACAACGTGGTGGCGATCACCGATCCGCTGGGGCGAACCACTCGGTGCACTTACGACTGTGGCGGAAATCGGCTCGCGCTCACAACGCCGGACGGGGTCACAACGCGCTTCGAGTACGACGCGCTCAGCCGGCTGACACGGATCACGTCGCCCTGCGGCACGACTGAGGAATTCGTTTACGACTTCGCCGGGCGCCTGATCGCGCGAACCGATCCGGAGGGCAGGACCATACGCTTCACCTGGGATACGCGCGACCAGTTGATCGCCGTCACGAATGCGCTCGGTGAAACGACGCGTTTCGAGTACGACGCCGCTGGCAACCGTGTGCGTGAGATCGACGCGCTGGGTCAGGTGACACAGCACGAGTACGACGCGCTCAATCGCCTGGTCCGCACCGTTCTTCCGGACGGCGCGCTCCATGAATTCGCCTACGATGGGATCGGGCGACTCGTTGCTCACAAGGATCCGGCCGGCGGGATTACCCGGCGGAGCCACGATGCGGTTGGGCGGTTGCTCGCCGTTACGGATCCGGTCGGTCGCATGACGCGCTTCGAGTATGATCCGGTGGGGAATCTCGTTTCGTGGACCGAGCCCGGTGAGGGGACGGTGCGCTACGAATACGACCTGTTGAACCGGCGCACCCGCGCGCTGTTCCCGGACGGTTCGTCACAGAGTGTCACCTGCGATAAAGCCGGTTTTCCGGTGGCATTTACCGACGCGCTGGGTCACGACACCATCTTCGAGTTCGACGCCGCAGGGCAACAGACCGGCATTCGCGACGCGCTGGGGTATATCGCGCGATTCGATTACGACCTCGCAGGCCGCGTGCGCCTGCAGATGGATGCGGATGCGCGTGTCACTCAGTTCGAGTATGACTGCGCCGGCCGGCTGGCGCGCGTCATCGGTCCGGACAACACGGCGCGCGCATTCGGCTATGACAACAAGGGGCGTGTCATCAGCGAGACCGACGCCAACAACAACAGCACGCGCTTCGAGTATGACGCGGCGGATCGCCTGACGGCGCGGATCGACGCTCTCGGCAACGCGACGCGGTTTACATATGACGCGCTGGGGCGACTGGAGACGCGCACCGACGCCAAACAGCGGGTGACGCGGTTCGCCTACGACGAACTGGGGCGGCTCATCCGTGTTACCCATCCCGACGGCGCCGTTGAAACGGCCGAATACGACGAGCGCGGCCGTCGTGTCGCAGTCACGGATGCAGCCGGGAACCGGACTTCTTATGCCTACGACGACCTCGGGCGGCTGGTCGCTGTGACCAATGCGCTGGGCGATGTGACGGCTTGCGCCTGGGACGTGCGCGGCAATCTCGCGGCCACTACCGATGCCAACGGACACGTCACTGCGTTCGAATACGATGGCCTGGATCGCCTGATTCGCACCACCTATGCCGACGGATCGTTCGAGGAAACACGCTACGACGCCGAGGGCCGCCGGGTGGCCGATATCGACGCCGCCGGCGTCGAGCAGCACTACGCTTATGACCCACGCGGGCGTCTTGTCGCGGTAACCAATGCGCTCGGTGGGGTCACCACTTTCGAATACGACGCGTCGGGACGCCCGGTCGCGCAAGTCGATGCGAATGGGCACCGAACGACCTTTGACTACGACGCGATGGGGCGGCGTGTGCGGCGCGCGTTGCCGGGCGGCGAGAGCGAGGGCTACCGGTATGATGCCGTTGGGAATCTGATTGCGCGCACCAACTTCGACGGCCGCGTCACCACCTACACCTACGACGCGCTGAACCGGCTCACGAGCAAGGTGCCCGATCCGCTGTTCGGGAGTCCACCCGTCACGTTCAGCTACGACTCCGTCGGCATGCGGACCAACATGACCGATGCGTCGGGAGCAACCACCTGCGTTTACGACCTTCGGGATCGCCTCGTTCGGAAGGACGTCCGGCTGAACCTTTGGGGAGGGGCACCGCTGGTTGTTTCACTGAATTACGCCTACGACCTCAACGGGAATCTCACAAATGTGCTGTCGTCCGACCCGAACGGGACGGCTGTGGCCTATGAATACGATGCGGTCAATCGGTTGGTTGCCGTGAACGATCTCCGCGTCGGACGCACCAGCTACACCTACGATCCAGCCGGCAACCTCCAGACATGGTCCGCACCGAACCACCTCACGAGTCACTACGCCTACGATGCCCTGAATCGACTCACGAACCTCGCAACCGTTCATTGGCCTGGAGCGGGATCGGCCTCCAATCAACTGTCAGCCATCCGCTATCAACTTGCCGCGACGGGCCATCGCCTGCGCGCCATCGAAACGTTCCGCGTCAACGGCGAAACCGTGGCACTCGACCGCGCCTACCACTACGACGCGCTCTATCGGTTGACGAACGAGACGGTGGAAGCGGCGGCAACCAGCGACCTGGGCGTGGCAAACGCGTTGTTCAATCACCAATTCGATTACACGTACGACGCCGTCGGCAATCGATTGTCGCGCGGCTCAACCCTTGGCGATCTTCCCGCAACCTTCTACAGCTACGACGCGAACGATCGGTTGGCGTCGGATCGCTACGATCCCAACGGCAACACTATCGAAGCCCGGGTCGGGCAGCCCGCCGCCAGCGTGGTTGATGTCTACGACTTCGAAGACCGCCTCACGGAACGCCGCACTACCATCAACAATCAGCCATCCACCATCCACCTCGCCTACAACGGACTCGGTCATCGGGTGGCCAAACGCATCAGCAGCGGCCTGGACAACATCACCACGTTCTACCTGGTGGATGACCTGAATCCGACGGGTTACTCGCAGGTGCTCGAGGAGTATGTGGCGGTGAACAATGCGCCGCCCATAATCCAGACGGTGCACGGGCACGGTCTCGGCCCCTTGAGTCGCGACGACGTTGTCGGCACGAACTGGGTCACGCATTTCTACGGCGCGGACGGGCAGGGTAGTGTCCGGCAGGTCACCGATCTTTCCGGTGCGCTCGTTCAGACCATCGACTACGACGCGTTCGGCAACGTGCTGTTGCAGCGAATCCGGGACGCTTCGACGGGTCTGCTCGAGATGGCGCCGGCCGGTGGCGGGCAGCCGGCGGTTGTGAATGCGCGGCTGTTCGGCGGCGGAGCGTTCGACTCCGATCTCGGCCTGTATTACCTGCGCGCGCGATACGCGGATCCGGATCGAGGCCGGTTCTGGACGATGGACCGGTTCGAGGGGTTCATGGATGACCCGCCGAACCTGCATAAGTACGCGTTCAACCGGAACGACCCGGTGAATCGGCTGGATCCGAGCGGGCACATCTCGATCGGCGAGAGCCTCGCCGTGAGCGCGCTGGCGCCCATGGTGCGCGACGTCGTGCTCGATTTCTTTGAAGGCGCGAACCAGATGTCGCATGGGCTTGCCGGGGGCAACATGCTCAAATTCACCACGCGCTCCGAGGCCTGCCTGATTGACAGTCTTGCCGCAGGCCCGGGCTGGGGGATGGGCAAACCGAACTTCTGGGCGTCCATGAAGGGCACGCCGTTCCTGCTTTCCTGGAATCCCAACGTGTGGACCGGGAAGAAGCCCTGCGGCTACGAGTGCGTTCCCTTCGACCTGGACGTCCCGGTATACGGGCCGGGCGCGCGCCATCCGCTGTTCGAGACGCAGCCAGGCGAGCTGCTCGCCGAGCTGATGGACACGGGACAGGGATCATTGTTAGGCGCGACATTGCGGGCGATCGCGGAGTCGTACGCGGGAGAGGGCGCGTCGTCGGCAAGCACCGCGCGGAACTTCCTGAACAACATGAGCGACTCGCTGTTCGGGATCATGGCCGGCGCGGTGTCGCCGGACAGTTATCGCGAAGGTTTTCGAGCCATGGAGGATCATGCGTATGCGGTGATGCTGCGCGAGATGGAGGGTGGGGCTGGGGGCGTCTGGTCGTTGGCGCAGGGCATTTCGGCGGCGCTGGGCGACGTGGTGGGTTACAACCGGCTGTATGAAGCTGCGTTCGGCCTGGATCGGAGAGAGCTGGTGTTGCTGGCGCCGTCGGACCGCTGGGCGCGCGGTTTTGAAGGCTTGTCCGCGGCTGCCTTTACGGTGGCGGGCGGTTTGAAGGGCTTCCATCCGAACCGTCGTTCCCTGCGCCTTGCCGATCCGCGAGTTCCCGAGCCTGCCGGCACGCTGCTCCGCGCAACCCCCGACCCCTGCGCCCGTCGCACCCCGGCCACCTACGCGCTGCGGGAGAGGGTGGAGGAGGCGATTCCTCGTGCAAAACAAGCTGAGATATCTGAACCGAGGGTTGAGAACCTACGACAGGCTTCGGTCTCCCCAAGGAGGGTTGCATTTTACGTAAACCCAAGAGGAGAGACTCTCCCGGCTACAGCCTACCGCTATATGGATTCGAAGTATGCCGAAACCGTAATGCAGACCATGGAGGCTCCACTTAGCTACTTCGGATTCGAAAAGTTTTCAACCGGATCAGAGGCTCGGGACGCATTCCAAATCTTTTTCGAAGCCGGCAATCCGAAATCGTGGAGCGATGCCCGGCTCAGGGGTACGTTCGATACATTGCAGTTGTTTACCAGCGAAGGAGAGCTGTTGGTCAAGATTCCGTTGGAGCGCGGTGGACTGGGGCCACTTCCGGAACCGTTTACGCGCTCATATCCAGAGTACGGCAGAGGCAACACATACCAGTTGGTCCCAGCCTTCCCAAACTTGAAAGTTAAGTTTAGTGAAGTAACCCTATTACCCGAAGAATGAATGAGGAACAATTGAAGGTGCATCTCGAACGCTTGATCAGAGCCTATGTGGCTGATCAGCAAAAACAGGCGTGGTTGATAGAACTGACCCACTCCACAAAATTACCTCCGGTTAAGGCCATTATGGCGGAAATCACGGCTGTGGCTGATTGTGTAACTGAGCAGGATTCGAAGCTGATTAGGGAAATCGCGTTTCACTACATGTAGGGGTTCAAAGTGCACCTGAATGCAGTGTGCTGCGGAGAGCATAGTTCCGACTCGCTGGGTTGAGAAGCCGCTCGGTGCTGTTTGTTAGCTTCCCCTTCGCGTCTTCGCGTCTTCGCGTGAGACTAAGCCGTTCCGACGGTGAACAAGAATGGCAAAAACATGCAGACACAGAAGGATGTAGAGGAAATCGCCAGGATCGTTGTTGATTGCGCGTACAGACTTCACGTCGATATCGGACCGGGATTGCTGGAATCCGTCTATGAAGTCGTTCTGGCCAAAATGCTTGAAACGCGTGGCCTGCGAGTGCGACGGCAGGTTCCCGTGCCAATTCAGGTCATGGGCATGACTTTTGATGAGGGCTTCCGAGCGGATCTCGTGGTGGAAGACTCGCTGGTTGTTGAGCTTAAATCCGTCGGGGAGTTTGCACGTGTGCACGCGAAGCAACTGCTGACTCATCTGCGACTGATGCACTTGCCGTTGGGGCTGTTGATCAACTTCGGAACGGCTACCTTCAAAGAGGGGGTCAGGAGAATTGTGAACGATCACCGGAACATCGGTTCATCCAGCCTTCGCATTCACCTGCACACGCCTTCGGAAGGCAACGGCACTTGACTCACGCGAAGCCGCGAAGCCGCGAAGAAACCGGTAATGGTCGCACAGCTATATGATGCTGAGGTGCTCTTTCGGGAGAAGCTATGCCCTGCGTGGTTTGCCGGGATTTTCCTGTTCGGAACTCTCAGTTCGAGTTCTTCGACTCGAGCCTGGAGCGGCATGGCGTGGTTTTCAGGTGCAGGGTGTGCGGCGCGTTCCTGGAGATTCTTGCGGAGGAGAGATCTGTCCGGTTTCCGCCGATTGAGGAGCTGAAGAAGTACTACCCAAAGTTGAAGTGAGAAGCAGGACGATAAAAATGGTGGCTCTCTTGGTTGTCATGACGCCGTAGGTGTGCGGGCGGGAAGCAGATCCGGGCGAAACCCCGTTGGTTTTTTCAATTTGATCGTTTACCCAGGGTAATCCCGCGTTTGCGGGACTACCCTGAGCTTCGGGACGGAATCCCTTTGGGACTCAGATTCGATCACCGCGCGACAGCAGGTGAATGAATTGAAGAAGCTTCTGCATTTCTTTTTCGCTGTCATGCCACCAGTCGGTAGACCAGATGCGATAGAGCTTCCATCCAAGGCCTTCGAGAATCAGCTGACGAAGCTTGTCACGGTCGCGTGCGGTCGCGGCGCGATGGTAGGTTGCGCCGTCGCATTCGATGCCAAGCAGATAGCGGTGGGGCATGGAGGGATCGAGCACAGCCAAATCAATTCGGTAGCCCGAGCAGCCAACCTGGTGATGCACGTCAAATCCGGCCTGACGAAGGCGATCGGCGACCATTCGCTCGAATTCGGAATCCGGTTCGCCATCGCCAGCCGTTGCGGCGGCGATCAGAGCTTTCGGTCCACGCTCGGCGTAATCGAGGAAGTGCTTGAGGTCTCGAACGCCTTTGGCCCGCGTGCGAGTGAGATCGATGTGATCCGCTTTGATTCCGCTGAAGACAACGACTTCTTGTTTCGCGCGAGTAATGGCAACGTTCAAGCGACGCTCACCGCCGTCCCGATTCAACGGGCCGAAGTTCATCGAAATGCGGCCTGCTTCATCAAGGCCATAGCAGATCGAGAAGAAAATCACGTCTCGTTCGTCGCCTTGAACATTCTCCAGGTTTTTCACAAAGACCGGTTCGCCTTCAACGGGCGGTTCATCGCCAAAATGAACTTCAATCTCGGGATGCTTGCGACGCTCTTCATCGAGGAGGTTTTCCACCAGTTGCTGCTGAGCCAGACTGAACGTCACCACGCCGTAGGAGTAACGCCCCGTGTCAGAATTTCGCAGACGGGCGACGAGCTCTTTCACCAAAGCCTCGGCTTCGAGACGATTGGTGCGGGATTTGCCCTTGTCATAACGCGCTTCGGGTAAATGTCTGAACTTGACTCCGCCGAGCGCTGTTTCGGGAGACGGAAAGGTGAGGAGATCGTTTTCGTAATACTGCCGATTGCTGAAGGCGATCAGTCCTTCATGCCGGCTGCGGTAATGCCACTGCAGTCGTTTGTGACGCAGACCATGTGTCATCAATTCGTCCAGAATGCTCTCAAGGTCTTTGAATTCCTCTGGCGCAAGGTCTTCGTCGTCATCGTCGCCGGCGCTGCTGAAAAAGTTGGTTGGAGGCAACTGCTTCGGATCTCCGACGACGATCAATTGTTTGCCACGGGCAATTGCGCCGATGGCGTCCCAGACCGGGATCTGCGACGCTTCATCGAAAATGACGACATCGAATGTCTCGTGCGAAGGTTCGAGATACTGCGCTACCGAAAGCGGACTCATCAGCACGCACGGTTTTAATCGCGGTAGCAGATTCGGAATGCGGCTCAACAATTGTCGTACGGGAATGTGCCGCGTTTTCTTGGCGATTTCCCGCCGCAGCAGGCCGATTTCATTTTTGGGCACGTCGTCCAGCGCTTGATCACGCGGAATTCCGGCTGCCAAACGTGCACGAATGATTTCGCGGGAAAGGTTGGCGAGTTTCTCGTCCAGTTCCCGAAAGCGTTCAATACGCTCGTCGTGCTCACGGCCGAAGAAATCGCGCAGTGCGTCTTCGCGTTCAACGATGGCGAAGAATAAGGCGCGACGGAAACTCCGTTCGAACAGGGCTGGAATATTGTCCTGGTTCAGCGTGAATTGGAAAATGGGTGTTTGAGAGTTACGTAGTCAGGACCATTTGTTGTTGTCGTTTAAGTTTGCGTCTTTGTCGTGCTGCTTCAAGTTTTTGGTCGCGGGATT
>Ga0116168_1000170_pt1 | contig 67240 bp, 54 predicted proteins | sample AD_UKC129_MetaG_FD_89795 | JGI IMG/M metagenome (GOLD analysis project Ga0116168, IMG submission 89795) | Active sludge microbial communities of municipal wastewater-treating anaerobic digesters from Canada - AD_UKC129_MetaG | ecosystem: Engineered > Bioreactor > Anaerobic > Digestate | place... | reverse complement strand
GCGCTTCGCTCCGGCCTCCCTGCATCCCCCTTCTCAAAGACCAACGCAAAGGCACAACTGCAAACATGAAGGGGACATTTTCTCCTGAGTCGAAACGGGGACATTTCTAAAGAGTTTTGACACGCCCCGTTTCCGCGTGGGGCGGCGGCGGGTATCCTTGCCCGCCGCAGAGGGTGCGCTTCCCGCCGCCCGGAAGGACTGCCCGAACTGCGGGTCTGTGAGCTAGTCCGCCTTCAACCTTTTCGCAAGCTTCGTCGGCCTTTGAAGAAATTGCCCATTTTCCATCAATTGAAGGCTCATGGGCGCGCATTGCGGAGACGATTGCCGAGGGAACCCTGACCGCCCCGAGCCCTCGGCCGTTGCTGCGACTCACAGAGTCACGCTCCGGAGCGCGGGTCTGCGACCCGCAGCAGCGTACGGCAACATGCGAGCGTAGGAATACGCGGACAACGATGCGCGACGCTATCGCTCGACACTATTGATTGAACATTCCATGAAGGCTCATGCCGAAACGTGCACGCATTGCACCCGCGATTGACTGGCAATCCCTGACCGCCCCGAGCCATCGGCCGTTGCTGCGACTCGCAGAGTCGCGCTCCGGAGCGCGGGTCTGCGACCCGCAGCAGCGTACGGCAACATGCGAGCGTAGGAATACGCGGCAACGATGCGCGACGCTATCGCTCGACACTATTGATTGAACATTCCATGAAGGCTCATGCCGAAACGTGCGCGCATTGCACCCGCGATTGACTGGCAATCCCTGACTGCTTTGAGCCCTCAGCCGTTGCTGCGACTCACAGAGTCGCGGTCCGGAGCGCGGGTCGCCGGCTCTACGTCACGCAGGGATGCGTGACGCGCTATCGTGAGCGCGTGGCGCACACGCTTTCGCGCCATTCTCACGCGGCCCGGATTTGCGGGGCTGCAAATTTCCTCGGAAATCCGCGTGGTACCGGCAGTGCTCTTCGGAAGACGGGCGGATGCCCAGGGAGCATCCGAAGAAGTCCAGGAGAAAGGAACGTTATGAAAAACCGAACCTTCCGACCCACTCGGGCCTTCACCCTGATCGAACTGCTCGTTGTGATCGCCATCATCGGCATTCTTGCCGCGATGTTGTTGCCGGCGCTGTCCGCAGCGCGCCGTCAGGCGCATCGCGCCGCGTGCCTCAACAACCTTCGCCAGACAGGACTCGCCTTCCGTCTCTGGGCGGCCGACAACGAGTATCGATTCCCCATGCACGTCAGCGCCGCTTCAGGAGGACCGCCCAACCAGGCGCAACTCATGACGGCGCCTTACAACGCCGGGTTCATGTACCAGGTGTTCGGAGTGATGTCGAACGAGCTGAGCACCCCGCGAATCGTCGTTTGCCCGGCGGACACGCGTTCCGCTCACACCAGCTTCGCCATGGCAGCCGGCCATATCGGCGCCGGGGCACACTTCAACAACACGGCCGTCTCATACTTCGTCGCCAAGGATTGCCGCGAGGACATGCCGCAGATGTTGCTGGCGGGCGACCGCAACATCGTCGGCTCGGCGACAATGCAGTCGCTTCCCGGTGTCGTGCCGGGCAACGGCTTTGGCAATTCGCCCGAGAACGGAACCGGCAAGACCGTCACGATGGGAACCACTTTCGTCGTCAACGCCACGGCTCCCGCCTGGACGGAGCAGGTGCATGAAAAGGCCGGCAACGTGCTGATGGCTGACGGAAGCGCGCACAACACGAGCGACGCGCGCTTGCGGGATATGCTGCGCCAGACCGGCGACACTTCCACTGCGCCCGGACCCAACACCCTCTTCTTCCCATGAGAACCTTGATGCCAACGTACCGCACCGCGCGCCCTCTCCCGATTCGCTGGGGGAGGGCTGTTGTCGAGCCCGTGAGAATCACCTTCGTCGGCGAGACCCGGCGGACGCTGGTGGACTCGCCTCGTTTCGAGGCGGAGCACCCGGGCGCCAGGGCCACGAATGAAGGGGACGGCGCGATGGAAAGCGAGGGCGACTCGCCCGATTGGGAGTTTTGTGAATAACTCGGGCTTTTCTCTTGCCGCGCGGTGAGGATAGTAGGCACGGCGAAGCATGAGCACAGGTCCAAGTACCGGTTAAGCGATCATTGTCCGGGGCGTCAGGACTTATTCGCCCAGGCGAACTGAATCCCGCTTGCGGGAGCGCCTATCAGCATTGTGCCGCGCTTCGCCCTTCTTCTTTTCCCCTGTTCCCGGCAGCGGGATGCTGTTGGAACCCACAGCCGAGAACGTCTGGCACTGCCGCAGGAACTTCGGGGACGGGCCGCCCCCACCCCTTAGAAGTAATCGGGTTCGTTACCAGGCTTCCACTTGATGTTGCAGCCGATGCTGGGCTTTTGATCGGCTGACACCGGTTTGCCTGCGAGAACAGCGTCGATCGCGGCGCGCAGGTCGCGACCGGTCACAGGCACACCGTTCCCGGGCCGGCTGTCGTCGAATTGTCCGCGATAAACCAGCCGATGATCCTTGTCGAAGACGTAGAAATCCGGCGTGCAGGCGGCGCGATAGGCTTTGGCCACTTCCTGCGAGGCGTCGTAGAGATACGGGAACACGTAACCGGCTTCCCGGGCCTCGATCTTCATCTTGTCCGGGCTGTCCTGCGGGTAATCCTCGACGTTGTTTGAGCTGATGGCGACGATGCCGACGCCGCGGTCCTGGTAGTCGCGTCCGAGCTGGGCCAGGCCGGAGCGGATGTGTTTCACGTAAGGACAATGATTGCAGATGAACATCACCACGAGCGGGCGCCTGGTGAAATCGGCCCGGGAGACCGTGCGTCCACTCACATCCGGCAATTGGAAATCGGGCGCCACCGTGCCGAGCGGCAGCATTGTTGAATTGACAGCAACCATGCGCTGAATTTGCAGCCGGGCGCGACGGGTGTCTAACGGAAAAAAAGGGGAGGCCGCCCGACCTCCTTTGCAGACGACGAGGCAGTGAGTCGGCTTAAAGCAGGGAGAATGGCACTCCTCACGTCGTGCCTACAAGATCCCTTCGGAATTCGGCCTTTGGGCTTCTTTCGGATTTCGACCTTCGGATTTCGGATTTCCGATTCGGCCCTCCTGACGTCGTGCCCTACAAGTAGGGCGTGAGCAGGCGGGCCAGGCCGTCGCGGAGCCGCATGGGCAGGCCGCGGCTGTCCACCTCTTTCAGCGTCACTTCGTGCGACCGCGCTTTGCGTTCATCAAAAAGCCGGCCGAGCCGGCTCGCGAAATCGGCGTCGTAGCATTCGACGTTGAACTCGAAGTTCAACCGCAGGCTGCGCGGATCCCAGTTCGCGGATCCGATCAGCGACCAGCAATCATCCACGATGAACACTTTGGAATGATCGAACGGCGGAGGCGCCAGCCAGATGCGGCAGCCGTGTTCGAGCATCTGCCACCATTGCGCGCGGGACGCCCAATGCACCAGCGGCAGGTTGTTCCTGGACGGCAGCAGGATATCGACGCGGACACCGCGCATGGCAGCCACGTTCAGCGCCGAAATCAGGCTCGTGTCCGGAAGGAAGTAAGGTGTGGCGATCCGGACATGCCTGCGCGACGAGGAAAGCGCGGAGAGCATGACCCAGCGGAGCTTTTCGAAATCCTCGTCCGGGCCGTCAATGATGCCGCGGGCGATCACCGGGCCGGCCGAGTGCAGGGTGGGGAACCATCTTTCGTCCCGCAACGACTCGCCCGTGGCAAAGAGCCAGTCATCGGCGAACGCCTCCTGCAATTGCGCGACGACCGGGCCTTCGATCCGGAAATGCAGGTCCTGAACGGGGTGTTTGGGATTCTTCGCGAGCCAATGTCCCGCGCGGAGGTTCATGCCGCCGGTGAATCCGAGTCTGCCGTCCACGACCAAAATCTTCCGATGATTACGGAGGTTGAGAGAGACCAACTGCCAGATCGGGAACGTGGGCAGAAAGCGGCCATAACGCACTTGTTCGCGCCGAAGCACGCTGAGAATCGACGGCCATGAATAGTGGGAACCGGTCGCGTCCACGAGCACGCGCACTTCAACGCCCCGGCGCGCGGCCGCGCCCAGTTGGCGGGCAAATTCAATCCCCACGTCGTCCCGGTCGAAAATGTAAGTCGAAAGGGCGATGGACTGCCGCGCTTCCGCCATGGCTTTGAGCATCGCCGGATAGGCCTCGTCGCCATTGATGAGGATTTCCATCCGGTTGCCGGGAACAAGAGGGCGTTCGGCCAGACGGTGAACGGCGCGGGCGAGGGACACCAGGCTTTTGGCGTGCGGCGGCAGGTGCCCTTCGAGTTCCTCAGGCGCGCAGGGCCTGACGTGAGGAACCGTATGGTAGTGCTCCTGGTCGCCGCGCAGGAGAACGGCGCGACGCCGGATGCGGTTCACGCCGAGAATGAAGTACAGGACCGGCCCGACCAGCGGCATGAGCCAGATGAACCCCGCCCATAAAACGGCGGCACGGGAATCGCGCTTGAACAGAACGGCATGCGCAGACGCGATCACGGCCAGCGCCAGCGTGATCGCGGCGATGACGTAGCTCGCGATGCGGGCAAACTCACCCACCCGTCAATCGGGGTTGCACAACGTTGGGTTCCATTCCGGCAGCGCCGATGCGAACGCAGCTCGCCCGAGTTCGCCGTTGGATATCGTGCTCCATAGATGCGCTGTGTCTCAGTTGGCGCGTGTCGCCAGGTGCTTTCGCAGCGTGGCGGAAAGTTCCTTCCTGACATCCGCCCACTTCGGATCATCGGCAAGGTTCCTCAATTCGTGCGGATCGTTCTCTTCGTCGAACAACATCGCGCTGCCGTCGTGGAACTCCGCGTAACGCCAGCGCGGAACGCGAACCGCCGCGCCATGCACGGTCTTGCCGTCCTCGCTCCAGATGGTAAACGCCGGACGATCCCATGGCGCCCCCGGATCGTTCAACAGCGGCACGAGGCTGCGTCCTTCAATCCCGTCCGGCAACGGCAACCCGCACAGTTCCGCCAGCGTCGGGTAAATGTCGATCGCCTGCACGATGCGCTCGGTGGACCGGCCGTTGCCCGCAACGCCCGGCGCCACAATGATCAGCGGCGAGCGCGTGCCCTGCTCGAACAACGAACCCGCCTTGGACCACTTGCCCTTTTCGCCAAGCTGATAGCCGTGGTCCCCCCAGAACACGATGATCGTTTTCTCCCGCAACCCCAGCTCGTCAAGCGCGGCGATGACGCGGCCCACGTTCCAGTCCATCCACGAGACGGAGGCAATATAGGCGCGGATCATTTCGCGCGCTTCCTGCGGGGACGCGTCGCGCCCGATAAACAGGTCGGCATTGCGCGGACGAATGGCCAGGCGCGGAAAACCTTCCGGCACGGTCGGCCGCTCCGCAAAGTCCGGCGGCAGCGGTATGTCCTCCAGATCGTAGAGGTCGTAAAACTTCCGCGGCGCCGTGGGCGGGCTGTGCGGCTTGACGAAACCGCATCCCAGAAAGAACGGCTTGTCGCGATGCCGCTTGAGAAACTCGATCGCCCGGTCGGCGGTGCGATAGTCGCCGTGCGATTCGCCATCCCCCTCGAGAACGATCCAGCGGTCGGAGTTCTGCCGCCGCGCCTCTCCGGCGCTTTCGGACTGAGCGCGGTTCTGCACGAACAGGACGCCGTCATCCGGCGCGCCAAGAGAGCTCACGCCGGGCAACCGTTCCGGATCGCCGCCCTCGGTCCACGACGGCAGATCGTCAATCCCGCCGTGAAAGATCTTGCCGGCGCGCAACGTCGCGTAGCCGTGCTGCTTGAACAATTGAGGCAGCGTGACGAAATCGGGATGCCGCGTGCGAAAGTCCTGCCGGTTGCCCAGCACGCCGGTCGTGAGCGGATACCGGCCGTTCAACATGGACGCGCGCGAGGGATTGCAGAGGGGAAACTGGCAGTAGGCGCGATCGAACCGGACGCCCGCGGCGGCGAGGCGATCGATGTTGGGCGTTTTCACCGGCTTGCTGCCGTAGGAACCCAGCTCGCAGCGCAGGTCATCAGAAATGATGAACAGGACGTTGAAGCGGTTGGTTTCCGCCGATTGCCCGGCATACGCAAAGCCGCATAACACGATCCCGCAAACGGCGGCTGCAAGAAGAATTCTGGCACGCATGGTTCAGACCGGGTTGATCAATCGCACGGCACGGTTCTCGACGACGCCCACTCCCTCAACGCCTCCACCTTTTCTGCCATGACCACCGACAGCGGACGCGTATGCCGGATTTCGTCGATCACATCCTGCTGCAACACCGCCCGGCCCTGCGCGTGGGCCGTGTACATGGCCGACACAATGGCCTGCTCGATCTCCGATCCGGAAAAGCCTTCGCTGTCCCGGGCCAACCGTTCCACGTCGAAGTCGTCCGGGTTCAGGTTGCGTTTCCGGAGATGGATTCGGAAGATTTCACGCCGGTTCTCCGGGGACGGCAGGTCCACGAAAAAGATTTCGTCGAAGCGCCCCTTGCGGATCAGTTCGGGCGGCAGTTGTTCGATGTCGTTTGCGGTGACCACGAGGAACACCGGCTTCCGTCGCTCGGCCATCCAGGTCAGCAAGGTGCCCAGAATCCGGCGCGACAGGCCGTCGTCGTTGCCGTCCGGCGCGACGCCCTTCTCGATCTCATCCATCCACAGAACGCAGGGCGACATGATTTCGGCGGTCTCGAGGGCTTTGCGGAGGTTCCGTTCGGTCTCGCCGTAATACTTGTTGTAGAGCACGCCGAAATCCATCCGCAACAGCGGCACGCCGAGAATGCCCGCGGTCGCCTTCGCAGCGAGGCTTTTTCCGCATCCCTGCACGCCCAGCAGCAGCACGCCCCGCGGCGGGTCCAGCGTCGTATCCTGGTTCAGGAAAAAAGGCCGGCGGACGCTCAGCCATTGCCGCAGCCGCGACATGCCCCCAACCTCGGAAAACTTCACCGTGTCATACTCGAAGGACAGAAGCGCGTCCTGCGCCAGCAGTTCGTACTTGGCCCTCGTCACTTCGGGGATGTCCGATTCCGAGATCACGCCGTCGTCGCTGATGGCTTTCAGCGCGAGCCGGCGGGCGTCGGTGGCGGTGAGTCCGGCAAGGTTGCGGACCAGCAGGTCGAGCGCCTTGTTGGTCGTCTGCACGTCGCACCGGTGCGCAGCGCCCCATTCGGCCGCCACGTCGATGACGATGCTGCGCAGTTCATCGAGGGACGGCAGCGGCAGTCTGAAATGCGCGGTGTACGGGCGGAGTTCCTCCGGAATCTGCAGCGAATACCCCACAAGCACCACGGTGGAATAATGCTTCGGATACGCCAGCGCGATGTCCTTCAGATGGCGAACGTGGACGTTGTCCTGAAGAAACGGATGAAAACCGAGCAGAACGAACAGGCAATGCGAGGCGTCGGACTTGATGTAACTGAGCAGCTCATGCGACTTGCGGATGGATCGCTGGGGTTGATCCGCGGGGCTGAACGCCTGGAGACCTTCGGTGACGGTCCAGCGGTAGGCCTTGATCTGGAGCCGCTCGCCGATCTGGCGCACCATCCGGACAATCTGCGGTTCCTCGTTGCTTTCGACGGCGATGAGCGGCGTGCGGGAACGGATGATGGCTTCGAAATCGCGCAGCGGGCTTTCCGTGGCGACCGTTTCGATCCGGACCAATCTTGGGGAACGGATGTTCATGCGGGCGCCAGGGGAGATTGGACATTCGAGCATGCGTCGTTCGCAGGCGCCCCGGCCCCCTTGCGCAACCGGCATGAACTCGGCTTCAACGTCACGGTGGAAGGATAGGCGCGCGGAAAGGCATGTCAACGCGGGGGGCTGAATCGCAGGCTGCGACCCGCAGCAATATGCAAAGGCGTGCAGACGGAGGAATACACAGGGATCTCGATGTGGAGGTCATCCGCTGCCAAGCGATGCCCGGCAAACTGGCATGGTTCTCCACCGGATGGATACAGACGACGGGTCAGACAGGACGCAACCTCGTTGAGGTTGTGATCGTTTGAATCGGCTGCCCAGAGTAGCCCCGCAGTGGCGGGGCAGCTCTGGGCTTTGGGACGGAATCCCTTGGGACTCAGAACAGACCACCATGGAACGCTTCGGGCACTTCAGCCGGTCCCGCTCGCTTTCGGGGACGGAGCGCGACCTTCAGGTCGCCCAGCGCACCTTGCTTCACAACGGTTGGGTTGGCTCCAGCGTCCAACTCGGCTCGTACGTTGAAGCGGCATGAATGCCGCGCTCCTGGAGCGAATAATGCAACGCACCGGCCCGTCCTCTTTACAGGCAACGTTGCACGACGGCTCGCGAGGACCTGCCTTCGCTGAGCTTCGGCGTGGCAAGCTGCTCGCCCCACCAACAGTCTTGTGGAACCCGGAATTTCCTCCACACCCTCCTCGCTTGAACCCGCGAGGGGGGAGCGCTAGCCTCCGACACGTGCGAGTTTCAATCGTCACGACCGCGGCCGTGTGGCTCTTGTTGGGCCTTCCCGTTTCGGCAGAGGACAAGCCATCCGTTCCGGCCGCCGTGGTTGCGGTGACGAATGCCGCCGGCGAAACAGAGTCGCCATTCGAACGCGTTGTTGTGCTGGGCGCCAGTCTTTCCGCCGGATTCACCCTTGCGGAGCCGTTGGGCGGCACAGACACGTTCCGTTATTCACTGGCCAGTTACGTGGAGGTGTCTCTCCCGGCCGGCCATCCGCCATTGCGGAACTTCTCGAGCGCCTATCTGTTTCTCCGGCCGGAACCGACTGGACGCAGACAGATCGCTCGCGCGCTGGAGGTGAAACCCACACTGGCCATCGCAGTCGATTACCTCTTCTGGTTCTGCTACGGCAATTTCCCGGTCGAAGGCGATCGCCTCAAATCCCTCGAAACCGGCCTGGCGCAACTGGACCAGTTGTCGTGCCCGATCATCGTTGGCGACATACCGGACGCGTCCGGGGCCGCAAACGGGATGTTGTATCCGTCGCAGATTCCGCAGCCGGCGACGCTGCTTGCGGCGAACCAGCGCGTGAGGGAATGGGCGGCGAAGCGCGGGCGGGTGGCGGTGGTGCCGCTGTTTGATTTCATGCGCGCGGCGATGGCCGATGAGCCGGTGAAAGTTCGGGATCGGGAATGGCGCGCGGGCGAGACGCGCGCCTTCATCCAGCCGGACAAGCTGCATCCGAGCGCGGCAGGTTGCGCGGCGCTGGCGGTGGCGGTGAACGACGCGATCCTGACGCTGTATCCCGACATCGCGGCGACGAACTTCTGCTGGGACGCGAAGGAGCTCCTGCGCCGTGTGAACACACCCGGAGTCCCGGCAGGGAGAAAAACATCGAACATCCAGGGAACGACAACGGCGTTGAAGGTTGCCGATCTGCAAGGGCGCGCCCCGGATGCCGGTGCGAGTCACGCACGTCCCGTTCCGCGCCGTCGCACAACACTCGCGTCAATCGTCAATCGTAAATCCCCGGGATGTTCCATCCCGGCGTTTCGCCGCTTTTCCTCATGGGAATGCGACGTTAGAGTTTCGGCATGTCCGAATCTCTGGTCGTCAATGAAGTCTATTTGAGCGTGCAGGGCGAGAGCACCTTCGCCGGGTTGCCCTGCGTGTTCGTCCGGTTGACGGCCTGCAACCTGCGCTGTTCCTACTGCGACACGGCGTATGCGTTCGCCGAGGGCAACCGGCGGTCGCTGGAGGACGTTCGCGCCGAGGTGCTCCGGCTGGCCGCGCCGTTCAAGGAACGCGCCGGCGCCGGAACGTTGCCGCTGGTAGAACTGACCGGCGGCGAGCCGCTGCTTCAAAGCGCCAGCCTTTCGTTGATGAAACAGCTCTGCGACGACGGGTTCACCGTGTTGCTGGAAACCAGCGGCGCGCACGACATCAGCGGCGTGGACCCGCGCGTGCGGCGCATCATGGACCTGAAATGCCCGAGCTCGGGCGAAGTCGATCGGAATCGCCGGGAGAACCTGCGCCATCTCAAGGCCACGGATGAGATCAAGTTTGTCATCGGCACGGTCGAGGATTACGAGTGGGCCCGGCAACAACTGGCGGAGCACCATCTGGCTGCCGTTTGTCCGGTGCTTTTCTCATGGGTTCACCCGCTGCAGCCGGCGCAACAGCATCCGTCGTTGAAACCGGTGCCGCCGGGGCAAACCCCGATCGGACGGCAGGAACTGGTGGAACGCATCCTGGCCGACAAGCTGCCGGTGCGCTTTCAATTGCAGATGCACAAGATTATCTGGCCCGCGGAAGCAAGGGGCGTATGACCGCCGGGCATTGCGTCATCGTATGAACAGTGCCGACGTCATTGCGCTTCTTCGCGACTACGAATCGCGCAACGTGCTCTTCACCGACCCGGACGGTTCCTGGCCGATCGTGTGGGAGCGCGCAAAGGGCGTTCACGTGTGGGACGCCGATGGAAAAAAATACCTGGACCTGACCGCCGCGTTCGGCGTGGCCGCTGCCGGTCACGCGAATCCCCGCGTTGTTGAGGCCGGCCAGAAGCAGATGGAAAAGCTGACGCACGCGATGGGCGACGTGCACCCGCACGCGCGAAAAGCCGAACTGGCCCGGGAACTGAGCCGTATCACGTTCGAACGCTGGTCCGCGGCCAAAGGCGAAACCTCCCGCCCGATGCGCGGCAGGACGATCTTCTGCAACTCAGGATTTGAAGCCGTCGAAGCGGCGTTGAAGACGGCAATGCTGGCGACCGGCAAACACGGGGTGATTGCGTTTCACGGCGCGTACCACGGCCTCGGCTACGGCGCGCTGAACACGACGCACCGCGATTTCTTTCGCAACCCGTTCCGGATGCAACTGAAGGAGTTCGCCAGTTTCGTCCAGTTTCCCACGCGCGCCTCCGACCTCCCCGCCACGGAGCTGCTGGTGCAGCGCCTCTTTCGCCGGGGCTGGGTCGGCGCGATCCTCGTCGAACCCGTGCAGGCGCGCGGCGGGATCCATGTGCCGCCGCCCGGGTTCCTGCCGTTGCTCCGCAAACTGTGCGACGAGAACGGCGCGCTGCTCATTCTCGACGAGATCTACACGGGCTTTGGCCGAACAGGGAAGTGGTTCGCCTGCGAACACAGCGGAACCGTGCCGGACATCATTTGCCTTGGCAAAGCGCTCACCGGCGGCTTCCCGCTCTCGGCGTGCGTCGGGCGCGCGGACGTCATGGACGCGTGGCCGGCTTCGACCGGGGAAGCGATTCACACAAGCACTTTTCTCGGCAACCCGGTGGGTTGCGCCATGGCACTGGCGCAGATCAAAGAAATCGAGACCGGCAAACTCGCCGACAAAGCGGCGAAACTCGGGCCTGGATTGTTGGAAGACCTGGCGTCGTTGAAGAGTACCCGATCCATTCTTTCCGCGCGCGGGCTTGGGCTGATCGCGGGCCTTGAGTTTCGCTCCGCAAACGGCCAGCCGGACGGCCCGGCCGCAATGCGCGTCGTCAAAGCCCTGTTGCAGCGCGGGTTCATCGTCATTCCGGAAGGCGAGCACGGCGAAGTCGTCAGCTTCACGCCGCCGCTCACCATCACCAAAGCGCAGCTCGATCAGGCGATCGGCGCGCTGCGCGAAACACTCAAGGAATTCGAATCGGCGCCATGAACCTCTCCGAGATGCGGGAGATCCTGTCGCGCGAGGGCATTCAACTCACGAAATCGCTCGGACAAAACTTCCTGCACGACCGGAATCAGTTGCGCCGGATTGCGGACATGGCCGAGCTGACGCGCGCAGACCGCGTGCTCGAGATCGGTCCCGGCCTCGGGCCATTGACCGAACTGCTCCTGGAACGCGCCGGCGAGGTGCTCGCGATTGAAAAAGACGCGCGCCTGGTTGCGTTGCTGAAGCAGCGCTTTCCTCCGGATCCGTCCGGCGCCCGAACCCGGCACGCGCGATTCCAACTCCTCCACGAGGACGCCCTGGATTTCCTCGCACGCGAGCAGCGCAACTGGCGGGAATGGAAACTGGTGGCGAATCTCCCGTATTCGGTCGCCTCGCCAATTCTTGTTGAACTCGCGCAGGGCGAACGCGCGCCCGAACGCCTCGTGGCCACGGTGCAGACTGAAGTCGCCCGCCGACTGATGGCGCGGGCGAACGAAGACGATTACGGCGTGTTGAGCCTGCTGGTGCAGATCGATTTCGTGCCCAGGGATTCCTTTCGGATTCCCGCGGGGTGCTTCTTTCCGGCGCCGGACGTGGAATCAACGTGCGTTTATCTTCAACGCCGGGCGGAGCCTCTGCTGGAAGGCGCGGCCCGCGGCGTCTTCGTTGAACTGGTCAAGCGCGCGTTTTCGCAGCGTCGCAAGATGATGTTGAAGCTGCTGAAACAGCATTGGCCGGCTGAGCGGCTGCTTCAGGGGTTCGAAGCTCTCGGCATCTCGCCTGAGGCCCGGGCCGAAACGGTGTCGCTCGAACAGTTCGTCGCGTTGGCGAAACGGCTTTCGTAGCGGCGCCCGGGAAAACATCCAACATCCAAGGATCAGTTTTGCGCATTGCAATTCGCGAGCAACGATCCACGCCCTGGCGCGACCTCGCATCAGTGTCCCCTGCATGAGCATGATGAGAGCATCCTGCATCTCAATCCCAAAGAGATTCAGAACACCATTGCTGCGACTCACAGAGTCGCACTCCGGACCGCGGGTCTATGACGTCCAGGACCCGCAGCAACGTGCGAAGGCAGTGAGACGCGGGGTCTGATGCAGATTCCCCGCAGGCAATTCTGTCGGCTGTCGCCGCGACTCGCAAAGTCGCGGTCCGGGTTCAACTGAAGAACGGATTATTCGCCTTCTCCTCGGCCACTGTAGTCAATGGACCATGGCCCGGGCACAACAAGGTCGAGGGCGGCAACGACAGGATCTGTTCGCGCACGCGGTCTTTTGCCAACTGCCCATGCTGCGGCGCGCCGCCCATGGATCCCGCGAAAATCGCGTCGCCGACCATCGCCACGTGCGGAGCGTCCTCGGGCCAGTTGCCGACGATGTAGGTAACGCCGTCCTCGGCATGACCGGGTGTTTCGCGGTTGGTGATGCGAAGGCTGCCAAGGTGAATGCAATCGGTGCGACGGTTCCGGTGCTGGGGCGGCGCGCTGCGCGCGTCGGTGTGCAGTTGCGCCTTTGGAAACGCCTCGCGGAGCTTGTTCAGACCCGCCATGTGATCCACATGCGTGTGCGTGATGAAAATGTGCCGCAGTTGAAGCTGATTGTCCGAAATGAGCTGCAGGATCGGCGTCGCATCCCATCCGGTGTCGAACACAGCGGCCTCGCGCGTCACCTCATCCCAGACCAGATAGGCGTGCACGGTGTTCCCGCCTTCGGTGGTGCTGATCTGCCGCAGCTCGCGCCACACACCGAGGTCCTTCTCCGAGGGCAACCAGCCCTTTGCAATGGATTCAAGCTTCACCGGGTGCAATCCGACCAGGCCCGCCAGTGCCGCGAGGTTCAAGCTCGCCGGCACTTTGCCCGAGTCCTCCATCGCCTCCAGCTCAGCGGTGCTCACTCCCGCGGCCCGGGCTGCATCGGCCGCGCTGACACCCGCCATGGCCCGCGCTTTGCGCACCACATCGCCCGCATGATCTTCGAGGTTCATGCGCGGAAGGTAGCAGGCGAGCGCGGCGGTTGCAGGTTCAAAATGTCGAAAGGCCCGGAGATCGGATCTGCGAAATGGATCCGCGGGGAGCCCTCCCGCACTCGCAATCTTTTTGTTTCCACGCGGACGCCGCAGGTTATCCTTGCCTCGTCATGAAAGTCAGCGCGGGTCTGTTGATGTATCGGGTGCGGGAGGGCGAAGTGGAATTTCTGCTGGCGCATCCGGGCGGGCCGTTCTGGAAAAACAGGGATAACGGCGCGTGGTCCATTCCCAAGGGAGAAGTCAACGAAGGCGAAGACCTGCTGGAGGCGGCGAAACGCGAGTTCGAAGAGGAACTCGGACTCCAACCGCGGGGCGCCTTCCTTCCGCTCGAGCCGATCCTGCAGAAGAACGGCAAACGCGTCCATGCGTTTGCCGTCCGGGGAGACTGCGCCCCCGACAGCATCCGCAGCAACACGTTCCGGATTGAATGGCCGCCGCGGTCCGGACGTTACGAAACGCATCCGGAAGTGGACCGGGTGCAGTTCTTCCGGCTGCCCGAGGCCCGACAGAAGGTGAACCCCGCGCAGATGCCTCTGCTGGAGGAATTGGCCCGCAAGGTCTCCGATATGGATCCGGACAAAACGGCGGAGAAAACTGTGGAGTGAAGTAGCCGGGAAGGCCGGCGCAACGTCCTTTTATGAAAATGAACTCAAGACTGCTGCTCACCCTGACGATCACCCTCACCGCGGTTGCCGGGTTCGGCGCGGACAACGCGACGAGCCAGCCGGAACAGATCGAGGGCTTTCGCGACACGCCGATCATTCCCGGCACACGCTGGCACGTGCACGATCCGGATCGCCCGCAGCCACCCGTCGTCCGGCCGGGCGCCACCTTCAGCCAGGGCGCGCCGGCGCCGTCGGACGCCACCGTGCTTTTTGACGGCACAGACCTTTCCCAGTGGCAGAACACGCGCGGGCAGGATGCGGCGTGGAAGATCACCGACGACTACATGGAATCGGTGCCGCGCGGCGGCGGGATCCGGACGCGCGGTCGATGGGCCGACTTCCAGTTGCACCTGGAGTGGGCGACACCGAATCCGCCTCGCGGATCCGGCCAGGGACGCGGCAACAGCGGCGTGCTCATCAACGGCATGTACGAAGTGCAGGTGCTCGATTCCTATGAATCAAAGACTTATCCCGACGGACAGGCGGCGTCGATCTACGGCCAGTACCCGCCCCTGGTGAACGCGAGCAAACCGCCGGGCGAATGGCAGACCTACGACATCATTTTCGAGTCGCCGCGATGGAATGAGAAAGGCGAGTTGATCAAGAAGGCGGTGATCACAGTGTTGCACAACGGCGTGGTGGTTCAGAACCGGGAAGAACTGTTTGGTATCACCGACGGGATCCACCGCGAAGTACCCTGGAAAACGTTGTCGAAGTACCCGGCGCCGCACGCGCCCGAGGTGTTCATCGAGCTGCAGGACCACAACAATCCTGTCCGCTACCGCAACATCTGGATCCGCGAGCTTGGCCGCCGCGAATAAGCCGTTTGGAAAGTCAGGGAAGTTCGATCTGCGTCGTGCGGGCCGGTTGTGCGGTTTGTCCGGTCGGCCGCGCGACGGTCGCCTGCTGAGAGTCAGTGGCTGCGAATCGCCTGGCAACCAGGCTAACGCAGCCGGTAGGTGATGCGCGCTTTGGTCAGGTCGTAGGGAGACATCTCCATCTTGACCCGATCGCCGACGGTCAGGCGCACGAAGTGCTTGCGCATCTTGCCCGAAATATGGGCCAGCACCTCGTGCTGGTTGTCCAGCATGACACGGAACATCGTTCCGGGCAGCACCGTCTTGATGACACCTTCCAGTTCAATCGGTTGTTCATTGCTCATACCTGATCAACGCCCTGGACGTGCATCGCGCTCGCCGAAAACGGTTCGGTGAGCGGCTGCGCCCTGCCCGATGGTTTCGATCAACCCGCTTCAAACATAGGGTTGCGGGCAGCGCTTGCCCTGAAGGAGCTTCTTCCGGACAGGCTCAAAAATCACCGGCCTTGAACACGAAGGGCAAGCAATCCAGGACCGCCAAAATGGCCCCGCCTCCGGCCGGACGCAAGTTTTTTGTTTTGCGCTTCGCCGCCGGGAGGCCGTGCCTTAAGCTGCCGGCCATATGGAACGGCTGACCGACCTGGTCTGGTACGACGGCAAGTTTCTGGGGATCGAATGGAGCGGCTGGAAGGTGATTGGCTGGCTCGGAAACGCGGTCTTCTTCTCGCGTTTCTTCGTCCAGTGGTACGTCACCGAGAAACGCCGAAGGGTGGTCGTGCCGACCGCTTTCTGGTGGTTAAGCCTGACAGGGTCCCTGCTGCTGCTGATTTATTCGCTCCGAAAACGCGATTCGGTCTTCATCTTCGCCTACGCGTTCACCTGGATCCCTTACATCCGGAATCTCGTGATTCACTACCGTCACAAGGACGCGCACCGGCAATGCCCGAAGTGCGCGTGGTCCTGCCCGCCGCCGTCCCGGTTCTGTTCCCAATGCGGGACGCCGCTGGAAGTGCCCGAGCCGGAAACGGCGCAGTAGCCTAAGGTGTGTCCGTTCCCGGAGCGTTGGTCCGCCGGTTCAGGAAATCGATGATCGCCTGCTCGTTGACGGCGAAGATCTTTCGGAATTCCTCGTTGGTGGCGGAGAATTGCGACAACGTCGTCATCGCCTCCCGGAGACGCTTCTCTCTCTCCTGATTGGCCTTCGTCACTCGCTGCACCTGCATCTGGACCTGCTTCAGGTCCTTGCCGGCGCGCCGCGACTGGATGAACAGGTAGCCCATCAGAATCAGGCTCAGGACCACCAATCCCGTGAGCAGAAAGTTGTTTTGACGCTGCAGCGCCTGGAAATGGCTGCGCAGGTCCGCGTCGCTCGATTCCACAGATCTTTGTTCAGGTGTGTTCATGGGCATTCGAATCTAGTTGGCCGGGGCATTGGTCGGTGCCGGCAGAAGACCGAGGGATTGCAGCACCGGATCGATGCTCTTGTCCTTCTCTCTGAACCCGTGCGCCTGCTGGGCCAGGGTCATCCCGACCGCCTGGATCTGCTGCGCCCTGGCCGCCTCGGCCTGGAAGGTCACTGTCGCAGAGCGGAGTTGCTTCGAGCGGAAGAAGTACTGCACGAGAAAAACGGCCGAGAGCACAAGACTGGCAATCAGGGCCGTCTCCAGCAGGGTCTTGAAAGGACTCTTCATAATGCGCCGGACTTTACCGGCTCATTGGCAATTGTCCATTTCGTTTTTTGGCCATCGCCCGGCTGTGAGGCATATCCGTGCCGGGCCCGAGGCCGAACCCCCTCACCACGGACTGGCAGGCGCCCGACAGAATCCGGCCGATCGCGCGCAGCCATCCCTCAAACAGGTCGATCGTCCGCCACCGGGGAACAGCGCCTTCCGGCGGCCTTTTCATGGCACCGAACACCCATTCGGGTGATAGACGAGGCCGGGAAGCGGTACTAAGTTTTCGGCAGGCTGATGATTTGATCAGGGTTGAAAGCGAAGCAGTGCGAAGAGACATCAAGAGAACAATTCGGTTGTTGCGAGGCGGTTTCACACTGATTGAACTGCTGGTGGTGATTGCCATTATCGCTATCCTCGCCGCAATACTGCTGCCGGCGCTCAGCAGGGCCAAGGAACGCGCCAAACGCGCCCAATGCCTCAGCAACCTCCGGCAGATCTGCCTCGGGATGAGCGTTTACGCCCTGGATAACCAGGATACGCTCCTGCCCGCTCTGAATATGGGCACCGCCGCAGCGCCGAACTTTCATCCGCTGGCCCTGCCCTACAACACCAGCGCCGAGGCGCTCAAGGCGGTCGGCCTGACTCTCAAGACCACGCCCTCCGAGCAGAACAACATCTGGAGCTGTCCCACGCGCAACTTCCTGCCGCGGCGCGATCCCACATACACGGACCAGATCGCATTGGGCTACCAGTACTTCGGCGGGATCACGCGCTGGCAGAACCCGGCGGGCACCATCACACTGCCCCAACGCCATTCGGCCGTGAAGCTGAGTGTCGCGCACCCGGGCGTGCTGCTGGCCGCCGATTCCAACGCGCGCTTCACACGACCCGGCGAGGGCTGGGGTTACGACGGCTTCACAGCCGGACAGCCACCTCGAGTGCCTCACCCCAAACCGCGCAGCGCGGTGCCGCAGGGCGGCAACCAGGCATTCGTCGATGGTTCCGTCCGGTGGATTCGATTCGAAGATATGTACTTCCTTACCTCGTGGAACGTGGCCGAGCGGCGTTTGTTCGCCTATCAGGAGAACCTCGAAGCGTTTCTCAATCCAATCCAGCGGAGTTCGATGAGGCCGCAACCGGCCGACATGTGAAGGCCCGCGGCCGGGCGCGCGCAACTGCATATGTCTTGACGACCCGGCCCCATCCTTCAGCATGCAGCCCGGCTGCACTATGAAGTGGTCGAAGCAGATAGCAATTTTGGCGTTGGGCGCCGTCGTATGGGGGAGCTGCGCCCCGGATAACGCGCCTTCAGCGCCGGCCAGCCAGGCAAAACACCTCTATCTCGAAGCCCTCCTGGATTTCGAGCGCCACGCCGACTCCATCTGGCGCGACGTTTCCGGACCAGATCGCCCGGCCAACGCGGGCTACTGGGGCGACGGCGGCAGCCAGGGCAACGGCGGGATCCGCGGCTCCTGCGGCGTGGCCGTCGCCATCGCCGTCATCGTGCATGCCCGGCCCGATGACCCCGACAATTCAAACCGCATCGCGCGTGTCACCCGCGCCCTGAACTACGCCGCAAATACCCATGTCAGCGGCGACAAGACCTGCATCGACGGCCGCAAGTGGGGGCACGATTGGCAGACCGCCGAATGGGCCGGCTCGATGGGGCTCGCCTGCCTGCTGTTGGAAAAGCATCTCCCGGCGGAAACCGTCAGCGCGGTAAAACGAGCCATCGCCGATGAATCCGACTATCGCGCGGGGGTGCCGCCCGCTTCCGGTTACGTCGGCGACACCAAGTCGGAGGAGAACGGCTGGAACAGCAACGTGCTCGCGCTCTCGGCGGCCTGGATGCGCGATCACCCGAACGCGACAAACTGGCTGGAGGCCGCCAAACGGTACCTCGTCAACACCTACACGATCGCGAATACGAACGGCAACCCGCTCGCGCCCTGGATCAGCACCGTGACCTTGTATCCGAGTTACGCGCTCGAAAATCACCAGTTCTATCATCCCACCTACGCCATGGTGGGCGGAATGTCGCTCGGCGATTCATTGATCATGGCGCGGCTGGGCAACCCCGAAGTCGCACGCGAACTCGAGCCCTTTGCCGAACACAATGTGCTTCCGCTCTGGACCAACAACCTCCAATACATGCTCACCGATTCCAGCGACTTCGCCTACCCATCCGGGCTCGACTGGGAACTGCACGATTACGAGCACAATTCCTATCTGACCTGGCTGGCCACGCACTTCAACGATCCGGTCGCCCGCTGGGCCCAGGAACGCATCGCCGTCCTGGTCCGCGAACGACAGAAGATCAACGGCGACGGGCGCTTCGTCGGGCCGAGCGTGAGGAACGGGTTCTTCAGGGAAGCGGTCGAGGCGCGCCGCACGGCGATTGCGTGGCTGTTCCTGGAGTACGCAAAGTTCCCCGAAGGCCCTCAAACGCCTCCGGGCACCGCGGTGGTGTACTTTCCCGACGTCAAGATCATCGCGCATCGAAGCCCGGCGGGTTTCTTCGGGCTGAGTTTCGGCCGGAGGATCATGGGCTTTCTCGAACCGGCCGTGCCGCCGGACGGTTTCCCGACGAATGTGTTCCTGACCAGTCCGCGCCTGCCCGCAATGCTCGGCCTCGGAGCGCTGGGCGCGCCCACGGCAGCCGAACTCCTGTCCTTCTCCACGAATGCGTCGGGATTCGACGCTCAACTCAAACTGGAGCACGACACCAACGGGACAACCGACGTGCGCGTCCGGAGCGCGGGCGGCGTCGTGGCCATGCTGGAAGTGCCCCACCCGGCGCCCAACCCGCGGCTCGCATCAATGGGCAGCTTCAGTGTCGGCATCGAAAACGATCCGCTGACGGGCGGAACGCGCCTGCTGGAATGGGATGGAGGATCGGTTGTGATCACCAATCGCTCGGGTGCGTTTCAGGCGATCAGCAACTCGTGGGTCTGCGTGGCCGGCCGGTACGGGATGGCCGCCGGACCGGCCGGTTTCTTCACCTACGAAGCGCCCACGCGCTATAACAGGTCGGGTGGCGCTGAGGACACGCTCCAGTTCTTTCCTTCGGAACGCCTCGGACCGCGTTACGCGGTATGGTTCCTGAACCGGAGCACCGAAGAGGTGGCAAAGCTGGCGTCCCGAATCAGATGGAATGTCTCCGACTCTCGGGCCACTCTCGAGTTCCCTCTGCCGAACGGCGAATCGTCCACGCTGTCCGCATCCATTCCGTAGCAATCCCTCTCCCGAACGGAGGTGCGGCAACAACGCACGAGGACGCGGAATCTGAGGAGATTTCTGGCGGCGACACTGTCGGACATTGCTCCGACTCCCGGAGTCGCGCTCCGGACCGCGGGTCTATGACGTCTATGACCCGCAGCAACGTACAAAGGCAAGGGCACGCTGGACCCGGTTCAGACTCCCGGCAGGCGATGCTGTCGCCCGCTGCTGCCGGCTTCAGACCACGAACTTCGGCTCGTAAACCGGACCCATGCCGTGCTTCTGCATCAGCTCCATGAACTTCGCAATGCCGCGCTTCTCGTCCGTGCCCAGGTGATAGTGCAGGTGCCAGCCGAAGTAATCCTTCCTGAAATCCAGCGTGTATTCCGTTCGCGTCCGGATGATGTAGTCCAGCGTGTCGAGCCCGAAATCCTTCGCCTCCTGCAACCGCCGCTTCAGCACGGCATTCGGCACGCCCCGACGCAGCGACCAGGCCGCATACACAAACGGCAGGCCCGTCATCTCATACCACGCAGCGCCCAGGTCCAGAATCTCGTGCGTGTGCGGACTGAACAGAAAGTTCAGCGCCGCGTCCCCGATCAACAGAAGGTTGTCCGGCGCGTTGGCAAAATCGTAAACCGTGAGCGGCTTGAACTCCGGATTCAATCCCCGCTCGGCCAGCAACACCCGCAGCAACCGGACGCTCGTCAACGACGCCGTGTCGCAATACACCTCGCGCATCTCCTCCAGCGGTTCCCGGTGCGCCAGCAGCACGCTCTTCACCTCGCCCAGCGACGCCACGCCGATGCCGTCCAGGATGTCGTAGCGATCGTTCAACAGCGGTTCGACAATGCTGACGAGAGCGGCGTCAAGTTCGTCCGCCCGGAGCAGTTCCGCGAGTTTGGCGGGCGTGGTGTGGATGACCTGGTCTTCGATCCCGCGCGTGAGCGGAACCGTGTTCAGGGCTTTGACGGAGCCGACCCGAAAGCCTTCGAGCGACCGGTCCAGTTCGAGCTCGCGTTCGTTGTATTCGGTGCGGCGTTCCCGTTCGATCCGGCGAGCCAGTTGTTCCGGTGGCTCCGGCCCGGCCATGCGTAATTTGGGCATGTCGTCCGACATGATGGCGCACTGTACCGTAAACGCACACTCGTGGCAAAGATCACGTTTTCAGGGCCTCGTAGCGCACGCATCCCTGCCTGCGGGTTCAGGCGGCGTCCCGCCGCCTGAAGATGTCCATCTGAAAACACCAACCTTGTACCGAGACGGTGCTTGAACCCGCAGCCGGGAACGGTTGCGTTACAGGAGCGACCACCGCCGGTTTGGACCGGATCAAGACGTGCTTGAACCCGCAGCCGGGAACGGTTGCGTTACATGCGAACTACGCCGTCGCCAGGTTCCGTTGCACCGTGTTGGCGTTGCCCTCGGCACCCGCCCCGTTCGCCCCCTCCGGCTCGCTGTCTCCAACCACCCGGATCGGTTCGTAAAAACTGTTCCGCTGCACCGGAACACGCCCCGCCTCCCGAATGGCCTTGATCATTTCCGCCTCAGTCTGCAACTGCGGCGACCTCGCGCCGGCCATGTGAAAGATGTACTCCTCCACGATCGTGCCGTGCAGATCGTCGGCGCCGTGACCCAACGCCACCTGCGCCAGCTTCAAACCCAGCCCCACCCAATACGCCGTGATGTGATCGAAGTTGTCCAGGTAGATCCGGCTGATCGCGATCGTGCGCAGACTGTCGAAACCGCTCGGCGGGTTGCTGACCGGGATGGCGTTGTTCTCGGGCTGATACGGCAACGGAACGAACCCGACGAAACCGCGCGTCTCATCCTGAAGCGCGCGCAACTGCCGCAAATGATCGACGCGATCCGCCGGCGATTCCACGTGTCCGTAGAGCATCGTGCAGGTGCTGCGCCCTCCCAGCCGGTGCCACGTGCGATGGACGTCGAGATATTCCTCCGCCGATTCCTTTCCTTTCGCGATCGCCGAACGCACTTCCTTGCGAAAGATCTCGGCGCCGCCGCCGGTCAATGAATCCAGCCCGGCCTCTTTCAACTCGATCAATGTCTGCTCCACCGACTTCCGCGCCAGCCAGGCGAGATGGAGAATTTCGATTGCCGTGAAACACTTGAGGTGGAGCTTCGGACGAGCTGCCGGGCCGGAGTTGCCAGAACCACCGGGTCTTGCACCCGATGACTCCTCGTTGAGAGCCCGCAGCGCTTTGAGCATGTCGGTGTAGTAACTGAACGGCAGCGACGGATGCAGCCCGCCGACGATGTGCAACTCCGTGATCCCGAGCTTCAGGGCTTCGCGCGCCTTCTCGACAATCTGCTCGATGCTGAACTCAAAACCGTCGGCGTCGCGCTTCTTCCGCGCGAACGAGCAGAACTGACACGAGAGAATGCAGTAGTTCGAGTAGTTGATGTAGCGATTGACGATGTAACTGGCGCGGTTGCCCACGCGCCTGGCGCGAGCCAGATCCGCCATCGCCGCGATGGCATTCAAGTCGGTGCTCTCGAAGAGACGCAGCGCGTCGGCGTCGGAAATCCGCTCGCCGGCCGCGACTTTGTCGTACAGGTCGCTCAATGCGCTGCGTTTGGTGAAAAAGTGCATCAGCGCACAATTAACCAGCTTCAGCCCGCCAACGCAAACAGAGCGTCGCTGTGACGTCACGGAGCTCCGCGGGAACGAGCGCGAAGCGCGGGCCGCCGCGGCCGTCTGTTGGAAGTTGGAAGTCGTCTGGACCACGCCCCGGCAGGTGGAACACACACTCCTGTTTCATGCGTCCGACCGTGCTCGCGAGCATGCATCGAACCAAGATCAGCTCCACGGCCGGGTCGCCTGCAGATGTCCGCTCATCGTGCCGGGACAATTCTTGTCGCATATGCGCGCAGAATTGTCCTTCGTTCAAGAAGGCGACATTGCGTAAGCATCTGGCGGCAAGGCAACTGGCAATTTTCGCAGGACAATTCTTGTCGCATATGCGCGCAGAATTGTCCCGGAGGAAGAAGTCACCACCCGCCCAGCAGGGCAGGCGCAGTGGACGTTCCAATGCGGGTGGCGCCGGCTTCAACCAGGGCCAGGGCGGTCTCGATGCTCCGGATGCCGCCGCACGCCTTCACCCCGAACTTCGGTCCGACCGCCTCGCGAAGCAGCTTCACCTGTTCCACCGTGGCGGGCGGGCCATAACCGGTTGACGTGCTCACAAACCGCGCCCCGCTTTCCACAATCAGCTCGCACGCGCGCAGGATCTCTTCGCGCGTCAACAGGCCGGCTTCGAGTATCACCTTCACCGGACGTTCGTCCGCGGCTTCGACGACGTCGAACAACTCGCGCAGGAGTTGCTTGTCGGCTCCGCTCTTGAGCGCGCCGACGTTCAGGACCACGTCGATTTCCTGCGCGCCGTCGTCGATGGCGGCTTCAACCTCAAACCGTTTGGCATCCCCGGAGGCGGCGCCGAGAGGAAAGGCGACGGCGCAGGAAACCTTCACGTCGGAATCCTCGAGGAAGTGCCGGGCCTGCTCGACCCATGCGCCGTTGACGCAGACGGCGTAGAACGCGTGCCGGACGGCTTCCTGGCAGAAGCGTTCGAGATCGGCCGCGGTGAGATCCGAGCGCAGAAGGGAATAATCAATCTGTTTCGCCAGGTCGGCTTTTGAAATGGCCAGCATGCCAATCCTTGCGCCCGTTCATTCCACGATCTTGGGCACGACAAAGAGCCCGTTCGCCTGCACGGGAGCGTTGCGCATGGCTTCCTCATGCGGAAGCGAGGGACGGACTTCATCCGGGCGCGACACGTTCACCAGCGGAAACGGATGCGCGGTGGGCTCGACGCCGCTGACGTCCACTTCCTTGAGCTTCTCGACGTAACCAAGAATGTCCGCCAACTGCGCGGACAGCTTTTGCTCTTCCTCGTCCGTCAGCGCGATGCGGGCAAGGTGGGCGACGTATTTGACGTTGATGTCAGGCGAACCCATCGCGTGAAGACTAGAAAGCCGGACGGCCGGAGGCAACGCCGCAGTTGTTCCCGGCGTCAACCCTGACGTGGCACGCAGGCGTTCAGCCCTCGCATCGGAATGCCGCCAGCGGCCGGCCCGTTGCCCTGTGCGCCGGCACGAAGGCAAAGCGCAGACGCGAGGCGGCTGAAGAGGACGCAACCTGAAGCGCTCCGCACAGGCACGCCCGGCGGATCGGTTCCAGACAGTAGAAATCGAGACGCAATCGCACCCTCGCAACGACCTCGCCCGCGGTGTTCGCCAGCTCCGCGACGACGTGGTTCTCAAGCCAGCGACGCAGCCGATAGAACGCCAGGTAATGGCCCTGCTCCAGGCGCCGCCGCAGCTCGCAGAACAAACGCAGCATCGCTTCGGCGTCCGTCCGCTGCCGGAGGAGATGCCTGAAATCGAGCAGGAGATCGACTTCCTCGCCGGTCACGGCGCCGGGCGTCGCGAGCAGTTCATCGACAACCTGGAGCGAACAACAAAGCTGGCACGCGCCCGGCGCGCAATCGTCCGGGCACGTGGTGGGCGATGTCACCGAAAGGGGTGCAACAGCAGACAAGATCACTTCTTCAAATAGCTCTTCAACATCCAGAGGGTTTTCTCGTGCCACTGAATGCGACCGATCATGAGGTCCTGTGTTTCCAGATCATTGGTTTCGCCGGCCAGGTCGCGCGCGCGCACGAGGTCATCCACGGTCTTCTCATGGGCAACGATCAGCGCCGCCACGTAATCCTTCTGCGGCATGGGCGAGTTGAACTCGTCCATCCCGGCCGTTCGCGCCAGCTTGTTCAATCCGCCGATGGCATACGCGTCCAGCGCCCGGATCCGCTCGGCGATCTCGTCCACGGCTTCAAATAGGTCCTTGTAATGTTCTTCAAATGCCTTGTGCAGCTCGAAGAAACCATCACCTTCCACGTTCCAGTGGGCCAGGTGCGACAGCGCCATGAGGGCGTACGAATCTGCCAGGACCAGGTTGAGTGTTTCGATCAACCGGTTGTTCTTCCGAACGGATTTTGCGGCCTGCGTCGATGTGCTTGTGCTCATAGTCAATGTTTCCCAGTGCTTGTCCGACTTTCGCGCAACGTTTTCGTTGCCGTTCAAGCATAGTCGAGAAACGGCATCCTGCAACTTGCATGCATGGAACTTTATTGCCAGGCACGCGGCTGTCGATGGTTTGTCATTCTTGCGCGGTGATTTGCGATCCGGCCACAGGCCCGTTGACTTGAAGCCCGGCAGCCTCGCATAAAGCGGCATGCCCGAGCAGACAAGAACAGCGAAAGCGGACCCGGCGTCGCGCCCGACGCGGATTGCCGCCGCCGGTCAGACCGTGATCACGCTGCTCTTGCTGGCGGCGTTTGTGTCGGGCGCGCTAGTCTGGTGGGGCAAACGTCTCCAGCTCCAGGAAGGCGTGAGTCCCTCCTGGTTGCTCGGCGCGCTCGTTGTCCACGGAAGCCTGAACCCCGCCCTTTGCGCATTGTTCGGCTACCTGCTCTGCCATCACATCCGGGTCGGATGGCAGATGCGGGCCAATCTGCTGAGCGGCTTTTTCATGGAAGCCGTTTTCGCCGGCCAGATCCTGACCGGCGTCGGGTTGTACTACGCGGGGTCCGAAGCGTTCCGCGGCGCCTTGAGCTCCACCCACAGCGTGCTCGGCGTGTTGTTGCCGGTCGGGCTTGCCTGGCATTGGTGGTCGGGACTCCGGTGGGCGCGGCGACAGGCTGAGGCGGGCCGCACTTGAGCATCCCCCGTTTGGGGGATATGAAACTGTAAGGCGGATTCGAAGGTAGGTGATTACCCCACGGCTCGAAAGGGCGTTTCTGTTTCCTGTTTCGGAAGTCGTCCGGTATCGTCATTTGGATTTCACCGATCAACGCCAGGCCGACTATGCCGACAGAATCTCCCGTCAGCGCGGCGAGCAATGCGTCGCCGCCCGCACTCCATTCGGGCCGGAAAGCGCGCGACGCTGCCGCCGGACGACCCGCTGAGCACGAGGCCGCCCCGGACGGACATTTTGTGCAGTTCTACGAGACCGAGGAATTCCTTGTCACTTCCATCAGCCAGTTCATCGCCGCGGGACTCCGCGCGGGAGAAGGCGCCCTGATCATTGCAACCGAAAATCACCGGACCCGCGCGGAAGAACGGCTGTCGGCGGACGGCTTCGACGTGCAGCGGCTGAAGGCGGACGGGCAACTGGCGGTCGTGGACGCGGCGGAGATGCTGAGCCGCTTCATGACGGACGGCTCCCTGGATGAGCAGCGCTTCCTCGCGGAGACGGCCCGTATGGTGAATGCTCTGAAAAAAGGCCGGTCCGGGCTGCGTGCGTTCGGCGAGATGGTGGCCGTGCTGCGGCAATGCGGGAAGGACGCGGCCGTGCACGAACTGGAACGGCTGTGGAATCGGGTCGCCCGGCAGGAGAAACTGAAAGTGCTGTGCGCCTATCCCATGAGCGCCTTCACCCGCGCGGAGAACGGCGAGTTCTTCGAGCACGTGTGCGATGCCCACTCGCACGTGTTGCCGACGGAGAGTTTCAGTTGGGATTTTGGCGCCGACCAGTTGCGCGCCATCGCCACGCTGCAAAGGAAAGCGGCCGCGCTGGAGGCCGAAGTTGCCGAGCGCAAACGCGTCGAAGCCGAACTGCGCCGCCGCAACCAGGAATTGACAACCTTTGTGGAAACCGCGGCCGTCGGACTGAATCGCGTCAACGCCGACGGCGTCATCCTGTGGGCGAACGCGGCCGAACTCGAGATGCTGGGATACGCCGCCGAGGAGTATATCGGGCATCCGGTGACGGAGTTTCATGTTGATCCCGCGGCCGGCGGCGAGTTCCTGCGGCGGTTGCGCACGGGTGAGACGTTGCGCGACTACCCCGCGCGGCTCCGGTGCAAGGACGGATCGACCCGGGATGTCCTGATGGACGCGAGCGTGCTTTGGGAGGACGGCAGGTTCGTTCACACCCAGTGTTTCACACGGGACGTGACCAGCCGGAATCGGGCGGAGCGGGCACTGGCCCATGCGGCCTGGCAGCAGTCGGCACTGTACCGGTTTGTTGAACGCAGGAGAAGGGCGGAAACGTTCAGCCAGATGTACGAGGCGGCGATCGAGGCCATTCTCTCGGCCCTCGGCTGCCAGCGCGCCGCCATCCTCCTGCGCGACGGCCAGCGAGGCATGCGCTTCGCGGCGTCGCACGGCTCTCCGAAGCGTACCGCAAAGCGGTGGAAGGACACTCACCCTGGCCTGCGGAGGAACCAAACCCGCAGCCGGTGTGCATTCCGGATGTTGCGACTGCCGACCTGGATCCGGAACTCAAGAGGCTCATGGCGAAAGAAGGCATCGGTGCCGTGACCTTCATTCCGCTGATGATCGACCGGAAATTGGGCGGGAAGTTTGCCACCTACTACGACGGCCGGCACGAATTCAGCCGGCAGGAAGTGGAGTTGAGCCTGACGATCGCTCGCCAACTGGCCCTGGGCATCGACCGCATGCGCGCCGAACACGAAGCCCGCGAGCGCGCCGAGCGAATCAGCCAGTTGCTGTCGTTGATGCCCGCGGCCGTTTACACGTGCGATGCGGAAGGGCATATCACCTATTTCAACCGCCGCGCGGCAGAGCTGTGGGGACGCGAACCGGAATTGATGACCGGAGAAAGATTCTGCGGATCGCTTCGCCTGCGACGCCTCGACGGGTCCGTGCTGCCCCACACGGAAGCGCCCATGGCCGCCGCCGTGCGCAGCGGCCTCTCCACGCGCAACGGCGAAGTCGTCATCGAACGTCCGGACGGCTCGAGCGTCGTTGCCAGCTTCAACATCGACCCGCTCTACGACGAAGCCGGCAGCATTACCGGCGCGATCAATGTCTTCCAGGATATTTCCGAACGAAAGCAGATGGAGGATGCCCTGCGGCGGGCCCGAAGCGAAGAGGAGGCGCGACGGATCGAACTCGAAACCCTGATGGAAGCCGTTCCCGCCGTCGTCTGGATTGCGCACGATCCCGAATGCCGGCAGATCACCGGAAACCATGTCGGATGTGAAATCCTCCGGTTGCCGCGCGGACGAAACCTGTCCCGGTCCGCGCCTCCGCCCGAACGGCCCACGCATTTCGACCTTTACCAGAACGGACGCAAGGTGGCGGACGACGACCTGCCGATTCAGAAGGCGGCGCGCACCGGGCGCGCCTATCTCGGCGAGGAACTGGAGCTTCGTTTCGATGACGGCTCCAGCGAGTGGCTCTACGGCAATGCCGTGCCTCTGTTCGATGCCGATCAGAAGGTCCGCGGCGTGCTGGCGACCTTCGTCAACATCACCGAACGCAAGCGCGCCGAGGAACTGGTCCAGGCTGCGAAAGAAGAACTGGAGACGCGCGTCCGGGAACGCACAGCCTCGCTCAAGGAGGCGATGGAGCAGATGGAGGAATTCTCTTACACGGTGTCCCACGATCTCCGCGCGCCGGTGCGCGCCATGCAGGGTTACGCCGAGGTGGTTCTGGAGGAATTCGGAGACCGGCTGGACGAAACCGCGCGGGAGTATCTCGACCGGATCATCCGGGGCGGCCGGCGCATGGACCAGTTGATCCAGGACATCCTCACCTACAGCCGGCTCAGCCGGCGCGAGGTTCAACTGGAACCGGTGTCGCTGGACAAGCTCCTGCGCGACATCCTCCAGCAATATCCCGGCATGCAACCGCCCGGCGCCAGGATCACCATCGTCGGAGAACTGCCGGCCGTGATGGGCCATGAACCTTCCCTCGTGCAAGCCATTTCAAACCTCCTGTCCAATGCCACCAAATTCGTCTCTTCCGGCACAGCTACCAGGGTCATGTTGAGGGCGGAACGCCGGAACGGCTACGTCCGCCTCTGGATCGAGGACAACGGCATTGGCATACGGCCCGAGCACCAGCATCGGTTGTTCGGGTTGTTCGAACGCATTCATCCCGAGCAACGCTATGAGGGAACCGGCATCGGGCTGGCCATTGTTCGAAAAGCCCTCGAACGCATGGGTGGCAAAGTGGGCGTCGAGTCCGACGGACTCACGGGCAGCCGCTTCTGGATCCAATTGCCGGCGGCTCAAGCCTGATGTCCGATCACGTCATACTCCTGGTCGAAGACAACGAGGACGATGTCTTCTTTCTCGAACGCGCCGTGAAGAAGGCGGGCATCACCGCGCCGGTGCATGTCGCGCGCGACGGACAACAGGCCATCGACTACCTCTCCGGCACCGGCCAGTACGGAGACCGGTCGCTCCACCCTCTCCCCACCATCGTCTTTCTCGATCTCAAACTGCCGTACGTTCACGGATTTGACGTCCTGGCGTGGGTCCGAAAACACGACGCGCTCGGCGCCCTGCCCATCGTGGTGTTGACCTCGTCGGCGGAAGAACGCGACCGGACGCGCGCGGAGGAACTGGGATGTGTCGCTTACCTCGTAAAACCTGCGGAACCGCCGGCGCTCGCCCGCCTTATGCAATGCCTGAAACCGGGATCCGCGCCTCCGGCCACCGGCAGCCCGGCCAGCGGCCAACGGAACTGACCCCTCTGCATTCGCGACGCGCGTTCGGGATCCAGGCTCCCGGATGCTCGCCGCCCCTCCAAACTCGACCCTGGCAACCCCGTTCCCTAGATTGGTGCCGTGCCGTTGCTCGATATCCAGCACCTGAGCGTTGACTTCGTCTCGGGAGACAATGCGGCGCGCGCCGTTGACGACGTTTCACTCACGGTTCATCCGGGCGAAACCGTCTGTGTGGTGGGTGAAAGCGGCTGCGGCAAAAGCGTCACCGCGTTGTCCATCGCCCGGCTGATCCCTTCGCCGCCCGCCCGATACGCCGGCGGAACAATTCTGCTGAACGGCAAGGACGTTCTCCGCATGACCGCCGCCGAGTTGCAGGCAGTTCGCGGAGCCGTGGTCAGCTACGTCTTCCAGGAGCCCGGCGCGTCGCTCAATCCCGTCCTCCGCGTCGGCAAACAGATCAGGGAGATGCTGCAACGGCACCGTCCGGACAAGGCGGATGACGAAGAAGTCATCCGGCTGTTGCGACTGGTGCAGATTCCCGCGCCGGAAACGCGCCTGCGCGACTATCCGTTCCAGATGTCCGGTGGAATGCAGCAACGGGTGATGATAGCGATGGCGCTGGCGAGCGAGCCGCGCCTGCTGGTGGCGGACGAACCCACAACGGCGTTGGACGTGACCATCCAGGCGCAGATTCTCGACCTGCTGCGCGACCTGCGGCGGCGCCTGGGAATGGCCATTCTCCTGATCACGCACAATCTCGGGATCGTGGGCGACCTCGCGGATAGAGTGGTTGTCATGTACGCCGGGCAGGTCGTCGAAGAATCGCCCGCGGAAGCACTGCTGAAGAACCCACTGCACCCGTACACGCGCGCCTTGATCGCCAGTGTGCCCCAGCCGGGGCGCGAATCGGAACGGCTCGCCGCCATCCCCGGCAACGTGCCGCGCATCGGGAACTTCCCGCCCGGCTGCCGCTTCTATCCGCGCTGCCCCAGCGCCCGCCCCGAATGCGCCACGACCATGCCGGAGTTGAGAGAAGTTCAACCCGGGCGATGGGTGCGCTGTCTTTACCCTGAATCCCTGTGAGCCTTCTCGAGGTCCAGAATCTCAAAGTCCACTTCCCGGTCCGGCGCGGAATGTTCCGCCGCGCCTCAGAGTTCGTCAGGGCCGTGGACGACGTCAGCTTCCGCATCGAACCCGGCGAGACGGTGGGATTGGTGGGCGAAAGCGGTTGCGGCAAAACGACGCTTGGCCGGGCGATCGTGCGCCTCATCGAACCCACCGCGGGCTCGGTGCGGTTCCAGGGAACGGACATCACGCGCCTCCACGGCACCGCGCTTCGCGACGTGCGCCGCAAATTGCAGATCATTTTCCAGGACCCCTACAGTTCGCTCAACCCGCGGATGACCGTCGAGGATATCGTTGCCGAGCCGTTGGACGTCCATCGCATTGCGCGAGATGCCCGTGAGCGCCGCCGCCGCGTTCAGGAATTGCTGGCTGATGTCGGGCTCGATCCCGCGTATGCCGACCGGTACCCGCACGAGTTCAGCGGCGGACAGCGCCAACGCATCGGCATCGCCCGCGCGCTTGCTCTCGAACCGAAACTGATTGTGTGCGACGAGCCGGTCAGCGCGCTCGATGTGTCCGTGCAGGCGCAGATCATCAATCTCCTCCAGGACCTGCAGCGAAAGCGCGGCATCGCCTGCCTGTTCATCGCGCACGACCTCGCCGTGGTGGAGCACATCAGCCGCAGGGTCATGGTCATGTACCTCGGCAGGATCGTCGAATCCGGCGACGCAAGAGAACTCCTGCGCGCGCCGAGACATCCCTACACGCGCGCGCTGATCTCGGCTGTTCCCGTCATCGACCCGGAATCGAAACGATCCCGGATCCTGCTTTCGGGCGACGCGCCGTCTCCAATCGACCCTCCGTCGGGCTGTGCCTTCCATCCACGCTGTCCGATTGCGGTGCCGCAGTGCCGGGTTGAAACCCCGCGACTCGAAGGCGAAACCGCGCATCAGACGGCATGTCACCTGAGCGGACAGACGAAATCCGCACCGCGCGCAGAGCTCAACAAAGGCCAGACGTAGAAGGATCCGCGGAAGGGAAAAGGAAAGCGCTCACTTCGAGCCGTTCACCCGGCGTTTGCGATGCAGCTTCTTGACGACAGCGGAGGTGACCGACAGCGGCATGCGCCGCGCGAACTGCACCGCCAATCGATTGTGCCAGCCCGGGATGACCAGGCGTTTCCCCCGCATCAGGCCCCGATATCCCGCTTCCGCGACGGCCCGGGCGCTCATGGTAAGCGGCGCCCGCACCGGACCAAAGCCGCCCCGCTCGAAAAACTCGGTGTGCGTCGTGCCCGGACACAGCGCCGTCACCGTGATCCCGCGGTCCTCGACCTCCATTGCCAGGCTGTACGTGAACGAGAACGCGAACGCCTTGCTCGCGTAATACACATTGATCGTCGGTCCCGGCTGAAACGCGGCCATCGAGGCGACGTTCAGAATGCGGCCCTGTCCCCGTCGCAACATCGGCGCCAGAAACAGATACGTCAGTTCCACCAGCGCCGTCATGTTCACCTGCATCACCAGCCGATGCCGGTCCAGCGGCACGTCGGCAAAATCACCGTAGAACCCCAGCCCTGCGTTGTTCACCAGGGTCGAGATCGTCAGGTCGCTGGTCGCATCAAACAATTCCTGCGGCGCCGATGCCGTCGAGAGATCCTTTGCAACGACTCGCGTCTCGATCTCGTTGGCGCGGCGAAGGTCGGCCGCCACCTCCTGGAGCCGCGCCTCGTTCCGCGCCGTCAGCACCAGGTTGTGCCGTTCCCGGGCAAAGATGCGCGCCAGCTCAAGCCCGATGCCCGTGGTCGCACCCGTGATCAAGGCCCAGTCGCTCATAGCAAAGCGCTTTGTAACAAGCCGAGGGAAATTCCGAAATCCGAAATCCGAAGGCCGAAAGAAATCCGAAGAACGAACTCCGAATGAGCGAAGCGACCGGAGCCTTTGTAGCGCGCGAAGTCGCGGCTGTCTTACCCCCACCCCTCCATTCGCAGAATGGAGGGGTGGGCGAAGGGAGGGGAGAAGCCCCGAAAGAAGTCCGAAACCCAAATCCTCGGGACAATTCCGCGCGCATATGCGACAGGAATTGTCCCTGACTGACCCGGCGAACATCGGCCCTTCGGATTTCGGCCCTCGGATTTCTTTCGGATTTCGGATTTCGCTCTTCGGATTTCCACATGACTTCCCCGTGGGCAATCGCTATATTGGCCGGCCTTTTATATGAACAAGAATCCGCATGTGGCTGTCGTTGGCGCCACCGGGGCCGTTGGCGTCGAAATGATCAAGACACTCGAGAAGCGCAATTTCCCGGTCGGGAAACTGACGCTGCTCGCGTCCGCGCGCTCGGCCGGCAAGAAGTTGCCGTTCCAGGGACAGGACGTCACGATTGGGGAGCTGACGAAGGATTCGTTCACCGGAGTGGATATCGCGCTGTTCAGCGCCGGAAGCAGCATTTCGAAAGAACACGCGCCCATCGCCGCGCGCGCCGGCTGCGTTGTCGTGGACAATTCCAGCGCGTTTCGACAGGACAACGAGGTCCCGCTCGTCATTCCGGAGATCAACGCCGAGGACATCCGCAAGCACAAAGGGATCATTGCGAACCCGAACTGCACCACGGCGATCACGCTGATGGCGCTCTACCCGCTGCACCGGGCGTTCGGCGTGAAGCGCATCATCGCTTCCAGCTACCAGGCGGTTTCGGGCACCGGCGCGCAGGCCATCGAGGAATTGCGGCGGCAGGTCGCCGAAGTGGTCGCCGGCAAGCCCGTGACAAAGCAGGTGTACCCGCACCAGATCGCGTTCAATGTCCTGCCCCATGTGGACAGCTTCCTGCCAACCGGTTACACGAAGGAAGAAATGAAGATGGAGAACGAAGGGCGCAAGATCATGCATCACCCGACCTTCCGGGCGAGCGTGACCTGCGTTCGCGTGCCGGTCTATCGCTCGCATTCCGTCGCCGTCAGCGCCGAATTCGAGCGCCCGGTCTCCGTCGAAGGTGCGCGCGAAGCCCTGCGCAAGGCACCCGGCGTCGACCTCGTGGACGAGCCTGAGAACAAGCGATATCCCATGCCGCTGTTCACGTCGGAGAAATACAACTGCGAAGTGGGCCGGATCCGATTGGATTGCGCGCTGGACAACGGTTTGTGTTTCTGGGTGAGCGGCGATCAACTGTTGAAAGGCGCCGCCCTCAACGCCGTCCAGATCGCCGAGGAACTCCTCAAGCTCTGACCGTCCGCGGCGGACGCAAAGATCGATTCCACCCTGTTGCCAGCGCTTCCCGCAGAACGCCACCGGGCACTCCTCCCCTTTGCAACCTTTTGTTGCATATACAACAAAAGGTTGCAAAGCGGTGGAGTGGAGTGGGTTACGAGGCGGGTGATCGCGTCTTTTCGGCGGTCAGCGCGCGGTGAATGGTTTCCGCGATGAGCGCGGCGCCGGCTTCGTTCGGATGCACCTTGTCCGGGAAACAATCCGCACGGCCTGAGAGCGCGGTGTGCAGATCGATCACTTCCAACTTTTCCTCTCGCGCCACCTGCCGAATCAGCGGAATGATCCTTTCGCTGATGACACTTTCCCGGATGCCGAACAATTCTGGGAACGCGGGCGGGGGAAGGCAGACGTAGATCCGCGCGTTCGGATTCGCCGCGCGGAACTTTGAAATCAGGTCGCGATGGCTCGGCAGAAAGTCATCCGGGTTGGTGTCGATGTTCTGCGGTTTACTGTCGTTTGTGCCGAGGGCGATGATCACGACGTCCGGTTTCGCGTCGAGTGCGGCCTGGAACTGAGGCCGTTTCTGGTACGGGCGATCACCTTTTTGCATCAGGGTGGTGCCGCTGACGCCGAAGTTGCGCACGTCCCAGCCTTCGCCCAGGAGACGCGCCAGTTGCGCCGGCCATGCATCCTTCTTCGGATCCTTCACTCCGACGCCCTGGGTGATGCTGTCGCCGACGCAAGCGACAACGGTCGGCGCTTTGTTCGTCGGGGCTGTTCCGATGTCGTCGGCGCGGGTTGTCAGGAGGACGGTGAGGGTGAACAGCGTGGTCAGCAGGAGCCTGGATTTCATAGTTACCTTTCCAGAGCGCCCGCCCGGGCGAGCAGCACGCGGCGGGTGGGACGATAATGGGCGATGAACTCCTTCCGGAACTCGGCAAACGTGCCTTCGGCGATCGCCTTTCGGGTCTCGGCCATGATCCTGAGGAACAGGTGCGAGTTGTGGACGCTCAACATGCGGAGTCCGAGGATTTCATTCGCTTTCAGCAGGTGCCTCAAGTAAGCGCGCGTGAAGTGGCGGCAGGCGAAACAATCGCAGCCTTCCTCCAGCGGGCGGAAGTCCATCTTGTAGGCGGACCCGCGCATGCTCAGGGTGCCCGTGCGGGTGAAGGCCGTTCCGTTCCGTGCAACTCGCGTGGGCAGGACGCAGTCAAACATGTCCACGCCGCGGGCGATCAGTTCGATCATTTGCGCCGGCGTTCCCAGTCCCATCGCGTAGCGCGGGCGATCCTGCGGCAGGAACGGTTCCGTGATCTCCACCGCCCGCATCATCTCCGGTTCCGGCTCGCCGACGCTCACGCCACCGATGGCGTAACCGTCGAAACCCATCGCCACCAGGGATTTTGCGCAGTGCTCGCGCAATGCGGGATCGACGCCGCCCTGAACGATGCCGAACACGAGCTGTCCCGGCGCGCGGGGCTGTTCTCTGCATTCCGAGGCCCAGCGCAAGGTGCGCTCGACTGCGGCGCGGAGTTCGCGCGGCGTGCTCGTGTGCGGCGGACAATCGTCGAACACCATGGCGATGTCGGAGCCGAGCTCGCGTTGAATGGCCATGGCTTCCTTCGGACCGAGAAACAGGAGCGAACCGTCGATGTGCGATCGGAACTCGACGCCGTGCGCGTGGACTTTCCGAATGCGCGCGAGGCTGAAGACCTGGAAGCCGCCGCTGTCAGTCAGGATCGGCAGGTGCCAGTTCATGAACCGATGCAGCCCGCCCGCGGCGCGGATGACGTCGAGCCCCGGGCGCAGGTTCAGGTGATAGGTATTGCCGAGGATGATCTGTGTGCCGGACTCGAGCAATTCGCGGGGGTCGAGGGCCTTGACGCTGGCCTGGGTGCCCACGGGCATGAACACCGGGGTCTCCACGGTCCCGTGCGGCGTGTGCAACCGCCCGAGGCGCGCGCGCGATCCCGGATCTGTTTTGAGCAGTTCGAACATGCGCCGAATCGTTTAGACGGAAATCGATTCGTTGAACATGAAATTTTCCGAGGGCAAAGATTGCCGAACGGGTTGAATCGGTCTATTCCACCGGCGCCAGGTTGGCTTCTTCACCTCTGCCCGACCGAGTCAAATGCGGGTGGCAGCAACGTCCGTCAGAACCGCACGCTCGAGCCAAACGAAGCTGCCGTTTCGCCGGCGGGTCGCCAGGCCCGCGCCGCCGTTCATTGGGCGTTCGATGTTGGATGTTTTCCCGTCCCCCTCATCCGGCCGCCAGCTCTTCTTCGAAGTCCACGATCTCCTTGATCTGCGCCAGGAACCAGCGGTCGATCTTCGTGAGGTTGAAGATCTCGTCAATGCTGAAGCCGGCGCGCAGCGCGTGGCGAATGAAGAAGATCCGCTCGGCGTTCGGCACGCTCAGTTTCCGCGTGATGACGTCTCTCGGAAGAATATCCCGGTCGCCGTACACCTCGTTGCCGATGCGCCAGGGTCTGCCGTCGCCACCCAGGCCGTACCGCCCGATTTCCAGCGACCGCAAACATTTCTGGAGGCTTTCCTTGAACGTGCGCCCGATCGCCATCGCTTCGCCGACGCTCTTCATCTGCGTCGTCAACGTGGGGTCGGCCTGGGGAAACTTCTCGAACGCAAATCGCGGGATCTTGGTCACGACGTAGTCGATCGTCGGCTCGAAGCTGGCCGGCGTCTCCCGGGTGATGTCGTTTCTGATTTCGTCGAGCAGGTAACCGACGGCGAGTTTGGCGGCGATCTTGGCGATGGGAAAGCCGGTGGCCTTGGACGCGAGCGCGGAGCTGCGGCTGACGCGCGGGTTCATTTCGATGATCACCATGCGGCCGTTGTCCGGGTTGACTGCGAACTGGATGTTGGAGCCGCCGGTTTCCACGCCGACCGCGCGGATCACGGCGAAACTCTGGTCGCGCATGATTTGGTATTCCTTGTCAGTCAGCGTCTGGGCCGGCGCCACCGTGATCGAGTCGCCGGTATGCACGCCCATGGGATCGAAGTTCTCGATGGAACAGATGATGACGCAGTTGTCGGCTTTGTCGCGCATCACCTCCATTTCGAATTCCTTCCAGCCGAGCAGCGATTCCTCGATGAGGATTTCGTTGACGGGCGAGAGGTCCATGCCGCGTTTGGACAGGTCTTCGAATTCTTCGCGGTTGTAGGCGATGCCGCCGCCGGTGCCGCCGAGGGTGAACGCGGGCCGGATGATGAGGGGGAACCGCCCGATCTTCTCGGCCACGGCGCGCGCTTCGTCCAGCGTGTGAGCCGTGCCGGACAGCGGCACGTCCAGGCCGATGGACAGCATCAGTTGCTTGAACGCCTCGCGGTCCTCGCCCCTGTGAATCGCCTCGGGCCTGGCCCCGATCATCTCGACGCCGAAGCGGGCGAGAGCGCCGCTGTGGTGAAGCGCCATGGCGGTGTTCAACGCCGTCTGCCCGCCAAGCGTCGGCAAGAGCACCAGCTTGTGCGGCGTTGAAGGCGGAACGGTGCCGGCAGGAGCATCGACGGGAACGCCGAGGCGTTTCATTTCCTCGATCTCGCGCGCGATGATTTTTTCGACGGCATCGGGCGTGATCGGCTCGATATAGGTGCGGTCGGCGAACTCCGGATCGGTCATGATGGTGGCCGGATTCGAGTTCACCAGGATGACGCGGTAGCCTTCTTCCTTGAGCGCTTTGCAGGCCTGAGTGCCGGAATAATCGAACTCGCACGCCTGGCCGATGACGATCGGGCCGGCGCCGATGATGAGTACAGAATGGATGTCGGTGCGTCTGGGCATCTTTAAAATCCGCGAGAGTGAAAAGTATTTGCCCGGCGTTGTCAGGCTATTTCTGGCGCGCCTTATCGGGGGGCGAGGACGGCCCGTCCCCGGGGGAATGCGTCACGCAGCCGTCCCAGACTCTCGCACCGGAACAGTGCGAGAATCCGCAGGCGAAAACGCCCGCGCTACGACCAGACCCGGCTCACAAAGGCGGCAAGGGCACGCCGTCGCGCAACGCTGTCCGATAAATCTCCTGCGCGCCGGCGTCGTCGCCGAGGATCCTTTTCGTCCAGTAAAGATCCAGCACGGAACGCGCGTTCACGGGGTTCAGCCAGTATTGCAGCTCATCGCTGACGCGGATGGCCTCGTTCTGCCGGATCCGCTCGGCAACGGTTGCGGCCAGAGCGGCGTCGGTGTTGCGGAGCAGGGCCCATTGCAATGAGGAAGACCATGCGGTGTGCCGCTGAATGATTTCCTTTTCGAGCGCGAGGCCTTTCTGGACGTTGGCGTTCCGCAGAGCGATTTCGGCCATCGGACCGCCGCGATCGAGCATCAGCGCGAAGAGGGTCTCCGGTCCGAGCACGCGTCGCGTGCGCTCGCGCAAGGCGGCGAACTCGGGATGTTGCGACGCCAGTTCCTCGGCCGCTTTGAAGTAGCAGGCATTTTGCAGTGTGCCGCGCGCCATGGAAGTCGGGTGCCGCTCGTAAGCGGCGAGCGCGAGCCGGATCTGCTCGTCGGCATCGATGACCGCTCCGTAAACGGTCGTGTTCAGGCGCTCGCCGACCAACAAGAGCGTCACCAGGTCGTGCGTCAGCGGGTGTTCCTGCACCCGCGGGTTTCGCGCCAGTTCTTCGAGATTCCGGACTTCGACCTGCAGGCGTTCCAGATACTCCTCGTCTTTGGCTCCCGAGAAAGCCTTCAACACTTCTTCGCGAGACTGGCTGATGTCCGGGGCCGCGAGTTGAAACTTCTGCCGGAGCTTCTGCAGCTCGTTCAGGTCACGGAAGCTGGCGTGCAGCGACGCAGCCGTGGTGTAGAGCGCGAGGTTTTTGGGTGACAGGAGCAGCGCCTTGTCGAGGTACGCCAGCGCTTTCTTCATGGCCTCGCTGTCGCGCAGCTTCTGAAACACGCGGCTGCGCTCCTCGTCGCCGTTGTAAAGCTGCGATAGCGGAGACAGACCCGCGCTGCTCCCGATGGCTTCCGGCAGGATCCTGTCCTCCACGGTATCCATCACAGCCCTTGAGATCAGAAAGAACATCGTGTTCTGCAGGAGAATGCTGTCGCCCGGATCGAGTTCGATAGCCTGTTCCAGCAGCGTCATGCCGCGGCGATGGTCGTCCGGATTCCCGGTCGCTTCATACAGGTTGAAGTAGGCAAGGCCGCAGTTGTTCAAGGCGGCGGCGGTCCTCGGCTGGCTTTCGTATCCGGCGATCGTCTTGCGCAGGTACTCTGCGGCGGCGCGCTTGTCACCCTGCGCAAGGGCGCGTTTTCCCCGCGCGGCATTCAGGCTGATCTGAACGGTGAGCGACTGCGGATCCGATTTCTCGAGCCAGGCGATTTCGTCGTCGTTGTCGGTGGAAAGAAGGGCGCGGAACGCCGCGGCGCCGTACTTTTCGCGTTCGCCAGGCGCGTTGGCGTAGGCCTCTTCCATCAGGACGCGCGCCTCGGCGGATTCGCCGACCATCCGCAGCGTGCCGGCCAGGGCCATCAGCATTGGGAACCCGCGATTGCTCGATGCAAGGAGTTCGTCGAAGAGCTTTCTTCCTTCATCCGCGCGTCCCAGCCAGTAATACACCTGGCCGAGAAACAGGCGGTATTCGTCGGTGTCGCCCGCGAAATTGCGGATGGCCAGAAACGTTTTCTCCGCAGCCTGCAATTCGGCGTTGCGGGCGGCGGGATCCTGGAGGGTTTGCGCGCGGTTCAACTGCACAATGCCCAGATCCAGGGCCACGGGCACAATCTGGTTTGCCACCTTCAACTGATTGAGCACGTTCTGGAATCGCGGATCCGCTTCGGTGCGGCGCCAGATGTATTCGTCCACCATCCTCTCCTGCTCCGCTTCGGATGCCGCCTGGTAACGCGTGTAGAACCCGGGTTCGGCGCGTCCGTCGCGGAGATCGTTCAGCACGCCACGGGAGATCGTGGCGACAGCGTTCGTGTACGCCGCTTCCGCGGCCCGCATCCGGCCCAGCCGGCTTTGAACGTAGGGAAAGAGCAGGCCATAGGCGTCGTCGTGCCGGCCTTCCTGCAACAAATGTTGTCCCAGAATCCGCGCGCCTTCCGTGTCGCCGAGACGCGACTGGTGCGGACGCAACAGGGCATAGGCCTCATCGAGCTGCCTCGTGCTTTCGTAGAGAAGCGCCAGCTCCACGATGCGGTTCATGTTGTCCGGCTGCGACGCGAGCACCTCTTTCAGGACATCGATGCGGAGAGCGGTCAACGACGCGTTTGTCGGCTGCAGCAGGGCCGCGGCGGCCAGGATCTCCAGCGCGCCTTCGGCGTTTGCGGCGCGCAACGATTGCGCCCGCTCGACTCCGCGGTCGAAGGCGTCCGGCAGGATGTCCGCCGGCAGGTGCGCGACGAGGCGCAACGCTGCGGCGACGGTTTCCGACTTTTCCGAGGCGAGACCGGCGGTCAATGCCTGTTTGAGCCCTTCTCCGGCTGCGGCGGCTTCCGGGCCGGACAACAGGTTCTCGTAGATTCCCGCCGCCCTGATCGGTTCGCCCGCCTGCAGCGCCTCCGCCGCCCGCCGGAGTTCGGCTCGCGCGCGATACGACGGCGACGAGGTATGGGCACCCCAGCCGATGGCCATGCCGCCGATGACGAGCAGGCAGGCCATCGCGATGTTCCATGAGCGGGCGAAATTGGAGAGCGATTCCTTGCCGAGAAAAAACCAGCGTTGCGTGCCCGCGTCGGCCACGCGGAACGCGTCGATGAAGAACAGGGGAATGTAGAGGAAGGCGATGCAGCGGGTCTTGACGTAGGTTTCCGTTTCACGGTCGAAGTCGCGCTTGCCGTAGAGCGTTAGGCCGATGCCGTTGACCGTCATCAGGGACGGCGGCTTGTTGACCGGCTGCAAGTGGGGGAAACGCTCGCGGAGCTTGTCGGGAATGGTTGCGGGTTCCTCGTTCATAGAGAAGATGGCGGAACAGCGGGGGCAGGTGATGTCTGGACCGGCGTCTCTCCGGCATTCACGGCGCGACCAGAGCACAGCGGCCGATTGTTGACAATCGGAAATCAGAACAGTTTGGGCTGCGCTCCGCCGGGTTTGAGCCCGAGTTTTCTGTAGCTCAACTCGGTCGCCATCCGGCCCTGCGGCGTTCGATTGAGGTAGCCTTCCATGATAAGGTAAGGCTCGTACACCTCTTCGAGCGTGTCGGGTTCTTCGCCGACTGCGACAGCCAACGAGTTCACGCCGACGGGCCCGCCGCCGAACTTCACAATGATGGCTTCGAGGATCCGCTTGTCCATCTCCTCGAGTCCGTTCTCGTCGATCTCGAGCAGGGCGAGAGCGCGATCGGCGATGGCGGGGGTGATGCGGCCCTCGTGCTTGACCTGGGCGTAGTCGCGGACGCGCCGCAGCAGATTGTTGGCGATGCGCGGCGTTCCGCGGCTGCGCCGGGCGATCTCATACGCGCCCTTTTCCTCGATCTCAACACCGAGCAGCCGCGCCGACCGCAGGACGATCTGTTGCAGTTGGTCGGCCTGGTAATAGTCCAGCCGTTCGCGAATCGGAAATCGCGTCAGCAACGGCGCCGTGAGCAGGCCGCTGCGCGTCGTCGCGCCGATCAATGTGAACCGCGGAAGGTTCAACCGCACGCTCCGCGCGTTGGGGCCCTGGTCGATGATGATGTCCAGTTTGAAATCCTCCATCGCCGGATAGAGATACTCTTCAATCGTCTTCTGGAGCCGATGAATCTCGTCGATGAACAGCACGTCGCCTTCTTCGAGGTTCGTCAGGAGGCCGGCGAGGTCGGCGGCTTTCTCGATGGTCGGGCCGCTGGTGGCTTTGAGGTTGGTGCCCATGGCCTTGGCGAGAATGTGGGCGAGGGTGGTCTTGCCGAGGCCGGGCGGGCCGGAAAGGAGGATGTGATCGAGCGCCTCGCCGCGCTGCCGCGCGGCGGCCACGGTGATCTCAAGGCGTTCCTTGACCTTGGCCTGGCCGGTGAACTCCGAAAACAGCGACGGCCGCAGCGTCACCTCCAGCGCGGGGTCGGGCTTGCTCAGCACATCTGAAATCACTCGTTCGGGCACTGCCCGAAAGATGGGCAAAGCGGTTCGGAGCGACAAGGGCTTTTTGATTTGCGAGTGACGATTTACGATCGACGAGGCGCGGCGTGCGGCGGAGTGCGCGTTCTGGAGCTGCATCCCGGAGTTGCCGTCTCTTCCATAGGCAGCGGAGCAGTTCGGCTGCGACCTGCGGCTTCGCACGACGATTCCAGCCTTCACGATGCGGCCTTGCCCCACCCGCCGCAGAGCCCGGCATTCATTAGTTTGACTCTTGCAAGCGCGTTCGCTCCGGGCCCGACATCTGCGGGGACGGGGGTCGAGGACGGAGGGTTTTACCCCGGTGAAATCGGATGAAAACCGCGCAGTCTGGCTCAATTTTCGGTGAGTTGTTCGCCAAAAAAGGGTTGGCAATGGGAAAACCCTTTGCATAGGCTCTCGCGAACTTTTCTTATGAGAAATGCTAAAAGACTACTGGGCTGGGTCGCTTTCCTTCTCCTGAGTATCTGCGGTTCGAACTCCATCTTCGCAAGCGAGGCGCAACTCAAATTGCCGGCGCTGGATGTCACGTTCCCTTCCCTGGGCGGCATCAGCGGACACAACCTGATGCTCATCGGCATCGGCGTGTGCTTCCTGGCGGCGCTGTTCGGTATCTGGCAATACCTGCAGATCAAGAACCTCCCCGTGCACGACACGATGCGGAATGTGTCGAACGTGATCTGGGAGACGTGCAAGAGCTATCTCATTCAACAGGGAAAGTTCCTCGCCATTCTCTGGTTCCTCATCGGCATCTGCATCACCTACTACTTCGGGTTCCTGACCGAACACACCGATGAAGCGGGCGTCGTTCACAAGGGAATGGGTTTCGGCAAAGTCATTGTCATTCTGCTCTCTTCTATTCTCGGAATTCTCGGCAGCTACGGCGTGGCGTGGTTCGGCATGCGCATCAACACGCAGGCCAACAGCCGATCGGCGTTTGCCGCGTTGCGCGGATTGCCGTGGGCGCCCCTGGCCATCCCGATGCGCTCCGGCATGAGCGTCGGCATGCTCCTGATCACGGTCGAGCTGTTCTTCATGATCTGCATCCTGATCTTCCTCCCGCCCGACCTGACCGGCCCGTGCTTTATCGGGTTCGCCATCGGCGAGTCGCTGGGTGCCTCCGCGCTGCGCATCTGCGGCGGCATCTTCACGAAGATCGCCGACATCGGGTCCGACCTGATGAAGATCGTGTTCAAGCTGCCTGAAGACGACCCGAAGAACCCCGGCGTCATCGCGGACTGCACGGGTGACAACGCGGGCGATTCCGTCGGGCCGACGGCGGACGGGTTCGAAACCTACGGTGTGACGGGCGTGGCGTTAATTACGTTCCTGGCGCTCACGCTGGGTCTGACGCCGCTTTGCGCGACGCTGATCACGTGGATTTTCGTGATGCGCATTCTGATGATCATCACGTCGTTTCTGGCGTATGTCATCACCGACCGGTTCTTCACCGGAAGATTCGCGAACGTTCGCGAGTTTCATCCCGAGCTGCCGCTGACCTGGCTGGTGTGGCTGACGTCGATCATCTCGATCGGGGTCACCTTTGGAATCAGCTACTTCATGCTGAAGGACCTCCAGGTGAACGGCAATCCGGTGCCGAACCTGTGGTGGGTGCTCTCGGTGATCATCTCGTGCGGCACCGCCGCCGGCGCGTTGATTCCCGAATTCACGAAGATCTTCACCAGCACGGAAGCCCGGCACACGCGCGAAATCGTCACGGCTTCCAAGCAGGGCGGCAGTTCGCTGAACATCCTGTCCGGATTCGTGGCAGGCAATTTCTCGGCCTTCTGGGAAGGGCTGCTGATGCTGGTGCTGATGCTCATTGCCTATTTGATGACCGTTCCCAGCGTGGACTCGTCGCTGGTCAACATCATGCCCGCCGAAATCTCGTTCGCCGCGCCGATCTTCGCCTTCGGCCTGGTGGCGTTCGGGTTCCTCGGCATGGGCCCGGTGACCATCGCGGTGGACAGCTTCGGTCCGGTGTCGGACAACGCTCAGTCCGTTTACGAGTTGAGCCAGATCGAATCGGTTCCCAACGTGGAGCAGGACATTCAAAGCAAGTTCGGCTTCAAACCGGATTTCAAGGCGGCCAAGCACAACCTTGAGAAGAACGACGGCGCCGGGAACACGTTCAAAGCCACTGCGAAGCCGGTGCTGATCGGCACCGCGGTGGTCGGCGCGACGACGATGTTGTTCGCGATCATTCTGCTGCTGGACAAGGAATTCGGGGACGTCATCAGCAAGCTGTCGCTGGTGCGGCCGGAGATTGTGCTTGGGTTCCTGATGGGTGGCGCGGTGATTTACTGGTTCACCGGCGCATCCTGCCAGGCCGTTGTGACCGGCGCCTATCGCGCTGTCGTTTACATCAAGGAAAACATGGATCTCAGCGCCAAGACCGCCTCCATTGACGACAGCAAGGAAGTGGTGAAGATCTGCACGATTTACGCGCAGAAAGGCATGTTCAACATATTCGTGGCCATCTTCTGCCTGTCCTTGGCGCTGGCGTTCTTCAATTCGTACTTCTTCATCGGCTACCTCATCTCGATCGCGTTCTTCGGCCTTTACCAGGCGATCTTCATGGCCAATGCGGGCGGCGCCTGGGACAACGCCAAGAAGATCGTGGAGGTGGACCTGCGGGCGAAGGGCACCGACCTGCACGCCGCCAGCGTGGTGGGCGACACCGTGGGCGATCCCTTCAAGGACACCAGCTCGGTGGCGATGAACCCGATCATCAAGTTCACGACCCTGTTCGGGTTGCTGGCGACGGAGATCGCGGTGGCCATGCAGCGCACCGGCAACACGGGCCTGAAGACCGGTATCGCCGTTGGCCTGTTCATCGTGGCGCTGGTCTTCGTCTATCGCTCGTTCTACGGAATGCGGATTCCGGAGGAGAGCTAGTCTTTCATACTACTGCCTGGGACGCCCTTCCGATGCCAACGTCGGAAGGGCGTTTTGCTTTCCGGGACAATTCTGCGCGCATATGCGACAGGAATTGTCCCGGGCTTTGAAGCAAGCAGCTTTAGGAAAAAGGCTTACGAATCTGCGGGTTGGGGACTACGGGACAATTCTGCACGCATATGCGACAGGAATTGTCCCCTGAAGGACGGGGTTACGACGGCAGGCGCAGGGTGCCTTCGATCGGTTCCAGGTCGGCGAGGTCGCGGCCGGTGGTTTCGCCGCGCAGTTTCTGAAGGCGTTCGCCCGCGGGGCGCACCTGGCGCTGGTAGCTGCCGATGGCGTCGTTGAAGGCCGCATTTGCGCGTTCGAGACCGCTTCGAAGCCTTTCGAGATGTTCCGTGAAACGGCACACGCGCGTAAACAATTCCTGCGCCGCTTCCGCAATGGCCGTCGCGTTCTCCGTTTGCGCGTGCTGCTGCCAGCTCACCGCCACCGACCGCAGCAAGGCAATCAGCGAAGCGGGCGTCGCCAGCAGAATGCGCCGTTCCGCCGCCCAGACAATCAGGTCGCGATCGCCTTCCAGCGCCGCGCTGAACAGCGATTCGGCCGGCACGAACAGTACCACGTAGTCCAGCGCCTTCGGGAACTGCCGCGGATAATCGCGTTCGGCCAGCGCGCGGATGGTCGCTTTCAGTTTGGCCGCATGCTGGGCCAGCGATTCGGCGCGCGTCGCGGGGTCCGCCGACTCGAGCGCGTTCAGAAAGTCCAGGTCGGGCACCTTGGCATCGACAATGATCATCCGCTCTCCCGGCAGATGCACGATGAGGTCCGGCTTGGAATCGCCTTCGACGATCTGCTCGCTGAAGTCGCAGTGGGCGCTCATGCCGGCGGCTTCGACGACGCGGCGCAGGGTTTCTTCACCCCAGCGGCCGCGGGCCTGGTTGGATTTCAAGACCATGCGGAACTGCTGGGTTTCCGCGGCCAGCGCGAGGCTTTGCTGGGTCAGCGCGGCCAGTTGTTCTTTTACCTTCCCCAGCGCGTCCGCCTGGGCAGTTTCGCTCTGTTGGAGGCGCTGTTGATACGTTTCGAGCTGCTGGCGCAGGGGTTCGACCAGCGTCTTGATGGATTCCTGGCGCTTCTCGAGTTCGCCTTTGGCAGCTTCCTGAAGCTTGCCGAAGGTCTGCTCGGCCAGGCGCAGGAATTCCGGAGCCGCCTGTTTGAGAGTGTCGGCGCTCAGGGCTTTGAATGCGTCGCGCAAATCGGCGAGGGCCTTCGCCTGCGTCTCGCGCGCTTCCCTGAGCGCGCGCTCGTGCAGTTCGCGTTGTTCTTCGAGCAGTTTCTCGGCGGCAGCCTGGCGCGCTTCGGCGGCGGCCTTTGCCTGCGTCGCCTCAGAGAGTTGTTGGCGGGTCTGGCGCAGTTCGGCATCGCGCTGGGTCACCTGCTGCCGCAGCTCCGCCTCGAGCCGTCCGTCTGAGCCGGTGGAACGACTGCGGGAGAAGAACCAGCCAATCAGAAAACCCAGCACCGAACCAAGCGCCAGCCCGATCAACAGGTAAGCGGTATTCATGTGGCGTCTCCGGATTCCCTGAGTGCCTCAGTGGTTCGCATGGAATGGGCGCAAACCCCGTTGGGGTTGATTCTCACAATGCGTTGAACCCGGGGCAGCTCGCGTTCCTCGCAACCCTGGGCTCTGCGATGGAATCCCCTCGGGATTCATGCTCCAGATGGAAACGATCGATAGCATCGCATGCGTGCTCAGAAGTGTGCGACCACCTCGATCTCGACGCTGGCGCCCCTGGGCAGCGCCGCGACCTGAATGGTTGAACGCGCCGGGCAATCGGTCGTGAAATACCTCGCATACACCTCGTTCATGGCGGCGAAGTCGCCGAGGTTGGTCATGAACACGGTGGTCTTGACGACATTGGCGAACGTGAGGTTCTGGTCGTCGAGAATGGCCTTGATGTTCAGCAATACGCGCTCGGTCTGCGCCTTGATGTCGCCGGCGACAAGGTCGCCCGATTGCGGATCGATCGGGATCTGGCCGGCGCAGAAGAGGAGATCGCCGACGCGCACGGCATGGTTGTAGGGGCCGACAGCGGTGGGTGAGCCTTTGGGTTTGATGATCGTCCTGGTTGCCATGGAATCTTCGTTGTTGTGGCGAGAGTAGGATCGCGGCTGTCTTTACGCAAGAAGGCTTGAACGGCGGTTTGTTTCCTGGAAAATCAAACCGACGACGTGAGAATATCGAAAGCAGCAGCAGCACCGAGACGCGGCGCACTGATCGTTGCTGGTATGCTTCTGGTGGTCGGAGCATTCGCTATTCTCGGATTTTTGCTGCAGTTCCATTCCCGAGAATCTGTTTATTGCATCCGCGACAGCCTGGACTTCCGCTTTGGTATCACAGAACGCGTGATTCGACACTTCCCGACACCGCACGCCGATCGGGACCGGTTTATTACTTCAGCTGCGGTGACGGGCCAAAGCCTGCTGAACAGGAAGTAGTTTTTGAGAGCGCTTTAGACACGGATCACTTGAGGACGCTGCTTCAAGAACACGTCGTCCAATGCGGCTACACGCTCTCCGCTCGAGCAGGAGATCTGGAGTGGTGCTGTTCAAAGGCGAACAAGTCGCTTTTCCTGAAGATCGACCGCAACAACTCCACGTCGAGGGTGCGTGCTTCCGTAACCAAGCAACTCTGGTGACGGGACAGCAGAGCGCGAGAGCGGGGTCCTCACCCTATTGTTACCCGTGGCGGATTCTGAAACTTTCACACCATGCTGGGCTCGAATTCGTAGAAGTGGCTTTGGGGTCCGGCCTTGAAGACGCAGGGATCCGAAGCACAACGGCTTCGGGTGGAAAGGACAGCATGGCGAGAGAATTATCTGAATCACAGCAGCAGACCCAACCGGCGCACGATGAAATCGCACGGCGCGCCTACGAAATCTTCCTTGAACAGGGTTGCCCGAACGGACACGACGTGGATCACTGGCTTCAGGCCGAAGCCCAGTTGTCATCGACGCAGCGTCAGCAATCCGGGTCCGGCAGGAGTCAGAAGAGCGGAACGCGCCAGTCTCAGCGCAAGGCCGCTTGAGCAGGGAGTCCCGCCTTCGGGCGGCCTGTTTGGAATATCCAACGTCGAACCTCCATGGCTTGCCGGCTGGCGCCCGGACAAGCCGGAACCGGCGGGAGACGGGAGCGCGGCGCGGTTACAGGTATTTCTGCAGCAGCGGACGCAACTGGGCTTTGACTTTGGCCGGCCAGAGCTTTTTGTCGGTGATGATGGCGTTGCGCAGCGCGTCGTGACATTCCCAGTTGGGCTCGGTGGGGATTCGGGGGATCGTCAGCGCAATCAGTTTCTTCGCCATCTCGGCGTTCCGTTGCAGGTTTTCGATCACCATTTCGATGGTGACATGCGCCTCGTCGTCCTTCCAACTGTCGTAATCGGTCACCATGGCGGCGGTGGCGTAGGCGATCTCCGCTTCGCGCGCGCATTTGGCCTCGCCGAGATTGGTCATGCCGATGACGTCGTAGCCGAGCTTGTGGTTGGTGATGGACTCGGCGCGGGTGCTGAAGGCGGGGCCCTCCATGTTGACGTAGATGCCGCCGTTGTGCACCCGGGCGTCCAGCTCGCGCGCGCTGCGCAGGAGCAACTGCCGCAGCGGCTCGCAGATGGGCTCGGCAAACGCAATGTGCGCCACAATGCCGCGCCCGAAGAACGTGTGCTCGAAATCGCGCTTGGTGCGATCGATGAACTGGTCGATCAACACGATGTCGCAGGGCCTGTATCGGGCCTGGAGCGAGCCGACGGCGCTGATGCTGATGATCCAGGCGACGTTCAGCTTCTTCATCGCCCAGATGTTGGCGCGGTGATTGAGTTCGCTGGGGAGAATGCGATGGCCGCGCCCGTGCCGCGGAAGGAAGACAACGTCGCGCCCGGCGAGCTGTCCGGTGAGGAAATCATCCGAGGGACGGCCGAAAGGCGTCCTGACGCGGACCCATTTCTGCCGACTGAACCCCTCGATGTGATACAGCCCGGTGCCGCCGATGATTCCAATGCGATAATTTGCCATCGCCGGTTTATATGCAGGCGGGCAAAAACGCGCGAGAGGAAAGTTTCCTGGAAATTACGATTGACGATTTACGATTGACGCGGGCGTCGTGCGAACGCGCGAACCAGGACACTGGAGAGTCGCACCCGCATTCCGGGGGTGCGACGGCACGGGACCGCGGAATTCAGATTCGAGCGTCGGCACTTTTAATCCACAAAGCCCCTCCCCATGTCTCCATCTCCCCGCAAAAAGTGGCAGGCGAGGGAGAGCTTCCCCAGCCGTTCCCTTGGACGTTGGATGTTCGATGTTGGATGTTGGATGCTTTCCTGGATGTTCCCCTCGATCACTGCCCCGCATCGATGCTGGTGGGCCAGATCTCGCTCGGCGTGCGCTCGCGCCTCAGGATCGCTTCAAGTTCCTTGACGACCTCGGGGTGCACCGCTGCGACATTGTTCGTTTCGGCCGGATCGCGGCTGAGATCGTAGAGTTCCAGCGGCTTTGCCGGGTCCAGGCTGACGCCTTTCCAGTTGCCCGCGCGGACGGCGCGGAAGAACCCGCGCTCGTGGAATTCCCAATACAAAGGCGGGTGGGGCACCGGCTTGTTCTCGAGGAGCGCGGGCAGGATGGAAATTCCGTCGATGTCCTTCGGCGGCGGTTGCCCGGTCAGGTCGGCGAATGTCGGCAGAAAATCCCAGAACGCCACGATTTGATCGCTCACCGTTCCCGCCTTGATTCGCCCCGGCCAGCGCGCAATCAGCGGAACGCGAATGCCGCCTTCATACATGTCGCGCTTTTGCCCGCGCAACCCGCCGCTGCTCTGGAAAAACTCCGAGCGATGACCGCCTTCCGAATGCGGTCCGTTATCGCTGGTGAAGATCACCAGTGTCCGATCGTCGATGCCGAGTTCCTGCAACAGCGACAGCAGGCTTCCGACGCCGTCGTCCATGCGGGTGATCATGGCGGCGAAGTTCTTTTCGGGCTCGGGCCAGTCCTCGTTGGCATACGGCGCGTTGGTCGGCACCTGCATGCCATTGGGGTGCGCCTCGTTGTTGGCGTGCGGGATGGTGACGGCGAGATACAGGAAGAACGGGCGATTGCGATTCTCGCGGACATACGCCAGCGCTTCCTTCATCAGGACGTCATGGGAGTAGGTGACCTGTTTTCCGTCCTCATTGCCGGGAAGCAAATAGCGCTCGTTGTTGCGCCAGAGAAACCCCGGGTAGTAGTCGTGCGCGGCAAATTGCGTCTGGTAACCGAAGAACAGGTCGAATCCCTTCCGGTTCGCGGCGCCGGTGGTGTCGTTCTCGCCCACACCCCATTTGCCGATCAACGCGGTGGAATAGCCGGCCGCCTTGAACACCTCGGCAATCGTGGGTTCTTCAGCGGTCAGTGCCATTTCCTTCGGCCGCGATCCGCGATTGCCGCGGACGGTGGCATGCCCGGTATGCTTGCCGGTCATCAACGAACAGCGCGACGGCGCGCAGACGGTCGAACCCGCATAGGCCTGCGTGAAGCGCATCCCCTGTTCCGCGAGCCGGTCGATGTTCGGCGTGCGAATCCGCTTCTGGCCGTAGCAACCGATGTCACCGTAACCGAGGTCGTCCGCCAGGATGAAGATAACGTTGGGACGCGAGGGCGAGGCGGTGTCCGCGGCGAAGCCGAACACTCCGAACGAACAAACAGCAAGCAGAACGGTCAGGCGCAGCAGGTGTCTCAAGATCGCTTGCACGGCCGCAACAATGCGGCGAACGGCTCTCGCTGACAAGCGCAGAGCAACCTTGCCATGCGGCTCAACGAAGTCGCGTCCTTAATCGAACCGGAGCGCCCTATGCCACAATCCCTGTCGTTGGTATCGTCTACCGCAACCTGGCTCCATACAAATCCTGGCGCGAGAGAGGGACGGGGCGGATGACAATGTCTCCGCCCCAAATACAGTCGATACCCGCAAATTCCTCGCCCCGCCTCGGATTGGGTTTCAGGAAAACTTCCGCCTCCTTCACTTCCGGATCCAGCGGGTCGATGTCCACTGTGAAGGCTGGTCATCATCCGCAGACAGGGCGAGCGCTTCACAGCGACTCTGCGGGTCGTCCGTCAGGCTGACAATTTCCGCGTCGCGCGCGTACACCATCAACTCGGCCTCGCAAACCCGCGTGTAACGGCGCGCCGCGGGCGGCCAGTCGGCTGATACGTCGATGCCCTCAATACCTTCCAGGTGGAACGCTTCGATGAACGCGCTCTCCACTTCACAGCGCAGAATGTGCTTGCCGGGGTTAGAATCGGCAATTGGACCTGACCCCAGTACCGGTGCTCGGATTGCCCGGTACGCTGCTCAGCGAGGATTGAGCCGGCTCAAGCGCATCCCCGGCGCCGCACGCAGGCATAGAGCGGATACCAATACGTTCGGCAAAGCTTCTCGAGAGCCTGCCGCGCGCGGGAAGTGTCCGCCCGGCCGGCGGTGAGCACGATCGACCAGTGCGTGGTCGCGAAGTAATCGGCCGGCTTTGCTCCCTCACTCGAATGTGCCGTGGTTGGCATCCAATGCTGAACCGTAGGCGGTGCTTGATAAAAGACAATTCAGAAAAGTGCGTACGACGGGGCGGAGCGGCTGGTCGCCGTGAAATGGGAACACAATTGGAAGGCGAGTTGTTGGCAAATCCCCCTGTAACTGAATGCAGCGCGGTCTTGTGGTTTGCGATGCTTGCGATGCACCCTTCTTCACCTAAACTCAAGATCATGCGCTTGATACACGGTTCCTTTCCGGCATTTCTCGCGGCGCTCTTCCTTTCCGCCACGCCTCACGCCGCCGAGTTGCCGGCCGAACGCGACATGCGCGGCCTGCGGCCGATGCTCGAGGAGAACATCGAACGCCCGCTCCGTTATTGGCCGGATGGGAACAGCTTCGTCATCACCAACGGCGCCGAGCGCTTCAATCGCCCGCTCTATGCCGCCAATGCGCCGTTCCGAATCGACGCGGGCGACCTGCCGGAGTTCTCGTTCTACATCCCGGGCCGCGGCGGCAACCTGCGCTTCGGCATTCTCGCCGGCGCGTCGTCTCAATGGCTCGATGCGGCACAGCATATTGTCGCGCGTTATGTGCCCGGCTCCATGCGCTACGAAATTCGAGGCGCCGAACTCGCGCTCCACCTCACCGTCCTGCCGCTGGCCGACGAGCGCGGCATGATCGGACGCGTGGACGCGTTGAATGTTCCTCAGGCAGCCGAGCTCGTTTTCGCTTTCGGCGGCGTCAACGGCATGCGCGGCCGGCGCGGCGGCGACATCGGCTGCGAGGTGGACCCGGTCGCGGAGTTCTTCCGCCTTCGGCCCGAGCAATGCGTCGGGGACCGGATCCTGTTGGGGGACGGCGTGTTCGTGGTGCACGGCAGCCGGGGCGGGTCGATGGCCGGCATCGTGCCGCAGTTCCGGTTGTCCACGGCGGACGCGCATCGGTGGTTCGAGACGCCGGCCGCGCTGGCGGGTTCTGCGGGCGGATCGGGTTCCACAAACGTCGTGCTCGGACGGCGCTCGATAACGAACGGAGAGACCTTCTACTTCCTGATCAGCCAGACCGTTACGAACAGCCGGCCGCCGGGCGCGGCAGGCATAGACACCGAACAATTGGCGCGAGTGTTTTCCGAAGCCGAAGAGGCACGGCGCGCGGTGGCGGAGCGCGTTGCCATCGAGACACCGGATCCGTTCCTCAACGCTGCCGCCGCCGCGTTGAACGTCGCCGCGGACGGGATCTGGGATGAACGCCAGCGTTCGTTCATGCACGGCGCGGTGGCGTGGCGCAACCGGCTCCTGGGATGGCGCGGCATGTATTCCGGCGACGCGCTCGGCTGGCACGAACGCACCCGGCAACACTTCGAAGGATTCGCGCGACAACAGAATACCAATCCCGTTCCCGACCGAATCCCGGACCCGGAAGCGTCCGCCAACCTGTCGCGGAACGAAACCGCGTTGCACAGCAACGGGAACATGACGCGCGGGCACTACGACATGAACCTCGTGGCTGTGGACGCGTTCTTCCGGCACCTGCTCTGGACCGGCGACCTCGAGTTTGCCGGGCGCATGTGGCCGGTCATCGAGCGACACCTGGCGTGGGAGCGGCGCCTCTTCCGGCGCGAGTTCGGCGCCGACAAACTGCCGCTCTATGAGGCGTACGCGGCGATCTGGGCGAGCGACGATCTCGGCTATAACGGCGGCGGGTCCACGCACGGCTCGGCTTACAACTATTACCACAATGCGATGGCCGCGCGCGTGGCCAGAATGTTAGGCCAGGATCCATCGCCTTACGAACAGGAAGCCGAACTCATCGCCCGCGGCATGCGGAGAGAACTCTGGCTGGAGGACCGCGGCTGGTTCGCCGAGTGGAAGGATCTTCTCGGCCGGCAGCTCGTTCATCCGGCCGCCGCGGCGTGGTCGGTGTATCATGTAACCGATTCACACGTGACCACGCCGCTCGAGGCATGGCAAATGACGCGATTCGTGGACACGCAGTTCGCGCGCATTCCGTTGCGCGGGCCGAACGTTCCCGACGGCGGCGTCGTGATGCCGTTGTCCAGCGGCTGGATGCCGTACACGTGGTCGCTCAACAATGTCGTCGTGGCGGAGAACATGCACACCGCCCTGGCCTACTGGCAGGCGGGCCGGGTGGACGGCGCGTTCCCGCTGTTCAAGGGCGCCATCCTGGACACGATGTATCTCGGGCTGTGCCCCGGCAACGTGGGCATGTGCACCTGGTTCGACGCCTACCGCCGCGAGTCCCAGCGCGATTTCGCGGACGGCGTGGGTTCGTTCTCCCGCGCGTTGATCGAGGGATTGTTCGGCGTGCAACCCGACGCGCTGGCCGGGGAATTGACCGTTCGGCCGGGCTTCCCGCCCGACTGGAACCGCGCGCGGATCCAGCACCCGGACTTTACGATTGCGTTCGAACGCGAAGGCGCGCGCGACACGTACACCGTTGAAACGCGCTTCCCCAAACCGATGGCGCTGCGGTTGCTGACCGCCGCACCCCGTGCCCGCGTTTCCTCGGTCAGCGTGAACGGCAGGCCGGCGAACTGGCGGATGATCGATGACTCGGTGGGAACGCCGCGCATCGAGATCGCCGCCGAAGCAGCGCCCACCCGGAGCATCGTCATCAATTGGTCGGGCGATCCCGTGGCGTCGGCGCCGCCGGAGAAACTCAGCGCGCCCGGGTTCGAGTATGCGAGCGGGGCGATTCCCGCAGCGACCATCACGGAAATCGCGGATCCGCAGCGCGCCCTCGAAAGGGCGTCCATCGAGCAAAATCACGTTCGCGGTGTGGTCCGCGGAACGCCAGGACATCGAACGGTGTTTGCCCGCGCGCAGCAGGGCGACCTGCGCTGGTGGCTGCCGCTGGCGTTCGAAGTGCGCCCGCCCCGTGAGCTCGTCCAGGCCGATGCGCAGGAACCGTCGTCGCTTCGCTTTCGCATTCGAGACAACACGGGCGCGGCGGTGAACGGGCCTGTGTCGGTTGAGGCCGGCGGGTGGACGGGGCAGGTGACGGTGAGGTTTGGTGGCGGGCGGGAGACAAGCGACGTTGGACGACGGCTCGCGAGGACGCTCGCCCCACCAACCGATGAAACCGGGCGACGGCTCGCGGGGACGCTCGCCCCACCGGGCAGGGAGTCGGACATCATCGAGGTGCCGGCTCGAGGGTTGTTGCCGGGCGCGAATCGGGTTGTGGTGCGGTTCGCCGACGGCTCGGTGGTCAGCAACGACATTGTGAACTGGCGCATTCAGATTCCGCGAGACGGAGTCGCCGGAACCGAGTTTGAAATGATCGACCTGACGGATCATTTCAACGATCGCGTCACGCAGATTTTCCGAAACGAATATCTCGGGCCGCGGTCACCCTATTGTTCATTGGCCGTTCCCAAACAGGGCATCGGCACGTGGTGCCATCCGACCATGACCTTCGACGTGGATGATTCCGGGCTTCGGCTGGTGTCGGCGCGGCAGGGGGGGCGCATCTTTGTTCAAGGCGTGCCGCTCGCCACGCCGTCAGAGCCGGACGCGAAGAACATCCTGTTCACATCGCAATGGACGAATTATCCGGCGGAAGCTTCGGTGCCGTTGACCGGAAGGGCCTCGCAGGCATACCTGCTCATGGCCGGCTCTACCAGCGCCATGCAATCGCGCTTCGACAATGGCGAAGTGGTGATCACCTACGCCGATGGCGGTGTTGAACGATTGGCCTTGCACAACCCGACCACGTGGTGGCCGATCGATCAGGATTATTTCATCGACGATTTCGCGTTCTACAGGCCCGAGCCCATTCCCCCTCGCGTGGAATTGAAGACCGGGAACATTCGCGTGACGACCGTGAACGAGTTCAAGGGCCGGGGCGGCACGGTTCCGGGCGGCGCCGCCACGGTGCTCAACATCCCGCTCGATCCCGCGCGCGAATTGAAATCACTCACCGTCCGGTCACTGGCGAATGAGGTGGTCATTGGTCTGATGAGCGTGACCCTGGCCCGGCCGGCGGATCCTGCCCGGGCCGATCGCATGATTCCGCGCGAGCGGATGCAGGCGATCTATGACGAGATCAAGACGCCTTTCAAGTACGGGATCGTCCTGCAGCCGCCGCCCGGGAAGAAGATCGATTGCCCGAACGTGTTCCGCCACGGAAACAGGTGGTGCATGATATACGTCCAGCTCGAGAACGATCCGCAGGGATACACCACGCAACTGGCCGTAAGCGACGATCTGTTGAACTGGAAACCGCTGGGCACCATTCTGCCGCGCGGACCGGCGAATTCATGGGACCAGGCAAATGCAGGCGGCGGCGTGGCATTGTTCGACCCGCGCTGGGGCGGAAGCAACGGGCTGCTGCAGTACGAAGGACGCTATTGGCTTTCGTACCTCGGGGGCGATCAATTCGGATACGAAAAGACGCCTCTCTCGATCGGCATCGCTTTCACCGATGATCCATCGCAACCGGTCCCATGGCAGAAGCTGCCCCGGCCCGTGCTGCGACCGGACGATCCCGATGCGCGGGCTTTCGAGAAGGAAACGCTTTACAAGAGCTACATCCTGCGCGACGACGCGCGCTCGCTCGGAGCGCAGTTCGTGATGTTCTACAACGCCAAGCCGTCCCGCGGCAGCGAACAGATCGGGATGGCCTTGTCGGACGATCTCAGCACGTGGAAACGATTCGGCAACGGGCCTGTGATCGAGAACCTGCCTCCGCCCGGCGCGCGGCATGGCGTGATCAGCGGGGACCCGCAGGTGGTTCGCATGGACGATCTGTGGGTGATGTTCTACTTCGGCGCGTTCTGGAAGGACGGCGCCTTCGACACCTTTGCGGCGTCGCGCGACCTGGTGCACTGGACGAAGTGGGACGGTGAAGATCTGATCCGCCCATCCGAACCCTGGGACACGCCCTTTGCGCACAAGCCCTGGCTGCTGAAGCACGACGGCGTGGTGTATCACTTCTACTGCGCGGTAGGCGGAAAGGAACAGCACCGCGCCATTGCCCTGGCCACCTCCGTGGACCTGAAAAGCCGCTCGAACCCCTGACTTTCACTCGTTCAACCCACTGAATCCCAGTCCTTTGCAACCTTTTGTTGCATATGCAACAAAAGTTCGCACTTCCTCTCCAGCCCTCCAACGCATTGCGCCGCAGGCGTTTGCAACCTTTTGTTGTATATGCAACAAAAGGTTGCATGGCGGGTGGTGGGCGGGGTGGCGGCGGCGGGGCGGCGTTGTTGCGGCGGGCTGAGGTTGAGATCCGGCGGCAAACATGGAATCCTGCGGGCGCTCGATGACGGTCCGAGTCAAAATTTGCGGGATTACGAATGCGTCCGACGCGCAGGCGGCTGCTGAAGCGGGCGCGGACGCGCTGGGGTTTGTGTTTTTTGAGAAGAGCTCGCGCTTCGTAACGGTGAGCGACGCCGCGCGCATTGCCTCGGCGTTGCCCCCGGTGATGAAAGTGGGCGTGTTCGTGAATCCGCCGGAGGAACTGGTTCTTCGGGCGATCGGCGAGTGCGGTCTGAACATGCTGCAGTTTCACGGCGAAGAAACGCCGGAGTTCTGCACTCAGTTCGGGCTGATGAGCATGAAGGCGTTTCGGGTGCGCGATGCGGACTCGTTGAACCGGATTTCGGAGTACCTGACGGATGCATGGCTGCTGGACGCGCATTCGGAATCCGCGCCGGGCGGCACCGGTGAAACGTTCAACTGGGCGCTCGCGCGCCAGGCGATCCGGTACGGACGCCCGGTTTTTCTGGCGGGCGGATTGACGCCGTCGAATGTGGCCGACGCCGTGCGGCAGGTGCGTCCGTTCGGCGTGGATGTGTCGAGCGGCGTCGAATCGGCGCCCGGGAAGAAGGATCACGAGAAAGTGCGGCAGTTTATCCAGGCGGTGCGGTCCGCCGGGAAGGAGACGGAGGGTTGATGGCAACGAAGAGAGGAGAGAAGGCGGTCAACCGCTGCGGCTGGGCCATCGACGAATTGTATGCGGCCTATCACGACACGGAATGGGGCGTGCCGGTGCACGACGACCGGACGATCTTCGAGTTCCTGGTGTTGGAAGGGGCGCAGGCGGGGTTGAGCTGGTACACCATTTTGAAGAAGCGCGAGAACTATCGCGCGGCGTTCGACAATTTCGATCCCGAGAAGGTGGCGCGTTACGACGCCAAACGCGTGGCGAAGCTGCTGTCGAATCCCGGCATTGTACGGAACCGCCTGAAGATCGAGTCGGCGATCACCAACGCGCGCGCGTTTTTGAAGGTGCAGGAGGAGTTTGGAAGTTTCGACGCGTACATCTGGCGGTTTGTGGGCGGCAAGCCGAAGATCAACCAGTGGAAGACGCTGAAGGAAATCCCGGCGCGGACGCCGGAATCGGACGCGATGAGCAAGGAACTGATACGGCGCGGATTCCGGTTTGTGGGATCGACGATCTGCTACGCGCACATGCAGGCGACGGGCATGGTGAACGATCATCTGGTGGCGTGTTTTCGGCACAAGGAATTGTGCTGAGGGCACACAGGAAGCCACCCCTCCCCCTGTGTCCCTCTTCCCGCAAACGGCGCGGGGCGGAGGAAACGGCGAGGCACTGTTGTGTTGCGCGAGGGGGCGGATTGGGCAAGAGTGAGCCCGTTTTATGAGCACGCTGACGAGCACGGATTTGCCGGACGTTCAGGGCCACTTCGGACCGTACGGCGGGAGGTATGTTCCCGAGACGCTCATGCATCCGCTGCAGGAACTCGAGGAGGAGTATTTTCGCGCGCAACAGGATCCCGAGTTTCAGCGCGAGTTTCAGTATTATCTCCGGGAATTTTGCGGGCGGCCGACGCCGCTGTATTTTGCCGAGCGCCTCACGCGCGAGTTGGGCGGCCCGAAGATTTATCTCAAGCGCGAAGACCTCCTTCACACGGGCGCGCACAAGATCAACAACGCCATCGGCCAGATCCTGCTGGCGCGGCGCATGGGGAAAACCCGGATCATCGCCGAGACCGGCGCCGGCCAGCACGGTGTGGCCACGGCGACGGTCGCCGCGATGTTCGGCCTGCAATGCGTGATCTACATGGGTGCTGTGGACTGCGAACGCCAGGCGTTGAACGTGTATCGGATGAAGATGCTCGGCGCCGAAGTGGTGCCGGTTCATGCGGGCCAGAAAACGTTGAAAGAGGCGGTGAATGAAGCGATGCGCGATTGGGTGACGCACGTGCGCACGACCCATTACATCCTCGGCACGGCCTACGGCGCGCACCCCTATCCGGTCATGGTCCGAAACTTCCAGCGCATCATCGGCGATGAAGCGCGCGAACAGATACTGGAGAAGGAGAAGCGGCTGCCGGACCTGTTGATCGCGTGTGTCGGCGGCGGGTCGAATGCCATCGGGCTGTTCTATCCGTTCCTTGATGACGCGTCGGTGAAGATGGTGGGCGTCGAGGCTGGCGGGCTGGGAATCAAACCGGAGCAGCATGCGGCGCGGTTCCAGGGCGGGTCACTCGGGGTGTTGCAGGGAACGCGCAGCTACATCCTGCAGGACGAGTACGGCCAGATCCAGTTGACGCACAGCGTCAGCGCGGGACTCGACTATGCGGCCGTCGGCCCCGAGCACGCATGGCTGCGCGACCAGAAACGGGTCGAATACACCTACGCGACGGACGAGGAAGCGCTGGATGGGTTCATGAAGCTGGCGCGGCTGGAGGGAATTATCCCCGCGCTGGAGAGTTCGCATGCCGTGGCGGAGGCAATCAAGCGCGCGCCGCGCATGACAAAGGACAGTCTCGTAATCGTGAATCTGTCCGGTCGCGGCGACAAGGACGTGGCGCAGGTGGCGGCGAAGCTGGGGTTGAAAATGCCGGTGTGAGCGTGGCATCGCGCGTCCGGCGAGTTGCCGGAGGTTCCAGCCTGGCGGATTTTCACCCGTCCCGTCCAAAGTCCGACAAAGCTTTCGACAAAGTTTCCGACAAAGACGCGAGGCGGGAAGGGCAATCCCCTGAGCTCCCAAGGAGCTCTGTTGCCGCGCGAGGGCTGCAGAGATGCCGCGCTGCCGCGCGCCGGGAGCGCTGTTTCCGATTCGCGGGGACGTGGCCGTCCCCGCCCCTGCTCACTGCGCGCGCGCCAGCGGGGTTACCGTGACCGGACCCAGCAGACCGGAATCTGTCAGAGGCCAGTTCGCGGCGTTGAACGGGCGATAATTGATGTTCACGAAGTTGATGTCTTCAAAGTTTCGCCACACGACGCCGCGCCGGTCCAGGTCGCGGATGCGATTGGCGGAGACATTAGTCACCTCGATTTCCAGCACGTTGCCGGTTGGTTTCAGTTCCGTGGCAACGAACGCGAAGGGCGGAGTGATGAGGGTGCCCATGTCCACGCCGTTCAGACGGACGCGGGCGCTCTGGCAAACCGTGCCCAGATCGATGCGGCAGGTGCCGGCCCGGCCGCCGGGAGCGTCGAAGCGCAGCGTATAGGAGGCGGTGCCGGCGAAGCGTTGGGCGTTGGCGTCGCCGAGCTCGGTCCATGAGGCGAGGCGCGCCGTTTCGAATGACGCGGGCAACTCGGGCCCGCCCTGAACGAACTTCACCTGCCAGGTTCCCTCGAGGGCAACCGGTTCGCCGTCGGGTTTCCACCAGGCCCATTCTGTGCCGCGGGCGACGCGGTTCTGCAGCGTGCGCACGATGATGGATTCGCCGGGCGCAAGTTGGAGATACACCTGGACCGAACTCGCTTCCGCGGACTGGATGCGCGCGATGCCGATGCGCCCGCTCAACGGATCCAGAATGAGGGCGGACTGCGCGGGGGATGCGAGCGGCACCCAGCCGTCGATGGTGTTGGTTCCGCGATTGGCGATGAAGTAGAACCGGCCGTCGTTGACTTTTCGCCGAATGCAAAGAAGACCGGCCTGGTCCACCAGCGATTCACGCTGGATCTGCAATTGACCGAGGGCATTCTCGAGCGAGCCGATCACAACACGTCCGGTGCTGGAAAGCAGCTTTCCCTCCGCCATTGTGACGGCCTTTTCCAGCAATTGCTTGAATTCGATTCGGCGCGCGTCGAGCCGCCCGAGTCCGGGAACGTCTTTGGGAAGCTGATCTTCGAAGATGACCTGCGCGCCGGCCTGGGCGAGCGAGAGCAGGTTGCTGAGGGTTTGTTCCGGCATCAGTTCGCAGCGCGGCACGATGACGGCGCGATAGCGGCCGCCGGGCACGCGAATGTCACCCTGTTCGACGCGCGCCTGGCCGATCTGCCGGTCGGAGACGTAATCGAACTGGTAGCCGCGGTTCCACAGCCATTCCGCTGCGCGACCGAACGGCTGATCTTCGAGCCATTCGCGCGCGTGGACGGTGAACGGCTGTGCCATGCCGTCAGGCGAACTCCAACGATCGTGAATCGGCCAGTAGAGGAGCAGGTCGTTGTCCGGCTGACCGGCCTGGAGAACGGCCTGGCAACGGGCGGCATAGGCGTTCAGCGCGGAGACATCACGCCAGACCGAGTTGCGCGGGTTCATCTGATAGGACGCATAGAACAGCCAGCCCGGCCATTCGGCTTCATCAGGCGAATAACAGGTGCCATGATAGAAGATATGGTTGACGCCTGACAGGAAGAGATCGTCGAGCAGGTATTTCATGTCGGCGAGCGTTTCGGTGAAATGTTCCTTCAGCCACGTGCCGGTTTCGGAAGAAGTGAACTTGCGTCCGGCCACGTGCGCGGCGGAGGACGCCAGTTTGGACACGAGCTTGTTGCGGTCCTGGTGGAACATCTCGGTTTCGGGAATATCGGCGAGCGCGTAGAGATCGAGGAGGTTGCCGGGCGACCCATGCGCCTCGTTGCGTGTGATGAAGCCGTTGCGGTGCGACCAGTTCACCCAGAGCGGGAGGGTGACCTCGCTCATGAGTTCGGAGAGCGTCTGCCGGTAATCGCACTTGATGCGCGCGGTGCGCTCGTCGCCGGGCCGGGCGAGAAAGGCCGGCAGTTCCTCCTGCAACCGATAGCCGCGTCGCTGCTCGAACTGCCGGAGAAAATCCGGCGCCCACTCGGAGCGATACTCGTAGGAATCATGATATTGCGCGCGGGGTTTGGGGCCGGAGTAACTGGCGAATGCTTCGTCGAACCAGCTCAGGAAATTGGTCATGGCCGGGACGTAGAAGAGGTTGAGCATATGTCCGCGGCCGCCGGGGCCGGCGCGTTTGACAGCCTGGCCGGAAGGTTTTTGCGAGAGCGCATAGACGCGCCACGGGCCGCCTTCGGCGGTCCAGTTCACGCGGCCTTCGTCGTCCAGCAACGGCAACAGATCCACCTTGCGGTTATCGGGACCGAACGCCATCAGCGCGTGAGTCCGGTCGCGCGCGAACCGTTCGTCGAGGCGTTCTCCGGCGGCGAGTTCGATCTGCCTGGACACCAGGCTGGCATTGGCCTGTTCGTCCGTGATCCGGGGCCCGCCGAAGCACCAGCCGCTGCCGGTGGTCATATCCACGCCGAGCCCGAGGCGTTCCGCTTCCGCCACGGTGTGGCGCAGCATGTCCATCCAGCGCGGGCTCAGATAGGTGATGTAATTGCTTTCCCAGCCTTTCGCGCCGTAGATGGGGATGATATGGACGCCACCGAGGCCGGCGTCGCGATAACGGGTGAGCTCGCGGGTGATATTGGTTTCATCGACGGCGCTGGCCATCCACCACCAGTAGGTCCATGGCTTCTGTTCGCGCGCGACAGCCGGCCACGCCAGGGCATCGTCAGCGGGCGCCTGCGCGCGAATGGCGAGAACACAGGATGAGAAGATGGCGAACGCAGCCAGCAATCGGAGTGAGCAACGGGAAGTGATCATGACAACGCGCATGGACGGAAGAGCAGTTTGGTCACGTCGAGGTTAATGCCCCGCCGGTGTGCGGATTGGCAAGCTTTACCTTTGCCGGACCGGGCTCTATTTTCGCCGGGCATGAGTCGCGGGAAGCTCAATGAAGTTTCGCGCCTGGTGGTGAAGCTCGGAACGGGCGTGCTGACGGACAGCCGCAAGCAGCCGGACCTGGCGCGGATGGAACAGCTCGTTCGCCAGATTGCCGCTCAGCGTCAGGCCGGCCGCGAGATCGTGGTGGTCACGTCCGGCGCGGTCGGCGCGGGCATGGGCGCGCTGGGCTACGACCGGCGTCCGGCGGAGGTCGCCGAGAAACAGGCGTGCGCGGCGGTGGGGCAGTCGCGGCTGATGGCCATTTACGAGATGTTGTTCCGGAAGTTCGACCTTCAGGTCGCGCAGGTATTGCTGACGCACGAAGATCTCGAGCACCACGACCGCCACCTGAACGCGCGCAACACGCTCGTCACGCTCCTGAGGCATGGCGTCGTGCCGATCATCAACGAGAACGACGCCGTTTCCATCACCGAATTGAAGTTCGGCGACAACGACCGGTTGTCGGCGCTGGTGGCCTGTTTGCTGCCCGCCGATCTCCTTGTGATCCTCACGACGGTGGACGGTGTGATCGAAAATTTCGGAAAGGCCAACCCGAAGACGATTCCGCTGGTGGAACAGATCGACAAACGCATTGAAGCGGCGGCCGGAGGAACGCGCAGCGCAACGGCGGTGGGAGGAATGAAATCCAAGATCGAGGCCGCGCGAATCGTGGTGCGCTCGGGGATTCCGATGGTGATCGCGTCGGGCGGCAAGAAGGACGTGCTGGAGCGGATTTTGTCCGGGGAAGAGGAGGGGACATTGTTTGTGGCGCAGCCGACGAAGCTGCAGGGGCGCAAGCGCTGGATCGCGTTCTTTCACAATCCGAAAGGCACGTTGTTCGTGGACGAGGGCGCGCGGCGCGCGTTGCGGGACGGCGGCAAGAGCCTGTTGCCGCCCGGCATTGCGCGATGCGAGGGCGAGTTTCAATCCGGCGACGTCGTGCGGATCTGCGACATGGACGGGACGGAGTTCGCGCGCGGGATTGCGGGGTTCGACTCGAGCGAGATCCGGAGCCGCCGCCTGCAGCGCGTGGAAGTGGTGCATCGGGACAACATGGTGATTCTGTGAAGCGAAGCGCGATCAACGATCTGTTGAAGACGATGGCCCGGTTGCGCGGGCCGAACGGGTGCCCGTGGGATCGCGAGCAGGACCATCGATCGTTGCGCTGGCACGCGGTGGAAGAGGTGTATGAACTGCTCGACGCGATCGAATCGGGGGACGACGGCGAACTGGAGGAGGAACTGGGCGACCTGTTGTTGCAGGTGGTGTTTCATTGCCAGTTGGCGGCGGAGCGCGGGGCGTTTGATTTTGACGCGGTGGCGCGGCGGATCAACGAGAAGCTCATCCGGCGTCATCCGCACGTGTTCGGCGACATCCGGGTGAAGGACGTCGCCCAGGTCTGGGCCAACTGGGAGAAAATCAAACGGGCGGAGAAGGCGGGGACACGGCATGCACGGGAGTCGGCGCTGGACGGCATTCCGAAGCATCTGCCGGCGTTGATGCGCGCGGAGAAGCTGCTGAAGAAGGCGCGCAAGGCGAAGTTGTCCGTGAACGGTCTGCCGAAGCGCAGGGTGAGAAACCGGAAGGAACTGGGTGAGATTCTTTTCGCGCTGGTTCGTGTGGCGCAGGAGAACGGCTGGTCGGCCGAGGACCTCCTTCGCAGGGAGGTGCGGCGTCAGGAACGGAAGTTAAGGCGCGCTGAGCGGCTCGGCGCAGGCCGCAGGAAGGGATCCTGAGCGCGCCGCGGCCGCGCGCCTACATCGCCTGCTTCGCATTCCAGATTGCCATGGTGTCCGGCGAACCCTGGCTGCGAATGCCGTTGTCGCTCAGAATATCCTCTGTTGCCGACAGCATCTCCGCGTGTTTGAACACGAACGTTGCGAACCCGCGAATATCGAATTCCACGGCGATGAACTCGTCCTTGCAGTCGCGCAACGTTTCCACGAGATGCTTCAGGTTGCGAATCGGCTTTCCGTTGAGGCTCTTGACCGTTTGCCCAACGGGATTGGAATAACCCGTGGAAAGCCGGTGAGGGAACAATGGTGAGGAAACGATCAGCAGAGCTTCGTCTTCATACGCCGGCGCATCGCCGATCCGGCGATAAAGCGGGCTGCCGCCCAGCGCGAGCATCGGGCCGACGTATCCAAAATCACTGCGCCTGAAGGAGCTGACAAACTCGTTGGACGCTTCGGAGAAGACCAGCGGGCCGTAAACAAAATAGGACGGATACCGGTCTTCGAGGCTCGGAATGACCATCGGTCGTTTGGTGGACAACGGCATCTGGACCTGCATCTCCCTGCCCTCGCGGAAAATCGTGAGCGGCACCTTGCCGTCTTTCGCGATTCTCTGGATCAGGTAGGGGAACCTGACCCGCAGCTTCGGGCTGAATCGCACCTCGCCCTGGTTGTCGATCGGAGTGTCGCCGATTTTCGTGATCACGTCCCATTCCTTGAGCGGGTTGTTCGGAATGGCCGTGTTGGGTTTGTGAACCACGATGCCCTCGACCGAAGCCGGCAGCTTCAGGAACGCCCGCAAAGCCGGGTTCTCCAGCGTCTGCAGCTCGTCATACATGCCGAGCTTCCCGTCGTAACGCCCGTCTTCGGTATCCTTCAGGAACAGCTCGATTTCCTCCGTTGGAATGATGTAGCCGATGTTATCCGCGCCATCCAGCCGGGCGGACGCCAGCCCGATCAGCTTGTCGCCGGCCACTGCAGGGCCGCCGCTGTTCCCGGAATTGATGGCGGCATCGATCTGGATCAGGAGGTTGCCGGCGCGGAACATGGAAGGCACGTATTCGATTCGCGACACGATGCCCTTGGTCACGGAGAGGCTCGAACCGCCTTCGGGATAGCCGTACACCATGACGCTGTCTCGAACGTCCGGGAGCGCGTCGGCATGCGGCAGGGGCGGGTGACGATCAAAGAAGCTTTCGTCCTCCAGTTTCAGGATGGCGAGGTCGATGTCCGGCGCGACGAACTCCACGGCGGCATTGAGCTTGTCGCCGGCCTGGTTGGCCTGGATCTGCACCTGGCTGGCGTACAGCACCACGTGCGCGTTCGACAGGATGCGGCGACCGCGAACAACCACACCGCTGCCGGTCACCTCCATCGGAGCCAGCTTCGCCCACGGCCTGAAGTAGTCGGGATAGCGAACCGTGGCGAAAATCTTGACGACGGAGTTCTCGACAGAATTGCCAGCCGACTCGGCGCCGCGGGACAAAGCGGACGGGAACAGCAGCAGTGAGGCAACGAAGCCAAAAACGTGGGAGCGGGACCTCATCCTTAACATGGAGGAAGGCTTAGAGGAAAAGCCTTCCTGCCGCAATCCTCTTTTCCGGCTCGTGCAACTCCTCCGGTCCCCCATGCCTTCGTAGCTGCGGATCGCAAATCCGGTGTCTCTTCTCATAGCGGAATCCGCTGGCTCCTCGGCAGCCGCATGCTACTTTGCCGCCGTGAAAGCGCCGCATCTTCTGCTCCTCCTGACCTTTGTCGCCTCACAGGGTTTCGCTGCCGATGCCAACACCAATGCGCCGCTGCCGCGCACCGATGCCCAGGGCAACCCGCTGCGCCGCGCGCCCACCGGCCACGTCTCGAATTACGACGAAGCCAAAGTCGGCAACTATACCTTGCCCGACCCGCTGGTCCTTCGGAACGGTCAGCCGGTGCGCGACGCCACGACCTGGATGAATGTGCGCCGGCCCGAAATCCTGAGCCTTTACGAGACCGAAATCTACGGCCGCGTTCCGGGCAATGCCCCGACGATCCGATGGGAAATTCGCGAACTGGCCACCAACGCCCTGAATGGCGCCGCCATACACAAGGAACTCGTGGGAACCATCGGCAACGCCAGCCCGCCGCAAACCGTAACCGTCGATCTGCTGTTGCCCGCCGGCGCCAGGACCGCGTCGCCCGTGCTCCTGCACATGACGTTCTTCGGCAGCCTGCGATCGGCATTATCGCCCGGCGGCAATGCAACGAGCGCGCAGCCCCGGTTGAGCGAGCTGGGTCCCGTCACCACCATCCTCGCGCGGGGCTACGGCTACGCGACGGTTCGTTACACGCAGTTCGAGGGAGATTCCAAAGCCAACAGCCTGAGCATCGTTCGCAAGCTCGCGCTCGGCCCCGGGCAAACGGAACCCGCGCCGGACGAATGGGGCACGATCAGCGCATGGGCCTGGGGCGCAGGGCGGGTGCTGGATGCGTTCGAACAGGATCCCGCGGTGGACGCCAAACGCGTCGCGCTGATCGGTCATTCGCGCCTGGGCAAGACCGCGTTGTGGGGCGGAGCGCGGGACTCGCGCTTTGCGCTCGTGTTCTCGAGTTGCTCGGGCGAAATGGGCGCGGCATTGGCCCGGCGCGATTACGGTGAGACCGTGGATGACATGGCCGCGAACTTTCCATGGCAATTCGCCGGCAACTTCCAGAAATATCCCGGCCGCTGGAACGAGATGCCCGTCGATGCGCACATGTTGATCTCGCTGATCGCACCACGGCCGGTGTTCATCACGGGCGGCACGGAGGATCAATGGGCGGACCCTCGCGGGCAATTCCTGGCCGCGGTCGCCGCCGGACCGGTGTATCGGTTGCTGGGACGGGAGGATCTCGGCACGACGGAATTGCCGCCGCTCGACAAGCCTTTGATCACGGGCGCGCTCGGGTTTCTGTATCACACGGGCGGTCACACGATCACTCCGGAAGATTGGTCGGCGTTTCTGGACTTTGCGGACCGGCATTTGAAGGCGCGGTAAGAGGCGTGACGAAGTTCCAAATTCCAGGTTCCAACACCCCGTATCCCGCAGGGAGAAGGAGGCAGTCCTGCAAGCGCGGGACTATCCCGGGTAACCGTCCGTGGAGAAACAAATCCTAACAGGGTTTCGGCGTTCGCTGATTGAAGGAGAACATTCAACACTCAACATTCAACGCTGAACATTCAACGAAGGCATCCGAATGACCAAGGCCATCGACCGACGGCTCGCGAGGACGCTCGCCCCACCAGTAGGGTCAAGTCCTGATTTAAATTTGTCACTTTCGCGCAGCGGAAGTGACCCATCTTCATTTTGTCCGCGTAGCGGCTCGACGGGCTGGTCGGCCACTGGGGTAGCGCCGACATGAGCTGCTCTTC
>Ga0116168_1000164_pt1 | contig 68242 bp, 60 predicted proteins | sample AD_UKC129_MetaG_FD_89795 | JGI IMG/M metagenome (GOLD analysis project Ga0116168, IMG submission 89795) | Active sludge microbial communities of municipal wastewater-treating anaerobic digesters from Canada - AD_UKC129_MetaG | ecosystem: Engineered > Bioreactor > Anaerobic > Digestate | place... | reverse complement strand
TACCAACTGTTCCACTACGTTAACTCTCCTGGCTTCCTTCGGCTTCAAGAAAATGTCTCCTCCCATAATGGTGACATTATCTCAGACCGCTTATATGGTGACAATATCACTGTCCGATCACATGGGGGAGCCGCTTTCCTTGACAAACTCCTTTTATTTATGCTAAAATCAGTATGTTATATTAAAATTGGGGTGAACTATACAATGGCGGCTAAAGATGTCCTGTGTGAAATCCGCAAGCAGTTGGAGCCTCATGTGGGGGAGAAGATCAGGCTACGGGCTAACCGCGGAAGGCGTAAGACATATGAAAAAGAAGGAATTTTGGAGAGCACCTACCCTTCTATTTTTGTAATCCGCATCGATGAACCCAACTATTATCAGCGCCTATCTTTCAGCTATGCCGATGTCCTAACGGAAACGGTGGAACTTAGCTTCAGCGAGGGGCAGCAGCGGCGCTGCGTGTTATAGCGACCATTTTAGTCCCGGGAGGATGTTTGCGTCGGCTCAGTAAAGCTTAGTCCAGGGACGATCAGGGCAATTTGCTAAAGCCGGGTTTTTCAACCCGTCTTTTTTTATTTTGATGGCAATTATTCATGCTCCTGGTGGGCGGGATGCCTGCGAAGCAGAACGCCGTCTTTTTAATTTTGTTTTTAAATTATTCAAGATCCAGGATAAGCACACCGGAATTGCCCTTCCTTATCATTATTGTTTTCTTATTTGCAGCAGCGCCACCAAAAAACCAGTTTATTTTCTCTCCAAACAAGAACAATAGTACTGCCACCTAAAAAAATAAGGAGCTGGTGCTGATGCCCCGGAAGCGACCGGTCATGTCCGAAGAACTCAAGTACGAGATTGCGGAGGAAATGGGGGTCGCCGACCTGGTGCGCCGCGAGGGTTGGGGAAGCGTTACCTCACGGCAGTGTGGTAACCTGGTAAGAAAATCCATCGAACGAGCGGAACAGACTGTCTCCAAGCGCGGCTAGGGTGGCTGGTATGCCCTGAATAAGGGCATACCATTTTTTTGGGGTCGGCAATATGGAAGAGGAGATAGAGGCTCTTTGTTGAAAAAGATCCCCAAAGTTTTAAACATGCACCAATGGGGGGTTTTTTTATGAAGGCGCTGCTGGTTATCGATATGTTAAATGATTTTATCCTGGAACAGGGGGCGCTCTATATCGGCCCGGCCGCCGGTCCCCTGATCCCCGTGATTGGGGAAAAGATCCGGAGCTACCGGGAAAAGGGGGATCGGGTGATCTATGTCTGTGACCGGCACCTGCCCGATGATGCCGAATTTGCCATGTTCCCGGCCCACTGCCTGGAAAACAGTTCCGGGGGAGAGGTGGTGGCGGAGCTGGCCCCCCTGCCCGGAGAACGGATTGTGTATAAGAGACGGTTCAGCGCTTTCTTTGGCACCGACCTGGACTTGTACTTAAGGGAGAATAAGATCGACGCCCTGGAGCTGGCGGGGGTGTGCACCAATATCTGCGTTCTCTATACCGCAGCGGACGCCCGGATGCGGGCTTACCCGGTAGCCGTCTCTCCTTCGGCCGTGGCCAGCTTCGATGAGGAAGCCCACCGCTTTGCCCTGAGGGAGATGGAGAAGACCCTGGGGGTTACTTTGCTCTAAGTTGAGGAAGGGGAGGAAGATGAAGCCCTTTATTACTCTGGATCAGGTGAAAAAGCGAAAAGTTGATGCCCGGAGCCGCTTTTATTCTGCTTCCCACGACGAAATTGACGAAGGCCTGACGGCGGATGTCTACTTTGTCCGGACCCAGGAGATTCTGGAAGCCAAGGGCTACGGCGATGTGGCGGTGACGGCGGAGATCTTTGCCAGCCGGGAAGGGGTGCTGGCCGGCGTGGAAGAGGCCTGCTACCTGCTGCGTCAGCGGGATCTGGAGATCTGGCACATTCCTGAAGGGGAACGGATAGCGGCGGGAGAGGTGGTTATGCGCCTCCGGGGGCTGTACCGCTCTTTCGGCATCCTGGAGACGGCCCTGCTGGGCATCCTGGCCAGTTCCAGCGGCTGGGCCACGGCGGCCCGGGAGTGCAAGGAGGCGGCCCAGGGCAAGCCGGTATACTGTTTCGGGGCCAGGCATCTTCACCCGGCGGTGGCGTCGGTAATGGACCGGGCTGCCGTTATCGGCGGAGCGGACGGCTGCAGCAGCATTCTGGGGGCCCTTTTGCTGGGGGCTTCCCCCGTGGGCACTGTTCCCCATGCCGCCTTTTTAATCGTGGGAGATACGGTGGAGATGGCCCGGGCTTACCACGAGCTGATGCCGCCGGAAACCCCGCGCATTATCCTGGTAGACACCTTCAAAGATGAAGCGGAGGAGGCCTTGCGGGTTGCCGAGGCGCTAAAATCCGACCTGCAAGGAATCCGCCTGGATACCCCCGGCGAGCGGGGTGGGGTGACTCCGGGCCTGGTCCGGGAGGTAAGGGCGCGGCTGAACCAGGCCGGCTACCCCGGGGTGAAGATAATGGTCTCCGGCGGTCTGGATCCGGAACGCATCTCCGCCCTGGCGGCCGCCGGCGCGGACTCTTTCGGAGTAGGCAGCTATATTGCCAGGGCCCCGGCCATAGACATGACCATGGATCTCAAAGAGATCCAGGGCCGGCCCATTGCCAAGAGGGGGCGCATCCCCGGGATTGCGGAGAACCCCAGGCTGGTCAAAAGCAGCCGGGCCTAGGAAGCTTTTGCCGGATGTATAAGAAGGCCTTTCCGGGAGTACCATATCTAAGCCGGATAGAAAACCATCTCGAGGAAGGCCGGAAATGCCAGGCAAGATTGTTGTCATCGGCGGAGCCGAGGACCGGAAGCGGCGCTGTACGGTTTTAAAAAGCGTTCTGGAGCTTTCTGGAGAAGATAATCCCAGGATCTCTGTAATCGCCGCCGCTTCTTCTACTCCCGAGGAAACGGGGGAGGATTATGAGGCCGTCTTCGGGGAGCTGGGAGCCGCTTCCGTCCGGGTGTTAAAGCTTTCTTCCCGGGAGAGCGCCCGGGACCGGGCGGCGATAGATTCCCTTCAGGAGGCTTCGATTATTTTTTTAACGGGAGGCGACCAGCTGCGCCTGACGGGGATCCTGGGGGGCACCCCTCTCCTGGAGAAGCTTTGGAGCCGCTTCCGGGAAGGGGCTATTGTGGCCGGGACCAGTGCCGGGGCCTCGGCTCTCAGCGGGACCATGATTAACAGCGGCGGCAGCGAAGCGCCGCCCCAGCGGGGGCACATCTACCTCTCGCCGGGCTTGGGCTTCCTGCCTCAAGTGATTGTGGATCAGCATTTTTCCCAGCGCGGTCGCTTCGGAAGGCTTATGGCGGCCGTCTCTTTTAATCCCTCCCTGCTGGGACTGGGCATCGATGAAGATACGGCCGTGGTGGTCACGGAAAACAGGTGGCTCAAAGTAATCGGCAGCTCCGGGGTCAACGTTATCGACGGGGCACCCTTGGAGTACACCAACGTTTATGAAACCGCTCCCCGGGAGACCCTGACCCTATCCGCTTTTCGCCTGCATGTTCTAGCCAACGGCTCTCAATTTGACCTCCAGGGAAAAAAGCTGGTTGTTCCCCATGCCTAAAAGCATAGAAATTTTTACGGCGGGAGAGGATAAAGAAATGACGGGTTCAGGCCGTCTTATTCTATGAACCAGCGAACAGAGGGTGGAACAGATTGATCCAGTTGATCGAGGCAACGGCTATTACCGGCCCCAACATTTACAGCCACTACCCGGTAATCAAGCTGGTGCTGGACCTGGGGGAAGCCGGCGGCACTCCCACCAGGGAGTGGGGCAATTTTAACGAGGAGCTGCTCCGGATGCTGCCCGGGCTGCGCAGCCATCACTGCAGCCGCGGCCGTCCCGGCGGCTTTGTCCAGCGCCTGCAGGAGGGCACTTACGTGGGGCATGTCCTGGAGCACGTGATCCTGGAGTTGCAGCACCGGTGCGGCATCGGGACCAATTACGGGAAGACCGTTTCGGGGGAGAAGCCGCACCGGGTGGAGATTATCTTTGAGTATATCTCCTGCCGGCCCGCCCTCTACCTGGCGGGGATGGCCATAAAACTCGTGAACCGGCTGCTCTCCGGCCGGAGGACCTCCCTGGACCGGCTCCAGGAGAATGTGGATCTTCTCCGCCAGCGCTTTGATCCGGGGCCCAGCACGGAGGCGATCATGGCCGAGGCCCGGGCCCGGGATATTCCCGTAACCCGGCTCCAGGAGGGCTCCAGCCTGCTGCTGCTGGGGCTTGGCGCCCGCCAGAAGCGGGTGCAGGCCACCCTGACTTCAAATACCGGCTGCCTGGCCGCGGATCTGGCCGGGGACAAGTATATGACCAAGCTTCTCCTGGAGAGGGCGGGGATACCCACCCCCCGGGGCACGGTGGTGAACAGCGAAGAGCAGGCGGTGGAAGCGGCCCGCCGCCTGGGAGGCGCCGTGGTGGTTAAGCCTTGCGACGCCAATCAAGGCAAGGGCGTTTCCTTGAACCTGCACGGCGATGAGGAGGTGCGCCAGGCTTACCGGCTGGCTTCCTGCTACAGCAGCCGGGTTATGGTGGAGGAGTATATTGTGGGGAGGCATTACCGGCTCCTGGTGGTGGGCGGGAAGCTGGTGGCCGCCGCTCGCCGCTTGCCGGCCATGGTTACCGGCGACGGGGTTCATACCATCGCCGAACTGATTGAAATCGAAAACCGGAATCCCCGGAGGGGGAGAGGGCATGCCCGTCCCCAAACCAGGCTGAAGGTAGACGCCGTGGCCCTGGCGGTCCTGGCCAAACAGGGGAAGACCCTGGAGGACCGCCCCAAGCCCGGGGAGAGGGTGCTCTTAAGGGAAAATGCCAACCTCAGCACCGGCGGCAGCGCCTGGGATGTCACATTCAAAGTCCATCCTTTCAACGCCGCTCTGGCGGAGCGGGCCGCCTCCATTATCGGCCTGGATATAGCGGGCGTCGACCTGGTTACTCCCGATTTGAAGCTGCCCCTGGAAACCGGCAAAGGGGCCTTGATCGAGGTAAACGCCGCCCCGGGATTGCGCATGCATCTCTATCCTTCCCGGGGGCGCGGAAGCAACGTGGCCAGGGCGGTGGTGGATTCCCTGTTCCCCGGCGGAGACAACGGGCGCATCCCCGTGATCAGCGTTACCGGTACCAACGGCAAAACCAGCACCGTCCGGCTCCTGCAGCGCATCCTGGAACAGGAATACAGCCCGGTGGGGATGACCACCACGGACGGGATTTACATCGGCCGCAGGCTCATCCGCCCGGGGGATACCACCGGACCCGCCAGCGCCCGGACCATCCTGGAAGATCCCTCGGTGCAGGCGGCGGTTTTGGAGACGGCCCGGGGAGGGATTATTCGCGGCGGGCTGGGCTACGATCGCAGCGACGTGGCGGTGGTGACCAACATAAGTGCGGATCACCTGGGCCAGGACGGCCTGGAGAGCATTGAGGACCTGGTCTTTATCAAATCCCTGGTGGTGGAAGCGGTTTCCCCCCGGGGCTCCGTTATCTTGAATGCCGACGACCCCAACGTCTTGAAGATGGTTTTCCGGGCCCGGGCGCCGGTGGTATTCTTCAGCTGTCAGGAGGGCAACCTGGTGGTTCTCCGCCACCTGCAGGCGGGGGGGAGAGCGCTGCTGGTCCGCGACGGCGCCTTGTACTGGCACCAGGGGCAAAGCCAGGAGCGCCTGATGGAGGTAAGCCGCATACCCTCGGCCTTCAACGGCCTTGCTGTTCATAATCTTCAGAACGCCCTGGCTGCGGCGGCCGCCGCCATTGCCCTGGGCCTTTCGCCCTCAAAAGTGGCCGCCGGGCTGGAAAGCTTTCGTCCCTCCGCGGAAGACAACCCGGGACGGGGCAATTTTTACTTTTACGGCTCCGCCCGGGTGTTGCTGGATTATGGCCACAATCCCGCCGCCCTGGAGGCCACCCTGAAATTTGCCTCCCGGCTGGGCTGCCGCCGGCTGATTGGCGTCATCGGCGTCCCCGGCGACCGCAGCGACCAGTTGATCCGGCGGTGCGGCCGGGTCTGTGCTCCCTACTTGCACTTTGCCGTAATCAAGGAAGATGCGGACCGGCGGGGGCGCTTGCCCGGGGAGACGGCCCGCCTGCTCCGGGAGGGGATGCGGCAGCATCCCCTGGCGCCTCCCCACCGCCTGATCCTGGACGAACTGGAAGCGGTCCGCTATGCCCTGAGCCTTGCCGGGGAGGGGGACCTGGTGGTCGTCTTTTACGAAAAGCGCCTCCCCCTGGAGCAGCTCCTGGGAGGAGGGCCCGTGGAGACCGCCGCCCGGCCTCGGGAACCGGAATCCCTCTTCGAGGCGGCCACCTGAGCAGGCAGGAAGATAATTCGGAAATGCCGAATTCTATTTTCCTATGAATGCAAAGCTTATGCTTAAAGCCCCGGCGAAGATCAATATCGGCCTCAAGGTGGCCGGCAGGCGGGCCGACGGCTACCATGAGCTGGACTCCGTGATGCAGCAGATCTCCTTATGCGATACCCTGGTGATCCGCCGGCAGGAAGAGGGGGATTCTTTCCGCTGTACCGAGCCCTCCCTGGAGGGGGAGGACAACCTGGTGAAGCGGGCCGCCGACCTGCTGCGCCGGAAGGTGGGGGACAACCTCCCCGGGGTCAGGCTGGAACTGTATAAAAATATTCCCATGGGCGCCGGGCTGGGAGGGGGAAGCAGCGACGCCGCCGCCGCCCTGGCGGGGTTAAATCGCTTCTGGGGCTTGAATCTCCCCCCGGACGAGCTCCTGGAACTGGGGGCGCAGCTGGGCTCCGATGTCCCCTTTTGCCTCATGGGGGGAACGGCCAGGGTTAGGGGCCGGGGCGAATTCCTGGAGCCGCTGCCGGCCTTGCCTTTTCTCTGGGTGGTGCTGGCTCTGCCTTCGGGCCTCTCCCTTTCCACGGCTGATGTCTTCCGCTCCTGGGATCCCTGCGCAGACGTTGTTTCCGTCTCCGCTTCGGAAATTGCGGAAGCCGCTCGCCGGCAAGATCCCGCCGGAGTGATGGAGTTGATGCGCCGGGGACGGCTTAATTCCTTGGAAAAGCCGGTCCTGGCCCATTATCCCCAGGCGGCGCAAGTAAAGAACTGGATGAGGGAGCTGGGACTCTTCCCCGCCATGAGTGGAAGCGGTCCTACTTTTTTCGCCTTCACCGAGGACTACCGCCTGGCCCGGGAGGCTGCCTTATCCCTCCAGGAAAGGGGCTGCCGGGCTTTTCTTAGCTGGACGTATAACAAACCCTAGAAACAGAGAGGAGAAGCTCTATGTTTGATGCCGTTGTACTGGCGGGCGGGGGAAAGCCGGATCTTCTCACCCAGCAGGAAGGAGTAAACAACAAGGCCTTTATCCCGGTGAAAGAGAAGCCGCTCCTGGGCCATATCCTTACCGGCTTGCAGGAGGCTCCCTCCATTGCCCGGCTTTTCGTGGTGGGGCCCGAAGAGGAACTGCGGACCCTGCAAAAAGAGGGCTACGACTTTACCCTGGTTCCCGAGCAGGGGGGGATGCTGGAAAATGTGGAGGCCGCCTTGAAGCAGGTGGACCGGAGCCGGCTCTGCCTGGTGGCGACGGGAGACATCCCCCTGCTCAATGCCCGGGTGGTGGAAGGCTTCCTGGCCCTTTGCGCCCCCTACGATCATGATTTTTACTACCCCATATTAACCAAGGAGAGCTGTGAAAGCCGCTTCCCGGAGACCAGGCGCACTTATGTCCGCCTCAAGGAAGGCTGTTTTACCGGCGGCAATGTCGCCCTGCTGAATCCCAACTGGTTCCTGGAGGCGCTTCCCCGTCTGGAGATTTTTGTCAGTTATCGTAAAAAACCCCTCAAGCTCTTTCGCTTGCTGCCGCTCTCTTTTCTTTTTAAGTACCTGGTGCACAGCTTGACAGTTGCGGATCTGGAGCGGCAGCTCTCCAGCCTGATGCAGGTTAAAGCCCGGGCGGTACCCTGTGATTTCGTGGAGATCGGGACCGATGTGGATAAGCCCAGCGACCTGGAAGCAGTTAGAGGAGCGCTGGAATAAAAGATTCTCCATTTTTGTTCAAGGGGTTGAGTTAGTGAAAAATTTCTCACAAAGGCAGGAATTTCAAATAAATTATGGAATATAGTAAATACCTAGTACCTGACGCTGGGTCAGCGACCATTAATCGGGGAAGGTGTGAAGGCATGAAGGTAACCGATGTCCGAATCCGGAGGCTGAGCAATGAGGGGAAAATGAGGGCTATCGTCTCGGTAACCCTAAACGACCAGTTCGTAGTCCATGACGTCCGCATTATCGAGGGCAATAACGGGCTCTTTGTGGCCATGCCCAGCAAGCGGACCCCCAGCGGAGAATTTAAAGATATAGCCCATCCCATTAATCCGGAAGCCCGCCAGGTGATTCAGGATGCCGTTCTGGTTGCCTATAAGCGTCAGCTGGAACAGATGGAAGAGGAAGGGATAACGGCCTACCAGTAATAAAAAAGAAGCACCGCTTCTTTTTTTTGCCCTTTTAGCTTGCTATAGTATAATGGAGATGAATACTAGGCAAGGAAATCTTCCACCTGGGTGGGGTAGCATCATGGAGCAGCTTTGGGCTGTGGTTCTGGCGGCGGGAGAGGGCAAGCGAATGCGCTCCAGCCTGCCCAAGGTCCTGCACCGCCTTTGCGGGCGCCCGATGCTGGAATATGTTCTCGATGCTGTAGCGGAGCTGACGGGGCAAATATTAATCGTGGTCGGTCATGGGGCGGAAAAAGTTCAGGAGACCATCGGTCCCCGCTGGTCTTACGTGCTTCAAGAGAAGCAACTGGGCACCGGACACGCTGTCCAGCAGGCGATGCCCTTTTTGCCGGAGGAAGGTCGCCTGCTGGTTTTATGTGGCGATACTCCGCTGCTGGAGGGGAAGGTTCTCGCCCGCATGCTGCAGGAGCACGGAAGCCGGGCGGCTACGGTGATGACCGCTCGGGTTCCCCATCCGGCAGGCTACGGAAGGATCGTCAGAAGGGACGACGGCAGCGTGGCGCGCATCGTGGAGGACAAGGACGCCGCTCCCGCGGAGAAAGCCATCGCGGAGATAAATTGCGGGGCCTACTGCTTTGATCTCCGCCGGCTGCGCCAACTGCTCCCCCGGCTGGAAGCAGCCAACAGGCAGGGGGAGTACTACCTTACCGATATCATTGCCATGATGGTGGCCAAGGGCTGGCCGGTAGGGGCGTTTCAGATCGAGGATTACCGGGTGGGACTGGGAGTCAATGACCGGGTTCACCTGGCTGAAGCGGCCGCCCTTTGCCGGGAGCGGATCAACGGGAGATTGATGCGGGAGGGGGTCACCATTATCGATCCCTCCAGCACCTACATCGACTACCGGGTTCAGGTGGGAGCCGATACGGTGATCTGGCCCCAGACCGTCATCGAGGGGGACACCGTTATCGGCGCCGGCTGCCGGATTGGCCCGGGGGCCTACCTTCGGCAGGCGCGCCTGTCCGATGGGGTGGCGGTGATCTATTCCGTGGTGGAGGAGAGTACTATTGAAGAAGGGGCGACCGTCGGCCCCTTTGCCCATATCCATCCCGGGAAGAGGCCGCCCCCGCCCTGAATAAAGGGATAAGCTGGACGTCTGTTCTCTGAAAGAGGCTTGCTTTTTGATAGCTATCCTACCGGGACATTTTGTCACGGGCGGCGCCAGGAGCCGCCGGCTTGCTTTATTAGGAATGCTTGCGGGGGCAGGAAAAGAACGGTGACAGCGAGAAAAAAGAAGAGGAAGATCGCCACGATCAGCAAAAAGGATCAAGAAAACTGCCGGGGAGGTCGGAACGTGCAAAGAAGAGGACGATTAAAGATTTTTTGTGGCAGCGCCAATCCCGAACTTGCCTTAGAGATTTGCAAATATATTGGGCTGGAACCGGTAAAAGGAGAGGTATCCCATTTCAGCGATGGAGAGACCTCCATCAGCATCAAGGAGAGCGTCCGGGGTTGCGATGTTTACCTGATCCAGCCTCTTTTCAATCCCGTCAACGAAAACATTATGGAGCTGTTGATTACCATAGATGCCCTGCGTCGGGCGTCGGCCACCTCGGTGAACGCCGTGATACCCTATTACGGATATGCCCGGCAGGACCGCAAAACCAAGGCCCGGGAACCGATTACCGCCAAGCTGCTGGCCGACCTGATTACCGCCGCCGGAGCCAGCCGCATCGTAGCCATGGATCTCCACGCCGGTCAAATTCAGGGCTTCTTCAACATCCCCTTCGACCATCTTACGGCGGTCCCCATCCTGGCCAAGTATTTCCAGCAGAAAAAGATTAAGAACGGCGTGGTAGTCTCCCCGGACCTGGGCGGGGTGACCAGAGCCCGGGAGTTGGCCAACCGACTCGGTTTCCCCATTGCCGTAATTGACAAGAAGCGGGTGGGTCCCAACCAGGCCGAGGTGATGAACATCATCGGCGAGGTGGAAGACAAAGTGGCCATTATGGTCGATGATATTATCGATACGGCGGGGACGATTACCCTGGGGGCCCAGGCCCTGATCCAAAAGGGCGTGCACGAAGTTTATGCCTGCTGCACCCACCCGGTCTTCTCGGGGAAAGCCCTGGCCCGGCTGGGGGCGGCGCCCTTCAAGGAGATCGTGGTCACCAATACCATTCCCGTGGACAGCACCCTCATCGAGGACAAGCTTATCGTGTTGTCGGTGGCTTCCCTCATCGGGGAGGCGATCCTGCGCATTCACGAGGAGCGCTCCGTGAGCGAACTCTTCGATTGATTTGACCAGGCTGCTGCTTTTGATTATACTTAGGAGCGAGGAGGGCTGATTATGGAACGAATAACCTTACCAGCGGAGCTGCGCCGGAATACCAGCAAAAGCGAACGGAAGCAACTGCGGAAACAGGGGCGGGTTCCGGCGGTCATTTACGGGAGGGGCAAGGATACCCTTTCCCTGGCCGTGGAGGAGCGGAAAGTGCAGCAGATTCTCTCCTCGCAAGGGAGCAACGTGCTGGTTGATCTGAAGATTCAGGGGGCAGGCAAAGGGAGCCAGACGGAAACGGTGATGTTTAAAGAGATCCAGCGGCAGCTTTTGTCCCAGGATCGCATTATGCATATCGATTTCATACGCATCTCCTTGACGGAGAAGGTGGAGGTGGAAGTTCCCCTTCTCTTTACCGGCGATTCCCCCGGGGTCAAGGAAGGAGGCGTGCTGCAAATATTGCTCCGGGAGCTCTCCATCCGCTGCCTGCCCACGGAGATTCCCGAACATGTGGAGGTCGACTTGTCTTCCCTGGAGATGGGCGGCAGCATCGAGGCCGGGTCCCTCTCCCTGCCTCCGGGGGCGGAGCTGGTAACCGCTCCCGAGGAGCCCGTGGTCCAGGTGCTGGCTCCTTCCGCCGCTGAAGAGGAAGCCGTAGAAGAGAAGGCGGAGCCGGAGGAGGCCGAAGAGGGCCCCGGAGAAACGGAAGAGGAGAGTTAGGCTGCTGTTCCGGAAGATTAGGCGCAAGGCAAAAGATGAGCGGGTTACGCTCATTGTGGGGTTGGGCAATCCCGGCGAACGCTACTCCGGAAGCAGACACAACATGGGCTTCCGGGTGGTGGAAGCCCTTTCCCGCCACTGGCGTTCCGGCCGGCCCGATTATTTGCGCTGGTCAATGTGCGCGGCGGCGGAGTACGGGGGGCGGAAGGTGCTGCTGGTCCAGCCCCTTACTTTTATGAACCGCAGCGGCTTGGCCGTGGAAGAGCTGTTTAGCCGCTTTTCCGCGGAGCCGGAAAACCTGATCGTGATTCACGATGAAATGGATCTCCCCCCCGGGGTGCTGCGCCTGAAAAAAGGCGGCGGCGCCGCGGGCCACCGGGGAGTTCAGTCTATAATTGATACCTTGGGGACCGCCGATTTCATTCGCCTCCGGATGGGGATCGGCAAAGCTCCCCCCGGGGAGGAAGGAGCGGATTACGTCCTGGGGCGGTTTGCTCCCGAAGAGGAGGAGTTGATGGAGGCGGCCGTAAATCGGGCCGTCCAGGCCCTGGCCACCCTCCTGGAGGAAGGCCTGGAGTCGGCCATGAACAAATTCAACTGATCTGGTGCCTGGCACGTCAACTTTGTCAACTTTATTGTCAATTTAAATGAAAAGGAGCCATTAGGTAATATTAAGGGTGACAATATCACAGGCCGATAACAATATTTTATTTGGCTATTGCATATAGCCTCCCTCTGTGCTACAATATCTGGCAACCAAATAAAGAGGCCATGAAGAAGGAAAGTACAGCGGCGGAATCCTTTCAGAGAGGCGGGGTCGGCGGCTGAAAGCCCTGCCAGGATGAACCCGGTGGAAGTTCCCTTTGGAGCCGTACGCTGAAAACTTGGAACGGTCCAAGGACAAGTAGGCGCTACCGGCCCTTCCCCGTTACCGGAAGGCGGTATCGGCCCCCCGCGGAGGAGGCCCGTACCGGCAGAGAATGGGTCGCAAGACCAATTTGGGTGGTAACGCGGGCAAAAACCCGTCCCTTAGGGGACGGGTTTTCTGCTTAGAAAGGAAGGCCGGCCGGAGGCGCTGCCGCGGACCGAAGCAGAAGAGGGGAGATGAGCTTATGATTATCGTGATGACCCGGGCGGCCACCCGGAAAGAGGTGGAAAATGTCGAGCGGCGTCTCAAGCAGCTGGGTTTTGATGCTCACCCCATTCAAGGGGTGGAAAGGATCGTTATCGGTGCCGTGGGGGGGAAGAAGATCTCCTTTCCTACCGGGCTGGAGACCTTGCCCGGCGTGGAGAGGGTGGTTCCCATCATGGCTCCCTACAAGCTGGTCAGCCGGGAGAGCAGGGGGAGCGACAGCATCATTGCCGTCGGCGGGGTTTCCATCGGAGGGCCGCAGCTGGCGATCATGGCCGGCCCCTGTGCCGTAGAAAGCCGGGAGCAGCTGCTTACGGTGGCCCGGCAGGTTAAAGCCGCGGGGGCGCAGATTCTCAGGGGAGGTGCTTTTAAGCCGCGGACTTCCCCCTACAGCTTCCGGGGACTGGAGAAGGAGGGGCTGGAGATCCTGGCCGAGGCCCGGGAAGAGACGGGGCTGCTCATCGTCACCGAGGTGCTGAACCCCAATGAAGTGGAGCTGGTGGCGCAGTACGCCGATATTATCCAGGTTGGCGCCCGGAATATGCAAAACTTTGCTTTGCTCCGGGAGGTGGGGCAATCCGGGAAGCCGGTCCTGCTGAAGCGCGGCCTGGCGGCCACCGTGGAAGAGTGGCTGATGGCGGCGGAGTATATCCTGCTGGAGAAAAATTACCAGGTCATTCTTTGCGAACGGGGCATCCGGACCTTTGAAAGCGCTACCCGGAATACCCTGGATATTAGCGCCATCCCCATGCTCAAACAGCTTACCCACCTTCCCGTAGTGGCCGATCCCTGCCACAGCAGCGGCAACTGGCGGCTGGCCATGCCCCTTTCCATGGCGGCGATAGCGGCGGGGGCGGACGGCCTTTTGATCGAGGTGCACCCCAAGCCGGCCGAAGCTCTTTGCGACGGTCCCCAATCCTTAACCCCCGCCAGCTTCAGGGAGTTGATGGAAGGGGTAAGGCGGGTAGCTGCCGCCGTGGGACGGGTTCTTCCTTCTTGTCCCGAAAATCATCCTCTGGTGGGGAGGCGATAGCCATGGCCATTACCCTGGGCTACCTGGGTCCCCGGGGAACGTTTTCCGAGGAGGCGGCCCTCCTCTATAACCGCTCCGGGGAGAGGAGGCTGCAAGAATACGGCACCATCTCCGAGGTTATCGAGGGGGTGGGGAGCGGAGCCATCGCTGAAGGAATTGTCCCCCTGGAAAACTCCCTGGAGGGGAGCGTGGCCGTTACCCTGGACCTGCTGTCACAGCTGGAGGGGGTTTTAATTAGGAGAGAGCTGGTCTACCCCATCCATCACTGCCTGCTGGCCCCGCCGGGAGTTAATCTAAGCGGCATTAGGCGGGTCTACTCCCACCCCCAGGCGCTGGGCCAGTGCCGCCGCTTCCTCCAGGAGAAGCTGCCCGAGGCGGCCTGCTGTCCCGTGGAGAGCACGGCGCTGGCCGCCGGGCTGGCGCAGCGGCATAAAGGATCCGCGGCCATTGCTCCCCGCCGGGCGGCGGAACTGTTTAACCTCCGTTTGCTGGCGGAAGGGGTCCAGGATCATAATGACAATGCCACCAGGTTTGTGGTGGTGGCCCGCCGGGACCACCCGCCCACGGGCCGGGACAAGACCTCCCTGGTGCTGGCGATACCCGACGGGCCGGGGAGTCTGTACCGGATTTTGGGCTATTTTGCCCGCCGGCAGATCAACTTGACCCGGATTGAATCGCGGCCGGCGCGGAGGAACTTGGGAGAGTATCTCTTCTTTATCGACTGCGAAGGCCACCGTTTGAACCCACCGCTGAAGGAGCTGTGGCCCCAGCTGGAAAGGGAGGTGGTTTTTCTTAAACTGCTGGGTTCCTATCCCCGCCACGGGCGGCCCGAGGCCTAGCCGACGGCAACTGATTTAATGCAGGAGGTCCGGTACGCAGGGCAAATTTGCCCGCCCGGGGATCCAGGCCGGCGGTCCCGCAAGGGGCAGGTGCAACCATTGCCGGGCCTCCCCGGCAGCGGGAGACTTTCGGCCCGGCGCTCTCCAGGGGCTGCGCGCCGGTTTTTGCTCCCGCCGGGACCGGTTTGCGGTCAACAACCCGGCTGTCAAATTTATTGCCGGACCCGGTTTATTTAAAAGTTAAGACAAAGCCGGGAAGAAGATCCGGAAAAGCTCCTTGCGTCCGATTATCCAGCTTTTACCAGCCAGGGGCTTTTTCTGATCCCGGGAGGAGCTTTTCCTGTTCCTACACAATAGTGTTTGCGTCCTTATATGCGATCTGGCCGGCACCCAAGCAGGGATAGGGGAGCCTTTTTCGGGCTAGCATATTCATGTAGCCACAACAATAAAACAATAATATGGTGAGAGCAGAAGATGAAGCTAACCTATCTTTGCGAGCGCTGCGGGGCGATTATCGGGGCCATCAACCTGAAAAGCGCTGCCGAACTGCAGCAGCTGGGGCTGGATCCGTTGACGGAGGAATTCCAGGAGGATATAATAAAGCTCAACGACAATGAAGGGTGGCTTTACTACTCTCTCTGCGATGATTGCGTGGAGACCATGAGCCTTCATGAACCGGAATGGCCTTTTACCAGAGCCACGGACCTGCACTGACTTTCTTCACCGGGGCTGTTTTTCCAATATTCACATATCCAGGCCCGATCCGTACAGGCCGTCTGTAAAACCGGAGGAGTGCTGATGTCGCTGGAAGGGTTGCTGGTCCGGTGGACCAGGGATAATAATTTCAGGGACCTGGCCCGGCAGGCCGAAGCAGGCGCCCGCATTTCCGTAACCGGCCTCGATGCCGGATCCCGGGTCTACTTAATGGCCGGCCTGGCCCATCATCTCCGTTGGCCGGCCTTGATCATCACCGCCGACGGCATCCGGGCGGAAAAAATATACGAGGACTGCCTCTCTTATTTTCCCGGAAAAGAGGTTCACCTGCTGCCGGGACGGGAGCTATTTATTACGGAAGAGTTGCTGGCCCAAAGCAAGGAGAACCAGCAGCAGCGCCTTTATTTTTTGGAAAAGCTGCGGCAAAAGGAGAGCGGGATTTTTATCGCGCCGGTGCAGGCCGTTCTCAGCAAGCTGCTTCCTCCCCGGCAGTGGTATAAACTGGCGCTCACCCTGGTGCCGGGGCAGAAGGTGAGGCGGGACCAGCTTATTGGCCGCCTGGTGGAGCTGGGCTATAAAAGAAGCCCCCTGATTGAAAGCAGGGGGCAGTTCAGCGCCCGAGGGGAGATCCTGGACGTTTTCCCTCCCGGCCGGGAATACCCCTTGCGCATCGAACTTTTTGAAGATGAAGTAGAGTCCATCCGGCTCTTTAACCACTTGACCCAGCGCTCCGTGGAGAAGTTGACGGAAGCCGCCATCTTGCCCGCCCACGAGTTGATTGTTACCCAAGAGGTTTTCACCCGGGGAGAGGGTTTGCTGGTCCAGGAGCTGGAGCAGGCGGTGGCCCGCCTGACGGCCAAGGGAGAAGGGAAAACGGCCGCCAAGCTAAAAGAAAAGACGGAGGAGCACCTGGCCCGCCTGGCGGAACCGGGGGGGCTGGACTTGCTCTACCACTACTTCTACTTCTTCTACGGGGAAGGGGCTTCCCTCTTTGATTACCTGCCCCGGAATTTTTTGGTCTTTATAGACGATGGGGACCGGGTCAGAAAGAGCAGTTCCGAACTGCACCAGGACCTGGAGGGCTACCGCCAGAACCTCTTTTTGCAGGGAGAACTTTTGCCGGGGCAGATGGCCCCCCTCTGGAAGGAAGAGGAGATTTATCCCCGCCATAAGGGCCCCCTGATCGCCTGCTCCCTCTTCCCCTCCATGTCCCATCAACGGCCCACCTGGGAGCAGATCCAGATAGAGGCCAAGGGGGTCCCCTTCTACCACGGCCAGTGGGAGATGCTGGCCCAGGAGGTCAGGGACTGGCTGAACCGGGGCTACCAGGTTAACGTCCTGGCCTCGGGCAGCCACCAGGTCCAGGCGCTGAAGGAGAAGTTCAGCGAACTTGGCCTGCCGGCGGCCAGGGCCGGCGGCGCCTCCGATGTGGGCGGCCAGGTGCTGCTGCGCGAGGGGGGGCTGCAGGAGGGGTTTATCCTCCCTTCCCTGGGCCTGGTGGTCATCAACGAGCAGAACCTGGTTCCCCGGCAGCGCAAGAAGAGGAGGCTAAGCCGGCGGTCCGGGGAGGGGGTGGCCCTCCGGGATTACCGGGAGCTGGCGGTGGGCGACTACGTCGTTCACCAACAGCACGGCATCGGGAAATACATGGGGATTCACACCTTGACGGTTAACGATGTGCAGCGGGACTACCTGCTGATCAAGTACAGCGGCCAGGATAAGCTGTACATCCCGGTAGAACAGATCGACCTGATTCAGAAATACATTGGCGAAGAAGGCAAGGCCCCGCGGCTCCACAGCCTTGGCGGGGGCGAATGGAACCGGATTAAGAACAAGGTCCGCTCCTCGGTCCATGAACTGGCCCGGGAGCTTCTCTCCCTTTACGCGGCCCGCCAGGCGGCGGAGGGCTACGCTTATGGCCCCGACCATCCCTGGCAGGCGGAGTTTGAAGTGCGCTTCCCGTATGAAGAGACCCCGGACCAGCTGCAGGCCATCAACGACGTTAAAAGAGACCTGGAGAAGAAGCAGCCCATGGATCGCCTGATCTGCGGCGATGTGGGCTACGGCAAGACGGAGGTGGCCCTGAGGGCGGCTTTCAAGGTGGCCCTGGAGGGGAAGCAGGTGGCCTTGCTGGTGCCCACCACCATCCTGGCCCAGCAGCACTTCCGGACCTTTAGAGAGAGGTTCGCCGATTTCCCCCTGCGGGTGGAGCAGCTCAGCCGCTTTGTACCCAGGGCCAAGCAGAAGTCGATCCTGGAGGACCTGGGCCGGGGGCGGATCGATGTGATCATCGGCACGCACCGCCTTCTTTCCGACGATGTTCGCTTCCACGATCTGGGCCTGCTAATCATCGATGAAGAGCAGCGGTTCGGCGTCCGGCACAAGGAGAAGCTGAAACGGATGCGCCTGGAGGTGGATGTCCTGGCCATGACGGCGACGCCCATCCCCCGAACCTTGCACCTCTCCCTGGTGGGGGTGCGAGATCTGAGCGTCATCGAAACCCCTCCGGAGAACCGCTATCCCGTGCAAACCTTTGTGGTGGAATACTCGGAGCAGCTAATCCGGGAGGCCATCCAGCGGGAACTCAATCGCCAGGGGCAGGTTTACTTTGTTTTCAACCGCATCGAGGGGATCGAGGCCATGGCCCGGCAGCTGCAGAAGATGTTCCCTCAGGCCCGGCTGGCCGTGGGCCACGGCCGCATGTCCGAAGCGGCCCTGGAGAGGATCATGAACGACTTCCTGGAAGGGAAATACGATATCCTGATCAGCACTACCATTATCGAGGCGGGGCTGGATATACCCAACGTCAATACCATCATTATTTACGATGCCGATCATTTCGGCCTCTCCCAGCTTTACCAGCTGCGAGGAAGGGTGGGCCGCTCCAACCGCCTGGCCTATGCCTACCTGACCTACCGGCGGGAGAAGATCGTTTCGGAGACGGCCCAGAAGCGGCTCCAGGCGATCAAGGAATTCACGGAGCTGGGCTCCGGCTTTAAAGTGGCTTTGCGGGACCTGGAGATCCGCGGAGCCGGGAATTTTCTGGGGGCGGAGCAGCACGGGTTTATGGTGGCCGTCGGCTTCGATCTGTACTGCCGGCTCCTGGAAGAAGAGGTGGCGAAGCTGCAGGGCCGCCGGCGGGAGGAGGTAGAGGAGCCGCCGCCTCAGCCGCGCTTGGATTTGCAGGTAAGCGCCTATATACCCTCCAGCTACGTGGCCAGCCAGGATCAGAAAATCGATTTTTATCAGAGAATTTATGCCCTGGAGACGGAACAGGAAGCCGAAGAGCTGCAGGCGGAGCTGAGGGATCGCTACGGCCCGCTGCCCGCAGAGGTGGAGAATCTTCTGGCGGTGGCCCGGCTGCGGATCTTGTCCCAGGAGCTGGGCATAGAAAATATCCAGCAGCAGAAAACTCTAATAATAATTAAGTTCCGTTCCGGCATAAACATTAACAGCGCGCCTCTTTGGAAGCTGATGAAGGATTTGCGCTACAAGGTAGCTCTCACCAGGGTGGAGAAGAAAGCCACCCTCAAGCTTAGGGTGGGAGAGGACGGCCCTCTCCTGGAAAGGCTGGAAGGCTTTTTAAGGGCCCTGCGGGACTCCCTCCGGGAGGAAGCCGTCTCCCAGCCCTTGCTGAATAATCACGAGAGGGGGAGCTAGCCCTATGCCGCCCGGCTCCCGGCCGCTGCTGGCGGTCTCGATGCTGCTGCTTTTGGCGGCCGGTTTTCTCCCGGGATGCGGGGAGCCTGCCCCGGCCGCCCGGGTAAACGATACCACCATAAGCTTTCAGCAGTTGAGAGATTTTATTGCCCTGATGCGGCTGCTGAACCCTCCCCTGGATCTCCTCTGGGAGGAGCAGGGCGCCCAGGGACGGAAGGAGCTGGAGAAGGAACTGCTGGAATACCTTATCGGACTGGAGTTGGTGCGCCAGGAGGCCGCGTCCCTGGAGCTGGCCCCGGACCGGCAGTTGCTGGAAGAAAGGATGCAGGAGCAACTGCAGGAACTGGTGCAGGTCCACTACAACGGATCGGAAAAAAACTTTGAGAAGCAGCGGAAAAGATTGGGGGTTGACCGGAAGAGCCTGGAATTGCTGCCGGCTTTCGAGCTGCTGCTGCAGGCCCTTTGCGATCGGGTGGCGGGAACGGTCACTGAGGAAGATTTGCGCCATTATGTTGAAGAAAACCCCGAAATGCTCCGGCAGCCGGCCGCCCTGGAAGTAGAGAAATTTATTTTTGACGAAGAAGACCGGGCGGAGGAAGCCCTGAAGCGGCTGCAGGCGGGAGCGGAGTCCGGGGAGCCGGGGGGGAGAAGCTGGGCCGAAGCGGAGGCCCTGGAGGTCCGCTCTCTGGGCTGGATTAGCGCCGACGACCCCTTCCTGGAGCAGGAGGTAAAGGAGATGCTCTTTGCCCTGCCCGGGGCGGGGACGGGAGTGGTTTACGCCTCCGCGGAAAAGTACCAGGTCTTCTGGATTAACCGCACCAGGGAGGAGACCCGGCAAAGCTTTGAGGAGGTGCGGGAAGAGGCGGAAAAAGCCCACAAGGCGCTCCTCTACCAGGAATATTTTAATAGTCTCTGGGAGAAGAGCAGGATCGAGATTTTTATTTAAGTAAACAAGCCTTTTTGCCCGGAGGACAATATGCATAAAACAACGGTACCGGTTGAATACTAAAATGGAACTTGGTAGCATTTATGAATCGCAGCGAAGGAGGAAACAAGATTGAAAGCAACCGGTATTGTTAGGCGTATTGACGATCTGGGCAGAGTTGTAATCCCCAAGGAAATTCGCAGAACGCTGAAAATTAGGGAAGGCGACCCCCTGGAGATTTTTGTAGATCGGGATGGAGAGGTGATCCTGAAAAAATACTCCCCCATCGGGGAACTGGGAGAATTTGCCCAGGAGTATGCCGATTCCCTCTACGATTCCATGGGGCATACGGCCTGCATTGCCGACCGGGATACCATCATCGCGGTGGCCGGGGCTCCCAAGAAGGAGTTTGTAAACCGGCCCTTAAGCGCCGCCGCCGAGCAGGTCATGGAAAACCGGAAAAGCGTCCTGATCAACAATACCGCCGAACACGAGTATTATAAGAATGCCGATGATCTGGGAGCGCCGCGCTTTGCCAACGAGGTGATTGCCCCCATCATTGCCGAGGGAGACCCCATCGGTGCCGTGATTATGGGCACCAAGGACCCGGCCGTAAAGATGACCGAGCTGGAATTGAAACTGGTGGAGACGGCGGCCGCTTTTCTGGCCAAGCAAATGGAACAGTAACGGTTGTTAAGGTATGGAAGAAGCTGTATAATAAAGATATTGCAGCTTTTATTGTAATGAAGGAAGGAAGAGCTTTTGTCCAGTCACAGGACCTTTATCAAGGGTGCAGCCATCTTGGCCCTGGCCGGTGTTACGGTTCGCTTTATTGGTGCGGTAATGCGCATTGTTTTGGCGGCACTGATGGGAGACGAAGGAATCGGCCTTTACCAGATGGCTTACCCCATTTATTCTACTCTTCTGGCCATATCCACGGCCGGCATCCCGGTGGCCATCTCCAAGCTGGTAGCAGAAAATATCGCCCTGAGAGATTACCGCGAAGCCCGACGGGTTTTTCGCATTTCTACCGCCATTTTAACCCTTAGCGGACTGGTTATCGCCATAATCCTGGCCGCCGGCGCCAATTTTACCGCCGTAGTGATCGTCAAGGAACCGCGGGCGGTATACCCCCTGCTGGCCATTGCTCCGGCCATTTTTTTTGTGACCATCATGTCGGCGATTCGCGGCTTCTTCCAGGGGCAGCAGAGGATGGGCCCCACGGCCCTCTCCCAGTTTGTGGAACAGGTGGCCCGGGTGGTGGTGGCCATCGTCCTGGTCCTGGTTTTGCTCCCCGTCGGCCTTGAATATGCCGCCGCCGGCGCCGCCGCCGGCGCCGTGGCCGGCGGGATGGCCGGCTTGCTCCTGCTGATAATTCTGAATTTGCGGGAGCGGAAGCGCTTTAACCGGCTGGTGCAAAGGCAGCCTGCCCGGCACCGCCCCGCCAGCCGGTGGACAATTATCAAGCGGATTTTCAGCCTGGCCATCCCCATTACCTTTGGCAGCCTGATTATGCCTCTCAGCACCACCCTGGACCTGGCCGTTGTCCCCCGGAGGCTCCAGGACGCCGGCTTTACTCCGGAGAGGGCTACCGCCCTATACGGGCAGTTGACGGGCATGGCCAGCTCGGTAATCTACTTTCCCAGCGTAGTGACCATGGCCCTGAGCATGAGCCTGGTTCCCGCCATTTCCGAAGCCTTTGTCCTGAAGCAGCGCCGTTTAATAACCTCCCGGACCAGTGTGGCCATCAAGTTGACGGTTCTCTTTGCTTTTCCGGCGGCGGTGGGCCTCTACCTCCTGGCGGAACCCATCACCATTCTTCTGTTCAACAATGCCGAGGCGGGGTACCCCCTGGCGGTAATGTCCTGGTCCCTTATCCCCCTCTGCCTCTATATAACCACCACGGGGATAATGCAGGGGCTGGGACGCCCGGCCCTGCCGGTGATCAACATGGCCGTCGGCGCCCTGGTTAAGGTGGTTCTGGCCTGGTTTTTGACGGCCATCCCCGAGCTGCACGTGGGAGGGGCCGGCTGGGCCTCCGTCGTCAGCATGATTGTAGCTGCTTTGCTGAATCTTTATTACATTGCCCGCCTGACGGAGTGGCGCTTCCGGTGGTGGGAGCTGGTGATATCTCCGGGGCTTTCCGTGGCCGCCATGTCCGCGGCTGTAATCCTCTTTTTCAAAATTGCCAGCCAGGTGGGCGGCGCCCACCTCTCTTTTAGGGTTGCCAATGCCGTGGCCACCCTGGGGGCCATCATTGTAGGGGTGGTTATTTACGGAGTTGCCCTGCTGGTTTCGGGCAGCCTTACCCGGGAAGAGCTGGAACAGATTCCCCGCTACGGGGAGCGCCTGGCGGAGATCGCCCGGCGTCTAAGACTAATCAAGTAATCAAGCCAAGCAAGCCGTAGAGGGAGAGGGTGGCATCATGAAGAAGATTACCGTTGTCGGTCTTCCGCCGGGTGAAAGCGGCGGGCTGAGCCCCCAGGTCCTGAGCCTGGTCAAGAAGGGCCGGCCCCTTTACCTGCGCACCGGGAAGCACCCTCTTGCCTTTTGCCTCCGGCGGAAGGGCGTTCCCTTCCGGACTTTCGATCACTTAAGCAAGCCCTCGGGAGAGACAAGGACTGTCTGCCGGAGCATTGCTTGCTCCCTGGTGCGCTCGGCGGCCCGGTACGGCGAGGTATTTTACCTGGTTCCCGGCGATCCCCTGGCGGGAGAAGGGGTGGTGAAGCAGCTGCGCCGGCTGGCTCCCGCCCGGGGAGCAGCCTTGACAATATTCAGCAGCCCCCTTGTTTTGGAGCCGGTGCTGGCCGTATTGAAGCCGGACCTGCGGGAGGGAATTACCGTCTTGGAAGCCTCGTCCCTGGCGCAAGGGGGAGAGCCCGGAGGGCGACCGCTTTTGATTCTCCATCTGGACAGCCGTTCCGCGGCGGCCCGGGTCAAATCCTTCCTGCTGGATTATTACCCCCCGGAGGCGAAAGTTACGGTGATCCGGGGGGCGGGAAAGCCGAAGATGCAGGTATGGCGCATGCCCCTGGACCAACTGGACCGGGAGTTTCGCTATGATCGGACCACTGTCTTGTACGTGCCGCCCAGTCCCTGGTATGCCCTGGGGGACCTGGTTCGGATCATGTCCCGCCTGCGCTCGGAAAAGGGCTGCCCCTGGGATCGGGCGCAAAGCCACGAGAGTCTGCGGCCGTACCTGGTGGAGGAAGCCTACGAGGTCATCGACGCTATCGACCGCCGGGACTGGGCTTCCCTGCAGGAAGAACTGGGGGACCTGCTCCTGCAAGTAGTCTTTCATAGCCAGATCGCCCGGGAAGAGGGGAGGTTCACCCTGAGCCAGGTGATCCACGGCATCTGCGAGAAGCTGATTAGAAGGCATCCCCATGTTTTCGGGCCGGGGGAAGAGCTGACTGTTCAACAAGTGCTCCAGAAATGGGAGCAGATCAAGGCGGCGGAAAAGGGAGAGCAGGCCGGGGAAGCTGCAGCCGCCGCCCGGCTCCCCGCTTGCCTGCCCGCCTTAATTCGTGCCCGGAAATGTCAACAGCGGGCCGCGGAGGTGGGATTTGACTGGCCGGACCTGGAGGGGGCCATGGAGAAGCTGAAAGAAGAGCTGAGCGAGCTGGAAGATGCATACCGGCAGGGCTTTTCGGGAAGCATAGAGGAAGAGTTGGGCGACCTGTTGTTTGCCGTGGTTAATGTGGCCCGCTTCTTGAGGGTGGACCCGGAACTGGCCTTGAGCCGGGCTTTAAGCAAGTTTAATGAGCGTTTTCGCTACATCGAGCAGCAGGTGCTGGAAAGCGGCCGACCTTTCTCCAGTTTTTCCCTGGATCAGCTGGATCGGTGGTGGGAAGAAGCCAAGACCCGGACAAAAAAAAGCTAATGCAGGCAGGAATCCCCATAAAAATAGCGAAGATAAAAAGCACATAGCAAGTTATTACCGCTTAGGAGGGATGTAAGTGAACAAGTCCGAGTTAATCGGGATGGCTGCAGAGAAAGCAGAAGTATCGAAGAAGGATACGGAGAAAGTAATCAATGCCTTATTTGAAACCGTTGGCGATGCCCTGGCCAAAGGTGACCGGGTGCAGTTGGTCGGTTTCGGAACTTTTGAAGTACGGGAGCGCAAGGCACGCGAAGGACGCAACCCGGCCACGGGAGAAGTAATTAAGATACCTTCCACCAGAGTTCCGGTATTCAAGGCCGGAAAAGGATTGAGGGAAAAAGTAAAGTAATCGCGACTTGAAAATTGGGACAAGCTTATAATTATTCCCCCGCTTGACGGGGGAATAATTTTTTCTGCCGGGCCAAGCATATTTAGCCTCCAAATTAAAAAAATATTACCGAAAAAGATGAGCGGAGGAGTGATGGCACCATGAAGAAGGCCCGGATCCTGGTTCCGTTAATTTTAACCCTGGTGATCCTGGGGGGTGTCCTGGGCGGCTGCCGCTTCCGGGAGGAAAGCCCCGTTCCCGAAAGCCGGCAGGAGATCCCGCCGCTGCCAAAAGCACTGGAGGGGGAAGCCGGCAAGGAGCCGGTCCTGCAGGTCTACCTGAGCGAAGAGGGGACCCTCCAGGAGATGAAATTTGAAGATTATATTGCCGGGGTGGTGGCCGCGGAGATGGATCCCACCTGGCCCACCCAGGCCCTGGCCGCCCAGGCCGTTATTGCCCGCAGCTTTACCCTTCAGAAGATTGATGAGCAGGGAGGCGTTCCTCAACGGAACGCCCATGCCTCCACGGACATAGAGGAGTTTCAGGCCTACGATGCCGGGCGGATAAATGACCGGGTGCGCCAGGCGGTGAAGATGACCAGGGGTGAAGTGGCGGTGTACCAGGGAGAATTCATCAGAGGCTGGTTTCATGCCTACGCGGGGCCCCGCTCGGCCCTGGCCGACGAGGGGCTGGAGTTTGAAGGGGGGAATCCTCCCTATATTAAAATCGTGGAAAGCCCCGCCACGGATATCATTCCCGCCGAAGAAAGGGACTGGAGCGCCTCCTTTTCCCTGGAGGAGGTAAGGGAGGCGGTGGCGGAACTGGCCGGCAGGGATCCCGGCCCCATTAGGGAGGTGAAGATCAGCAAAAAGGGGCCGTCGGGGAGGGCCACCCGGCTGAAATTCAACGATGTGGAAGTATCGGCCCCGTCTTTAAGGATAGAGCTGGACAGCCAGGTGTTCCGTTCCACCTTCATTGAAAAGCTGGAAGTAAAAGAGGGGACTCTCTTCCTGGAGGGAACCGGCTACGGGCACGGAGTCGGCATGTGCCAGTGGGGGGCCCGGGCCCTGGCCGAAGAGGGCCGGTCCTACGATGATATCGTGCGCTATTTTTACAAAGATATCAGCCTGGTCCGGATGTGGTCGTAATCGGCGGCGGCGAAAGGGGCCTCTTCCGATTCGGTGGTCTAATCCCCGAGGAGCCTCATATAGATTATTAACCGGCTCTTATCCAGATCGGGGGAGGGGAAAGATGGAGGAGAAGTACAGCTTCAAAAGCGGGCAGCACCGGCTGGTGATCGAAAACCGGGAAAACACGGAGATCACCGGTGTGGTCCACGTGGACAGCTTTGACAACCAGGAAGTGGTAATCGAGACTGAGTTGGGGCTGCTGGCCATTCGGGGAGAGAACCTGCATATCAAGCACCTTAACCTGGAGCAGGGCGAAGTAGCCATAGAGGGATATGTCTTGGAGATGGCTTATGCGGAAATCAAGGGCGGCAAGGCCCGGGGGAAAACCCTTCTGGAACGGCTCTTCCGGTAAAAGATGGCTCCCGTCCTTTTGCTGGAACAGCTGGCACTTTTCCTGGAAGCCCTGGCCCTGGGCTTTGCCATTGGCCTGGGGTACGACTTCTACCGGGCCTTTTGCTTTTACCGGGGCCGCCCCCCGGCTGCGGCCTTGTTCTTGGGGGACTGCCTCTTCTGGCTGTTGGCTACCGGAGCCAGCCTGATCTACCTGCTGCTTTACCGCTGGGGCCAACTCTACTTCTACAGCTATGCCGGCCTGGCCCTGGGGGCGTTAATCTATTTTTCCCTGCTGAGCGGTTTTTTGCGGCGCTGGTGGAGCAAACTGCTCCGGGTTCTGTTCCCCTTCGGGGGAAGGCTGAAAGCGGCCGGATTACGGTTGGCCGGGCTTCTTCTCCCGCCCCTGGCCTGGCCGGGAAAGCTGGCTGTGCGGGGGGGAGCTTTGTTGGGCCAAGCTTTTTACCGGGGCTGGGGCAGGATTTTCAGCGGATGGCGGCGAAACTAACAGCAGCAACGAGAAGGAAGTGAGGGTCTAGTGAGAAGGAGCCGGGACACCACGGTAACCAGGCTGCCCCGCCGCCCGAGAAGCTATTCGGCGGTAAAGCTGCTGACCGCCGTGGGGGTGTTGTGTCTTGGCTTCCTGCTCCTGGTCATTGTCGTCCAGGCTTTCCAGCGCCAGCAGATCCTTGACGAGCTGAAGCAGTACCAGGAGCAGATCGAGGCTTCCCAGGGGCGCAACCAGCAGTTGGAGGAAAAGATCGAGCGGCTCCAAGACAGGAGCTACCTGGAGTACCTGGCCAGGAAGTGGGGGCTGGTAAAACCGGGAGAAATAGTCTACCAACTGCAGGATTGACAAAGCATTCGAAAAAGTTATAATAACGTTAGATTATACACTGATTTAAGGAGGAATAGCAGTTAGTATGCCCGTGCAAGTAGGGAGCATAGTGGAAGGGGTGGTAACGGGGATTACCAATTTCGGCGCCTTTGTTCAATTGCCCGACGGGGAAACGGGTCTGGTTCATATTTCAGAGGTGGCCGATACTTATGTGAAGGATATTAACGATTACCTCAAGAAATCGGACCGAATCAAGGTAAAGGTTTTAACCGTAGACGGCAACGGCAAAATCGGCCTTTCCATCCGGCAGGCTCTTCCCCAGGGCAGCCGCTTCAGCCGCAAGGAGGACAAGGCCTCCTTTGAAGACAAGCTGGCCCGCTTTTTAAAAGAGAGCGATGAACGGCTGCACGATCTGAGACGCAATACCGAAGCCAAGAGAGGCGGCCGCGGCACTTACCGGGAAGCTTACTAGGGCGGCGCATCTTGGCCGGCCATTAAAGGGCCGCAACCGGTTTATAAAGCAGTTATCCATCCCTTTATAACTCTTTCCGTATAGAAGACGGCGGCATAATCTGAAAGACACCCTGCGCGGGTGTTTTTTTATTTTATTTTTGATAGACCCGGCATATACATGAAAAGAGTAAATGCTGCGGAAGGGCGGGGTGCAAATGGCTTCCTCCATTCCCCGTATCGTGCTGGTGGGGCACCCCAATGTGGGGAAGAGCCAGCTCTTTAACCTGCTTACCGGGAGCCAGGTGGCGGTCTCCAATTATCCCGGCACCACCGTGGAGGTGGCCGGCGGTCGAGGGCAAATCGAGGGACGCCCCGTGGAGGTGTGGGACACTCCCGGCCTGTATTCACTCTCGGCCGTCTCCGCCGAGGAGCAGGTAACCCGCCTGCTGCTCTTTGCCCGGAAGCCCTCCCTGGTCATCCAGGTGGCGGAAGCGCGCAACCTGAAGCGCATGCTCGGCCTGACTTTGGAATTAATCGAAGCCGGGGTTCCCCTGGTGGTGGCCGTTAACATGATGGACGAAGCCCGGGCGGCGGGGATTAAGATTAACGGGGAAGAGCTGGCCCGCAACTTCGGCGTCCCCTTTGTTTTAACCTCCTTTGCCAGGGGAACGGGAATCCGTCAACTGAAGAGGGTGGCCGCCGAACTTTTATGGCGGGCGGGAAGGAAGCCTTCTCCCCTTCCGGAAATGCCTTATCCGCCGAGGCTGGATTTGGAGCTGCGCCGCCTCGCTGCCCGCTTAAAAGGGGAGTACGGCGTTTCGCACCGGGCCGTGGCCTGCGCCCTGCTCCATCCGGATTCGGAGCTGTGGGCTCTGGTAACCCGGAAGGAAGGAGGCCGGGAGCACCTGCTTCCCCTTCTGGAGGCCCTGCGCCGGAAGGAAGATCTCCTTCTAAGCTTGAGCGCTTTTCGCCGGAGCCAGGTGGAAGCCCGGCTCCGGGGCGCCGTTTTCTTTCCTGCCGGGGAGAAGGCCTCCCTCTCCGAGCAGGTGGGGCGGCTCTTGACGCAGCCCCTGGTGGGGGCCGCCGTTATGCTGCTGGTGCTCTACGGGGGTTTTTATCGATTTGTAGGGGGGGTGGGCGCGGGAATCCTGGTGGACTGGTTGGAGACAGGCCTTTTCCAGCAGCACCTGGTTCCTCTGCTCAACCGCTGGGGGGAGCAGGTGCTGCCCTGGCTCTGGCTGAGAGAGTTGCTGGTTCTCGATTACGGGATGCTGACCCTGGGCTTGCGCTACGTGCTGGCCATCATTATGCCCATTATGTTTACCTTTTTTCTCTTTTTCGGCTTCATTGAAGACAGCGGCTATCTTCCCCGGGCCGCCTACCTGGTCAACTTTTTAATGGAAAAGATCGGCTTGAGCGGGAAGGCGGTAATCCCCTTAACCCTGGGCTTCGGCTGCGGGACCCTGGCGGTTCTGGTTACCAGGACCCTGGAGAGCCGCCGGGAAAGGCTGCAGGCCTCCCTGCTGCTCTCCCTGGCGATTCCCTGCTCGGCCCAACTGGGCCTGATGCTGGCCTTGCTTAGCCGGGGGGAAGGGGTCCTGATCTGGCTTTTTCTGGTCCTGCTCTCTTTCCTGGCCGCGGCCCGGCTGGGGCGCCGCCTCTTCCGCATCGACAGTCCCCCTTTCTGCCTGGAGATTCCTCCCCTGCGGCTGCCCCGGCCGGGAGTGATTATCAAAAAGACGGCCTCCCGGCTGCGCTGGTACCTGAAAGAGGTCTGGCCCCTCTTTTTGGGCATCAGTGCTTTAACCTGGCTTCTGCACCAAACGGGCCTGATCCATCTCCTGGTCCGGGCTTGCCGGCCGGTCATGGCCTCCCTGGGGCTCCCCGGGGAGGCGGCGCTGATCTTGATCTACGGCTTTCTGCGCCGGGACTACGGTGCCGCCGGCCTCATGGATCTGTACCGCTCGGGAGCCCTTACCGGGGCTCAGACCACGGTGATGGCGGTGGTTTTAACCCTGTTCCTGCCCTGTGTTGCCCAACTGGCCGTATTGATCCGGGAACACGGAGCCTGGTTTGCCCTCCAGGTGGTCGTTTTAACCGCCGCGGCGGCCTGGCTGGCGGGGGTGCTGGCCCGCCTGCTTGCCCTTTTGCCGCTGCCGCTCTAGTATGACCGGAAAAGGAGGCCGGTTTTTCAGGCCGGCGGAGAGGAGTGGAGCCCTTTGCGCCAAAAAAGAGAAGCCGTCCCCTTAAAGGACTTGGAGCCCGGGGCCAAAGGAATGGTGGCCGACCTGGTCTTTGCCGAGCCGCAGATTTTGCGGCGCTTAACCACCCTGGGTCTAATTCCCGGGGAGCTGGTGGTGGTGGAGCAGTGCCGGCCGGATTACTTAATTCGATTTGGATATACCCGCCTGGCCATAAACCGCCGCGTGGCGGAAGGGATTAAAGTATATAAAATGGCCGGCTCCCCGGAAAAGGGGTGACCGGTGAAAGGTGATGTCGAAAAAATTTTTGGACGGGCTTACTATTTTTGACACCCTTTTCATAAACTGCCACCTATAATAGGAGTTGTCCGGAGGGAAAGGGGGTGGCCGTGGCGGTGAAAACGGAAGGGACAGGCTTAGCCCACAACGCTGCCTTTTCTTCCAAGGGCAGCCCGGAGCGCTATATCGGCTTTAAGGTGCTCTACCGGAAGGGACAAGCTCTCTTTGCCCCGGGGAACATCCTGCTGGTGGTGGCGGGGTTCTTGCTGGGAAGAGCGGCCCTTTTTTCCGAGATGGCCCCCTTTGGGGCTGTGTTCTGGCTGCTGGCGCTTCGCGAAAAGCCCTTGCCCAGCTACCTGGTAGCCGTTGCCGTTTTTGCCGGCCGGGCCACCGGTTACGGTCTTCCGGCGGCGCTGCACCTTCTGGGAGCGATGGCGGTGATCTGGCTGCTGGAAGGGGCCTGTCTGCGCTTGTGGCAGCGGAGAAGTCCCCTGGTGCTAACATCCGCGGTGTTAGTTCTGCTCAGCCGCTATCCGTCGCCCGTCGGCTCTTTCTCCTCTCCGGAGCTACTGCTCTTATTACTTGAGGCGGTCATGGGTGGACTGGCCGCAGTGGTTATGCGCCCCGGAGTCCGCATCATCGATCGCCTGCCCCGCAGCCGGGATCGTCCTGTCCGGAAGCAAGAGGAATTAATGGGGCTTGCACTCCTTCTCGTCCTCTCTCTGATGGGCCTTAAAGGGCTAAATCTGGCCGGCCTGTCCGTAGAGGCCGTGGCCAATCAACTGCTTCTCCTCTTAAGCGCCTATCTGCTGGGGGCAGGTTGGGGCGCCGCTATGGGAATAATAACGGGGACAATCCTGGGGTTGGGAAACCCTCATTTTTATCTGATCACCGGGTCCCTCTCCTTTAGCGGATTCTGGACAGGTTTGCTTAGAACCTTCGGCCGATGGGGGAGTGCTGCGGGTTTCCTCTTTTCCTTTCCCCTCCTGTACCTGCTGGCCCAGGGAGAAGAGGCGGGGCTTTACTGGAGGGAGGGGCTACTATCCCTGGCCATTTTCCTGGCTGTTCCCAAAACCCTGCTGGATTGGCTGTCGCTTCAGCTCCGCAGGGTGGGCCTGGGAACGCTCCAAGGGGAAAGGGAAAAGCCGGCCCGGGTAATTGCCGCGCGGGTCAGGCATTTCGCCAAGCTGTTTCAGGAACTGGCCCTGGGTTTTAACCAGCTCTCCGCCGCCCAACAGGGCAGCAGCCGGGAAGATGACGAGCTGTATCCCCTGTTGGAGGATTTAATGAACCGGGTCTGCCGGGCCTGCCTGTTTCGCCGGAGATGTTGGGAAAAGGAGATTCACAGCCACCACCGGCTAATCCTGGACCTGCTCTCCCAGGCGGAGGAGGAGGGAGGCATCGGAATGGCTCATCTGCCTCCGGCCTTCCAGGAGCGCTGCCAGCAGCCCGAACTGCTGGTCCGGGGGATCAACACCCTGAAGGAAGTATGGCAGGTGAACCGGTTTTGGGAGAGGCGTCTTCGCGATTCCAGAGAGCTGGTTTCCAGCCAGCTGCAGGGGCTCTCCCGGGTCCTCTTTGACCTGGCCCAGGAGCTTGAACGCAACGGCCTATTTCCGGCGTACTCCGAAGAAGCGCCCCTCTATCAACTGGAACTGGGCTTTGCTCAGAAAGCGGGGCAGAACCAGGACGTTTGCGGGGACAGCTATAGCTTCCTGGAGCTGGCTCCCGGGGTGCAGGGGATCATCTTAAGCGACGGCATGGGCAAAGGCTCTTCGGCGGAGGAGGAGAGCAAGGCTACCGTGGAAATGCTAAAGCGCCTGTTGGAGGCGGGGTTTCAGACCGACGTGGTGCTGCGCAGCGTTAACTCCCTGCTGCAGCTGCGCTCGGGCGAAGAGACCTTTGCCACGGTGGATATGGCCAAAATCGACCTGGGGGAAGGCCAATTGGAGCTCCTGAAAATCGGAGCCGCTCCCAGTTACGTGAAAAGGGGGAAGGAGGTGTTTAAGCTGGGCGCCTCCTCCCTTCCCCTGGGGATCTTATCCCAACTGGAGGTGGAGAGCCATAGCAAGAAGCTCTTTCCCGGCGACCTGCTGGTAATGGTTACCGACGGCGCCGGGGATATGGACGGCGACACCACCTGGCTCCTCTCCTACCTGCGGCGCATGGAAAGCCGCTCGCCACAGGTCCTGGCCGACGGCATTGTCCGGGAGGCCCTGCGCCGGAACAACGGCGTGCTCCGGGACGATTTAACGGTGGCCGTGGGGCGGGTCAGCTACCGGGCCGGCAACGGCGATGAACAGCCATAAAAAGCAACCTGGTTTTGGGAATCACCACCTTCCCGCTTTGGCAGCCTGAAATGCCATCAGGTTGCTTTTTTTTGCCGGGGGAGGGCGGTAAGGGGCGCCCTGCGGCGTTGGCCCTTTCAAGATAGGCCCCTGGTGTGGTAAAATCAACTAAACTGCATGTATAGGAGAGCAAAGGCCCTTGTTAAAGGAAACCGTTTATGAATTTATTGTGCGGCACCGGCTGTTGGAGCCCTCTGACCGGGTTCTGGTGGCCGTCTCCGGAGGACCGGACTCTCTCTGCCTCCTTCACCTGCTCAAGGAACTGGCTCCCCGCCTGGGCTATTCCCTGGTGGTGGCTTCCCTGGATCACCGCTTTCGTCCGGAATCCCGGGAAGAGCTGGAGACGGTGCGCCGCCTGGCGGAAAGCTGGGGGCTTCCTTTTACCGGCGCCTCCATGAACGTTCCGGGCTACCGGGCGAGACACAAGTTGTCGGCCCAGGAGGCTGCCCGCCGCCTCCGCTATGGCTTTCTCCGGCGGGAGGCGGCCAGGTTCAAGGCCAATAAAGTGGCAGTGGGGCACCACCGGGACGATCAACTGGAAACGGTGCTCCACAACCTGCTCCGGGGAACGGGAGTGGACGGGCTGGCGGGAATGAAGCCAAAGCGCTCCCTGGGGAAGGCAACCCTGATCCGGCCCCTTTTGGCGGTTTCCAGACAGGAAATTGAAGCTTATTGCCGGGAGCACCAGCTGGAGCCGGCGGCCGATCCCAGCAACCGGTCGACGGTGTATACCCGCAACCGGATCCGGCTGGAACTGATTCCTTTCCTGGAAGAGCGGTACAACCCCAGGATCAGGGAAGCCCTCTGGCGCTTAAGCCAGTCCGCGGAGGCGGACCGGCGTCTTCTCTCCCGGCTGGCGGAGCATCAATTCCGGAAGCTGGCCCGGCCCGCGGGAGGGGAGCTGCAGCTGGATCGGGAGGCGCTGAACCGGCTTCCCGAGGCTCTCGGGAGCAGGGTGGTCCGCCTGGCGCTGCGCCGCCTCTCCTTAAAAGAGGCCGGATGGGAGCATGTTCAGCGCCTCCTGCAGCTGAGCCGGGAGGGAGGTTCTTCCTGGGAACTGCCCCTGCCCGGCGGTGGGAAGGTTCTGGGCAGCTACCGGACCCTCCTTTTTAGCGCTGCTCCTCCCGCCGCGACCGGGCTGACCGCCGTCCCGCTGCAGGTGCCGGGAGAGACGGAGATACCGGGCACCGGGGGGGTCATCGAAGCCGCCCTCTCCGCCCCGGAGAAGCTCCCCTGGCCGCCCCCGCCCCAGGCGGCCTACCTGGATTACCGGCGCCTCCCCGGCTCCTTGTGGGTGAGATCCCGCTGGCCGGGGGCGCGCTTTCATCCCCAGGGCGCCCCGGGGACCATGAAGCTGAAGAAATTTCTTATCGACCAGAAGGTGCCGAGGCGGCGGCGGGACCGCCTTCCCCTGGTCACCTGCGGGGAGGAGATCATCTGGGTGGCGGGCCTGCGCATCGCCGATCCCTACCGCATTACCAAGGATACCAGGGAGGTTTTGCTTCTGCGCTACCGGGAACAGGCTCCAGGGGAAGAAAAATAATAAGCAACGGAGGTTCTAGCATGGAAAGAAAACTGGATGTTTTGATCGATGCTCGCACCATATCCAACCGGGTTGCCGAACTGGGCCGGGAGATTAGCCGGGACTATCAGGGCCGGCACCCCCTGCTGGTGGGGGTGCTGAAGGGAGCGGTGGTCTTTCTCAGCGATTTGATGAGGAGCCTGACGGTACCGGTGGAGATTGACTTCATGGCCGTCTCCAGCTACGGCTACTCCACCACCTCCTCGGGGGTGGTGCGGATATTGAAGGACCTGGAAAAGAGCCTGGAGGGAAAAGATGTTTTAATTGTCGAAGATATTGTGGATACCGGCTTAACCCTGAATTACTTGCGGGAGAACCTGGCCAGCCGGAAGCCGAACAGCCTAAAGGTGGTGACCCTGCTGGACAAGCCGGAACGCCGCCGGGTGGAATTCACGGCGGACTACTGCGGGTTCGTGATCCCCGATTATTTCGTGGTGGGCTACGGTCTCGATTACAACGAAAAGTACCGCCACCTGCCGGATCTCTGCATCCTTAAGGGGGAGGAGGAATAGGTTCTTCTCCGCCGAGGCTTATGTTGCCTATCAAAGGTGGGTATGTTAGAATAAAGAAGCAGCCGGGCCTGCCCTGGGCGGGCCAGGAGAGGAGGCCACTATTTGAATCCTTTTTTCAGGCAGGTATTATTTTATTTATTCATCATTGCCTTGGTTATTGCTATCCTGAGCATTTTCAGCGACGGCCAGCAGCCGGAGAAGATCACTTACGATGAATTTATCCAGCAGATCGAGGCCGACCAGGTAAAAAAGGTCGTCATGGATGGCAACGATATTACGGCTACTCTTAAAAACGGGCGCATCGTATCCACGTACCGGCCGGAGGACCACAATTTAACCGGCCTGCTGCTGGAAAAAGATATCGAATTCGAACCCAATCCTCCTCCCGGGCCCAAGTGGTGGCAGTCCGCCATTACCTATCTTTTTCCCATACTCCTGCTCCTGGGGATCTTTTTCTTTTTTATGCAGCAAACCCAGGGCGGCGGCAACCGGGTTATGAATTTTGGCAAGAGCCGGGCTCGCTTGCACGACAGCGACCGCAAGCGCGTCACCTTTGACGACGTGGCCGGTGCCGACGAGGAGAAGGCGGAACTGGCCGAAGTGGTGGATTTTCTCAAAGATCCCAAGAAGTATATCGAGCTGGGGGCGCGCATCCCCAAAGGAATCCTCCTGGTGGGGCCGCCGGGTACCGGCAAAACCTTGCTGGCCCGGGCGGTGGCCGGGGAAGCCGGGGTCCCTTTCTTCAGCATCAGCGGCTCCGACTTCGTGGAGATGTTCGTGGGGGTTGGGGCTTCCCGGGTGCGGGATCTCTTTGAGACGGCCAAGAAGAATTCGCCCTGCATTGTCTTTATTGATGAGATAGACGCCGTGGGCCGTCAAAGAGGAGCCGGCCTGGGAGGCGGCCACGATGAGCGGGAGCAGACCTTGAACCAGCTTCTGGTGGAGATGGACGGGTTTGATGTCAACGAAGGGATCATTATCCTGGCCGCCACCAACCGGCCCGACATTTTGGACCCGGCCCTGCTGCGGCCGGGGCGTTTCGACCGGGAAATTACCGTAGGCTTCCCCGACGTCAAGGGACGGGAAGAGATTCTCCGGGTGCACGCGCGCAACAAGCCTCTGGCCAAGGAGGTAGATTTGAAGGTTATCGCCCGGGGGACGCCGGGCTTTACCGGTGCCGACCTGGAGAATGTCCTCAATGAAGCGGCCCTCTTAAGTGCCCGGGCCAACCAGAAGTATATCGGCATGAGCGAGCTGGAGGAGGCCATTGAGCGGGTTATTGGGGGGACCAAGAAGACAAGCCGGATCATCAGCGACTTTGAGAAGAAGATAGTGGCCTTCCATGAAGCGGGCCATGCCCTGGTGGGCTACCTGCTTCCCCATACCGACCCGGTGCACAAGGTCTCCATCATTCCCCGCGGCCGGGCCGGGGGCTATACCCTGATGCTCCCCGAGGAAGACCGCTACTATATGACGCGGTCGGAGCTGCTGGATCGGGTCAGCACCCTTCTGGCCGGGCGAGTGGCCGAAAAGCTGGTGTTCAACGAGATCAGCACCGGCGCGCAAAACGACCTGGAACGGGCCACTTCCATAGTCCGGCAAATGATCATGGAATACGGCATGAGCGAAGTCTTGGGGCCGATTACCCTGGGCAAAAAGCACGACCAGGTCTTCCTGGGGCGGGACCTGGCCCGGGATCGCGATTTCAGCGAGGAGATTGCCAAGGCCATCGACCAGGAGATCCGGCGCATTATCGACATGTGCTACCAGCGGGCCCAGGAGATTCTGGAGACCAACCGGGATAAGCTGGAGGTTATTGCCGAGGAACTGCTGCGCAAGGAGACCCTGGATGCCAAGGAGATTGAAGCCCTGGTGAAGGGGGAAAAGCTGGCGGATGCGGAGCCGGAGGCGGAGAAGGAGCCGGCGCCCCAGCAGGAAGAGGCCGTGGAGGCGGAAGAAAAACGGAAGGTGAGAGAAGGGAAAAGACTGCTTCCCAAAAAATTTCCCTCCCGGGCCTCCCTTCAATCCAGCAGCGAGAGTAGAGAAAAATAAGCCACCGGCGGGAGCGTAGCTCCCGTTTTTTTATTTTTCTTATGAATCTGGTTTCAAGAAAGAGAGGGCATTAGCGTAGAAAAGTTGCCGGTAAATTTGTTCCGGTAGCCGCCATTGCAGCAGGCGGGCTACTCCCTGGAGGGGGCTGCCGGCAATGAAGGGGAAATCGCTGCCGTGCAAAATGCGGCCGGGAAAATCCAGGATTAACCGGCGGATCTGCTCCATGGGTAAAGGAAAGGCCCCGTTTTGAAAGACGAAGGCGGTGTCCAGGTAGAGGCCCGGGAAGGCCTCCAGCATCTCCCGGTAGGCCTCCAGGTCGTACAGACCCAGGTGGGAGACGACCAGTTGCAAGCCGGGATAGCGGGACAGCAGCCGGAGCACGTAGCGGCTGCCCAGGCGGTCTTCGGCGGGCAGAGGAAAGCTGCCGGCATGGAGGACCAGGGCCCGCTTCTGCTCCAGGAGGGCTTCGTACACGGGGAAGAGGCGTTCATCATCGGGGCGATAGGGCATAACCAGGAAATGCAGCTTTAACCCGGCAAACTTAAATTTTACCAGGGCTTCCTTCAAAACCAGTTTTAAATCCCGATCCAATGGATGAACAGCCCCAAAAGGAACCAACCAGGTATTCCGGGCGGAGAAGTCGTACAACCAGCGGTTGAGGGAGCGCGACAGATCCGGCTTATGGATGTACGCCAGGGCAAAGGCCCTGCCTACCCCCTGCTCCTGGAGCAGGACGGCCAGGCGGTCCGGGTCGGCGGGGAAAGGGAGCTCCCAGCCGTAGTGTTGGCGGAAAAATCCGTAGATGGCCCGGAGCAGTTTTTCCGGAAACAGGTGCACATGGCTGTCGCACAAGGGGCCATCCCAGTTTCTTGGCCAGTTCATGGACATGGTTAACCCTACCCCTCATCGCCTGGCGCAATCTTATTATATCAAAATAAAACAAATAGGTGGAAGGAGTGCGGAACCATGCCAAAGGGTCTGACGGAAGTACCCGGTTTGAAAGTGGGCCTGGTTACGGATCGGGAAGCGGCAACGGGCGTGACCGTGATCCTGGCCGAAGGGGGGGCCAGGGCGTCTGTGGAGGTGCGGGGGTCCGCCCCGGGGACCAGGGAGACAGACCTGCTGGCTCCGGGACGGTTGGTGGAATCGGTGCAGGCCATTGTTCTGACCGGCGGAAGCGCTTTCGGTCTCGACGCGGCCGGCGGGGTGGTCCGCTACCTGGAAGAGAGAGGGCTGGGTTTTCCCACGGGGCCGGTGAACGTGCCTATCGTTCCGGCGGCCGTTATCTATGACCTGGGCATCGGTTCCTCCCGGGTGCGGCCCGACGCCGAGATGGGCTACCGGGCCTGCCTCAACGCCTCCAGCGGGCCGGTTCCGGAAGGTTCCGTGGGCGCCGGTACCGGTGCCACCGTGGGCAAGCTTTTTGGCATCCAGCAGGCGGTAAAATCCGGCCAGGGGTGTGCCGCCATTAGAATCGGTTCCCTGGTCGTGGCCGCCCTGGTGGTGGTCAACGCTTTCGGCGACGTCTACGATGCCCAAGGAAATTTTTTGGCCGGCCCCAGGGATCCGGCCACGGGCAAAATGGTGAAGACCACCGAGCTTCTCTTAAGCCAAAAGCTCCCCGGGACCCCCGACAATACTACCCTGGGCGTTGTCGCCACCAATGCCCGTCTATCCAAGGAAGAGCTGCAAAAGGTGGCCCAGATGGCTCATGACGGCCTGGCCCGCACCATCAGGCCGGTGCATACCATGCTGGACGGAGATACTATTTTTGCCCTCTCCCTGGGGGAGGAGAGGGGAGAGGTCAATCTCGTCGGCATTGCCGCCGTGGAAGCAGTGGCGCAGGGGGTAGAGAGAGCAGTCCGCCTGGCGGAAAGTCTTGGCGGAATTCCGACTATTTAAACCTGCAAAAAAAGTAAGTGAAATTATTAACTATAGAGCAGGAAATATAGCCTAAATGTAGAATATTATTTGAAGTTTGCGTTAATAAAGTGGGAGGTTAAGATTCAAAAAATTATGCACAATTTGGAAGGAGGTTGTCTTTATGCCGTTGGATCCAACCAAACATGCTGACTGGGAGATCGCCGAGGCAGCAGAAGCGAATATGAAGACGGTGTACCAGTTGGCGGAGGAGCTGGGCTTAGAGAAAGAAGAGCTCCTGCCTCACGGCCATTACGTGGCCAAAATCGATTTTAAAAAGGTTCTGGATCGCTTGGCAAACCGTCCCGATGGCAAGTACATAAATGTAACGGCCATCACGCCCACTCCCTTGGGAGAGGGGAAATCCACCACCACCATGGGGCTGGCCCAGGGTATGGGCAAACGGGGCAAAAACGTTATCGCCACGATCCGCCAACCCTCCGGGGGACCCACCATGAACGTCAAGGGTTCCGCCGCCGGCGGCGGGCTTTCGCAGTGCATCCCCCTGACGCCTTTCTCTCTGGGGCTTACCGGGGACATCAACGCTGTCATGAACGCCCACAACCTGGCCATGGTGGCCCTGACCTCTCGCCTCCAGCACGAATTCAACTCTTCCGATGCTTTCCTGGAGCGCTGTGGCCTGAAGCGGCTCAATATCGATCCGCGCAACGTGGAGATGAAGTGGGTGATCGACTTTTGCGCCCAGGCCCTGCGCAACATCACCATCGGCCATGGCACCAGGAGGGACGGGTTCCTGATGGAGTCCGGCTTTGCCATCGCCGTATCCTCCGAGGTAATGGCCATCCTTTCTGTGGCCACGGACCTTAAGGATATGCGCGAGCGGATGGGCCGCATCGTGGTGGCCTACGACAAGCGCGGAAACCCGATTACCACCGAAGACCTGGAAGTGGCCGGCGCCATGACTGCCTGGATGCTGGAAGCCCTCAACCCGAACATGCTGCAGACCATAGAAGGGCAGCCGGTCTTCGTCCATGCCGGCCCCTTTGCCAACATCGCCATCGGCCAGTCTTCCATCATTGCCGACCGGGTCGGCTTAAAGCTGGCCGATTACGTGATCACGGAATCCGGATTCGCCGCCGACATCGGCTTCGAAAAGTTCTGGAACATCAAGTGCCGCATCTCCGGCTTGAAGCCTCACTGCGCCGTGATTGTAGCTACTATCCGGGCTCTGAAATGCCACGGCGGCGCCCCGCTGCCCCTGCCCGGACAGCCGCTGGATCCGGCTTACTTCACCGAGCAGCTGGAATGGGTGGAGAAGGGCTGCGAGAACCTGATCCACCATGTGAACACCGTTAAGAAGGCCGGCATTAACCCCGTGGTCTGCATCAACGCTTTCCATACCGACACGGAGAACGAGATCAAGTTGGTGCGCCGCCTGGCGGAGCAAGCCGGTGCCCGGGTGGCTCTCTCCAGGCACTGGCAGTACGGCGGGGAAGGCGCCCTGGAACTGGCGGATGCCGTTATCGAAGCCTGCAATGAGCCCAACGACTTTAAGTTCCTCTACGAACTGGATACCCCGCTCCGGCAGCGCATCGAGCTTATTGCCAAGGAGGTTTACGGCGCTGACGGCGTGGAGTACTCTCCCGAGGCCCTGGAAAAAGCCAAGCGCATGGAACAGGATCCGGAGCTTCAGAAGCTGGGCACCTGCATGGTGAAGACCCACCTGAGTCTCACCGACAACCCCATGCTCAAGGGCGTGCCCAAGGGGTGGAAGCTCTTCGTGCGCGACATCTTGACTTACGGCGGCGCCGGCTTCGTGGTCCCGGTGGCGGGCACCATTTCGCTGATGCCCGGTACCGCAGCCAACCCGGCCTTCCGGCGGGTCGATGTGGACGTGGAGACAGGCAAGGTAAAGGGCCTGTTCTAGAGGGGGATTCGAACAATATAGCGGCTTAGCAGAAAGACTTGACGGGACGCGCCGGTCGCCGGAAAGCTGCCGGCCCGCGTCCCGTTTTTGTTTTGTCCCGCCCCTTCTTGCCTCCGGAAGAGCTCTTTCTTAAAAAAACAGGCAAGAAATTGCAGGCCGGGAGCGGCCGCCCTCGCGGCCCCGCTAGCAGGCGGCTAGATGCTGCCGGCGGGAGGCGGGAGCGCAGCCCAGTCTTCGCGATAGAGGCGGACATCCCTCGCCGGGAGCCGCCCTTGCAGAATCTGCCGGACCGTCTTGCCGGTTCCGGGGATGACCAGGTCCGGAGCCAGCCGCTCCAGGGGGACAAGCACAAAATTGCGCTGGAGCATCCGGGGATGGGGGATGATCAGGTCGGGGGTTTTTAAGACCAAACGGCCATAAAGCAAGAGGTCCAGATCCAGGGTCCGCGGCCCCCAGCGCTCCCGGCGAAGCCGGCCCAGCTTATTTTCGATGGAAAGCAGGGCCTGCAGGAGCTTTTCCGGGGCCAGCCCGGTATCCAGGGCGGCGACGGCATTTAAAAAGGGGCCCTGGGGGGGCCCTCCCACGGGGTCGGTTTCATAAAGGGGGGAGAGCCGTACCACAGAGATCTCCGGTTCTCCGGCCATTAGATGCACCGCCCGGCGCAGGTTTTCCAAACGGCGGCCCAGATTGGACCCCATTCCGATGTAGGCGATAGACATTTGGAGACCCTCTTTTTTCTAAATCGGAAGCACCCTTGGGCGTGTTTATGCCCATTGGGCAGGGGAGATTTAGCGCCTCTCTTTTTTCCGGTTCAATTCCACGGCCACCCCGCCCCGGACGCCCGGCAGGGGGGGGTGGGGTTTGCTCAGGCGGATATCAACTTCCGCCACCTTGGGCAGGGAGAGCAGCCGGTCGGCGAGCCGCCCGGCCAGGGTTTCCAGAAGGCGGCAGGACTCTTGATGCATAATCTCCTGCACGGCCAGGACTACATCGCAGTAGTCCACAGTGCCCTCCAGGGAATCGCTCTCCAGGTCGCACTCTTCCAGGCGCAGGCGCACCGTTACCCGGAACTCCTGGCCCAGCTCCTGCTCTTGGGGCAGAACGCCGTGGAAGGCATAGCAGGTAATATCTTCGATAAGAATGGATAGGGACATAGCGGCTACCTCCGTACCATGGCATCGCACATCTGGGCCACCCGCCGCATCTCCTTGACATCGTGCACCCTGACCAGGTCGGCGCCGGCAGCGATACTGTAAGCCACGGTGGCGGCGGTGCCTTCCAGGCGGTCGTCTACAGGAAGATCCAGGGTCTTCCCGATCATCGACTTGCGCGAGGTTCCCACCAGCAGGGGGTACCCCAGGCCCAGAAAGTCACCCAGATGGTGCATTACTTCCAGGTTTTGCTGCCAGTCCTTGCCGAAGCCGATGCCGGGATCGATAATAATCCGGTCGCTGCTGATGCCCGCCTGGAGAGCCAGGTCGATGGATTCCTGCAACTCGGCCAGAATGTCGGGGATCAGGTCCCGGTAGACGTTGCTCTTGCGGTTGTGCATCAAGCAGACGGGGACCTTGAAGGAGGCGGCCACGGTTGCCAGCCCCGGGTCCGCTTTAAAGCCCCAGACATCGTTAACCATATCTACGCCCAGCTCCAGGGCGGCCCGGGCCACTTCGGCTTTGTAGGTGTCGATGGAGAGGGGGGTGGTAAAGGCGGGATCCTTTTTTAGGGCTTCGATTACGGGGATGACCCGGCGCAGCTCCTCCTCGGCGCTGACGGGCTGGGCTCCCGGCCGGGTGGATTCCCCGCCGATATCGATAATGTCCGCGCCTTCGGCAACCATCCGGCGGGCGTGCTGCAGGGCCTGCTCCAGGAGGTTGTACCTGCCGCCGTCCGAGAAGGAGTCGGGGGTTACATTAAGGATCCCCATGATCAGGGTCCGCTCCCCCAGGGGGAAGCGGGCGTTGCCCAGCTGGAGTTCCCCCCGGCGCCGCCGGGAGGCGGCCAGCAGCTTCCGGATTTGCTCGCCCAGGGAAGGCAGTTCTTCCCGTTGCAAATCCAGCCGGGAGCAGAGCTTCTCCAGTTGCCCCTCCGTTCCCATCAGGATCAGGTCTACCGGCTTCTTCCCCAGCCGGGAAGCTTTTTCGGGCAGCGCCGCCTCCGCTCCCAGGGAGAGAGCCTCCCGCTGGAGGAGCAAAGCCCCGTCCGCGGGGATTCCCCTCAGCTTTAAGGTCAGGTGGCGGGCCTGGGAAGCCGACAGGGCGGCGCTCAGCCGGTCGCAGCCCAGCTTTAGAAGCTCCCCTTCCGGATCGCTCATTTTGTAAAGGCAGACCTGGATCATTTTTCCTTCCTTCCTCCCTCAGGAGATCAAGCCCTCTATGTTGGGACGATTAATGATCTGCTTGCAATCGGACAAGGCGGTGCACATGAAGCAGAGGCGGGAGAGTTGATCCGCTTGCCGCAAGGCCCGGCCCAAGGGGGAGAGGGGCTCCTGAGGATCAATTTTTCCGCGGTGCTGGCGGATGGCTTCAACGATGAGGTCGATCTCTTCGGGCTGGAAGCCGGAGCGATGCAGGATGGGCTCCGCCAGCTGGGCCCCGTACTCGGCATGATCCACCCCGTCAAGATATTCCTTCCAGCGGCCGATATCGTGCAGCAAGCCGGCGGCATAGGCCTGTTCCTTCGAGATAAAGGGGCAGCCTTCCTCCAGGAGCAGCAGGTAGGTTAAGCGGGCCACGTTCAACAGGTGCTCGAAATCATGCTTGCAGAAAATCCTGGTTTCCTCCGGGGCCTTATTCTTAAGCAAATAGAGGCGGTACTCTTCATCAAATATTAAACGATTAATCCGTTCCATCGACATCCCCCCCTTAATTATAACCTATTGCCTTTAATCAAGCTGAAAACTTCCTGTCGGGAGCTGGGATTGCGGCGGAAGACTCCCCGGACGGCGGAAGTTACCGTTATGGCGCCGGGCTTGTTGACCCCCCGGATGCTCATGCACAGGTGCTCCGCCTCCACGACCACCACCACTCCCTTGGGCTTCAGCTCGCTGGTAATAATATCGGCTACGGTACTGGTCAGGCGCTCCTGGAGCTGGGGGCGCCGGGCGACGATTTCAATAACCCGGACCAGCTTGCTCAGGCCGACGATTCTTCCTTCTCCCGGTATATAGGCAATATGGGCCTTGCCGTAAAAAGGGAGGAGGTGGTGTTCGCACATGGAATAAAAGGAGATATCCTTTACCAACACGATCTCGTCATGCTCGTCGGCGGTAAAGCAGGTTCGCAGAGGAGCCCTGGGGTCCTGCTTTAAGCCGGCGAATACTTCGCTGTACATGTTGGCTACCCTTTGGGGAGTTTCCCGCAGGCCTTCCCGGTTTAAATCCTCGCCGATAGCCTCCAGAATCATCTCCACCGCTTTGGCAATTTTCTCTTTATCGACCAAAGTATTTCCACCTCTTTTTTTAACGCTACCAAATTTGCGGCAGCAGCAATATCCAGGCATGCAGGAGCGTGCAGCTCAAAATGTTTTCGGTACGCAAGTAGAGGAAGCCCAGGACGGCGGCCAGGCCCGGTTCCAGCAGCAGCTCCAGCCAGCCGAAGGGATAGGACAGCAGCCAGGGCTGGAAAGAAGCCAGGCAGGCCAGGTGCAGCAAGCCCACCAGGACCACGGTGGCCAGAAAGCCCCAGACGGTGCCCAGCTTGCGTACCAGGGTAGTCTGGATAAAACCGTGCCAGACCAGTTCCCGTCCCAAGGCGGTGACCAGGCCGGCAAGGATCAGGGCGGCCAGGGCGGCCGGGTCCGGAGGGCTTCCTGCCGCGGGCCTGTACATGGTGGCGGCCGTTAAGACGGCGGCTGCGAAGACGGCGATGACATACCCGTTGCGGAGGGTCTCCCGGCGCACTCCCAGGTCCGGATATTCCATATAGCCAAGCCTGGCCGGGAGCAGCAGGAGCAATACGGTGAACAGGTAGACGACTCCGGCAAACCAGCCGGGCCATCTTTCCAGGAGGGAGAGCATCTCTCCGGCAAAAGCCAGGACCAGGACTAGGGGCACAGCCACCAGGGTTGTAGCCCGCGGAGGGGTTTCCAGGAGCGACTCCCAGTATCGGGAGGGGCTGTAATCCAGGGAAAAAGCGTAGATTATGAGCATGATCAGGATGAAGACCAGCAGGTAAAAGAGCAGGGCACTGAACAGGGTGGTTCTTTTTACCGGCTGGGTCGGCGGGAAAAGGGGTTCCCCCTCTTCCGATATAAAATGGTAATAAAAAGAACCTTCTTCCGGGCTGAAAGCCAGGGGTATGGTCCGGGACCAGATTGCCGGCAGGCCCGGCTGCTGCGCCAGGATCTTTTCCGTGGCTTCCCGAATCTCCTCATCCTCCACGGGCATAAAAATAATGTCGCCCCTTAACTGTTCCAGGTGATCGGGATCGATAATCAAAAAGAGGCCGGCGGGTGCAAAGCCTTCTTCCAGCCCGGCGCCGCCTCCGCGGTAGTGCCCGTTTCCTAGAAGAACTACCCCTTCCTGGCGGTTGTACCGGTTAAAAAGGGGGACGACTATTCCGCCTTCGTCAAAGGAGACCTCCAGTTCGCCAACGGAAAAGTGCCAGGGCTCAAACTGGTAAATTTTGTTGGTGTTATAGCTGGGAGGGGGGAATCCCAGGGCCGCCGGATTGTATGTTATAATCAAAATGATGCCCAGGAGCAGGATCAGCACGATGCCCAGGATCAGCATCAGGGCAACGAAATGGTTGGAGCGGGCCAGTTTCAGAAGCTGCATGGGTTTTCCTCCCGGCCGAGGAAATTTGTCAATTCAGAGAATAGTTCTCCTTAAGATTCGACGATATCTATCTATTTCCTGCCGGAGATTATTTCCCGGGAGCGTTCTAAAAAGGGAGCGATCTTCTTTTCAAGGGCCGGGCGGTCTGCTATATTAATTCTGGGGTGAAGGTTATGCTGCTGGCCATCGATGTGGGCAATACCAATATCATGCTGGGTGTCTTCCAGGGGGACAGCGTGCGGGTTTGCTGGCGGATTGCCACCCGCCGGGACAGCACCGAAGACGAACTGGGCATTTTAATTAAAAACATGCTGCAGGATAACGGCCTGACCACGGACCAGATCAAGGCCGTGGCCATCTCCTCGGTGGTCCCCCCGCTAATGCATTCCCTGGAGAAGATGAGCCTTAAATACTTTTCCCTGCAGCCTTTGATCGTGGGCCCGGGGATTAAAACCGGCTTGAACATCCTCATGGACAATCCCCGGGAGGTGGGGGCGGATCGCATTGTCAATGCCGTGGCCGGTTATACCCTCTACGGCGGCCCCCTGATCATCGTCGACTTTGGTACGGCAACCACCTTCTGTGCCATATCCGAAAACGGCTATTACCTGGGGGGCGCCATCGCTCCCGGTATAGAGATCTCCATGGAAGCTCTTTTTGAAAAAGCGGCCAAGCTGCCCCGGGTGGAACTGATCAAGCCCCGGCGGGTCATCGGCAAGGATACCGTCTCCAGCATGCAGTCGGGGATCTTTTACGGCTTTGTGGGACAGGTAGACGGGCTGGTGCGCTGCATGTCCCGGGAACTATCCCCCAAGCCGCTGGTGGTAGCCACCGGCGGGCTGGCCGGTTTAATTGCCCAGGAATCGGAAACCATAGACCGGGTTAACCCGCTGCTGACCCTGGAGGGGTTGAGGATCATCTACGAGCGCAACCGCTAGCCGCCGCGTTTCGATTTGGCCGGGCGCCGGGGAGGGCTGCTTTGGGGACCGGGCGGTCCCCCGCCCGAGGCCCCTTTGGGGGCCTCGGGGCGGCCGGGTCATTGGGCGGATTTCAAGGCTGGCGGGAAGGGAGCGGGCAAAAAAAGCCGCCTTTCAAGCCTGGCGCTTTACCGGGCGCGGCGGCAGGAGTGCCGGCGCCTTTTGGTTTTTTCCTGCCGCGAAGCCGCCCCTGGCGGCGCTCCGTTTTTTTAGGATTAGAGTCGGCAAAGCAAGGGAAGGGGATGATTTTCTTGAGGTGCCGTCCGGAATGTTATTCATGCCTGGAGAAGCTGGCGGAGAGAACAGCCCGAGGAGCCGGCGGCGACCGGCAGGCCTTAAAGGCGGGGCTGGCATTCCTGGAAGCCAATTTTGACTACCGGCGGATACCGACGATCCTGGCCGGCGAGATACAGCGGGTAATCAGGAAGGAAGCCAAAAACCCGGATCCCTTTGCGGCCATAAAAGAGAAGGAGATGCCTTTGGGAAGGATGCTTGCCGAAAAATACGCCCTTCCCCGGGAGGCCTCCCTGGAAGAGGCCGTGGCCTTTGCCGCCAAGGGCAACAGCCTCGATTTTTTCCTGGAGCTTGACCTGATGGAGAAGGAGATGGCCAAGCCCGTTGAATTTGTGCGCAACGATGTGCCCCAGCTGCTCTCCTTGCTGGAGGGGGAAGGAGAAAGGGAGAAGACAATTATCTTCTGTGCCGACAATGCCGGGGAATGCTACTTTGATCTGCCCTTGTACAGGAAACTCTCCCGCTGGGGAAAGGTCTACTATGCCGCAAAGGATAGCCCCGTTCAGAATGACCTTACCGTGGCCGACCTGGGGCGGAGCGGCATCGCTCATCTTTTTGACCGGGTAGTCTCCACCGGTTCGGATACCCCGGGCCTGGATCCCGCCCTCTGTTCCCCTCGCTTCCTGGAACTTCTGAAGGAGGCCGACCTGGTTGTAGCCAAGGGGATGGGCAATTACGAGACCATCCCGGAGATGTCGCTCCAGGTGCCGGTTTTTCTGATTCTAAAAGCCAAGTGCCAGCCGGTAGCTTCCGACCTGGGCGTACCTCTGAACAGCTACGTGGCCGTCCTGATGAAACCTTAGCCCGGCCGGACCCCCTAGCCCGGCCGGATCCTTCCCGCCCTTCTTTGATAAGAGCACCGGCTGCCGGCCGGTGCTCCCTGACTCTCCCTATCTAGCAAAATTTTCCCGAAATAAAAAATATTGTTGACTATTTTCCCGCTCCCGCCTTATAATTGAATTGTCGGTCGGGTGACCGACCGAAAAACGGCCGGGTGAAGATGGGATGAGGGGCAATGGAGTGCCGGAGACAAAGGAAGAGAGCGTTAAGGCCAGAATTCTCCGGGTGGCCAGGAATCTGATTGCCCAGCAGGGGATTTACAAAACCTCCCTGGCGGAGATCTCCCGGGAGGCGGGGATAAGCCGCGGCACCCTGTTCTACTATTTCCCCAGCAAGCAGGATCTCCTGTACCAGATCATGGAAGAAAGCATCCAGGAGCTCACCGAGAAAGTTGTGGCAGCCATAAAAGAGATCCAATCCAACACCAAAACCAGGGATATCTTCTACTTGCTCCTGCGCTACATCGGCGAGTCCCACGCTTTAAACCAGACCAATTTTCATCTTTTCCAGGAAGCAATGGCCAAAAACCAGCGCTTGAAAAAACGTTTTCAGGAGAGCTACCGGCAATGGCAGAGCCTGATGGGAGAGCATATCTGCCAGCTTTTTCCCAAAACAGCGGCGCGATATGGTCCCCAAAACCTGGCCGCCCTGATGCTGGCCTTAATCGACGGGGTCGGGCTGCAGAGCCTTTTGGAATACGGCTCTCTCGATTACAAGGCCCTGGCCAGGGCCATAGCCGGCATCTTTCAGGAAGACAGCCTTTAGAAAAAGCGGAAACAGGTCATCATAAAGATAGGAGGCGAAAAGCTTATGCGCGTGGTGGTATTAGGTGGAGCCGGGGATATGGGTTCGGGCGCAGTGGAAGACTTGATTCAGTACACCGATGCCGAGGTAACCATTGCCGACCTGAATGTCCCTGCCGCGGAGAAGGTGGCCGCCTCCCTGGGCAGCCGGGTTGCCGTGGAGAAGGTGGATGCCACCTCCCCTGCGGATCTGGTCCGAGTAATCAAGGGACATGCGGTGGCCGCCGGGGCCCTGGGGCCCTTTTACCGTTTTGAGAAGCCCATCGTGGAAGCCTGCCTGGAAGCCGGTGTCAACTACGTCAGCATCTGCGATGACCATGATGCCGCCGAAGCCGTTCTCAAGCTGGACCCGGCGGCCCGGGAAAAAGGACTAAAGATGGTCACGGGATTGGGGTGGACGCCGGGGATTACCAATATGCTGGCCCGGAAAGGCTATGATGAACTGGACCGGGTAGATTCCATCCGGGTGTACTGGGCCGGGAGCGCCGGCGATTCCACCGGTTTTGCCGTCATTCTGCACACTTTGCATATATTTTCCGGACAGGTGGCCTCCTTCCAGGGAGGGCGAATGCAGGAGGTTAAGGCGGGATCGGAGCGAGAAGTGGTGGAATTCCCGTCTCCTCTGGGTAAAGTCCATACTTTTCACGTGGGCCACCCCGAACCGGTAACCATCCCCCTCTACCTGGAAGGGGTAAAAGAGGTCACCCTCAAGGGGGGGCTGGCGGAGAACTACCTCAACAACATCTCCTTAATCCTGCGCTCTTTGAGGATGAATGACAAGCCCTGGAAAAAGACGGCCCTGGGCAAGTTGTTCAAGGCCCTTTTGCCCCTCTTCCCCGTCAACCGGGAGCGCTCTCTTTCGGGAGCCCGGGTCGATCTCATTGGGTACCGGGGAAGGCAGAAGGTAAGGCTAAGCTATGCTGTGGTGGACCATATGCGGCGCCTCACCGGCATTCCCCTGAGCATCGGTGCCTGGATGATGGCCCGGGGAGAAGTGAAGCGCACCGGCGTGTTCGGCCCGGAAGCGCCGGGAGGCATCGATGCAGATATATTCCTGCAGGAAATAGCACGCCGGAAGATCACCGTGGAGCGCCGGGAAGAATACCTGTAGCCGGCCTCCTTAAAGCCTGTTAGAACAACTCTTCGGGAGGCGTGTACCGGCGGCCCAGGGCTCGGGCTACTGCCGGATGGGTAACCTGGCCCCGATAAGTATTCAGGCCCTTCAAAAAGCCGGGATCGGTTTTCAGGGCCCCGGTCACTCCCTGCTCCAGCAGCTTGTACAGGTAGGGCAGGGTAGCATTGGTTAAAGCGATGGTGGAGGTCCGGGGGACGGCTCCCGGCATATTGGGCACCCCGTAATGGAGAACCCCGTCCACCTGGTAAACGGGATCGGAGTGGGTGGTGGGCCTGATGGTTTCCACGCAGCCTCCCTGATCTACAGCCACATCGACAATTACGGTCCCCGGCTGCAGCCGCCCGACCAACTCCCGGTCAATCAGGCAGGGAGTGCGGCCGCCGGGTACCAGCACGGCGCCGATGATGAGATGGGAGCGGGTCGCCTGTTCGGCAATATTGTCGCTGTTGGCAAAAACCGTCTGCACCCGGCCGCCAAACAGGTCGTCCAGCTGCTTCAGGCGGGAGGTGGAGATATCCAGGATGACCACCTCCGCTCCCAGCCCCAGGGCGACCTTGGCGGCACTGGTGCCCACTATCCCCCCGCCCAGGATGGATACCCTGATCTTGGGGATTCCGGGGACGCTGCTGATCAAGATGCCCGCTCCGCCGGAAGACTTTTGCAGGTACTGGGCCCCGATGAGCACCGCCATGCGCCCGCCCACTTCGCTCATGGGCGCCAAAAGGGGCAATCCGCCCTCCGGGCCTTCCACGGTTTCATAGGCCAGGGCGGTAATTTTTTTCTCCAGGAGCTTGCTCGCCAAAAGGGGATCCGCCGCCAGGTGCAAGTAGGTAAACAGGATCTGGTTTTCCTGCATCAGCTCCAGCTCCGAGGGGAGCGGTTCCTTGATCTTGACGATTAAATTGGCATGGGCGTAGACTTCCCTGGCCGAGGCCGCTATTTCCGCGCCGGCGCTCAGAAATTCCTTGTCCGCAAATCCGCTGCCTTCTCCGGCGCCTTTTTCCACCAGCACCCGGTGGCCGCGCCGGGTTAGCTCTTTCACGGCGGCAGGGATCAAACCGATCCTGTACTCGTGATCCTTTATCTCTTTGGGAACTCCGATAATCATGCTGCTTCACCCTTTACCGTAGGATACTGTTAAATAATATATCACATGGACAGGCTTCGATAAAAACTTTTTTTAGTTTTTCAGTTTCAAAGCGGCCTTTTGTAGTATGGCCACTTTTGCACCTTCCTCCCTAGAAAAAAAGAGCTTGTTTGTTTCGGCGCCTTTTTCCTGCTCCGCGGCCTCCGCTTCCGGGCCCTTCTTCATTTTATCCCGGCGGCCAGCCGGCTCTATAATGAAAGGGCATCGTGAAGAGAGGAGGTGAAAAGGATGCCTGTCAACGAAACTCCGGTTCGCACCAGGCTTCAAATCAGGCTCCGGCAAGGTTTTGACGAAGAGGGCAACCCCATCCTGGTGACTCGCACCTATGCCAACATTAAGCCGGAGTCTTCCTCCGAGGATCTTTATCGGATTGCCCAGCAAATGATGTCGCTGCAGGAGCATGCCCTGGAGGCCGTCTTCCGCCTTGACGATGCGGAGCTGGTGGAGAGCTAGACCGGCCTCGGGAAAAGCCATAGAACATGAAGGAAAGGGGGAGTGAGATGGAGCGGACCTTGCAGATGCTGTTTCGCAACCAGGAGGAGCGAAATGTGACTGTGACCGTGCCTGATGCCAGGGAAGATCTGACCGCCGCCGAGGTGGAAGCGGTGATGAACGAGATTGTGGCCAGGAATATCTTTCGTTCCAGCGGCGGGGACCTGGTGGCCCCGGTCAGAGCCCAGGTCTTATCGCGGCAGCTGGACCTCCTGGTGGAATTTTAGGGCTTTCCGCCGGCAAGAAAAAGGGGCGCCTCCGGCGCCCCTTTTTTGCTTTTCCTGCGGCAGAGCCCGAAAGCCGGCGGCAGCCTTCCGGCGGCGCCGGCCGGCTCCCGGCTTTACCTTCATAAAGAAGAACCTATTGCCTCCCGGCAACATAGTGTAGCAGTACCGGAAAGTATACGGGAGGTTGTTGGTTGTGCCGAAGAAAAGCTGCAATATCAATGATAAGCTCCGCCGGGAACTGCATAAAAAGCCCAACGTGGTGGGAGTGGGCCTGGGCTACCGCCAGAAAGAGGGGCATACCACCGATGAAGAGGCAATTGTTGTTTTTGTAACCAGAAAAGTTCCCCGGGATCACCTGATGGGAGAAGAGATCGTCCCCAATAAAATTGGGGAGAGCCGCATCGACGTGATCGAAATTGGGGAAGTGCGCTTTTTGACTGAAGAGGAGGAGAAGGAGGAAGGAGAGCCCTTATCTTTTAAAGCCCGGGAGAGAAGGACCGCCCGGCACCGTCCTGCTCCCGGGGGAGTCAGCATCGGCCATTACCGGATCAGCGCCGGAACCCTGGGAGCGGTGGTCAGGGATAAGCTGAGCGGCCGGTGGGCAATTCTCTCCAACAATCATGTCCTGGCCAATTCCTCGGCGGGAAACGACGGCCGGGCTTCACCCGGCGATGTGATCCTGCAGCCCGGCAGCCATGACGGCGGCCGGGTGCCGCGAGATGTCATCGGCTACCTGGAGCGGTTTGTCCCCCTGAACCGCACTTTTCAGCGGTCGGAGTGCAGCATCGCCAGGTTCGGGGAGGAGGCCGCCAACCGGGTCCTGGCCGCCGTTATGCCCCGCTACCGGGTGACCTTTCAGCGCCAGTATGAGGCGGGGAACCTGGTGGATGCCGCCTTGGCCAGGCCGCTCCGGCAAAAGGATCTTTCCCCGGAGATCCTCTCCCTGGGCCGGGTTGCCGGCTGCGCGGAAGCGGTCCTGGGCGATCCCGTTGTCTTCAGCGGCCGGACCAGCGGCCTGGTCCGGGGCCGGGTCGTGGCCCGGGAGGTGAGCCTATTTGTGACCATGGATACCGGCGATCAAGTCTATTTCGTTGATCAACTGGTTACCTCCGCCTTGTCCCGCCCGGGAGACAGCGGGGCCCTGCTGCTGGATGGGAAGAACCGGGCTGTGGGCCTGCTTTTTGCCGGTTCAAACCAGGTTAGTATATGCAATCGCATCGCCCACGTCTGCCGCCTGCTGGAGATCGATTTTAATTTGAACTGATGGGAAGCCAAAACCCGGCGGCTGCCGGGTTTTGGGCTTCCCATTGGCAATAGTTTTTCCGTTGGGGCCTTAGTCTTCCGCCAGGAGCCGGTAAAGCTCCCATCTTTCCTTGGCTTCCTGCTCGGCCTGGGCATAGAGCTTTTCGGCATGGTCCGGGAACAAATTTTTCAGCGCCCGGAAGCGGATTTCGTTGAGCATGAAATCGCGCACGCTGGCGCGAGGCTCCTTGGAATCCAGGATGAAGGGATTTTTCCCTTCGGCAGCCCGCAGCGGGTTGTAGCGGTAGAGCGTCCAGTAGCCGGACTCAACGGCCAGCTTCTCTTCCCGCTGGCTTCTGCTCATATTGATCCCGTGGTTGATGCAGGGCGAGTAGGCGATGAACAGCGCCGGGCCCGGGTAGCTTTCTCCTTCTACCAGGGCTTTCAGCAGCTGGTTCTTGTCGGCGCCCATGGCTACGGAGGCTACGTAGACATAGCCGTAGCTCATGGCCATCAAGCCCAGGTCCTTCTTCCGGGTCTTTTTCCCGGAAGCGGCGAACTTGGCGATGGCCGCCGTGGGGGTTGCCTTGGAAGTCTGCCCGCCGGTATTGGAATATACTTCGGTATCCAGGACCAGGATATTCACATCGGCCTTGGTAGAGAGCACATGATCCAGGCCGCCGTAACCGATATCGTAGGCCCAGCCGTCTCCTCCGATGATCCAGATGGAGCGCTTGGCCAGGAGATGGCGATCTTTCTCGATCTCCTCCAGCAGTTCCCGGGCCGCCCCCGTGGCGCTCTCGAGCTCCTGATCCAGCAGTTCCCCGATGCGATCCGCCGCTTCCAGGGAGGGGCTGCCCAGGTCTTTAACGGAGAGCCAGTTTTCAAAAGCCTCCTTCAATTCGGGTGAGATATCCAGGGAGAGGGCCTGGCTTATCCGTTCGGCCAGGCGTCTGCGCTGCTGCTCCACAGACAGGCTAAAGCCGTAGCCGAACTCGGCGTTATCTTCAAAGAGGGAGTTGGCCCAGGCGGGTCCCCTTCCCTTGGAGTCCACCGTGTAGGGGGTGGTGGGGGCATTGCCTCCGTAGATGGAAGAGCAGCCCGTAGCGTTGGCGATCAGCATGCGCGGCCCGAACAGCTGGGTAATCAGCTTCAGGTAAGGGGTTTCTCCGCAGCCGGCGCAAGCCCCGCTGAATTCGAAGAGCGGCTTCCGGAACTGGCTGCCCCGGACCGTATCCGCGGGGATATCCGGGATGATCTCCGGCAGCTGCTCCGCGAAGCGGTACTTGGCGTCTTCCGTCTCGACTACATCGTCCAGGGGTTTCATCTCCAGGGCCTTCTCCTTGGCCGGGCAGACATCGACGCAGTTGCCGCAGCCGGTGCAGTCCAGGGGCGAGGCCTGGATCAGGTAGCGGAGCCCGGCCAGGGCCTTGCCTCTGCCTTCCAGAGTCCGCAGGGTTTCCGGGGCACCGGCCAGGTCCTCTTCCCGGGCCAGGTAGGGCCTGATGGCGGCATGAGGGCAGACGAAGGAGCACTGGTTGCACATGATGCAGTGCTCCGGTATCCAGACCGGAACCTGGATGGCGATCCCCCGTTTTTCATAGCGGGTGGTGCCCGTAGGAACGGTGCCGTCCACGCTGAGAGCGCTTACCGGCAGCTGGTCTCCCTTCAGATCCAGGATGGGATAGACATATTCCTGCACGTACTGGGGAGCCGGCTCCCGGTGGAAGACGGCGCCTTCCGTGGCCTCCGCCCAGGAGGCCGGGTAGTCGATCTTCTCCAGGGCGCCGGCGGCCCTTTTAACGGCCTCAATATTTTTCTGGACCACGCTGGCGCCTTTCCGGCCGTAGGTCTTGTGGATGGATTCTTCTATGGCGGCCAGGGCCTTCTCCTCATCCATTACGCCCGCCACCTTGAAGAAAGCCACTTGCATGATAGTGTTGATCCGGTTGCCCATTCCCACCTCCCGGGCAATTTTAAAGGCGTCGATATTGTAAAAGTTCAGTTTTTTCCGAGCAATAGTCCTCTTCATCTCCGCCGGCAGGCGCTTTTCCATCTCTTCCAGGGACCAGTTGGAGTTGAGGAGGAAAGTGCCCCCCTCTTTGATCCCCTCCAGGAGGTCGTAGCGGCCCACGTAGGAGGGATTATGGCAGGCAATTAGATCGGCTTGCGTGATCAGGTAGGTCGACTGAATCGGCCGGGGCCCGAACCGCAAGTGGGAGATGGTAATGCCTCCGGATTTCTTGGAATCGTAGACAAAGAACCCCTGGGTGTAGAGGTCGGTATGGTCCCCGATAATGGTAATCGAATTCTTGTTGGCTCCCACGGTCCCGTCGGATCCGAAGCCGAAGAACTTGCAGCGGATGGTCCCCGGGGGGGAGGTCACGATCTGCTCCGCCACCGGCAGGGAGGTGCCGCTAACGTCGTCGATAATCCCTACCGTAAAATGGTTTTTGGGCTGATCCAGGCTCAAGTTGTCGAAGATCGCCTTTACCATGGAGGGATTAAATTCCTTTTGGCCCAATCCGTAGCGGCCGCCCACAATAAGGGGCGTCTCCTTCCGTTCCATGAATACCGTGCAGACATCCTGGTACAGGGGTTCTCCCAGGGAGCCCGGCTCCTTGGTCCGGTCCAGGACCGCCAGGCGGCGGCAGGTCTTCGGCAGCACGGAGAGGAAGTGCTCCGCGGAGAAGGGCCGGTACAAGCGCACCTTAATCAGGCCGACTTTTTCGCCCCGCTGGTTGAGGTAGTTGACCGTCTCTTCAACGGTCTCGCAGGCGGAGCCCATGCAAACGATGACCCGCTCGGCATCGGGGGCGCCGCAGTAGTCGAAAAGGCGGTAGCGACGGCCGGTAAGCTGGTAGACCTGCTCCATTACCGCGGAGACTATTCCCGGGACGGCCTCGTAGTAGGGATTGGGGGCTTCCCGGTTCTGGAAGTAGATATCGGGGTTTTGGTTGGTGCCCCACAGCGTGGGCCGCTCCGGGCTTAAGGCCCGGCGGCGAAAATCCTCCACCGCTTTCCAGTCCACCAGTTTTTTAATGTCCTCGTAGTCGATAACGGAAATTTTCTGAATTTCGTGGGAGGTCCTAAACCCGTCAAAGAAATGCAGGAAAGGCACTCGGGATTTGATGGCGCTGAGATGGGCCACCAGGGCCAGGTCCATGACCTCCTGCACCGATGCCGAAGCCAGCATGGCAAAACCGGTCTGGCGAACGGCCATCACGTCCGAATGGTCTCCGAAAATGGAGAGGGCGTGGGTGGAGAGGGCGCGCGCGGAGACATGAAAGACTCCCGGCAGCAACTCCCCGGCGATCTTGTACATGTTCGGGATCATGAGCAGGAGCCCCTGGGAAGCGGTGAAAGTAGTAGTCAAGGCTCCAGTGGCCAGGGAGCCGTGAACGGCGCCGGCAGCCCCTGCTTCCGACTGCATGGCGGTTATATTAAGGGTCTGGCCAAAGATGTTTTTCCGGCCTTGGGCAGCCCATTCGTCGCACAACTCGCCCATGGTGGAAGAGGGGGTAATGGGATAAATTGCGGCCACGTCGCTCAGGGCGTAGGCGATGTAAGCTGCTGCGGTATTTCCATCAATGGTTGCTTGGCGAGATACTGAAGTCATTAAGAATCCCTCCGGTTTGTTTTGTATCCTCGTCTCTTTCTTCATCTTAAATCAGGTATTTGGATTATATTAAATCATAAATCGATCATAACAACAATATCTTACTACACTATTGCCGGTGAACTCAATAGCCATAATAATTTTGGGCAAGGCAAAATGTTAACAAAGCTTTCAAAGTTCGCGAAAAGAAACGGGTTTATGATCACCGGCGGCCAGTTTAAGGGATCTCTCGATAGACCACCGCTGTGGGGGAAATTTTTTGGGTAACCCGGCGCAGCTGAAGCAGATCTTGCAGAGTGATATTCGTTTTTATATTCTTGAAACCGGTCCAGAGCAGGGTGAAGCCAAGCCTGGTATTCTGAATGCTTTCGCCGGCCACCAGGAGATTAATCACCAGCTCCTGCTTGGAAGCCGGAGTCTGCCCGGGATCTTTTAAAAAGTCGATGATGGCGGGGCCGTCGAAGGGTTCCGCGGCCGCCTCCGTCAGGTCGACTCCGCCCAGGAGCCCGACCATCTCCACAAACCCTTCCAGGTTTAGCTCGATGTAAAACTGGGGCTTCAAGCCGCTCAGCGCCTCTATCTCCCGGATCAGGTCGGCGTAGCTGCCCCCTTTCCGCAGCAGGGCCCCCAGGGGATAGCTTTTGCCCTCCAGGGGAGTGTCGGGGGAGATGCTGGTAAGATAAGCCCGCCTCTCCTTGATCAGGGTGACCACCATCATGATTTCAATGTTCGGGTTGCCCTCATCGCGGCCAAGAAGGAGAAAATGAATCTGCTCCTTTCCCGAAAGCTCGGGGATGGGGGAGAGGGCTTCCTTTGACGGCGCCTCCGCTTTTGCGGGGATCGCCTTGGCCGGCGGAGCCTCCGGCTCCCGCTGGTTCACCGGCGGGGAGGAGGCGCTCTGGGAGAGCAGTTCTTCTTCTTGTACCGAAGGCGGCACCGGCCTGGGAATAATCTTCTCCTCCTCGGCCGGCGGAGAATCCGGCTCCTCCCCGGCGGCCTTTTCTCCCGGCTCCGGCTCTCCGGCGGGCGGGCGCGGGTCGGGGAGCGGGGGAGGCGGCGCCGTTGGAGAGCCGCCCACGGGAAGAAGGGAAACGGCCATTAGCGCCAGGGCCAGGGCCAGGGTCAGGCGGATCCTGTTCAACGGTATTCCTCCTGCGCAAGATATACCTATATTATTTGACGGGAAAGGTTAATTTATCCCTGCGTTCAATTTTGCGGCGGAGGCGGGCGATCCGGTGCTGCAAGGCTGCCATGCTAAATTCGCCGCCGGAGGCATGCCTTCCGGAGTGCTGCAGCCGGAGGACGGCTTCCCGGGTTGCCCGAAGAGCCGCCTGGAAGTCCCCGCAGCGGTGCTCGTAGTATTTGGCCAACTCCAGGCAGGGGGCGGGGTCCGTATTCTCCAGCTGGAGGAGTTCGTGCCAGGCGGCCGTAGCTTCTTCCCACCGGGAGGCCCTTTTGCAGGCGGCTGCCAGGTGGAGAAGGGCCTCCCGCCGGAGCTCCCGATCCGGGCTGCCAGCCGCTATGCGCAGCAGGGCCATCCCTGTTTCAGGCTGCCCGGCCTCCAGGTGGAGGCGGCCCAGGGCGTAGCACTCCCAGGGGTGTTCCAGGCCTTCCCCGGAGGCGTTAAGGGAGAGGCGGGTCAACAGGGTGACCATGGAGAGAAGGTCGTACAGGTTGTGGCGAAAGACGGTTTTAAGGCGACCGGTGTGCCCCCGGCGCAGGTAGTCGAAGTAGACCGCCGGGATCTCGTGCCCGGGGAGGTCGTCGGTCCGCTGCAGCCCCAGGAGCGACGATTCCAGCATGCTCAGGCGGCAGGAGGGCAGCCACCCTTTCCAGAGGCGGCGGGAGCAGGAAAGGAGATCGATGTGCAGAGGAGGAGCGCAGGAAGGGACCCCGGCCAGGATCTGGCGGGTCTGGATTAAGGGAAGGTCAAAGGCCTTGCCGTTAAAGGTGACCACGCTGTCAAAATTTTTCATAAAGCCGGTAAAGTGCAGGAGCATGGCCCTCTCTTCCGGGGGACGGCGCAGGAAATACTGGCGGATCCGGAAACGGTTTCCTTCCACCCAGCCCGCACCGATGAGAAAAGCCCAGGTCCCGGTGCCGCCGGCCAGGCCGGTAGTTTCCGTATCCAGGAAGAGGGAGCGGGCCGGCTCAATGCGTTCCAGGGCAGGATCCCGGGATAGAAGGGCGATCCGGTCGCCCCGGCTGTCCAGGACCTGTTCCAGGACGTAGCGGCCGTGAACGGTGGAGAGGGGAAAGCTTACTTCCCGCAGATAGCAGGGGCCGGCCGGAGTTTCCACTTCCCGCTCTTCCCCGGGAAAAAGCATTCCCATGCCCGTCGCCCGACGGGGCCGGGGCGCCGCCAGCTCCCCGCTCCGGCGCAGGTTATCCAGGCGGGAGCGCAGGTTCATCGCAGCACTACCTCCATCAGGGCCAGGGTATGCTCCTTCCCTCCGGGGCCGATCTGTTCGGGAGGTCCGACGCAGGAGGGGCAGCCTTCCCGGCAGTTGCAGCTGAGGACCGCCCGGCGGGCGGAGCGGAAGATATCCTTGTAGATGCGGTAGAGCTCCCGGCTGTAGCCCACACCTCCGGGGTAGCTTTCGTACAGGTAGAGGGTGGGCTGCTCGTTGAAGGGAGACTTAATCTGCCCCACGGCCCGCAGGTCCCGGGGGTCGCTCATCAGGTAGAGGGAGGCGATCTGGGGAATCAAGTTAGTCAGCCCCTGCAAGCCCGATTGCACCGCCGGCTGGGGGAGGCCGCCCAGGCTTTGCGGCGAGAAGGAGATCCAGAAAGCGGTGGTGTGCATCTCCGTCTCCGGGAGTTTGACCGGTCCGGAGCCGATATTTTCGTGGGTGTTGAAGCGTATCTTTTTAAAGAGCGCCACCAGGGCATTGAGGCGCACTTCCCCCCAGGCCCTGGAGACGGCCCCCTCTTCCTCCTCCAGGACTTCCAGCACCTTGATATCCACGGACAGCTGGGCATCGGTAAAATAGTTTACCCGGACCGGCCGGACATAGGCTTTTTTGGCCGGGAAGTCAAGTTTTTCCACCTGGTACTGGATTCCGTTGTGAATGTAGATGGCTTCCTCATGCACCAGCATGGGGGCGCTGAAGCGGTCCACCTCTCCGATTACCTGGGGCTGGCTGCCGCTGGTATCGATGATGACCACGTTTTCCCGGGTGGCGCTGCGCAGGCTGATCTCCTCGGCGGGGAAGGCGTCTTCCATCCAGTAGAAGCGGCCTTCCTGGCGGTAAAGAACCTGCTCTTCCTCCAGAAATTCCAAGATCTCCGTTACCTGGGCCCGGCCGAAAGGCTCTCCTTCCCGGAAGGGGAGCTCAAAGGCGGCACAGCGCAGGTGGTTGGTCAGGATAACCAGGTTGTCGGGATTGATCAGCGCCCGCTCGGGGGAGTTGCCCCAGAAATAAGCCGGATTGGCGGCGATAAACTGGTTAACGGGGTCGCTGGCGGTGACCATAATGGCCAGGGAGGTTCCGCTTCGCCGTCCCGCCCGCCCGGACTGCTGCCAGGTGCCGGCGATGGTGCCCGGGTAGCCGTTCAGGATGCAGGCTTCCAGTTCCCCGATGTCGATGCCCAGTTCCAGGGCGTTGGTGCTGACCACCCCTCTTATGGTTCCCCGCCGCAGTCCTTCTTCGATGGAGCGCCTCTCCCGGGGCAGGTAGCCGCCCCGGTACCCCTTCACCCTTTCCGGCCGGCCGGGAAGGGCCGGAAAGCGCTCCTGCAGGTAGGTTAGCAGCACCTCCACGCCCAGCCGGCTGCGGGTGAAGACGATGGTCTGGATTCCTTTTTTAATAAGGGCCGCCGCCAGCTCCCGGCTGACCAGGAGAGCGCTCCGCCTGATTCCCAGTTCCCGGTTGACCAGGGGCGGGTTGTAGATAATAAAATGCTTTTTCCCCCGGGGGGCTCCGCTTTTGGAGATCACGCTCACCGGCTCTTCAATCAGGGTCTCCGCCAGTTCCCCCGGGTTGGCGATGGTGGCGGAGCAGAGAATGAACTGGGGCCGGGAGCCGTAAAAGCTGCAGATGCGCTTCAGCCTCCGGATTACATTGGCCAGGTGGCTGCCAAATACGCCCCGGTAGTGGTGAACCTCGTCGATGACGACGAACTTCAGGTTCTGAAAGAGCTGGATCCACTTGGTATGGTGAGGCAAAATTCCGGTGTGCAGCATATCCGGGTTGGTGATCACCACCTGGCCGCTGTCCCGGATGGCCCGGCGCAGCTCGGGCTCGGTATCGCCGTCGTAGACATATGAACGCAGGTCAAAAGGACACCGGGCGGCCAGCTCCTTCAACTCCACCAGCTGGTCCTGGGCCAGGGCCTTGGTGGGAAAGAGGTAGAGGGCGCGGTGGTGGTGATCCTGCAGGAGAGCGTTCAGGACGGGGAGGTTGTAGCAGAGGGTCTTCCCCGAGGCGGTGGGGGTGACGACTACGATGTTTTCCTTCTCCTGGAGGCGCTGAAGGGCTTCGGCCTGGTGGAGGTAAAGCTGCTCTATTCCCCGTTCCTTCAGGGCGCGCTTAAGGCGGTCGTCCAGAAAGGCGGGCATGTCGGCATAGGAGGCGGCCTGCTCCGGCAGGACCTCCCAGCAGGCCACGTTGGCCATGAAGGAGGGATCATTCCTCCATTGTTCCAGAATTTCCTCCAGGGGTGTCATGGCAGCCCTCGCTCATATGTTCTCCCGCTGCTATACTATTCGCTGAAATTCTTCCGATTCCTTTTGCGGGCCAGGCGGCCCTGCCAGGAAGAGCGGCGGATCAACTCTGCTTCCACTTTTCGGGCTGTTTCGGCGGAGCTCTCTTCCCAGGCCGGCGCCAGGAGCAGTTCCCGGGAGGTGACCCGGCCGGCCAGGCGGTGGACCGTTATCCCGGGGTCCAGCCTTTCCAGGCAGTCGCAGAGCAGGGACAGATATTCTTCCGGGGAGGCGAAGACATCAAATTGGCCTTCTTCGTACTGCTGCGCCAGGGGAGTCCCTTTGATTACCTGCAGTTGGTGGAATTTGACCCCGTCAATGCCGCAGCCGTTGATCCGGTCTACCGTTTGCAGCATCATCTCCGGCGATTCCCCGGGGAGGCCGAGGATGAGATGGGCGCAGATATAGATATGGCGCCCGCGGGTCATGCGGACAGCTTCCTGAAACTGCTGGAAGGTATGCCCCCGGTTGATCCGCTCCAGGGTGGTATTGTGGGAAGACTGCAGGCCGTACTCCAGCCAGACGTGGTACTTCCGGGCGTAGCCTTCCAGGAGCTCCAGCACCTGGCGGTTGACGCAGTCGGGGCGGGTGGAGATGCTCAGCCCCACCACGTCGGGATCCTGCAAAGCTTCGCTGTAAAGTCGTTCCAGCTGCTCCACGGGGGCGTAGGTGTTGCTGTAGGTCTGAAAATAAGCCAGGTAGCGCCTCCCCGGGGCGCCCTTTTTCTTGCCCCGGCGGAGTTGTTCGGTAATGGAGAGGGGCTTCTCCTTCCCGCTGACGAAGGAGAAGGAGGGGTTGTAGCAGTAGCTGCAGCCGTGGCGGCCGATGGTGCCGTCCCGGTTGGGGCAGCTAAACCCGGCCTCCAGGGGAATCTTGTAGAGGGGATGGCCAAATTTTTCCCGGAAAAACTGGCTAAGCCGGTAGTACCAGCCGGGCTCAAATCTCTCCACAAGTATCCGTCTCCTCTTTTCCGGCGCCCCCGGTCTCCCTTTTGCGCAGCAGCCCGGGCCGCTCCAGGTAAAGGAGCAGCATGGAGATGTCCGCCGGGCTGACCCCGTCGATGCGGCTGGCTTGCTCTACGGTGCGGGGCCGGATCCGGTCCAGCTTCTGGCGGGCCTCCGTGGAGAGATTGGTGGCCAGGCTGTAATCGAAGTCTTCGGGGATAACCTTGCCCAGCAGGCGGCGGTTCCGCTCCACGGCGGCCTCCTGCTTGGCGATGTACCCGGCGTACTTGATCTGGTTTTCCAGCTCCCGGATCACATCCTCGGGCTGGTTGGGCTCCTCCTTCCCCTCCCACTTCAAGAACTGGCGGTAGCTAATCCCGGGACGGCGCAGCAGCTCCGCCGCCGACTGGGGGCGTTGCAGGGCGCCTCCCGCTTTGGCCAGTTCCCGGTCTATGGCATCGCCGGGCCGGAGTTGGAGTTTGTTCAAGCGGTCCAACTCCTTTTCGATAAAGCGCTTCTTCTTTTGAAAGCGCTCCCAGCGCTCTTCGTCCACCAGCCCCAGGCGGTAGCCCTTCTCCGTCAGGCGCAGGTCGGCATTGTCCTGGCGCAGCAGCAGGCGGTATTCGCCCCGGGAGGTGAAGATGCGGTACGGTTCCTGTACTCCCCGGGTAACCAGGTCGTCGATGAGAACGCCCAGGTAGGCTTCGCTGCGCTGGAGAATGAAAGGCTCTTCACCCCGGATCTGCCGGGCAGCGTTGATGCCCGCCATCAGCCCCTGGCCGGCGGCCTCCTCGTAGCCGGTGGTTCCGTTGATCTGGCCGGCGAAGTAGAGGCCGGAAACCAGCTTGGTCTCCAGGGTGGCCTTCAACTGAACCGGCGGCGCGTAATCGTATTCGATGGCGTAGGCGGGGCGCATGATCTCCGCCTTCTCCAGCCCGGGGATGGTACGCAGCATCTGCTCCTGGATCTCCGGGGGCAGCCCCGTGGAGATCCCCTGCAGGTACAGCTCTTCCGCTTCCACCCCCTCGGGCTCGATGAAGACGGGGTGGCGTTCCCGGTCGGCAAAGCGGACCACCTTGTCCTCGATGGAGGGGCAGTAGCGGGGCCCCTTCCCCTTAATGGCGCCGGTATAGATGGGCGCCTTGTCCAGGTTGCCTCGGATCAGCGCATGGGTGCGAGGATTGGTATGGGTCAGGTAGCAGTTTACCTGCTGCTTCGGCGGAGAGGGGGTCAGCAGGGAGAGCCCCTGGGAGAGGGGATCCCCGGGGACGGGGATCAGCTTGCTGAAATCGACGCTGCGCCGGTAGACCCGGGGGGGCGTTCCCGTCTTGAAGCGCTCCAGATGGAAGCCCAGTTCCAGGAGGTTTTCCGCCAGGGAGCGGGGAGGGACCAGCCCTCCGGGGGCGCCGTAGTACTGGCGGTCGCCCAGGAAGATTTCCGCCCGCAGGTAGACGCCCGTGGCCAGAATTACCGCCTTGGCCCGGTAGAGGGCGCCGCTGCGGCCCAGCACCCCTTTCACCCGCCCCTCCTGGACGATTATTTTTTCCACCATATCTTCCCGCAGGGTCAGGTTAGGGCACTGCTCCAGAAGCAGGCGCATATCCCGCTGGTAGCCCGCCTTGTCGATCTGGGCCCGTACGGCCTGGACGGCGGGACCCTTCCCCGTGTTCAGCATCCGGATCTGCAGGAGGTTTCGGTCGCCCACCCGGGCCATCTCCCCGCCCAGGGCGTCGATCTCCCGGACCAGGTGCCCCTTGCCGGGGCCTCCCAGGGAGGGGTTGCAGGCCATCACGGCAACCAGGTCCAGGTTCAGGGTTAGCAGCAGCGTGCGGCAGCCCAGCCGGGAGGCGGCCAGGGCCGCCTCGCAGCCGGCATGGCCGGCGCCTACTACCACCAGGTCATAGATTAGCGGGGAGCGCTCATTCGATACCGGCAAAATTAAAGCACCTTCCTGTGTTTCCATGGGTTAATCTATAATATACTGCAGCGCCCCGGGCCCTTCAATCCTGGTCCCTGCCGCCCCGGGCGATGGGCATCCGGCGGCCGGCCAGGGGGGCGGTTCTGCTGGTAACCCGCAGGCCCGGTGCCGCCTGGCGGCGCTTGTATTCGGCCCGGTCTACCAGGCGGCAGACCTTCTTCACCGTCTCTTCAGGGTAGCCCCGGGCGATAATTTCCCCGGGGGAGAGCCTCTCCTCCAGGTAGAGTTCCAGGATGGGGTCCAGTACCCGATACGGGGGGAGGGAATCCTCGTCTTTCTGATCCGGCCGCAGTTCCGCCGAGGGGGGCTTGACCATGGTGTTCCGGGGTATTACCTCTTTCCCGTGGCGGCGGTTGATATGTTCCGCCAGGCTGTAGACGGCCAGCTTGGGCAGGTCGGCCAGCACCCCGAGGCCGCCGGCCATGTCACCGTACATGGTGCAGTAGCCTACGGCCAGTTCCGACTTGTTTCCCGTGGTCAGAAGCATATATCTTTCCCGGTTGGCTATAAACATGAGAATATTTCCCCTGATCCGGGCCTGCAGGTTCTCTTCGGCCAGGTCTCCCCGGCAGCCTCCTTCGGGATTCAGCAGCTGGAGGAAGGAGTGAAAGAGGCCGTCAATGGGCAGGAGGCGCTGCTCTATCCCCAGGTTGCGGGCCAGCTCCAGGGCGTCTTTTACGGCGTGGTCCGGGGTGTACGGGGAGGGCATGATTACGCCCAGCACGTTTTCCGGCCCCAGGGCGTCGGCGGCCAGGGCGGCGGTAACGGCGGAGTCGATGCCGCCGCTCAACCCCAGCAGCGCTTTTTTAAATCCGGACTTGTGCAGGTAGTCCTTCAGGCCCAGCCGCAAGGCCCGATAGACCGTGGCCCAGTTTTCTTCTAGGGGGGGCGGCATCTCCTGCGCCGGCCGGAAAAGCTCTTCTCCCCTTAGCCAGATCACCTCTTCCCGGAAGGAGGCGCCGCGGCGGAGCAGCTCTCCACGGTTGTTATAGACCAGGCTGGTGCCGTCAAAGATAAGCTCGTCATTGCCGCCAACCTGGTTAAGGAAAATCAAGGCCCGGCTCAGTTTTCGGCTCAAAGCGGCGGCGGCCTTCTCCCTCAAAGCCTGCTTCCCCAGGTAGTATGGAGAAGCAGAGAGGGCGATTAGCAGCTGGATATCCCCCCGGGGGCCGCCGGCTTCGGCGGCAGAGCCTTCGGACACGTCGGAGAAGGGCTTATAATCCTGGATCTCTTCGACTACGGCAATCTCCGCCCTTATTCCCAGGAGCGCTTCACTCTTCCCCTCCATGAGAGAGGCCGGGCGCTCATCTATGGGGGCACGGCCGCCCTCTGCCGCCAGGGGCTTGGCGCATACCACTCTTGCGGAGCCTTTTTCCAGCAGCAGCGCCGCGTTGTACAATCCGCCGCCGCCAAGCCAAGGCGCCCCCAGGAGCAGGGCCGGGTTTTCCCCGGCGGTGAGGGGGGCCAGTTTTTTTGTAACCGCCTCCATGGCCTCCGCGGCAAAGGAGCGGTAGAGAACCAGGTCTTGGAGGGGAAAGCCGGTAACGGCGAGCTCCGGGAAGACGACCAGGCGGGCCCCCTGCTCCTGGCAGGAGCGGTAATAGCGGGAGATGAGGGAACTGTTCCGGCTTATGGCGCCAACGGTGGGATTTGCTTGTACCAGGGCAATTTTCAAAGGGTCCGGACCTCCTTATATGGAAAAACTCCCGCGAGCCAGACTACCCCGAGAGCAAAAATCCCCATGGCAACGACGGCGGCAGAATTGTTTAGTCAATTATATCCCATCGGGGGGGTGCAGATCAAGTAAAGCCACCCCACCAATTTTCAGAATTGTCAATCAAGTTGACAAAGTTGACGTGCCAGGCACCTGGCAATAGGAGCAGAGACCGTAGGCCTCCAGGGTGTGCCCCTGGATGGAGAAGCAGGTGGTTCGTTCCAGGTCCGGAAGAATGGAGGAGAAGGCACAGTGGCCAAACTCCACGATGGTTCCACAGCGGGTGCAGATTAAATGGTGGTGGTTGTCCGCCGGCAGGCGAATTTCGAAACGCCGTCGCTGATCCTTCAGGAGAAGGGTGCGCACCAGACCCAGCTTGACCAGCAGTTCCAGGGTCCGGTAGACGGTAGCCAGCCCCACGGCGGGGTATCTCTCCTTGACGGCGTTGTAAATATCCTGGGCGTCGGGGTGCCCGCCGCTGCCGGCCAGGTATTCCAGGATATGCCGCCGCGGCCCGGTGAGCCTATAGCCTTCTGCCTTAAGCTTGGCCTGGGCTGTGGCCAGGAATTGTTTGCTCATGGTACCTCTTCCTTGGTCGTTTTAATTTTGGGCCGGCCCGGTTTTTTAGCCAGGGCCAGGAGAAAAAGCAGGGTCATGACCAGGACCATGGCCGCCCCTGCGGGGATGTGCGTGTAATAAGACAGCAGCAGGCCGCCCAGGCTGCCCGCCAGGCCGGTAGCCAGGGAAAGGATCAGCATTCCGCGGTAGTTGCTGCTCAACCGGTATCCCGTAGCCCCGGGGATGACCAGGAGGGCGGAAACCAGGACGGCTCCAGCCAGCTTTACGGAGACAATAACGGTAAGGGCGATGGCGGCCAGCAGCCCCAGGTACAGGGAGGAAACAGGGAGGCCGGCGGCCCGGGCCATCTCTTCATCGAAGCTGATGGCCAGCAGCTCTTTAAAGAAAAGAATTAGGAAAAGAAGAACGAGCAGGGCCACGACCAGCATTAGCTGCAAATCCTGGGGGGAGACGGCCAGAATATTGCCGAAGAGCAGGGAGAAGAGATCGGGATGGTAGCCCCGGGCGACGCTGATCAGGGCGATTCCGAAAGCCATCCCGGCGGCATAGAGGATGCCGATGGTGGTGTCTTCGGATATTCGCCCCCGGCGGCTGATTTGCCCGGTAGCCAGGGCCACGGCCAGGGCAAAAATGCTTCCCGTAACGGCGGGGTTGATTCCCGTTACCAGCCCCAGGGCGATTCCCCCCAGGGCGGCATGGGAGATGCCCACGCCCAGGAAAGCCATCCTGCGCAAGACCACGAAGAAGGCCACCGTGGAGCAGAGGGTGCCCACCAGGGCGGAAGCCAGGAAGGCCCGCTGCATGAAGGTATAGGACAGCAGCTCTCCGATCAATCCCTTTCCTCCTCTTCCTTCTCCTGGAAGCCTGCTCCCAGCAGGTCAAACTGGCAGCGAAAGACCGTTTTCAGGGCCGGGTTGTTCAGCACCTGCCCGGAACGGCCGTGCAGGTGCAGGGTCCGGTTAATGCACATAACGTGGGTGGCCAAGGAGGCCACCGCCGTAAGATCGTGGGATACCAGGAGAATGGTAAGGCGGCGCGCCTGGTGCAGCCTGCTTAAAAGCTGGAGGAAAAGCTCCCGGGCAGGAAGATCCAGGCCGCTGCTGGGCTCATCCAGAATTAATAGGGAGGGATTTTTTACCAGGGCCCGGGCCAGGAAGACCCGCTGCTGCTCTCCCCCGGAAAGCTCGTGAAAGGGCCTGTTCTCCAGGTGCAAGGCGTCCACATCGGCCAGGGCGGAACGGGCGGACTCCTGCAACTCCCGGGAAAAGCGGTGCAGGAGAGTAGCGGGAGAAAGGGCTCCGGTTTTTACCACGTCCAGGGCCGAGAGGGGGAAGCGCCTTTCAAAGGCAGGCCTCTGGGGCATATAGCCGATGCGCTCCCTGAAATCGCCCAGCCGGTGCGCCGGCCTTCCCCAGAGGGCAACCCTCCCCGTGGTGGGGCGGATCAAGCCGAGGATGACCCGCAGCAGGGTTGTCTTCCCGGCCCCGTTGGGGCCGATAATGCCCACCAGGTCTCCCGGGGCAATGGTGAAAGAGATCTTCTCCAAGACGGGAGTCTGGTGAAAATGAACGCTAACGTTGTCGACGCAGATCAGTTCGGACAAATGAATCCCCTTTTCCTTGTCCATGGTATTAATTGCGCTCGCTTAGAGCCGCTTCAAACTGGCGCAGATTGAAGCGCATCAGCGGCAGGTAGCCGTCCCGCTCCTCCAGCTCCTTCCCCCCCAGGGGATCCAGGGGGAGAACCCGGGCGCCCACTTCCCTGGCGATGCTCTCCGCCAGGGCCGGCGACAATTGGGGTTCTACAAAAACGGCCTTTATTTGCCGCTCCCTGGCCTGGTTGACCACCTCAATCATCCAGCCGGCGGAGGGCTCTTCTCCCGAGGAGGCCATGACGGCGATTTCATTGAGGCCGTAGCGGCGGGCAAAATACTGCCAGGCGGAGTGGACGGTGATAAAATCTTTGCGGGAGAAGCCGGCCACGGCTTCCTTAATTTCCCGGTCCAGAAGGGTTAGCTCTTCCTGGAACCGGGCCAGGTTATCCTTAATGGCTTCCGCCGCTTCCGGGGCCAGCTTCTGCAGCGCCTGTGCCACGGCCGGGGCGATGCAGTCCCTGACCAGGATGGGATCCAGCCAGATGTGGGGATCTACTCCCGAGCTGCCATGGCCGTGTTCCGGGGCACTTTCGTGGCTGCCCTCCCGGGAAGAGAGGAGCCGGGAGCTTATCTCCGGGAGGGCGGTTAAATTAAGCTTCATAGTGCCGGTGTCGGCGGCTTCGGCCAGCTTAAGCACCCAGTCATCCAGGCCGGCGCCGACATAGACAAAGAGGGAGGCCCGGGCCACCTGCTTTAACTCTCCGGTCCCCGGTTCAAAGGTATGGGGGCTGGAGCCGGCGGGAACCAGGCTGGCCGCCTCTACCGCCTCTCCCCCCACCTGTTCAACTATATCGGCTAAAGGGTAAAGGGTGGTGACTACGGTTATGGTGTCCCCCCCGCCGGGTTCGGCCGGGGGTTCGAACAGGCATCCGCCGCAGATCAGCAGGAGGGCGGCCCCCAAGATCAGCGTCGCTGCCGCTGTAGCCCGCAAAGGCGCCATCTCCTTTCCGGAATTCCCGGCAGGCTGCCGGAACCGGGGTTGAGCATCCTGGTTATTAATCCACGAAAAGGTTCCCTGTATTATTCCGGGAAAGATTTTAGATGACACAATTGATAATTATTCTCAATTAATTATAATTGGCGGCTCCCTTGTTGGCAACTGTCTTTCTTAGTGCACAAAATCCGTTGTTTCTTAACGCTTCACAATTTCCCGAACCCCAGAAGAGGACTATTACCAACAACTGAAGAATTTAAGCACAACAAGACCCCTGCTTCATGGGAGGGAGTTTGGCGGCACCGGAGAGGCCTGGTTCTATTCACCCCCAATCCCATGCCTAAAATGTACACTGCCTGCAATAGCTTATGAAAAGTTCACCTTAAATATTTTAAAAAAGCATTTTATCGCAGCCATGAACCAGGCGGACGGAACACCGATAAAATATATTGATCCGCCGGCGGCATTGACAAATTTTCCAATGGGGAGTATAAAAAAAGCAGAACATGAGTTAGGAACACCTAACAGAGGAGGAGCGCCTTGAAGTATTTCCCGTCCAGTTCCTCTCTCCAGGACTACCTGGAGGCCATCCTGGTGCTTTCTCGTACCGGCGAGCCGGTCCGGGTGACCGACATTGCCGCTTATTTGAAC
>Ga0116168_1000154_pt1 | contig 70409 bp, 57 predicted proteins | sample AD_UKC129_MetaG_FD_89795 | JGI IMG/M metagenome (GOLD analysis project Ga0116168, IMG submission 89795) | Active sludge microbial communities of municipal wastewater-treating anaerobic digesters from Canada - AD_UKC129_MetaG | ecosystem: Engineered > Bioreactor > Anaerobic > Digestate | place... | reverse complement strand
ACTAATTAAACCATATCTTACATAATATCAACCATATACAACATTTATACATCTACCAATATAACTATTGATTAAAAATTTTCCAAAGTAATACCAAACTTTAAAAATATTAAAATATTTTCGTAATTACGATATAATTGTATTTTCGATATATTCTTTTTTTTAAAAATATATTTGTATTTGTAATATAATTGTATATACGATATATTAGTAATTTTTAATAATATATTTGTAAATACAATATAATTGATTTTACGATATAATTGGGAATGCAGTTATATTATAAAAAAAAATCGCATCAATTGTAAGCTGCCGCGTATTTTGGAAAGATTTGAATATTTAGGCCATAAAGCACCGCTCTTTGTAAGGTGATAAAGAAAGAGTTTTAGCGGGCCGTTCCGGCCCGCTGCCTCTTGCGGCTTGGCACAAGCCGCAAGAGGCTATGCCTATACTGTCTGAGCTAAATAAAATAAGCTGCCTTACAAGACAGCTTTTTTTTAATATTTCTAAATATGCTACTGTCTGATTTAGTAAAATATAGCCTATTTCTCCATATGTAGACGGTCCATAAAAATTATTTAATTTTTTCCCTTCTAACTCCGAATATTTATAATTTAATATACAATGACAACTAAATACTGGGTTAGCGTTTATTTGTTCTATTGAATTAAATTCATCTACGTAATTACTTATAGGTATCGATAAATGGTATTCAGTTCCTTTGAAAACAGGGGCGTACATATAAATATTGTCATTAATAATTTCTTTAAAGCTTACATTTATGAAGGAACCATACAAATTTGCTGTAAGCGGGTTTTTTATATCGTAATTCATGCTTTTTAAAAATTCTAAAAATTTAACTTTTTTACCGTTTACTAAGGCTTCATTAATGTAGAAACTATCTTCTAAAAATTCAATTTTATAATTTAAATTTGGTTTAAACAAATTTATTATACTTAATTTTGCAGTTTTATCTTTGGGTAGTTCGCAATACATTGCAATGCCTTTATGAGATGATGATGTAAGCTCTTTACCATTAAATATTTTTGCTCGGGAATTATCAATATCTCCAGCTATCCAACCTATTATAGGTGATGTATAAATACTTTCAAAGAACGCTGCATTTTTTGCATATTTAATATGTATTTTACTTTCAAATGGTAAAATTAATATTGTAAAGCCATTATCGTAGGAATTTCTATTTATATTTTGAATATTATTTTCTGTAAATTCTTCAATTTTTATATTTTCAATGTAGTATGGTAGTTCATTTACAAACAATAAATCATCAGTTGTTATACACGAGTTTTTATCAATGAAAGAATTACTTGTACCAGCTATCCAATTACCGGCTGGTAAAGCAGATAGTATTTTTTCATTTCCGGCAATAATTAAATTTTTTCCCTTTTTAATTTCTTCTTTTGCCTGCTCAACTGTCATAAGTTGCATAATACTTGGAATACCAAGCAATGGAATTATATCTTTATTTAAAAATTTTTGATACTTTGTAAAAAAATCATATACTTCATCAATACATTTACTTATGGTTTCTTCAGAAGGGTCGAAATAAGTAGTTAAATTTAATCTTTTTACAAGTAGACTAGCAACCATAAAATTAAATTCATGTTCGATTTTACCTGTAACAAGGTTTCTCCAAAATGTGTCATTTTTTTGGGGTAACATATACTACCTTTTATTGTTTATATATCACAATATAAATATTTTATTTTAAATATAAAAATAAATTTTAACATTACTTAACATATGAATAACAATAATTTAAATTACATTAAAAAAGCTGCCTTGAAGGCAGCTTTTTTATATTTATTTTTTTTTAATTATTTCAAATAAACCATTTTTATAGACTTTTTAAAATTTGGTGTTTCAACGACTGCAAAATATACTCCTGAATTTAAATTATTTGGGATAAAATTAATTTCATATGAGCCTGCACTAAAATGTTTATCTAATAAATTAGCAACTTTTTTTCCCATTATATCATAAACAGATATTTTGATGTTCTGACTTTTATTGTTAACAAATTTTATGATAGTACTTGGGTTAAATGGATTTGGATAATTTTGATATAGTATAAAGTTTTCAATCTTATTATTACTTGAAATTACAGATACAGGCGCTTGCGGAATATCTACATATCTGTAATAAATTTCTGGATGACCTGTTCTATAATCAATCCATGCGGTTGCTGCTTTATTATTATCTAATATCATCGTAGGACTGTATATTTGCAAGCTATCAATAGAAAGTAGGTTATCTGAAACAGACCAATTTTGACAATCTATTGTTGTTTTTAAGTACATGTTATCATATCTGCAAAGTTTAACAATAACTTTTTCATCTGTCATATCAAATATTGAATGATAATATTCATAAACAGTATCAATTTGTAAATATGGTTCCCACGAATTTCCTAAATTAGTAGATTTAAATAAATATGTACCACCCTGCCATTCGTGTTGTCCAGGCTGACCAAATGTCATTTTAGAATAAGAGATTGCTGTAAATATGCTTAAATCGGGCATAATTTTAACCCAAGTTTGCTCGACATTAGTATATCCCATACTATTAGTATCACTAAAAAATATTTTAGGTTGGCTAAAAGTATTGCCACCGTCAGTGGATATCACAAAATATGCATTAGTTTTACCAATTGAATTATAAGCATAGGTTATTGCAATATAATCCTGATTAATAATTTTACGAACTGTCATATTAACTACATCTTCGTAATTTGTGTCACCAATTTCTTTTTTAATATAACCAAAGTTATTACTAAACATTAATTGAGAATTTGCATTTTGTTTATGAAAATTGAACCATAAATAGTAAAAATTACCATCATGAGTACTTAAAACTTTTGGAAGATCACTTCTTAAAGTCAAAGAGCTTGAAATTTCAACAGTATCAACAAGTTGTTCAATCGACCAATTATTGCCAATATCATTTGAAAAAAAATTGTATAGGATAAATTTTCCTGAAGTGCTTAAGTAATCAATAATCAAAGAAGATACATAATTACCACCAGCTGCAATTGAAACGTTTGTTGGTCCCCATTGGTAAGGAAAAATATTTTTTGGATTTGAAATAGGGGCGATTGGTCCAGTTAAAGGAAACTGATAATACCTATAATTTGTAGCGTAGGTTAGATGCACTAAGCCATTATGTATAGCCATTTGTGGTTTTTCTACAGAATAACCATTCATATCGGTTACTCTTAGTTCTTGTGAAAAAATAATAATAGTAGTAAACAATAAAAGTATGATTTTTTTCATTTGATTCCTTATAAATGATTTGTTTTAATGTAATATAATCATAATTATTATCAATTTTCTCATTACAGTATTAAATTATTATTAATTTTGCTACTAATTTTTTATAGCAGCAATTTTACAATATTATTAATATTTTTTTTACATTTTTGATAAGATACAGGAATAATATAGCTCAGACAGTATAGGTATAGCCCCTTGCAGCTTGTGGAAAGCTGCAAGGGGCAGCGGGCCGGAACGGCCCGCTAAAAATCTTTTCATTATCACCTTACAAAGTGTAGCTTAACAGTTTCATAATTCCACATCTCTTATAATGCAGCGTCAAAATGCAGTGCAGATTGTATGTTTGACTGATTTTTTTTGTTAAATCTAATATGTAATCTTGCATATTTTTATATTTATTTCTGATTTCTATATAATATGATTGTATTTACAATTATATCGTATAAGCAATTATATTGTTTTTGTATATATATTATTGAAAATTAATAATATATCTTAAACGCAATTTTATTGTAATATCTGATGTATAATTATAACGATATTATGTTTAATTTTGTATTTATCATTAAGCATACAAAAGAATAATTAAACAATATTTAGTTATTTTGCTAAATGTAAAAATATTAAAATAAATTGGTAAAATTAATTGGAATGTATTGGGGAAAAATTTTGGGCGTTAGCCTGCCCGTGCGCCGCACGGCGCACGGGCTTTAAGCTTACACTGTCTGAGCTATATAAAAAAAAGCTCTCTTTTAGGAGAGCTTTGTAATTAATTTAGTGTTGTTTATTAATAACTATTTTCATTCAATACAGTCTTTCCACGGAATATTCTGTAAACAACAATAGTATATGTTATAACCAATGGCATTCCAATAAGGGCAATTATTAGCATAACTGTTAAAGTTTTTTGGGATGATGCCGAGTTGTAAATTGTTAAATTTAATTTTGGATCTGTTAAAGAATATGCGAAATTTGGAAACATTGCAATAGCGAAAGTGAGCATATTTAGCAAAATCGATAAGGATGACATAAAAAATGTTTTCAAATGGAAGTTGGATTTATGATATTTATACATCAAAAGTATAACAATTAAGTTAACTAACGGTAATAAGTATAATACAGGATTTGAATTATAATTTTGTAATAAATGTGGTTTTGCAATTATTGTAAAAAGGTTTAATATAACAAATAGTGCAAAGTATAGATAGTAGAATATATTATATTTACTTTTTAAAAGTTTTTGTAATTCATTTTCTGTTCTGTAGAAAGCATAATTGAAGCCGTGTACTATAATTAGGGCTAAACCTGTAAGGCCTACAACTAATGAATATGGATTGAGTAGATTCCAAAATGTACCAACATATTCTTTATTAGCATCTAGGTATATTCCGTTAGCAACGTTTCCTAAAGCAACCCCGAATAATAAAGCAGCTATTGTTGAAGATATGGCAAATAAGTTATCGAAAATTTTTCGCCAAGTTGGATTTTCGCTTTTGCTTCTAAACTCGAGTGCTGTTGCCCTGAAAATAAGCATTGCAAGAACAAGCATTAAAGCCATATAAAATCCTGAAAAGATAGTAGCATAAACATCTGGGAACGCAGCAAATAATGCGCCACCACCTGTTAAAAGCCAAACTTCATTACCGTCCCAAACGGGAGCTATCGAATTAAGCAATATTCTTTTATCGGTATCATTTTTTGCAAAAAAACTAACAAAACCAATTCCTAAATCAAATCCATCTAGAATAACATATCCGGTTAGAAGAACTGCTATTAAAATAAACCAAATTATATTGAGTTCCATGGTAATTATCTCCTATATTACTAATTTTTATTAAGTTCTACTGGGCCAGCTTTAACTTTTTTAACTACGACAAAAACAAATAAAGCTAACAATAACAAATAGATAGAAGAAAATAGAATTATAGAAAATAATACTTGCCCGGCATCTAATATAGGAGAAAAAGCATCTTTGGTTTTCATTAATCCATAAACCACCCAAGGTTGCCTACCGACTTCAGCAGTAATCCAACCAAACTGATTTGCAAGTTGAGGGAAAATAAATGATATTAAAAGGATTTTGAGAAACCATGGATAGGCATCAATTTTATTTTTCCACAGAAGGTAAACGCCGAATAAACTTAATGCGATCATTAACATTCCAAGTGCAACCATAATATGATAGCTTTGGAAGACAAAATTGACTGGTGGAATTTCATCTTTTTTGAAAGCATTTAAACCTTTAACAGGATAATTAAAATCACCCGAAATTAGGAAGCTTAACATACCAGGGATGCCAATTCCGTAAACTTTTTGTTCTTTTTCGTCAACCCAACCGAATAAATAAAGTGTAGCTTTTGATAAAGAGTCATAATGTGCTTCAGCAGCAGCAAGTTTAGCTGGTTGATGTTTTGCAATCATTTGGGAATTACTATGTCCTGATGCTAACTCAAGTAGTGATACTACAGCTGTAAAAATAATAGCAACTTTAAACATTTTTTTTGCATGTTCAACGTGAACTTTCTTTAATAAATAATAGGCTGCTATACTTAGCATAAAAAAACCACCTGTCATAAAGGAAGCTAATATTGTATGAATTAATCTATCAACAGTTGATGGATTGAAAAACCATTGCCCAAAAATCAACAATTTCAGCTCTTAAAACTCCATTATTATTGACAATATGATAACCTTGTGGTGTTTGTTGCCAAGAGTTAGCAACTAAAATCCAAAAAGCACTTAATATTGAACCTATAGCTACCATTAAAGCAGAGAAAAAATGCATTTTGGGACTAACTTTTTTCCAACCGAAAAGTAATACTCCTAAGAAAGTAGATTCAAGGAAGAAAGCGAAAACGCCTTCGGCAGCAAGAGGACTACCAAAAACATCCCCAACAAAACGAGAATATTTAGACCAATTAGTACCAAACTCAAATTCCATTACTATGCCTGTTGCTACTCCTACAGCAAATGTTGCAGCAAAAATTTTGATCCAAAATTTTACTAATTCTTCATACATTTTGTCTTTTGTTTTTAAATACATACCCTCCAAAAAAACGATTAAAGCAGCAAGCCCAATACTCATTGGAGGATACAAAAAATGAAACCCTACAGTAATTGCAAATTGGATTCGGGAGAGTAATAAGACATCCATAAGTTTCTCCTATAAATTATTGTTATGTTTTTTATCATAAAGATGCCCTATTGAGGCACCAATTACTAAAATCATGGAAGTATAATAAACCCAAAATACAACAATAACAAATACTGCATAAGTTCCATAAATTTTATTAAAAGATGCAAATTTTATTAAATAGTATCCAAAAACTAATTTAGCTATTGTCCACAATATTGATGATGTAAAAGCACTTACAATACGAATTTCATTTTTTAGTAATTTATATGGCAATATGGTATAAATTAAATAGAAAATCAAAAATACAATTACAAATGAAATTATATTCACAAATAGGTAATTGACAGTTGGGAAAATAACTATATTTAAAAATGGGAGGTATTTAATCAGTTTTATAAATAGTTCTAATAAAGGAACAATTAAAATGTATAAAGAAAGTAAAAGAATAGTTATTATGATTAGCCCAATATCTCGTAATTTTGCTAAAATAAAATTTGTTCTCTTATTAATTTCATAAATTTTATTTAGGATTACACTTAGAGAATTGAAAAGACTACTTGCAGTAATAAACAAACCAATTGCTCCTAAAAACCCTGCAGAATTTTTAAATGCAATAAATTCGTTTACTCTATCTTCAATAATAATTTCAATATATCTTGCAGTTGAAGGATAAGGAATAGTATTTTCAATAAAATTATAAATTTTATTTTGTATTGCATCATATGTCAAAATATTTCCAATAACGGAAAATATAATCAGTATTAATGGAATTATGCACGTAATAAGGTTAAAAGTAATAGCACTGGACATAAGGAATAAATTCTCATCGTCAATTAATTGATAAATTCCATTAAAATAATAATTCAAAGACTTAAATAATATTTTTAATTTATCAATCATAAATAATTCTGAAATATTTCGAAAAGTTTTGCAGTAGCAATTAAATCACGTGAACAATATTCAGCAATTTCTTTATATCTTTGTGCTTGATATAAATTGCTAACTTCTAAACCATTAGCAAAATCAGTTTTGGGAGTTTCTATACCAAAAGCATGACAATAAAAATCCAAATTAAATTTTCTAATTTTACCATAAAATGTTAACTCATCTAAGAGATCAGTATGCAAAATGTTATTCATTTTAGGGACTTTAATTTGATTTATTGCAGATCTAATCTTTAAGAAAGGGATATCAAAATTTTTACCATTAAAACTTATTATTTGTTTAGCTTTAACAATTTTAGACCAAAAATAATCAATCATATATTTTTCATCAGCAGGCTGGAATTTAAAAGTTTCATCTACACTTTTCCATAACTCATTTTCTAATGAAGATTCATATAAAACAATTCCCTTTTTAGATTTAATCTCATACATCCCAACAGCAATAATTTTTGCTGTAAAAGGATACAATGGAAGATATTTTATATTCTCTTCCATTTTTTTCAACCTTTCATTTTCATCTTCAATCTTATTAGCATATCTTTGTATGTACTCTTGCTGCGAAGGGCTAAGGCTTTCGAAAGGCAAAGCTAGTGTTTCGATATCAAAAACGATATTCATAGTTTTTTTATTAATAATATATGGAAAAAAAATAAATAAAAAAAGTTAAATTAAATTTTCTCTTTTTAGGTTTTCAATAGCTTGTTGAGCTGCATTTTGCTGAGCAATTTTTTTAGATTTCCCTATACCAGTACCATATTTTTTATCACCAATATAAAGATGTACTTCAAAAGATTTGTTGTTATTAACATCGGTATTTTCGAATGTATCATATTGAGGAGCTGGTAATTTTCGAGCGTTTACAATTTCAAGTAATTTACTTTTATAATCGTTATCTTGTAGATGAATATTGCTTTCAAGCGCTTTAAACATAATTTTATGCAATACAAATTGATAGGCTTGATCATATCCTAAATCTAGATAAATAGCTCCAATAACTGCTTCCAATGTATCTGGTAGGATATTTTCTAATGAAAAATTAGAGGAGGAAAACGCATTTTTGTTTATAATTATATAATCAACAAAATTTAGCGAATTGGCAATTTCATAGAGGAAATATTTGTTTACAATTCTGGCTCTATATTTAGTAAGTAAGCCTTCGTGAATATCAGGGTACTTTTTAAAAAGGGCATCAGCAATCACCAAATCTAAAACAGCATCTCCTAAAAATTCAAGTCTTTGATTTGAATTGACATTTTTTCTCAAGTCAGCATATGATTTATGAGTAAATGCCTCGATGTAAATATTTTCATTGCGTATTTTATGATTTAATAATTGTTCAATAAAAACAATAATTCTTTTCCGGGTTTTTGTGGATATGTGAGAGCTTCCCCGGAAAAGATTAAAAAAATTATTCAGAATATTTTTTAAAGAGAAGAGAGACATTATGACCACCAAAACCAAAACTATTACTTAATGCATAATTTACATCAGCTTTGACAGCTGTATTAGGACAATAATTTAAATCACATTCAGGATCAGGTACAGTAAGATTAATTGTTGGAGGAATTAAACCATTTTTCAAGGTTAGTACAGTAGCTATTGCTTCAACTGCAGCTGCAGCACCAAGTAAATGCCCAATCATAGACTTATTAGATGAAATAAGTAATTTATAAGCATGCTCACCGAATACTGATTTAATAGCAGCGGTTTCTGAAGCATCATTCAATGGTGTTGATGTACCATGCGCATTAATATATTCAACTTCTTCAGGTTTAACATTACCATCTTCAAGAGCCCATTTCATAGATTTAGCTTGTCCAACTCCACCAGGAGCAGGCGCAGTTATGTGATAGGCATCAGCACTTAAACCAGCACCAACAATTTCAGCATATATTTTAGCACCACGTTTCTTTGCGTGTTCATACTCTTCCAATATAAGGATTGCTCCACCTTCACCCATAACAAAACCATTTCTTTCCTTATCAAAAGGCCTTGAAGCTTCTTTAGGCCTATCATTCCATGTAGATATAGCTCTTAATGAATTAAATCCACCAACAGCCATAGGAGTAATAACAGCTTCTGAACCGCCTGCAACTATAACATCAGCATTTCCTCTTTGTATGAGGTACAATGCATTAGCCAAAGCGTGGGCTGAAGTTGCACAAGCAGAAGTTGTTGCAAAATTTGGTCCAGTAAAACCATATTTTATTGAAATGTGACCCGCAGCTATATCAGAAATTAACATCGGAATATAAAAAGGGCTAATTCTTTGTGGACCTTGTTTAAAGAAAACTTCATGTTGTTCTTCACTTGTTTTCAATCCACCGATACCACTACCAAATACAACCCCAACTCTATCTTTATCAATATTATTCAAATCTAATTGACTATCTTTTACAGCTTCATCAGCTGCAATAAGCGCAAATTGAGAAAATAAATCGAGCGTTCTAACTTCTTTTCTATCAAAATGGTCTTCTGGTTTATAATTTTTTACTTCAGCTGCAAATTTTGTTTTCACATCTTTAGGATCGAATCTGGTTATTGTATCTACCCCGCTAATTCCTTTACATAAATTTTCCCAATATTCATTAACGTTATTCCCTATTGGTGTTATAGCACCTAAACCAGTTACGACTACTCTTCTTTTCATGTAAATAACCTTATTGTTGTTTAAAATAACTGCAGGTTAACCCTGCAGTTTAATAAAATTATCCTAACTTGCTTTTAATATATTCAACTGCTGAACCTACTGTTAGGACTTTTTCTTGATCTGCTTCATCTATTTTGATGTTGAATTCGTTTTCAAAAGCCATTACTAATTCAACAACATCTAAAGAATCAGCACCTAAATCATTTGTAAAAGAAGCTTCAGGAGTAATTTGTGATTCTTCAACTCCTAATTTGTCCATGATAATTTCTTTTACTTTTGCTTCTACGTCCATTGTAGCACTCCTATAATTTGTTTTTGAAAATTCTTTTTTTTACATTGACATACCACCATCCACAGCTATAGTTTGGCCTGTAATATAATCTGCATATTCAGAGCACAAGAATACTACAGCCTTTGCAACATCTGATGGTTTGCCAGGTCTTTTTAATGGGACTTTATTTAATATATCTTCTTTTACTTTATCAGGCAATGCTTCCGTCATATCTGTTACAATGTAACCTGGTGCAATACAATTTGCTGTTATATTTCTTGAGGCAAGTTCTTTAGCAACTGATTTTGTAAACCCAATCACTCCAGCTTTTGATGCACAATAATTAGCTTGCCCAGGATTACCAAACAATCCTACTACAGAGGTAATATTGATAATTCTACCAAAACTTTGTCTCATCATTGGTTGAATACAAACCTTTGTATAGTTATAAACGCTTTTTAAGTTTGTATCAATAACATCATCAAAATCACTTTCACTCATTCTTAATAACAAGTTATCTTTTGTCATTCCAGCATTGTTAACTAAAATATCAATTCCGCCAAGTTTTTCAATAGCTGCTTTAGCAACTTTTTCAGCATCTTTATATGAAGCTGCATCAGCTTGCATTGAGAAAACATTTACACCGTAATTTTTAACTTCTCTTTCTAAATCTTTGGATTCATTACTTGATTTTCTATATGTAAACAATACATTACAACCATGTTTTGCAAGCTCTAAAACAATAGCCCTTCCAATTCCTCTTGTTCCACCAGTTACTATTGCTCTTTTACCTTTTAAGTCCATATTTCTACTCTTAGATTTTTATATTAGTTATTTGCTCAATTATTTGCTTTTCTAATTGGCAACTATTTGTTACTTTATCAGATTTAATTTTAGAATTGACACAACCACCTATCCTTTGGATGTGGAATGTATCAATAGTTATTGTATTCTCTTCTATTGTAAAAGGAAAAATTTTACAATAAAAAGGTTTTATATCTTTTCCAACTTTTTCACTTACAATTTGCAATGAACATATTGACGCCTTATTTAGGAAAACACACTTTTTTTGATATACTTGTGTACCTGTTGCCTCTCCAGAAGGGAAAGACGCATCTTTTTCTAATTCATCAAACCATTTATCAACATCTTTGCATTGCGTTTCGTCCATTACATCAAGAATTTGCTCAGAATAAGATATAATATTTTGCATTTCTTTTTTATCAAGCATCACACCATAATAACAACATTTACCACCACAAATTAACAAATCGCACCTAATAGGAAAGTCAATTTTACTTATACCCTGTTCAACCTTTAATTCTTTAAAGTGGTTGCTGTATATTTCTTTGTACATTAAATATATTTTTTTAATTCTTCATATTTATCAATATTATAACAATTTGCATCAGGAACAATTTTTTTAATTAAACCTGTTAATACCTTACCAGGCCCAATTTCATAAAATTCTGTAAACCCATCTTTATATAAATTTAAAATAGTATCGACCCACAACACTGGGGCTGTAACTTGTTGATAAAGTAAATCTTTTATTTCGTTATTTTTTGTTACAGGTTTAGCAGTTACGTTAGCATAAACAGGTATTTTTGCATCATTAAAAGTGGCTAAAGATAATTTTTCTAATAACGTGTCCTTTGCACTTTGCATCAATGGAGAATGGAAAGCACCACTAACTGGTAATTCTTTTACAATTTTAGCACCATTAGCTTTAGCAATTTCCATCGCTTTTCTTACACCATCAACAGAACCAGAAACAACTGTTTGAATTTGTGAATTAAAATTAGCACATTGTACAATTCCAGCACTTTTTGCTTCTTCTACAACTTTTTCACATTGTTCAACAGTAAGTCCAACAACCGCTGCCATAGTACCAGGATTTTCAACACCAGCCTTTTGCATCGCTTGGCCACGATATCTTACCAATTTAATAGCATCATCAAAATCTATAGCTTCAGCTGCTACCAATGCAGAATATTCACCTAACGAATGCCCAGCTGTAGCTTCTGGTTTAACTTTAGAAATAAGTCTGTTCAGAACTACTGAATGTAAAAAAATAGCAGGTTGAGTATATTCAGTTTGCTTTAATGTTTCTTCAGGACCTTCAAACATAATTTTTTTTAAGTCAATACCTAAAACTTCATTAGCTCGGTCAATCAGATTTCGAGCTATATCTGAATTTTCGTATAGGTCTTTGGCCATACCAACATATTGTGAACCTTGGCCCGGAAAAACAAATGCTATTTTACCCATTTTTCTCTAGCCCCCATACTATATATGCTGAACCCCATGTATAGCCGGCTCCGAAAGCAGCTAAAATCAATTTATCTCCTTTCTTAAGCTTACCATCATGATAATATTCGTATAAGCACGAAGGAATAGTAGCAGATATAGTATTACCGTATTTATGTATATTGAGCATAACCTTATCATGAGATAATTTCATTCTATTTGCGGTAGCATCTATAATTCTTTTATTTGCTTGATGTGGGACAAGATAAGCTATATCTTCGGATTTAAGATTATTTTTTTCTAATATTTCTACAGAAATATCAGCCATAGCAGTTACTGCAATTTTAAACACATTTTGCCCATCTTGATGGACATAATGCATTTTTTTATCAACTGTTTCATGAGAAGCGGGATTTAAACTTCCACCTCCTGGCATATAAAGAAAATCTTTTCCTGAGCCATCAGCTTTTAAAATTATATCAATTACTCCAATTTCTGGATCATTAGATGGCTCTAATAATACTGCAGTTCCAGCATCACCAAATAAGATACAGGTATTTCTATCTTCATAATTGGTAATTGCTGACATTTTTTCAGCATTAACGAGTAAAACTTTAGTAAATTTACCACTTTCAATAAATGATGAAGCTACTTGAAGTCCATACAGAAATCCTGAACAAGCTGCATTTAAATCAAAGGCAAAAGCGTTTTTTGCCCCACTTTTGTCAGCTATAAGACATGCTGTGTTAGGGAAAAACATATCAGGTGTAACTGTAGTGCAAATAATAGCCTGTATATCTTCTGGTGAAACATTATGTTTGTTAAAAAGATCTAATGCAGCTTTAGCCCCCAAATCACTTGCTGCACCATTTTCTAATATTCGTCTTTCTTTAATTCCTGTTCTAGTAACTATCCAATCATCAGATGTATCAACGATACTTTCAAAATATTTGTTATCCAATACTTTATCAGGGACATAAAACCCTAACCCAGTAATGGCTGCTTTAATAGTATTAGGTGAAGTCAAAGGAAAACTCCTTATTTGTTAATATATTCCATTAAGCCTTTTTCAATTTTACCAGTTATATCTTTCTGATACATTTCATATGCTCTTAAAATCATGTTTTTAATAGCTTTAGCACTACTAGAACCATGCCCAATTATTGACACGCCATTGACTCCCAAAAGTGGAACACCACCGTAAGTTTGATAATCAAACTTCTTATACTCTTTACGTACAAAAAATTTGACTAACAAGAGAGCCGGTATCAATAATGGATTTGATTTAGCAGCCTTACTAAACATTGATTTAAGAAGAGCATATATACCTTCACCAAATTTCAACACTATATTCCCGACAAAACCATCACAAACAACCACATTTACAGTTCCTTTGGTAATATCTCTTCCTTCAACATTACCAAAGAAATTGATATTTGCATCCTTTAACATTGAAAAAGCTGTTTTGGAAACATCATTTCCTTTTGTATCTTCTTCACCTACACTTAGCAACCCAACAGTTGGTTTATCTATATTATATATTTCTTTCACGTAAATAGAACCCATAATGGCAAACTCTAAAAGATTTATAGGCTTACAATCGACATTTGCCCCCACATCAAAAACTGTAGTAACACCATTTTCACTTGGCATATATGTACCAATTGTAGGCCGTGAACATCCTTTCACTCTACCTAGTATCAAAGTAGAAGCTGCCATTACAGCACCAGTATTGCCAGCACTTACAAATGCATTAGATTTTTTTTCTTTTACTAAATTCAATCCTACTACAATAGATGAATCCTTTTTATTTTTTACTGCATCAGCTGGTTTATCATGCATTTCTATAACTTCACGAGTATCAACTATATTTTCTAAGGGGAAATTATGGTTTTTTATTTTCCCTAACTGTTGCAGTATTTCTTCTTTTTTACCAACTAATAGTACTTCTATATTAGAATTTTCTTTGCATGCTTCAACCGCCCCTAAAACAACATTGCGGGGAGCAAGATCTCCCCCCATTGCATCAACAGCTATTATGCATTTATTCTCTGGCATATCTCGACTTAATGTTATACTTTTGGTATCATTACAAATTTACCAGCGTAATACCCACAAGCTACACATGCTCTGTGTGCTAATACTGGTTCTCCACAGTTAGGACAAACACTCAACGTTGGAGCAACTGCTTTGTAATGTGTTCTTCTTTTGTCCCTTCTTGACTTAGACCATCTTCTTTTTGGATTTGGCATCTTATCTATCCTTATATTATGTTTATGATAATTTTATATCTTTTAATTTATCCCATAATGGATTATATACTTCTTCTTCGCACGTACATTTTTCTTTATTCTTATCTTTCCCACATCTCGGACATAGACCTTTACAATCTTCTTTACAAATGTGCTGCATGGGAAAGCTTAAAATCACATAATCCCTAATATCTTGTGTAATATCAATATATTCTGTTTCCTGATCTATAAATTTTGTATTGTCATCTTCTAATTTCTGCTTATTAGTTCCAAATATAAAAATAAGCTCAAACTCACTCTCAGTCTCGTTTTCAAATTCTTCTAAACATCTATCGCAAGCTGCTAAATATTTAGTTTCTACTTTATTTTTGATATGTATTTGCTCATCTGTTTTTGTTAACTCAATCCAAACTATATAAGAACCTTTATAATCATTTATTTCAACAGCTTTAAATTCATGAGTTTCAGAATAATTATAAGTTCCGTTTTGTATTTTTTTTATATTAATTTTCATAAAACTAGTTTTAAAATATACATAAAAATTTTATTTTTTCAAAAAAACAAAAATTTTGCCTTTTAAATACATAAATTTTTAGAAAAAAAACAAATTATTTTTTTTAAAAGAATTCTAATATTTTGAGCGATCATTCAATTTAATGACAAATACTTTGATACAGCATTCATACAATTTTCTCCATCAATTGCTGCTGATACAATTCCACCAGCAAAACCAGCCCCTTCACCACTTGGGAATAAATTTTCAATGCTCGATTGATAACTTTCTCTATCTCTTTCTATCCTGATAGGCGAACTCGTTCTACTCTCAGGTGCCAACAATGTTCCTTCGTTTGTAAAATACATAGGCATCTTCCTTTTTAACTGCCCCAATGCTTCTGTCAAAGCTCTTGTTATTTCAATTGGGAATAACTCATACAATGGTGCGGATTTTATCCCAGGGATGTATGATGTAGGATTTAATTTTGTACTTATTTTTTTATTATAAAAATCAACTATCCTAATTGCTGGTGCTTGTTGAGTTCTAGTAAACTCCCACATTATTTTTTCAATATTTTTTTGGTATTCTAATGCGGCAAAAACTCCATATTTTGAATATTTTTGCCAATCACTTTCCTTAATTTCAGTAACAAAACCTGAATTTGCAAATTTATAATTTCTTCTTGATGGCGACATACCATTCAATACAAGCTCTTCTTGCGAAGTTGATGCAGGTATTATAATACCACCAGGGCACATACAAAATGAAAATACTGACCTATCTGTAGTCTTAAGCACATAACTATAATACGCAGGTGGTAGATAATCGCTACGTATATCACAATGATACTGTATTTTATCTATCAAAATTTGTGGATGCTCTATTCTAACTCCAATAGCAAAATCTTTTGGCGATAACTTAATTCCTCTTTTTTCTAATAGATAATAAATATCTCTAGCAGAATGCCCTGTTGCAATAATTACAGCATCAGCTTGATATTCTCCTTGTGTAGTTATAACAGATTTTATTTTTGTATCTTTTACCTCAAATTCAATTACCCGCTCATTGAAATGGATTTCACCACCATTTTCAATAATGAAATTTCTAATATTTTCTATAATTTTTGGTAATTTATCTGTTCCAATATGCGGCCTTGTATTAATTTTTATATCTTCGGAAGCACCGTGATTTACAAAAATTTGAAGTATTTTCTTAACATCACCACGTTTATTGGATCTAGTATAAAGTTTACCATCACTATACGTACCTGCACCACCTTCACCAAAACAATAGTTGGAATTTTCATCAACTTTATTAAAAAGCATTATATTACGTAAATCTTTTCGTCTTTCTCTAACATTCTTGCCCCTTTCAAAAACAATCGGCTTTATCCCTAACTCAAGTGCTCTTAAAGCTGCAAAAATTCCGGCAGGACCAAATCCAACAATTATTACACTTTTTTGAGATTTTTCTACATTCTGATAATTTATTATATAATCGTTACTTTCAACTGGTTCATTAATAAATACATTCAAATTCAATCTATATACTGGACTCTTGCCTCTAGCATCAATCGATCTTTTAACTTCTTGTATTATTATTTTATCGTTTTCAGAAACACCAACTTTTTTTAATACTATCGTTTTTAATAAATCTCTATTACCATATTCTTCAGGTAAAAGAACTAAATCAATATTTTTCATATTAAACTGGTAAAACTGTAATTAATGGATTAACTTCTTTTTGTAATAAATTCTGAATTGCTGTCAATGTTCCTCTTATAGAACTAGGACAATTTCCACAAGCGCCTAAATATTTAATATGTAAATTATAACCTTCTAAATTAACTATTTCTAAGCTTCCTCCATCATTTGCAAGCGCTGGGATAACAGATTCTTCTATTACATTCCTAATTTGTCTTAATAATTCATCCTCATCAATTTTATTCTTTTCAGGATTTTCTATTGGTATTAATTTTTTATCAAAATTATTAACAAATTGAATAATTTGCTTTTGAATATCTTTCCATTGGTAATTAGGTTCTTTTTCAACTGTAATAAATTTATTCATATAAAAGACAGTTTTTACCCCATTTATATCCATCAAACCTTTAGCTAATGGATCTTCTAATGCTGCTTCTTTTGTCTTATAAAATCTTGTTTCTTTTTCAAGCAACATTTCATCAATGATAAATTTAAGAGCATTAGGATTAGGGCTCAATTCACAATCTATAATTTTCATTTCTTCCTCCAAAGAGTTTTTGTTTTATAATAATGTTTTAATTCTTCCGCCATCCACCAATAGTGTTTGGCCAGTGATGTATGATGCTTTTTCAGAACAAATGAAAGCAGAAAATTCAGCTATTTCTTCGACTCTTCCAATTCTTCCCATTGGAATATCATTTGTTATTGATTTTAATATTTCATCATAAGTTTTATTTTCAACTTTCATCCTATTTGTAATTAAATTTTCAATTCTCTCTGTCATAATATAACCTGGAGCAACGTTATTCATAGTAACACCATATTTTGCTACTTGATTAGCAACTGTTCTCACATAGGCCGTTACTGCCGCTCTAAATGAATTTGACAATATCAAATTATCTATTGGTTGTTTTACTGCTGATGATGTTACGGTAAGAATTCTGCCCCATCGATGCTCAATCATATAAGGTAAAACTAAATTGGTTAATTTAACAACACTTTTAAATAATTGACTATAAGCATTATCCCAATCAACTTCATCAAATTCGTTATAAAATCCCGGTTTTGGACCGCCATAATTTATAACTAAAATATCTAATGAACCAAATTTTTCAATAATTTTACTGTTTAATTCTATTATTTCAAGTTCATTATTCAAATCACATTTTATTGCAATTATATTTTGCTTACCGTAATGTTCTACAAATTCTTCATATGTCCGACCTAATTTTTCTACATTACTTGAAGATATGATAACCTTTGCGCCTTCTTTCAAAAGAGTTTCCGCTATACCTTTACCAATTCCTCTTGAAGCCCCAGTTACCAATGCAATTTTATCCTTAATCCCTAAATCCATTTTTTAAACCCTCCTCCTAAAACCTTTTCCTAAAACTTCATAAGCTTCCGCAACAACAATAAATGCAGCAGGATCTATTTTTTTTACTGAATCTGTTAAATCCGATAACTGTTTTGTTGATACTACAACCATTACTAAATCTTTTTTATTGTTATTATATAACCCTTTTGCATCAATTAAAGTTCCACCACGTTTTATCTTATATAATATCAACTCTCGAATTTCATCTATTTTATTCTCAGAAATTATTAAAACCATTCTAGCATAATCTAATCCATCCATAATTGTATCAATCAAACGACTATATACAAATAACAATAATAATGCATAAAATGTTAACACCAATGCCGGTCTTCCAATTGCCAAACCTTTAATATCAATAATATATCCCGCAAAAGCTATAACAAGAAAATCAATTATAAGTAAAACCTGCCCAGGTTTTAACCCATATCTCTTTGATAATATCGATGCTATTATATCAGAACCTGCGGTTGTACCCTTAAATTTAAAAATTATTCCCAATCCTATACCTAACAACACTGCACCAACTAAAACCATAAAGAAAAAATCACTTTGAGCAAAAGACCTTATAACAGGATGCTCAGCTAAATTATAGGTTTTAAATAACGGAAATTGCCCTCTAAATACATCAATAAAAATGGAATTCATTGTAAAACAATAAAAAGTGCGTACAGCAAACCTATTCCCTAATTCTTTCAATCCCCAAATAAATAAAGGTAAGTTAATACACCAACTTAAAACACCAACGGGAATTTTTTGGGATGATAAATAATGTAATGCCATTGAAAGGCCACTTGCTCCACCAGGCACAACCCTCGCATCCAACAAAAAAACCGATATCCCTAATGCCATCAACATTGTGCCAAAGGTAAGCATTAAATAGTCAAATATAACTTGATTTTTACTCATATTATGCTATAAATATTACTTAAATGGTAACTTTGCCCCACCTAAAAGATGCAAATGTAAATGATAAACTTCTTGACCTCCATCAGGTCCACAATTTATAACTATTCTAAAACCACTTTCATAAACTCCCATAATCTTCGCAACTTCATTTACTGCATCAAATAATTCCCCCAATAATTTTGAATGCTCTGAGCCTTTTATATCCGTTAACTTCTCAATTTCTGTTATTTTTGGTATGATTAAAATATGAACTGGCGCCTTTGGATTAATATCTTTAAATGCTAATACATTTTCTGTTTCATATACTATATCAGCTGGAATTTCTTTTTTAATTATCTTCTCAAAAATTGTATGTGCCATTTTTACTCCCTTTTTATTTGTAAATTTAATATTTAATCTTTAATTTTCAAAAAATAACTTATGGATTAATTATGATTAAACTATTTTATAATCCTTCACAAATTCTTACAATGAATACAAACGGCAAAAACTTTAAACGTGGCTCAGAAATTAATGAAATCTCACCTTTGTATCATCATAGTATAGTTGTTGAAGATGAGTTAATCAAAGATATTATTCCCAACAACAGCATAATTTTATCAAAATATGATATCATATACGATTTAAGAAACAAAATTCTAATGCCCGGACTCATTGATTGCCACACCCACATGGTTTATGCTGGCAGTAGAGCTGATGAATTTATAATGAAATTACAAGGCAAATCATATGAAGATATTGCACAAAAAGGTGGTGGTATTCTTTCCACTGTTAACGCTATAGAAAATATCACCCCGGCCGACCTTTACAACATTTCTCTTGATAGGGTAAAATATTTTATTTCACAAGGCATCACTACTCTTGAAATTAAAAGTGGATACGGTTTATCATTCGACAATGAAATTAAAATTTTAAATGTTATCCGTAACCTCAATCAAACTCTTCCTATAGATATTATTCCAACTTTTCTTGGCGCTCATACCTACCCAAAAGAATACAAAAATGACCACAAAAAATATATAGAAATTCTTTTAAGTAACTTAACTCCATTTATCATCAACAATAAATTAGCAACCTTTTTCGATATTTTTTGCGAACAAACGGCATTTTCCCCCGACGAAGTTGATTACATATTTTCAAATCTTCATAATACACCATTTAAATTAAAAATGCACTCAGAGCAATTTAATTCGATTGGTGGCCTTGATATAGGTCTTAAACACAACGTGCATTCAATAGACCATTTAGAGGTAATCACAGAGCAGAATATCCAAAAATTAGCTTCTTCAAATACAGTGGCTGTGGTTTTACCAGGCTGCTCTTTCTTCCTCAATTATGATTTTGCACCAGCAAAAAAAATAATTGAAAATAATGGTATACTTGCAATCGCATCAGACTATAATCCAGGATCAAACCACATCAATAACATTTCAATGTTAATGGGCATTGCTGCTATTAAAATGAATTTAACCCCCGAACAAATCTTAAATGCTTGGACTATCAACGCAGCTAAAGCTTTAGATATATCAGACAAATTCGGTAGCATAGAACCAAATAAGTTTGCAGATTTTGCAATTTTCGATACTACAAATTACAATGAAATTATCTATAACATGGGCAACAATTTAATATCAAAAGTATTCAAAAAAGGCGAATTAATCTACAATAAAAAATAAAGCAATAAAAATCTCCATTAGCTCAGACAGTGTAAGCATAAAGCCCGTGCGCACGAAGGCGCACGGGCAGGCTGACGCCAAAAATTATTCCAATTATGCCTACTTATCTATAATATTATCAACTACTTACAACATTTACATTATTTACCATATTAAAATATTCGAAAAATTTTAAATATTACTGGCAAATGCAAAAGTCTTATAATATATTCGTATATACAATATATTTGCATTTACGATATTTAAACAATTTTTAAAATATATTCGCTATTACGATATAATTGCATATACGATATTATTACAACTTTTAAAAATATATTCGCATTTACTATATTATTGTTTTTACAATATAATCGTCAATACAATTATATAAAAAACACATCAAATTAATAAATTTATAATATTACACAGCGGCTTCGTAAGATTTATCATTTTTGCGGGCCGTTCCGGCCCGCTGCCCCCGTGCGCCTGCGTGCGCACGGGGGCTAAGCTTATACCGTCCGAGCTAATTATGATTCTTTTAAAATAAAAAAAGCAAGGTCGCTAAAGCTTCCTTGCTCTTAATTTATAAATAAGCTTAATAATTAATATCTTGCGCTGTCATAACTGAAAATGGATCGATTGGCAATGTCGGTACAGCATAATTCAATTGTAGACCAAAACTTAATCCCTTAAAATTTGTATGTGAATCGTGAATTGCAAAAGTAGATTTATTGCCGTCTTTATCTTTTATATCAGCTTCTGTAATATTTGTTGTTAGTTTATAACCTGCATATAGACCAATTTGTAATTCTGGATTTACTAAATAATTATATGAAACATCAAACTTTAATCCTAATGCTTTAAAATCATATTCATATTCATTGGAAATGAGTAGATAATCGTAGCTATATTTGAAAGATACTGCATTGTATCCATAGCCTGCACCAAGTTCTAAGTTATTTCTACCCATCCAAAATTTCTTTGAAAATGAAAGATAAATTGAATAAGTATAAAAATTGCTAATATCAGAATTCGAATATAAAGCATCATTTTTCACATCAGCTGCTAAAAGGCCAGCATAAGCTTCCAAATTTACAAAAAATTGGCTAATTCCAGTCTTTTTTGCTAAATTATATGAAAATAAAATATCTGCACCAAAACTCCCCTTTACATCATCTTTCAAAAAAGGAAAATCTTGAGATGAAATATTTAATCCAGCCCACTTTAGCCTAAACCCTACATCAATACCTAAATTAGGCCTTTCGCTCAAATATTGGCCTCTTTCAAAATTTTTACCAATATATGGTTTAAAGTAGGTAGGATTATAACCTTCCTTTGTATTATCACCAATTTTATTTGCTCTTACAAATCCAACTTCTTTTTTAACAATTTCACCATTATCGTTTTCAAAATAATCTAAAACTGTATAACCATCATCCAATCCTACACCTTCTTTTGTACCTATATTAGCCTCTATTTGTTTGTCAACATTAACTATTTGGCCAGCTAATGAAAATTCTGGAATTTTTTTCATATCAACCGCCCAGTTTCTAACTAATGTATTACAAGCCATTAGTTTTGCATAAGTTTTACCATCAATACTCCTATTTTTTATAGGATATGTGTTATTTGGTTCAGCCGTCTCCATTCCCATTTGTGCTATTGGAGTTTTATTAACTAATGTTATTGAAAAATTATTAGCATCTTTAGTATTAACTTTAAACCAAAGAATAAAACCTGTAATAGTAAATGTATAATTGTTATCTTTTTCCTTTTCATCGAAGCTTAAGATCACAGGTAAATATAAATATGAAGCATTATAAACGGCTAAAATATCTTTTTCATCAATTCCTGATTGTTTCATTTTATCAACTATAGCACGGGCTTTTTGCTCTTCAGTTAGATTTGCAGCTGCTCTTATTTCCTTTACTTCATCAAGTTTTAATTTTAGTTCACTAAGTACAGTGTTTTCAAGTGCTTTTATTATTTCATCCGGCGTAAAATTTGTTTTATTTACAGTTGAATAAAAATCTTTTAAGTATTCGTTACTTAAAACTAAGTAATCAAACCTTTCAATATGAATATGCTGTTTAATTCTGTTATTAATCATTGCTGCAATTTCATCATTAGGTTTAGAAGCAAATAAAACTCCACCTAATGAAGTAATAGTTTTTCTATAATACCTGCCTTCCTGAGCAGCTATTATCATTGTTAAACACAGTATTAGAAATAAATATTTTTTCATGCTCAACCTCAATATTTTAATTCCTAAAATAACCATAATAAGTTAATACAAATTTTATCAAAATCAAATAAGAATAAAAAAAAACGCCCTTAAAAAGGGCGTCTTGTATATTAAATAATTATTAAATTCCAAAGCTTACATTAAATCTGAATGTTCTTGGTTGACCTGGTATTACACCAAATCTATCAGCAGATGTAAAATATTCTTTATCAAAAATATTATCAATGTTTAATCTTAATGAAACAAAATAATCATTAGCAATTTTTGTGTAATAACCTAAACCTAAATCAAATGTCATAACTTCTGGTAAAGTATTTTTAATTGTAGCTTTGAAAATTTTTCCTTGTTTGAGCTGGCCATTATATACATAATAACCATCATACCAATAACCATCAACAGGTAAATAACCTTCACCATCAAGGAAGTAATTTCTTGCGAAATAATGACCTGAAAAATTAGCAGAAAATCCTTGATATTTATAAGATAATGTAATATTAAAAATAGTTTGTGGCCCACTTGCTGTATGCTTATCTTTTAAATCTTTAAAATAAACAACACCTTTTGAACCATCAGCCATATATGCATCACTATTAAATACTCTTACTTCTCTAATGCTACCATCAGCATTTCTTAAATATTTTGCTTCATCAAGAATTTTTATCCATCTGTTATCCATATATGTAAATGAGCTTGATAATCTGAAACCTTTTAATTCTTTAGTTATTTTATCTAATTTCCATTCACCTTCGAATTCTATACCCATATTTCTTGATGTACCAATAAGTTCTGTTCTATTACCGTCTCTATCAAATCCCGGTTCGCCAGCTCGTGATACGTCCCTGATTCTTGCTGACTTATTATCCCATGTAATATAGAATGTATTTAATTTTAAGTTTTGAAATTTATCTTTCCAACCAAAACTTAATTCATATTGGTTAGATTTTTCATCTTTTGCTTGTGGTTGTAAAATACCTTGATTATAATAAACTCCTAAATCCACTCTTCTTTCGGTGTGAGCAAAATTGGCAAATACGTTGAAATTTTTTGTAACGTTGTAGTTAATACCAAATTTTGGTTGCCAGAAACCTCTTGAACGTGTTGCATTAACTAAATTGAATTCATACCAATTCCATGCAGTTCCATTTTGTCCTAACATATAAAATTTATTACCGTATCTACCTTCATAGTTAGCAACTGTTGTATTTGATGTAGGATCAGCAGCATTAGGTAAACCTAATTTATTTGCTGTTGAATCATGCAACTGTTTTCCTGTCCCATTTTCACTTGGCATATTTTCTTCTAAAGTATAATCATAATGCACATATTGTACAGAAGTCATAATGTTAAACTTTTCATAAAGCCAGTTACCTTGTACAAATAATGTATATTGTGGCACTTTACCAACATAATTTCTATATTGTGTTACATAAGTTCTATCGCTACTACCAGCTAAATCCCATTCAAAAATATTTCCTAAATCATTGGAAGGATGTTTTAAATCTCCTTGCTTTACATATCTATTAAATCTTACAACACTTCCATTTGCATCCTTTACAATATTTCCATTCTGATCGACAAACATATATTGTTGGTATAAATATTGTTTAGTAGTTGAACCAGGATATTGAATAAATGGATATCCATTAGTTACGCTATCAGCAAATACATTTGCATAATGTCCTGGATGATCTGCTTTCCAATATCTATATTCAGCACCAAAATTCAAATTCAAATGTAAATTATCTACAAAAATATCAGAAAATTTTCTGTTAAATGATAAAATAACACCCATTTGTTGATGGAAGGAATACGATGCTGATTGATATGCACCTTTCAAATAATATCTTGCAATTGTTGAATCATCAATATAGCCTTTATCATTGTAAAACCAACCTGGTTGAGTATTTGCATCAGCATATGATTTACCAATTATACCAGTCATAGGAACATAATAATTTGTATAACCTGGCAAAGCTGGATATAATTTGTTATATACACTCATATCGAATACTCTTCCAGCCTTTGTTAAACTTACCCCAGCCCCACGACCTAAAGAATAAAATGATGTTAATGATAAAGATGAAACATTAGGTTGTATTTCCCAGTTATAGCTTAACTCAATTTGTGGTTTGTGATAAAAATTATACGCAAGATTTACATAATCATCACTTACTATCTCTCTTGTATCATCTAATAAACCAAATGCTTCTTTACCATTGCTTGGATTTTTAACGCCTTTTAATTGATTCACTAAACTTTTGGGTAAATACCCTGCTGAGTTAGCATCCATACCAAATTGTTTAAAATATGCAACATGATTACTATAAGAATATCCGTGTCTTTGTGGTGCTCCACTTAAAGTTAATTTTAATTGATGATTTTCATCAGGGAAATAAGACGATGTAAAATAATAATCATAACTTTCAAATCTTGCTGCTCTTCTAGCTCCTTCACTCATCTTACGACGTAAATTTAATTTAAATGCGAACTTATCATCAAATAATAAGCCCGAGTTAAATCTTATAGCATAAAGTTGGTTATAGTTTGACCCTACGTTAACTTGCCCTCTCAATTGTAATTTTGCATCAGCTTCATCTGTAACCATATTAAAGGATCCCCCAAAGGAACCAGAACCATACATCGATGAACCTGCACCTCTTTGTACTTGTATATTTGATACGTTTGATGATACAGACCCCCAGTTTGACCAATATACTTTATTTGATTCTGGATCATTAGTTGGAATACCGTTTACCATAACTTGTACATACTCTTGCGAGAAACCTCTCAAATATACTTGTGATTCACCGTTACCGGAACCATCGGTTGGTGTGGCAAATACCCCAGCCGTACCTTTTATTAAAAGCGGTGCATCCTGCCCAGCTTGCTTTTCATCTAATTGCTCTTTACCAATATTTGTAAAGGATACTGGAGTTTCTCTTTCCTTTGCTCTTGATGCCTCAACTACCGCCTCTTTTGTTACTATAGATGTTGTTTCTAACTCAAAATTTAAATCTTTAATATTTCCTCTAACTTCTATTTCCTTTGTTACTGGTTTATAGCCCACTATACTAACTTTAATAGTATATTTCCCGGCAGGTACATTGACAATTTTATAAACACCTTTTGCATCTGTTGCATCACCAAATCTTGTTTTTACCAATTGAACATTTGCTGCCTGTAAAGGCATATCTTCTTCAATTGATGTAACTTTTCCAGTTATGGTATACGTTTGTGCAAAAAGTATCTTACTCACAAGAAGTAAAATAACTGTACGGAATAAAATTTTCATAGTTTTCACCTATTGTTACTAATTTGGGCTATTAAATTAATATTAATTTTTTAATAAAAAAATTTTTTTTTGATTTTTTACAAAATTATTAATAATTCCTGTTTACTATTATTGTATCCTTTGGTTCTAATATCTCTTTACCATAATCTATATTATAATGTAAACCTCTACTTTCCTTTCTCATCCTTGCACATTTGATAATCATATGAGCAACTGCTGTTAAATTCCTTAACTCCAACAACTCTTCAAATATTTTTGTCTTTTTATACAACTCTTCATTTTCTACATATAAATTATGTATTCTTGTAAATGCTCTTTCTAACCTTAAATTAGATCTCACTATTCCTACATAATCCCACATAACTTGCTTAACTTCATTAATCGAATGTGTTACTAATACCTTTTCATCTGCACTAATCGTTTCCGATTCATCCCAGGCTGGAACATCATCCTTACAAATTGTTTTATTCTTTATCTTGTCTCTTATATCCAAAGCTGCTCTATGAGAAAAAACTATCGCTTCAAGCAATGAATTTGACGCCAATCTATTTGCTCCGTGTACACCAGTCATAGAAACTTCACCACAAGCATATAAATTTTCCAACGATGTTTTACTATTTTCATCAACAACTACCCCGCCACAAGTATAATGTGCTGCTGGAACTACCGGTATTAAATCTTTTGTAATATCAACACCTTTTTGTAAACAGCTTTGATATATATTTGGGAAATGTTCAATTATTTCATCTTTGTTTTTATGCGCAAGACTCAAATAAACACAATTATCCCCCGTTCTTTTCAATTCACTATCAATTGCTCTTGCTACAATATCCCGTGGCGCTAATTCTTTTCTATCATCATATTTATACATAAATTCTTCGCCACTTTGATTTATCAACTTTGCTCCAAACCCTCTTACTGCTTCAGAAATTAAAAAAGCATTAGAAAATATCGACTCCTTTATTGGAGAATAGAAAGCTGTTGGATGAAACTGAATAAATTCCATATTCCCAATTTTTGCACCTGCTCTGTAGGCCATAGCAAAACCATCACCAGTTGCAATTCTGGGATTTGTTGTATGCTGATAAACTTGCCCTGCACCACCAGAAGCCAATATTGTTACCTTAGACAAAATTGTTATCACTTGATTTTTCGTCGCATCAAGAACGTATGCCCCCCAACAATTCCTGTTTTCTATAGGAGCATTCCTCTTTTCTTTTATATTATGCTCTGTTATCAAATCTATTGTAAAATGATTTTCATACAATTCGATATTTGGATGCGCCAAAACATTTTCCATTAATGCTCTTTCCACCTCTGCTCCTGTTAAATCATCTGCATGCACAATCCTATTCATCGAATGACCACCTTCTCTTGCCAAATCCAATTTACCATCCTTTTTTGTAAAACGAGCCCCAAGCTCCATTAATTCTTTTATCCTATCTGGGCCTTCTTTTACTAATATCTCAATCATTTTTCTGTTACCTAAATTCGCTCCTGCTATAATTGTATCCTCAATATGTTTTTCATAACTATCCTTCGGATCCATCACACCTGCTATTCCACCTTGTGCATAATTTGTATTCGATTCTGTCATTTGTTTTTTTGTAACTATTGTAACCTGTGCAAAATTCGCACATTTTAATGCTGCAAATAATCCCGCAATTCCTGAACCTATTACTAATACATCCGTTTTTTTTATCATTTTGGTTACCTAAAATTTTTATAAATTGTTATTATTATACTATTCCCAAACAATATATAGATTGTATATAAAATTTGTAATACAACAATATTAATTATTACAATCTTTCTATTTTTAAATAATATTTTATAACCAATATAATTGTGTATCAAATTATAAAAATAAAAAAAAACTTCAAGAGCAATGAATACAATTGTAATAATTGGTTTGTAAAAATAAGGATTTGGATACCAATAAAACATGGTAGAACCTAATGTAGATACTTCTATTGGTAATAATATTACCATGCCTACAATTATTGGAAAATTAGCGAAATATGATATTGCAAAATGATCTCTAAATCTTAATTGCAAATTAGCCCTTTTTAATATATATCGATTGACAGAATATATCGATAATATAATAATATTAACAAATAGAATTGTTAAAAATAATAAAAACAATAAATTGTATTCTATAAAACTAAACTCGAAATGATTGGTAGGCTTTATAAAAAAATTCGAAAAAATTATTGATAAGACAAATATCTTTAAGCAAAACAATATATTAAACAATAAACTAAAATTTTTATGCTCTGCAAAAATAATTTTTTGAAAAGTTTCACTAGGCTCAATAATTAAGCCCCAAAGAGTAGACCAAAAATCAATATTCGGAACTTTTTCTCGCAGGTAATTATTACATTTATTGCATTTTAAACTGTAGAATTGGTTATCATAACCACAAATTCTACATTTAATTGTAGTTTGCATTATTTATTTCTTGTTACTATAAAATCTATTAACTTTGCAAATAACTCAGCATATTCATTTGTTGAAACTTCAAAAATCATTTTCTTAGCCCTTTCAGCATATTCATTAGCTTTATTCTGTGCGTATTCTAAACCTTGATACTTATTTATAAAATCCAAAGTTGTATCAAAAGAATCAATATTCTTCTTATTAATTAAATATTTTATCTTTTTGGCTTCATCTTTTTCAGCTTTAGTTAAAGCATATAATAATGGCAATGTAAATTTCTTTTCCTTTAAATCCGCCCCTTTATTCTTACCTGATTTACTTCCTACAAAATCCAATATATCATCCTTTATCTGAAATGCAATCCCTATATTTTCTCCTATTTCCTTCAACTTTTTTTGTATTTCTTCATTATTAGTACTGCTCATCGCTCCAATTTCACAACAAGTAGAAATTAACGATGCAGTTTTATCTGATATTATTTTATAATATGTATCAATGTCAAGATCGAGCTTTTTCGCCTTCCCTATCTGCAATAATTCACCTTCCGACATCCTTCTTACAGTGTGCGTAATAGATTGTAAAAAATCATAATCTTTATTATCAACCGCAACCAACAAACCCTTCGAAAGCAAATAATCACCCATCAAAACAGCTACTTTACTTCTCCATATCCTATAAAGCGATGGATAACCTCTTCTCAAATCTGCACCATCAACTACATCATCGTGAACAAGAGTTGCAGTATGCAATATCTCTACTAATGATGCACCCCTATAAGTCCTCTCATTAACACCACCACAAATCTTCGCCGATAACATCACCAATAACGGCCTTATCTGTTTCCCTTTTGTATGCAAAAGATATCTTGTTATAAGCTCAACCAAAAAAACATTACTGCTTATATCCTTTTTGATTTGCTTATCGAAATTTTTATATTCTTCAACTAACTTATCTTGAATTTCGATTAATATATTTCCCATAACTTAAAATTTGATTATAGAACATTAAAATTAATTATATTTTTTTTGTATTCCAAATTTACTTATTAAACCACCTTAACAACTCATCCAATTTATATGTATTTATAACATATTCTTTATAAACACCTGCCTTTCTTGCAGATTTAACACCATATTCAATATTAAAAATTTCCTGTGTCGAATGCGCATCAGGATTAATAGCAAATCTCGCCCCTCTATTCATCGCATAATCCAAATACTTCCAACTTAAATCCATTCTAGATGGAGTAGAGTTTATTTCAATTGCTACATTATTACTTGCACAAGCATCTATAACCTTATAAATATCTATCGGATACGGCAGCCTTGTTAGTAATAGTCGACCTGTTGGATGAGCTATTATATTAACATATTGATTCTCAATTGCTTTTATCATCCTCTTTGTATAAAATTCCTCATCATCATCTGTAAATTGATGAATAGCAGCTACCACAAAATCAAACTCTTTCAAAAAACCATCTCCATAATCCAAACTACCATCTTTATGTATATCGCACTCTATGCCTTTTAATAACTTAATCCTATACTTTTTTTGCAACTCTTCAATAACTTTATGCTGCTGTAAAACCTCCTCCTCACTCAATCCGTTAGCCCAAAACGACGATTTACTGTGATCGCACACCCCAGCAATCTCAAATTTACTCTTTTCTATCCCATCAAACATCTCTTCCAATGTATTACTACCATCACTCCAATTCGTATGAAAATGCAAAACACTAACAATATCTTCATACTTTACTATTTTTTCATTTTCAACCTCTTTCCCTATATTCTCAATTTCCCACATCTCTGGTATAAATTTTTCAAATATTTTTAAATCTTTTATTGGCTCGGACAGTATAAGCGTTGCCCGCGTCAACTTGATAACTTTCCCTAAATCATTTTTTCCGTAAACGTGGTATAACTTATAATGTGCCCCATCATAATAAATTAGATAGATATCAAGCTCTAAATCAAATAATTTTATTTTTCTTTGTTCTACATTTCCAAAATTTTTCACCAATTCATTAAATAAATCCCCATTACATAACACTACCATCTCTATAAAATTTACTACTTCTGCGTATCGTTCTATTTCACCCGTAAACTCTACTATTTCAACGCCCTCTATTTCTTCTAATACTTTTTTCATCCTCTCAGCTTTTCGCAAGGCTATTGGATATATATACTTATACTTACTTTCTTTCAAAAATGGAATTTGTTCTCTTATATTCTTTATTAAACTTTCTTTCAATTTAGGTTCTTTTAATTTTACACCACTTGCCAACAATTCATCCAACTTATCAAATGAATTAACACCATACAAATCAAAAAGTTTTTTTATATTTTTTACGCCTAAACCTTTAATCTTAAACAAATCTAAAAATTCCTCGCCATAATTTTCTACAAATTCATTAATTATTTTTGCATTGCCATTTTCATAAATTTCATATAAAACTTCACTAATACCCTTTCCAATTCCTTCAACTTCTGTTATTCTTTTCTCTTGAAGTAACGAAATCAATTCATTTTCATTAATTTTTTCAATAATATCAATAACTTTCTCATAAGCTAAAATTTTGAATTTATTTTCATCATAATATTTCAAAATATTGATTATTATGCCTATTTTTTTTAATATTTCATCTTTTATCATATTGCAACCTTTTTTATATTTAACACAAATTTAAATATTTTAGTTTATTCAATCGACAACCCATCAAAAATAACAATTTAAAATTAAGTTTTTTTTGTGTATTTTTGTTTAATTAATTTTACAAAATATGAAAGTATTAGGAATAGAAACATCCTGCGACGAAACCTCCGTTGCTATTTTAGAAGATGAAAAAGTTTTAGTAAATTTAATTTATTCACAAGATTTTCATAAAATTTACGGTGGAGTAGTTCCAGAACTTTCCAGTCGTGCACATTTACAAACCATAAAACCTTTATTAACTGAAGCATTAAAATCAACTAACCTAAATCTTTCTGATATTGATGTAATTGGTGCAACAGCAGGTCCTGGATTAATTGGAGCTTTGCTTGTTGGATTAACTTTTGCAAAAGGATTGGCATTCTCTTTACAAAAGCCATTTATTCCTGTTAATCATATAGAAGGACATATTTTTTCCAGTTTTTTAATGAGCCCACAACCTGAATTTCCTGTTTTAACTTTAGTCGTCTCTGGTGGACATACTATGCTACTTCTTGTTGAAAGCCATTACAAAATTATTAAATTAGGTTCAACTATAGACGATGCCGCTGGCGAAGCATTTGATAAAGTAGCTAAATTATTAGGTTTAGGTTATCCCGGCGGGCCTAAACTTTCTCGAGCTGCTCAAAATGGTAATAAATTTGCAATAAAATTTCCTATTGCTAATCTTCCTAATCCATACAATTTTTCTTACAGTGGAATTAAAACATCTGTTTTATATTACGTTAGAGATAATTTCCCTGCTACTCCAATTCCAGATAATGATCTCTATGATATTTGTGCTTCATTTGAATATACTATTGTAAAATCACTAACAAAAAAAATTGAATTAGCTTCAAAAGAATTTAAATTTAATAGCATAGCCGTTGTTGGTGGAGTTGCTGCAAATTCTTTATTACGTCAAGAAATAAGAACTATTGCAGAAAACATAAATAAACAATACGTTTTCCCAGATTTATCCTATTGTGGTGATAATGCTGCTATGATAGCATATCGTGCTTATAATATATATAAAGAAGGGAAAACTTTTTCTCTTAACTACAAAGCTTTCCCTTCCTTCTTTTCTGATTACTTTATTGACTACATCAAATAGTTTATGTTATATGAAATATACTTTTAGCAACGTGCATCGCTACAGATGGATTTTCTTTAAATCTTCTTATAGAGTACCCATACCAATCCATTCCATAAGGTACATATACTGTAACTTTATAGCCTTGATTTTTAATCTCTTCTCTTAATTTTTCGCGAACGCCCAAAAGCATTTGAAATTCAAATTTATCTTTTGTAATCCCTTTTTGATTAATCATTTCAATAGCTTTATTCGTTAAATAATCATCGTGAGTTGCAATTGCTACGTAATATCCATAATCAATCATTTTTTCCAATAATTTCATATAATTATTTCTTATACCTTGTTTGTCTTTTATTGCATATTTTTTATCTTCTATATAAATTCCTTTTACTAATCTTACATTTGGTTTATAATCTTTTAATTCTTCAATATCTTGTTCAGTTCTATACAAATATGCCTGCAAAACAATCCCAAAATTATCAAAATATTTTCTCATCTCCTTATAAATATCTAATGTTATTGTAGTATAAGGAGTATTTTCCATATCAATTCTAACAAATACATTTTCCTGTTTCGCTACAGTCAAAATTTCTTTTAAGTTCTCTATGCATAACTCTTTATCTACATCAATTCCTAATTGTGTTAATTTTAATGAGTGATATGTAGGTAAGTTTAATCTTCTGATTGTCAAAATATCATCAATGATATCATTTTTTGCTTTTATAGCCAAGAATCTTCCATCAACAAACTCGCCTAATAAATCAATAGTCGAAAAATAATTATTTTCCCACAGTTTATTGATAACACTTATAGCATCATTTAATGAGTCGCCTGCAATATAGTTTTTTGCGAACTGTTTAACAAGTGGTTTTGGCATAATTTGAATACCATAAACAAGCATATTATTTAATATTCCCATAACAAACCTTATTTTTTTCTTAAAATTAACAAATAAAAACTTTTTTTTCAAAATATTTTACAATTTTTTAATTTTGTTTTAAATTAAAAGAAATTTTAAAGAGGAATATTTATTTAGGCAAGTCAAATGCAAATGATAAAGCAATTTTACAAATACTAGTATATAAATATTTTATGGTAAAATAATTTTGACAATTTGAAATATAAAATATGGATTTAATTCATTTCTATATTTTTAGCGATAGCTACCCGCGCTAATGCGCGGGATAAGCTTACACTGTCCGAGCTAAATAATTTATTTCTTTATTCATAATTATTTTGTCTTTATAAAAAAAGGCCGCTCTTTCGAGCAGCCTTAATAATACTTGATTTATTATTTTACTAACATCATCTTCTTTGTGATTACTACATTGTTAGCTTTTAATTGATATACATATGTACCTGAATTCAAGTTATCAGCTTTGAAATCAACAGTATGTGTACCAGCACTCATATTGGAGTTAACAAGTGTTGCAACTTCTTGGCCTAACATATTGTAAACTTTAAGTGTAACATGTCCAGCTTTTGGAATTGTAAAACCTATTTTTGTTGTTGGGTTAAATGGGTTTGGATAGTTTTGTCCTAGCATATAACCATTAATTTTTGTAGCTTTATCATCTGTTCCTAATGCCTCACCTACAAATACATGTTTTTCCACACATGGTCTATCTGTATTGAAGATACATACATATGCAGTTTTTCCATCAGGGCTAAATCCCATACCTCTTGGTCTTACATCTTCTAAAGGATTTCTTTTCATTGTGAACCATGCAATACTATCTTTCAAAACAGGATGTAATGGATCAGATACATCAAAAGCATACCAAGCAGAAGGGCTATAAGCTGTAGTTACACCAGGAAATCTATTAGGCATATCGGTTTTAGAACCTGCACCTACCCATAACCAACCAGTATTAGGTTGCCAAGCAAAAGATTCTGAACATACACCTGGTATTGTTGCAACTGAATCTGTAGAACCAAATACACCACCGTATTTGTAAATTATTATTTGATTATTTGAATATCCAGCCCAGAAAATGTATGTTTCACCATTGATTTGTTTTACAGCAAAAGAACGAGAAAAACCTTTTGTAGCAGGGAACACGTCTTTAACATAATTCATCTCATTATCATACAATTTCATTGGATTACCACCAACAACTTGAGCTGTAAAAATACCTTCTTCATTTCCCCAGCAAGCTGTTAATGCAGCATCAGGTACTGGCTTTGCTTTATCTATACCTTGCCCTGTTTTGTAATTAATTCGTATAACTTGGTCATAATAGGAAGCTAAAATATTTCCATCTTTATCTAAACCTAAACCTCTACCAGTATTACCTGACCATGTATAAGCCCCTTTATCTGTAATAAGTGTTTCACCTAATGTATCAACTACGCCACCTTTAGTAGTAACAGTAAAGATAGGTGAAAATGAAGCTTGTGTTCCATCTGGGTTAAAGCAATATAATACTCTTGTTAACTGTTTTTTACCGTCAACAAGTGTCTGTGTACCGGGTATATACACAGCAATAGAATCTGTTGCATAATAAGGCATCATCCATATTTTACCATCTTTATCAACAGCTATACCATGCATACCACGCATTAAGAAATACAACGATGTTTTAATTTTCCCGCCTGTAGTATCTGGGAAAATTCCAGCGTATTGCCAGTTTTGGGCAAATGCTGTGCTCAATAATACAGCAAAAAGAACTACTTAAAGTAATTTTTTCATTGGGACCCCCTAATTATTTTGTTGAGTTTATTTAATTGTCTCCTCTGCCATAATATGGTGCAGTGTCTTTCCCCGTATAAATTTTAAATATTGTTTGTTTATATGTTTGCTTATCAGGAGTTTCTCTTATCACATATATACATTTATCAATACCATAAGCAATTGCAATAATATTAGGTTGTATTACACAGGTTGAAGTCAAGTTATTGTAGTATAACATATTTTCGTATGTTCCGTCTGGCTTAATCCAAATTAAAGGAATAGAGCCATTAGTTCCAACATAAATATCACCATCTTTTGAAAGAGCAAAAGAATAAATTTTCCCTGAACTAAGTGTAAAAATAACTTCAGGAGTTGTATCAAGTACATCATTAGTTATTTTAAATCTTACAATTTTTTCAACACCATTTTTATCAGCACCTGCAACATAAAGATATGCATTATTATTTAATTTTACAAACTTGCAACTTCTCATTTCATATATATCAGCATCATTTATTGTAAACTTAACATTATTTTTATATTTACTTGACCTTGTAACTAATGCAATAATTTTTGCAGTTTTTGTAACTACCCAAACATTTAATTTATCATCAAAATCTAAATCATTAGCAGTATTTATATTTGCAAATTGGTTGATTTTTGTCAAATTTTTCCCATCACACGAAACTAAATAATTAAAACCTACAGCATAAAGAGTATCGCCTGGACCATATTTTAATCCGTTAAATAAACCATTAAAATTCAAAAATTGGCTATATTCATTACTTGCAATAATACCCTTGAAAATACCTTTTGATGTTCCATTTTGTGTCAAGCAAAAATAAAGATTATTTGATTTATCCAATGTAATAGCGTTAACTGGTTTATCAATATCTGCTATTTTAATAGGAACAATAACACCTCTTTTAACACCGTTCAATTTACTAGTTGCATATACAGGAACACCATTTTTTTCAAGTTTTATAGTTAATGTATCAATCCTTTCAGCATCTTTAAGTGGATCATAAACTGTAGGAATTTTTATATAAAATTCTGTTGTTTTATAAGTTGCTGGATCGATTGATGCTAAGTAAGCTTTTGTTAGGGATACCCACACTTTCAAATTTCTATAATCATTAGGGAAGTTTGTCCCAGTTATTTTCAAAGTAGTAACGCCTTCTATATGTTCGCTACCCGTGTTCACTATTTCGACATTAGTTATAGTATGTTTAGTAGAATCATATGTAACAGGGCCCCATAAAGAAGTTGTATCGTCTTCTGGATTACAACCAGTAATAATTACTGTTGTTAAAATTATACTGAATAATAATATTATTCTTTTCATTTTTTCACTCGTATTTTTTTTAAAAAGCTACATTAACAGATAATTGTTGTACATCAGTGAATGCTTTATTATTCCATGGTATATATGAATAGTTAATTTCAAAACCATTATATTTCAAACCTAAACCATAAGTAAACCAATGTTCATCATTAGGAGAAGAATAACCTAATCTAAGTGATACCATTTTATAAATATTATAATCTAAACCAACATTAACTTGCTCTTTATAGTCTCTTGGTTTTCTAAAATCTAATGTCATTTGTAATGAATGTTCATCCTTTTTTAACTCGAAAAGATCACTTAAGTTATAAGCAAATCCTATAGTTAATGTTAAAGGTGCTTGGAAAGATTCTCTTTCAACTTGTATATCAGGAGAAAAATTCTTAAAAGATGCAGCAAAATCTAAACTTTGAAATCCAGTATGGTATAACATACCAAAATCAAATACAACAGAACTAGCACTAAATTTTTTATAAACTGGTGAACCAGATGACATAGCAATAGCAGCATCCCCATAATCCATTTTTACATACTTTAAGTTACCACCAATAGAGAATTTATCACTTAAAGCTTTAGCGTAAGAAAGTCCTAAAGAAAGTCCATAAGGTTTAAAAGTACCTAAATCAGTATAAGGGAATTTAATATCATTAGAATTAGGAACTGTTCTTATCATTTCTCCGTAATCGACATAAACAGCCGACAAAGCAATTACACCATAATTATTCATTTCTGGAGCAAAAGCAACGACACCGTAATAATAATTTATATCTGCTATGTATTTTATATTACCGAAATTAGCGTCAAAAAGTGAACTAATCCTAGCCATAGAGGCAGGATTAGCAAACACAGAAGACGAATTACCTTCTAATGCTGTTACAGCATCTGCCATCGCTGCTATTTTTGCATCAGTAGATACTTGCAAAAATTTAAAACCTGTTTGTGCTAACTTTTGCTGAGCAAAAATTGTTAGCGTTAGCATTACTGTTATTATTATAAGTTTTATTACTTTCATTTTTTTCTCACATTACTTATTTGATTAAATAAGATACTATCTTACAACTACAAATTTTACAATTTTAGTTTTACCGTTATCTAAATTTTTAACTACGGCAATGTATACACCTGTTACTACAGTTTGATTATATTTTGTTTGGCAATTCCAGCTTTTTTCAGTAATATCCTCAGGACTTGTTTCAAAAGAGTAAATATGTTCACCTATTTCTGTATAAATATCAACTTTTGCTCTTGCTGGTAGTCCTCTAAAATAAATTGTATTAGGTTTAGCTGAACCCCATAAATGCGTGTTTGCATCGCCAGTAATAATATATGGGTTAGGTACAACTCTTACTTTATCTAAATTATCAACAGCTGATTGTTCATCAGGTGTATAATTAATTTGTGGTTTTTTAGTAACCTCTAATAATAATTGATTATTAGTTCTAACTGATGCTTTACCATTTTTCTTACAAATTGCGTAATAATAAGATGCTATACCTGTTGTAGCTGATGTATCATCGTATTGTTTTTTATTTGGTTCAGCTTTTAATGCAGTAACTAACTTATAATTTAATTCGTTATAATAATATTGTTCTGTTCTGTAAATATAAATCGAGTCTGGTAGCTCGTTTTCATAGTATTCCCACATTAATCTATTCGCACCATTTCGTGGCACAGCCTTAAATTCTTTTAAAGAAGGCACATAAGCATTTTTTGCATCTTGATAATTATTTTGGAAATTTTTATAAGCTCTATCAAAAGTTTGTATTAATCTAATTCTTCCCTTAAAGAATGCTGTATTTTTTTCTTTAATAGCAGCATCAGTTAACATTCCAGCTGGTCCATAACTTTTATATTTTTTACCAACTTCAATAGCCTCTTTTCTTGAAAGTCCATCTACAGCTTCAGCCCAAACAATTCTGACACTATCACCAGGATTTAATGTATATGGTCCATAACCATTGCAAAATGAATAACCACCTTGCGAACCTTGTGCGGGATCTTTTGTTGGTTTAGCATCTTGGAAATAAGTACTTGGCTCACCAATTTTTGCTAAATGTCTTTGAGAATGCCCACTTTTCATTAAATCATACTCTAAATTACATTTTGCTTTATTGTCTATACTATTTGCAGACATAGTTTGATGATCAGAATCTATAATAAGTGTAGTTTTGGGTTGTTGTGGATCATCGTTGGTAAAATCATTAGGAACTTTGCTTGCAAATAAATGAACTACACCCGCAAATTGTGGAGCTGCTAGACGACCAGTAGTATCATTTTTATCTCCGTTTTTAAAATTACCGTCAATAACCATACCACCAACATTATCATAAGTTGTAAAAGCTGGAAATTTACCTTGCCATCCATATTGTGCTCTCAAGTATGAAGGTATAGTCAAGCCTGTTTGTGGGTAATCTGGATTACCGTCACCTACAGCATCATTTGTTTGAGCCATACCCCACCCTGTTGCATTACCTATTCCATATCTCGCTTGATTGGTACAAGATAACCTAAAAATATAAAAGAAATATACGCCATTTAACGTTGGCGGATTTGCAATAGTTGTTCCATTACCATCAACAATGCCTGTATATTTAAATGTATAATCATGTATTATGTAATTATCATGCCCTTCTGAAGCAAATTGTCCAATTTTTCTGGTCATTGTAATACCAATTTTGGTATGAACAGTATTCACAATCATTTGATCAAAAGGTATATTTGGGTCGATATTATCCGGATCTTCAATAGAGCCTAGCAAACTTGAATTTCCGTTAACATCCAATTTTGGAACATCTCGTTTCCTATAAGATTTAAAAAATACAGGGAAAAATTCATTTTGTCCACTTACTCTAGGTCCGACATGAACAACTTTTGCTTGTCCATTATCATCATATCCAATCCAAAAAGCCTTAGCAGCTTGAACATCCTGCCTTGGATACATCGCTGGCCACCTTAAACCATACTGTTGTTCTTGGCCAAAACCTTCTTCAATTTCTGAACCATAATTAGAATACCAATTATGCAATGAACCAACAGAAATCCAGCGAAATTCAGCACTTTGAGAATATAGATTTTGTTGTAATATTATCATCAATATTAACAATGATGATATTCTTAATACTTTTTCAAACATATTTATTTCCTCTTAGATTTTCTTTAAATTAAAAATCAACTGTTAATCTTACACCCCAGAAAATATATCTTGGATTTAAGAAGCTCAACCATTTTTGATTAGGCATATCAATGTAAGATTTAGTATCAAGTATTTTTTTCATCTTTTCATAGGAAACAGGTTGCAAATCTTCTGGTTTTCCTGTTGAACTTTGCATATATTGCCCTTGTATATAATAAATTACATCTGGATGATAAATTGATAATGATGTAGTAGAAACTGCAGGTACAATAGGTGTAAATTCATTACCCATATTATAATCACCTGGTTTATCATTACCTGGAATATTTGTGTATTTAAAATATTTCTGCGAATATTCTTCGCTTATTGGTAAATGTAAGGATTTAAAATATGCATCACGATCTTTTGTATCTGTAAATCCATAATATAAACTCATTTGTTTGAAATTAAATACGTTATTTATATCAGCAAATATTTGTAATTTAATTTTGCCGAAATTAAAGCCTTTACTAAACCTCATATTTGCATAATATGAATCTTTCCATTGGAAATTCTCTTTTATTATCTTACCATTTTCCACTGGTATCTGTTGTCCGTATGAGCCAGTCCATGTTATATAATCACCTGCTCTCCAACCAGCAGTAATATTTAATCTCCAATCTGTTAAAATTCCTATACCTGCAATCTCTGGACCAAAATTTTTTGTCGGTGTAAAGAAATCTAAATTTAATCTTGCATATGGGCTTGGCTTTGGTGTTGTAGGTAAATGATAATTATTTTTATAGTAATTTTCTTCATTTAATTGCTGATTATTTGCTTCTTGATATTGCCATGGTAAACCAAATCTACCACTTGAAGTTACTTGATAAGTATAGTTGATAAATCCTTGTACCCAATCACCTCTATCCTTTTTAAATGTAATTTCAAAACCTCTAACATCTTTATAACCATTTGTTACAGGTGTATTATATTCAATTCCTTTTGAGTTATAATAATAGAATGATAATATTTCATTACTGTAATCTTTATAATAACCATTAATTCTTATCAAATATTGGTCCGCTAAGCTTTGCTCATAACCTATCTCATATGCTACTGTTTTTGGCATTGTTAAATTTGGATTTGCAAGAAAATCTACTTGGTTTGTGTAAGTAGGTATTCTTACTAAATATAAGTTTTCAGGTGTTGGTAATTGTCTAAAATGTCCATAGTTAAAAAATAATTTACTTGTTACTGTTATTGGAAAAGCAACACCTAATCTAGGACTTAATGTAAATATCTTTTTTGTTGGCTTTGTAGGTAAAGTATTTATTTTCTGTCCTTGACTTGGTTTAAATACATCATCAAAAGGATTTACAACTTCATACCATTTTGTATTCGCAGTATAGAAGTCAGCTCTTAATCCTATATTCGCAATCATTCCTTCAAGTTCTAACTTATCTTGTATATAAGCACTTGCTAATATTGGATATTTCTGCCAAACTGTTCTTGTATTTGCTGAAGGCAAATAAACATCATATTGTCCATAATTAACATTATTATCAGTATATTTAAATTGTATACCTGCTTTTATATAATTTAATTTATCTAACTGTGTTGCATAATCAAATTTGAATATGTAAGCTATTGTTCTAGAAGTATCACGTGCATTACTCATACCATCAGCCATTCTCAAATTTCCACCAATTCCAGTTTTGTTTGTATAAAAACCTCCAACATTAAATACATAACCTAATGGCGCACCATCTGTTAAATAGCTTCCATCACCTAAAACATCATAATATGGATTTATTTTTCCAACTAATTTTCCATTTTCGTACGTATAAACTACACCATCACGTGACTTACCGGGATTTGTACTATATTTTGAAGCATTTATTTGAAATACTCCTTCTAAATAAGATGTTGCTGTAGGAGCAGAAACATATTTGATACCCCCAACATATCTTTGCATTGTAGTTGGACACCAGTAATTATCAGTATAAATCCCTACTCCGCCAAAAGAAACTGTTGAAATAGCACTAGCTACTCCTTGCGGTGTTGCAAAATAATCAAATGAACCGCTCCTTGAAGCTGATGTTCCATCTAATCTCTGATATACACCTTCAAGAGAAATTTTTTCTGTAGATGATAAATCTGATGTTAATTTAAATTGTGTTGTATAATTTGTATAATCTTTTGTTGTTAAAGGAATTAACAACATTGTCTTATTTCCAATGAAGGAAGCCATAAAGCGCATATTACCTAATGCTTCACCACCTGGAACTGGTCCGCTAATTGTAGCATCTAAATCTATATCAGGATTTTTAATACCTAAGTTTTTACGATGTTGATATAAGAATAATTTTTGTGCTCCAAGCGGAGTTAAATCATTAGTTGGATCATTATCAGTTAATAATTTTTCAGAAACTTTATTCCATCCTTCAAATGATGGATATTGTGCTTGTTATTCTGGGCTCCAATTTGGTATTCCGTTCGCATCAAGTGATGTTGTCCCTGTCCAACATACTTTAGGATCTAAATATGGTCTTAAATAAAAATAATTAGGATCAGTAGGGCCCGGGCCTACTTGATATTTTTTTGAAGGTGGCTTTATTCTTGCAACCATTGAAAAATTATATTTTTGTTTATCACCTTCTTTTGTCACAACATTTACAACACCAGATCTAATATCACCGTATTCGGCATTAAAACCACCGGTTTGTATTTGTATTTCTTGAACAGATGTTAAAGCAAAATTTGAAATTGAAGTATTAGTTCTTTCATCCTTCATTGAAAGACCATTAACCATATATACTGTCTCAGTAGCACCACCGCCACGAATACTTGAGCCATCAATACCAGCTTCTTGTGCTACTAATGTTGCAACTGATGTTACTGGTCTGTTTTTAATTTCTTCAGCATTCAAGTTAGCTGATGAATTCACTCTATCTTTTTGAATAACTGGAACTTTAGCTTGTACAACAACTTCTTTCATTTGTATACCAGTTTCATTTAACGTAATATCTAATTCTGTAGTAAGATCAGAATTAATCCTTACATCAGAAATCGTAACTTTATCGTAACCTATAGCTGTAACCTCAATATTATAGGTACCTGGTGTAATATTAACTATTACATAATAACCATCTTTTCTCGACTGTGTCCCCGCCTTTGCTTCAGCTTTCACTTTTCCAGATAGTAAATCTTCTAAATCATACTCCAACAAGTTTGGCATTACTTTAATTGTAGCGCCAATAACAGGTTCGCCTGTTGACGTTTTAACATAACCTGTTAGTTTGCCACCCCCTGCTAACAAATAACTCGATAGCATAAGGATAACCAATAAAGGAAGTAATTTTTTACCATACATAATTATAACTCCTTAATGGATAATATATTATTTACTTTGCTGCCCCGATTGAGTAAAATTAAAGATGTGAAGAACGATAAATTCCCATAATCTTAATACTACGTGCTTGTCATCACATATTTTCTTTTTTAATTATTTTTACAAAAATATTGTTTTAATACATCCAAACGCATTTTTTTATAATTTTTACCCTCTTAAAATAGAAAATTTCAATTAAAAAATTAATATAAATTATGCTTGCTTTTTAAATTTATTTTCTTTAACTTGTGTTTCTATTATCTTTGATAAATTTTCACAAATCTTCTCTCTGGAAAATTCTTTAACTTTGATTAGATCTGTTGAAAAATCTTTAAATCTTTCAAATATATCTTCAGCTGTATCATCGTAATTATACAATTTACCTGCATTGCAATCTGTTATTATTTTAGCCACTTCTTCATTATCATCGCCAAATGCCACTATAGTTCTCCCAGAACGTAAATATTCAAATAACTTTCCCGGCACATGCCTCTTTTCAGTTGGACATACCAACAACAAATCACCTTGCAATAAATATCCTAACATTTCATTGTAATTCAAAAATCCAAGATATTCAACTCTATCATCCAAACCATTTTTATGTATCTCTTCTTTAATCACTGGCGAAACTGTTCCAGAAAATTTTAATTTAATATTAAGCCCTTCGTTAATCTTTTTACTTATTGTCTTCCAAAAATTTTTGGGATTTTGATAATCAAATATGTTTCCCGTGTGGACAATCCAAAATTCTCCTTCTTGCTTTTCTGGCATTTTGATATTGGTAAATCCACTTTCGTTATAACCCCAATACAAAACCTTACTTTTCCCTTGTAGGAATGGATATTTTTTCAAATAATCTTCTTCCATACTTTTTGTAACAAATATTGTATTTGTAGCATTTTTTAAAACTTCACTTTCGAAATAACCATCTATCAACAAGGTTAATTTACTTCTCTTAAAATCTCTATAATAAACAATATCCATCCATGGATCTTCAAATACAGGGAAATATGGTATGTTATACTTTTTGGCTAGCTTTAATCCTATTAGGTGTGATGAATGTGGCGGGCCAACTGAAAGTATTGCATCTACTTTCTCTTTTTTTAAATATTCTTTCATTTTCTTTACGGCATAAAAATACCATCCTACTCGTGCATCAGGAATAAATAAATTCATTCTTATCCAAATAGAAATCCGATGCGATAATTTTTTATTCTTTTTAGATATTGTCTCAGATGAAACTAATTGCCTATTCGGTTCAATTTTATTGAACTTGCGATATATATTGAATGGCTCAAATGTCTTTGTTTTTATAACTTCAATATCGGATGGGAAATCTTCAAGTAAAGTATAATCTTTTTTTGTATCAAATGTTTCTTCTTCAACGGTAAGAACTATGGGCTCAATTCCAAATTTGCGGAAATTTTTGACCATTGCAAATTGCCAGTGCATAGATGCTCTTACAGCGGGCGGCCAAAAATATGAAATAACTAATACTCGCACAAGCTACCTATTCAACTTTTTTTTCTCGAATTGTATATTCTTTATCTTTATTTGAATTGTGTACTATTAACTCTCCAATTAATCCAGTTGAAAATAATTGACCACCAAATAAAATCATTAATATTCCTAAAAATAAAAGTGGTCTATTCTCTAATCCTCTATTATGAATTAATTTTTCATATGTCAAATAAAACTCAATCATAAAACCAATAAATGCAATTATTGCTCCCCAAAGTCCAAATAAATGCATTGGTCTAGTTACATAACGTGTTATAAATGTTACAGTTATTAAATCAACAAATCCTTTATAAAATCTTGATAATCCAAATTTTGAAACTCCATATTGTCTTGGTTGGTGCTTAACTGGAATTTCGGTTATTTTCTTAAAACCATGCCATTTAGCTAAAACAGGTATATATCTATGAAATTCACCATAAATTTCAATACTTTTTACAACATCTTTTCTGTAAGCTTTTAAACCACAATTCATATCATGAAGTTTTATTCCACTAACTAATCTAGTAACAAAATTATATATTTTTGATGTCTGATTTTTTACAAATGAATCTTTTCTATCTTTTTTCCAACCACTTACAATATCATAACCTTCGTTAATCTTGTTGATTAAATTAGGTATTTCCTCAGGATTATCTTGTAAATCAGCATCCATTGTAATTACTATATCACCATTTGCTATTTTAAAACCTTCGTTCAAAGCTGCAGATTTACCATAATTTTGTCTAAATGATATATATTTTACATTTTTATCTCTGTAAGCTAATCTTTTAATAATTTGTAGTGATCTATCTGTACTTCCATCATCAACAAATATTATTTCATAATTATATTTATTTCTTGTTACAACGTCATAAATCGATTTATGTAATGGTTCTAGAGATTCTTCTTCATTAAATAATGGGATTACAATCGAGATAGAAATATTTTTATTATTTTTTAATGAATTATAATTTTTATTTTGGATGTTATTTGTTTTTGGGCGATAATATCTTTTGAAATTCTTTTTTTTATCATTAGCGTGACTGTTTTTCTGATTTGCTTGCCCTTCATTATTGTTCATATTTTTTTCAGTATCACTCATACAATACCAAATATTTTTTTGAAATCGTTGTATACTCTATCAAGTACTTGTTCCCATGGTTCAAATAATTTTTGTTTATAAATTTTACAATTATTATACCATGGGGTAATTCTTTCATCATTAAACCATCGCCAATCCGAATTATATTGCAAAAGTAACCAAACTGCCTTACCCATCGATGCTGCTAAGTGTGCAACAGCTGTATCTACGGTAATAATTAAATCTAGTTCTTGCAAAATATATGCAGTAGATAAGAAATCTTTGGAAAGCTGTATATCTGTATTAACCCTATGCTTGAATAAATAAATTCCTTCTTCTTGACTTATATTTTTAGATAATGCTACGAATTGTATTGTTTTTTGATTAAAAAAGTCTTCAAATTTTTCTATTGATATAGAACGATACAAATCAGCCCTATGTTTTTCACTCCCTTTCCAACATATTCCAGCTTTATATTCTTCTTTATTATCATCTTGCTGAAAATTAAATTTTAGTGGTTGTGGAATATCTTGAGTACTAAACTTCTTTAAAACATATGGCAAAGATCCAATTGGGATATAATAATCGTAGTCAATAAGCGGTTCTTTCCCGGATTTATCCATTACAATAACATCATCTATTCCATCAATATTTTTGTATAAAAAATACAGTTCTTGTGGTACTTCTAAAATAAAATTAATTTCTTTTTCAATTAAATATTGTAAATAGCGAGAAAAGAAAATAGAATCTCCAAATCCCTGCTCATGAGAAACAAGTAATTTCTTATTTTTCTCAATATATTTACCATCCCATTTAGGCTTTGAAAATCTTCTATCTGTTCTTTGTTTGGCTAGAAACCCCCACTCATACTCTTCAAAACCATTTTCTAAATCTTTTTCTCGTAAAAGTATTGTTGCCAAATTCCAATGCGCTAATGCAAAATCTTCTTTAAGAAGAATCGCCCTTCTAAAACATTCTTTTGCATCATCATATAAGCAAATATTTTGTAATAAATATCCAAAATCATTGTAAACAATTGGATCGGAAGGAAATTCTGTTAATAATTGTTTATATTTTTCTACTGCTTCATCAATCTTATTTTGTGACTGTAAAGCTAAAGCTAAATTTTTAATAATATCCTTTGAATTAGGAGCTAATTTTAAAGCTCTTCTAAAGTATTTTTCTGCTTCACTATGTTTGTTTTGCTTCCCTAAAATTACACCTGCAAGATTGAGTACAGCGCTATTCTCAGGTTCCATTATAGCAATACGCTCCAACAAATTCAATGCGAAATCATAATTCCCTTTTTCGTTATAAACATAGGCTAAAAGTTCCAAAGCTTTGGTATTTTTTGATTCGAAAAAAATAATACTTTTTAATTTTTCTTCTGCTGAATCAAAATCCTTAATTTCTATCAAATTAACAATTTCATTTAAATTTTCATTTGCCATAAATATATTTTTTTAATGAAAGTTATACAATTTTTATGCCACTAATTTTTAAAGAACTCTTCAACTTTTGCATCTAAAATTTCTTTATGTTTTTCTTGAATCGTCTTGTAAATGTGACTTTTTAGTTCATTTTTATCAATTTTATAAACTACATAGTAAGCAAATCCCGTTTTCAAAGTATCAATTTTAGTTTTAGATGGATTGAAATTATAGTTATAGGTTTTAACTGCATCTTTAGAAATTTTTTCTAATTTATCTTCACTCAATCCATTATTATTTTTGATCATAAAATTTGCAAAATCATTCTTAATTATATTTTGGATTATATCAACATGTTCTCTATAATATTTTATAGCTGCATCTTCCTTAGCTTTGAAAACAAATTTAGAGTTTATTGTTTTACTAACTAATACTTCATTTTTAGGATTAACTTCAACTTCCCCTAAATCTGTATTTACTTTTAATACTTTATTAGATGAACATCCAAAAAATAATATTCCAACTGCTAATGATAAAACTAATTTTTTCATTTTACCCCTCCAATAAATCCTAATGAAAAATTAAATATACAATTTTTTTTTAAATTTTAAAATGATAGGTTGGTAAATATTAAGATTTTATCCTAACAAGGACGTAGTAAATTCCATTTTTTAAGTCTGCCCATCGAGATATGACTTGATAATTTGTTATTGTAGCCTGGAAAGTTTGATCCTGGATTTCATCTCCTACATTATCCTCTGTTTTCATAAGAGCTGAATTTTTTGAATATTTCATAATCGCAAGTTGCTTGATAGCATGTTTTTCCGCTTCTTCCCAAGTTCTATAATCATAATAATATTGATCACATGAGCCTATACAGTACTCATAGCCTTTTTCTTCAGGCAAATTTTCCAACCACTTTGGTGCTTTTTTACTAAACCTTTCTTTTTGCAACAAAGATTTTGGAATATCACAATCTTCCATTGTAACTAAAGCAAAAAATGAATTATTCGGAGTAACAAACCAATCATTAATTTTAAAATTATTAGATTTATAAATTTCAAAAAAAGCGTTAGTATCGAATGCTATTTTTTCATAACCTGAAACCGCATAATTACCTGCTTCTGTTTTCCAATTTAAATTAGCACCAAAGATTGTCATTGATTTTGAAGAAGCGTATTTTTTTGAAGCAAAATATCTTACGTATGGCTTAATCGAATCTTTGTAATAAGGCCTAGAGAATTGTACAACAAAATTTGAGCAAGGAACTTGCCCTTGCTCAATAAACCATCTTGGTACTGGTTGACTTTGTGCAAATAAATGAAACTCTGATAGTAATAAAAATATTTTTATTACTCTATTCAATTATTTATTTCCACCTTCCATTTTTTCAATTTCTTTATCTAATTCTTGGAAAGTTTGTGAAGCTCTAACTTTTGTATAAATTTGTTCATTTTGTTTAATTTGCTTTAGTAAAGCTTCTTTTGCTGCACCTAATGGTAATTTAACTAATACATAAGCTCTATAAGTATTACCATCTTTTAATGTTTTTTGTTTTTCAATTTTACTACCAATTAAGCTTTGATTTACTATTGTTTTGTTAGCTTTTGTAAATTGATCTAGTAATTGAGAATCTTCGCCAATTCCCGTTTCTTCAGTAAATCTCTTTTCCAACCCTTGAACTTTAACTTCTAATTGTTTAGCTATTTCAGCTCTTGCATCTTGTACTGCTTTATCAACAGCAAGTTGTTTATCTCTTGATGTAGCTGTTTTAGCAGCGAATAAAATGTTTGGATCTTCAGGCACATTAGTATACCATTCTGGCTCATCACCTTCTGTTGTTGCTGGTAAATTATGTTTAGAACCGCCACAACCAACATACAATAACGAAATTGCCAATATTGATAAGATTACAAATAATTTTTTCATCTTTGCCTCCATTTTATAGGTTTTGTTTTTCTTGGTTACAAAATAACCATTTCTTTTTTTAATGTCAAGATTGTGATTATTATTATATCTAATTTAATATTATTTTAATATATTTTACATTTTAATTTAACATAGATGATACTTATCATTAATGCTATTTATATCTTTAATCCCAATTTAGTCGCTTTTCTTTTTTAATATAATTAAATAATTTACTTTTTGCAAATTAAATAATATTTTATTATATTTGCATTGGCTAACAGCATAGTCCCCAACCCCGCCAGGGCCGGAAGGCAGCAACGGTAAGGATGATTGCTGTGTAGCCCTTTTTTTTTATGGTAATGCATTACCACGAGCTAAAACAAGAATTTTATACCATTCTTCTCTCGTCAACTTTTTGCCTACAACATCTATCATACTATTTAATCTTTCTAAATTTATAGAACCCAAAACAGGTAATATCTTTGCAGGATGCGTTAACAAAAATAATATTTGTATTCCTTCTATTGTTGTTTCATATTTCATCGCTAAAAATTTGAGATATTCCCTTAATTCATAATTTTCTGTATTATTTATAAAACCTTTCCCTAATGGCGACCAAGCTTGTATAGTTATATCATTAATTCTACTGTAATTTAGTATATTTTGTGCATTAAATGGTTTAAAATTTAAATTATTAAAGGTTACTTCTTCTTCAAAAACACCATAATTTTGTAAATTAATTTCTATTTGATTAAAAAGCAATTTTTCATCTGTATACTTTTGTAATAATTCTAATTGAAATGGGGAATGGTTACTTACACCAAAATATTTTACTTTACCATCATTTTTTAATTTTTCAAATGCTTTTGCAACCTCCTCAGGTTCACATAAAATATCAGGACGGTGCAGCAATAATATATCTATGTAATCTGTTTGTAATCTTTTCAAACTATTTTCAACTGAATTTACTATATGCTCATAACTAAAATCATATCTCCCAACAATTCCATATTCTGGATCATCTTTCCTTCTAATGCCACATTTTGTTTGAATAATTATATTTTCTCGCTTTATTGAACGCTCTTTTATATATTCACCAAATATTTTTTCAGATTTCCCCATTGAATATATATCAGCGTGATCAAAAATATTTATTCCCTTTTCAATCACATTATCTAATAACTTAAAAATATAATTTTTATGTTCATCCTCATAATTTTCCGCATCCCATTGCCCTCCAATTCTCATACAACCATATATTACCCTTGAAATTTCTAAATCACTATTTTTAATTTTTATTAGTTCCATTTTTTACTCCTAATGTAATGCTTAATACAATAATTGTTAAAATTGTTGCTGTAATCCAATAAGCCACTTTGGCATCTATATCTAATAATTCTGAACTAACAAGCGGCCCTACTAATGTACCAAATCCATAAGATGATGAATAATATCCATTAGCCTCTGCTGTATGTTGTTTCTCAATTTTTGCCATTGTGTAAGATAAACCTAAAGAATATAATTCAGGAACTAAACCACCCAAAAGAAAAAATATTATTGATTGAACAATTAAATTATCAATATAAATAGGAAAAGATAAGAATATTACCAATAGCAATAATGTTAATTTTATGTATTTAAGATAGTTTGTTTCATCAAATACTTTTGACAAATAATAATATACAACAATTCCACCTAAAACAAAAGCTGTTATTAAAACAGATGTTTCGTTTTGATTAAAACCTGTTCTTAGTCCATAAATTGGTAATACAACTGTAATAGATGATTCAAAAAAACCATATAAAATCGCTGAAATTATTCCAATTAATGGTAAATTTTTAATATTTAAATTTTTATGTTCTTCCTCCCCACCTTTTGGTAGCTTACAATCTAATAATTTAAGATAGGAAATTATTAATACAACAAGTATAATAATAGTAGCAATTGCATAAGGTAAAATAATATTTACATTTACAGTCCATATTAATGCACTCCCAATAGCTATACCTAAAGAAAATATCATAATATATAATGTTATATTTTTATTCCTTTTCTCTTCAGTTGATAGAACATTAATTAAAACCTCAGTAGAGACGAAACCAAAAGTAATTCCTATACCCATTATTGCACGCGAAATAAACAAAATTGGTATATTAAATATCATCGGTAAGCCAATTGAGCCAATCAGCATCAAAACCATACCAGTAATAAATATTTTTTTTATACCATAATGATTAATTAATTTCCCTGTAATAAATGAAAAAATAAAAATTGTTAGATAAGACATTGTAACAAATAATCCATTAATCCAAGTAGGCATATGATTTTTTTCTAAAAGAATTACAGTCACAGGACCAAGTAAACCTAAAGATATACCAACAGTTGATATTCCAAGTATGCACAAAATCATCTGTTTATGCAGAGTTTTAGAATCCATTTATTACCTTTTATTATTTCAAAATAATTATTTATTTTTGTAAATTTAATAATAATTAAATTCTAATCAAAAAGCGAAAGGCTCAAATAAATGAGGAAAAACGTAAAAATAAAACGCCCCGAACTAATGGCACCGGCAGGAGATTGGATTTCCTTCTATGCTGCAATAAATGCTGGCGCCGATGCAGTATATTTTGGTGTTGATGAATTAAATATGAGAGCTAAAGCCAAAAATTTTGGCTTTGATGAAATGAATAAATTAGTCAAAATTGCTCATAAAAACAACGTTAAAGCTTATTTAACTCTCAATACAATTGTTTATGAAGATGAATTAAAATTAGCTGAAAAAATTGTTAAAAAAGCCAAAAAAGCTGGCGTAGATATGATAATTTGCTGGGATTTTGCTGTTATTAATCTTTGCCAAAAATACGATGTAAAATTTGCAATTTCCACACAAGCATCTATTTCAAACTCTTCAGCTGCTAATTTTTATGAAAAAATAGGTGCTAGCAGAGTTGTACTTGCAAGAGAATGTACTCTAGAACAAATCAAACAAATTAGAAAAAAAACAAAAGCTGAAATTGAAGTATTCGTCCACGGCGCAATGTGTATCTCAATTAGTGGAAGATGTTTCCTCAGCCACGATATGTTCGGTAAAAGCGCCAACCGCGGCGAATGTATTCAACCTTGCCGCAGAGATTTCACCGTTAAAGAATACGAAATTGTTGATAATGCTACAAACAAAAGCCTTATTTTAGGCACTGATTATGTCCTTTCTCCAAAAGACTTATGTTCTATTGAATTTCTCGATCAAATCATAGAAATTGGCATAGATTCCTTAAAAATTGAAGGCCGCAAACGCTCTCCTGAATATGTTAGCAAAACCGTTTCTATATATAAAAAAGCAATTGATTTAATTCTAGATGGGAAATATACCCCTACTATTAAACAACAATTCTTAAATGAATTAAACGAAGTGTACAATCGCGGTTTTTCTTCTGGATTTTATTTCGGTGAGCCCGGAACTAATGAATTCACCAAAGCCTATGGCTCCATTGCTACCACTAAAAAAGAATATATTGGCAAAGTCACAAATTTCTTCAAAAAAACAAATATAGCCGAAATCAAAATTGAAACTGGTACAATTGAAAAAAATTCCAAAATACTAATAATCGGAAACGATTTCGGAACTTATGAATATCAATTAGAAAATATAATGTGTAACGAGCAATTTGTCGATAACGCAAAAAAAGGTGATATAATAACATTTAAAATTGATAAACCACTACGACGAAATTTACAAATCTATAAAATAGTTCCTAACACAAATAAATAAAATATCTTCATTTTTTTTATTATATTACTCAGACGGTGTAAGCTTAAGCCCCTTGCGGCTTGTGACAAGCCGCAAGGGGCAGCGGGCCGTTCCGGCCCGCTAAAAATCTTTTCTTTGACACCTAACAAAGTGTAGTGCTTTGAGCCTTTATACTCATATCTTTCCAAAATACCAGGCAACCCGTAAAGTGTTAGATAAAAATTAAGCTTTTAACGAAGCTAATATGTAATTTTGCAAATTTTTACATTTGATGCGATGTTTTTTTATAATATAATTGCATTTACAATTATATCGTAAAAGCTATTATATCGTATTTACAAATATGTCATCGAAAATTACTAATATATCGTATATACAATTATATTGTAAATACAAATATATTTCTGAATTTTGTTAATATATCGTAAATACAATTATATCATTTTTACGAAAATATTATCAGGCTTTTAAAATTTGCAACCAAATTAAAATATTTATGTTAAATCTATATGGTAAATATATAATTATTGGAAGCAATTGATAAAAGGTTGTATATAGCGTAGTAAATCGAATATTTTGGGCTTCAGCCCGCCCGTGCGCACAGCGCACGGGCTTAAGCCTACACCGTCCGAGCTAAATATAAAGATTCTCTTCAATATCTATAAATTTAAAATAATCAAGGAATTACCTTTACACCTTCAAAATTCATCTGGCTAATATAAAGATCCGATGAAATTCCAATTTTTTTAAGTGCCTCAGCTTGTAAATTTAGCGAAATTTCAGCCAATGATTTATCATTAAAAACAGAAAAAACTGATGGGCCGGAACCAGAAATGCTTGCAGCAAGTGCACCATTTTCATAAGCAATATTTTTAATGGTGGTAAATTCCGGAATAAATATTGATCTGACAGGCTCAATTATTATATCAATCAAAGAATTTTTCAACAATTCGTCATCACCATTTTGCAAAGCAATTACTGTTGTAGCAATATTACCCCATTGTTTAGTTACAAGTTCTAATTTAATATCCTTTCGCAAAATCTTTCTAGCATCTTCGGTTTTTACTTCGATATGCGGATGTATTATTGAGAAATAATAATTTTTTTTCACATTTAATTTTATAATTTCCAATTTCGGATATTGCTTAACAATAATAAATCCACCATACAAACAAGCAGCAACATTATCAGCGTGAATAGAACCACTTACTTTTTTTTCGCCTTCTAAAACATATTCCAATAATTTATCTTTAGGCAAAGGATTTTCTAACATCTGATTTAACGCATATACGCCAGCTACACTACTTGCAGCACTTGATCCCAAGCCACTACCAAATGGCATTTTTTTATGTATTTTAATATTTAAACCAACTTTTAAATCAAAATCATTCAAAAACTTTAATAAAGATATTGTTACTGTGTTCTTTTCTATTTCATAAGGTAACAATCCATTATCGCCAGTAATTTCCAAAATTTTTATTCCATTTGAATTATTGTTAATTTCTATTTCTACAACATCACCAGGATTTTCCAATGCAACACCGAAAATATCAAAACCACAAGTAAAATTAGCTATTGTAGCGGGAGAAAATACTTTAATATAATTTTTTTTTAACATCTTAAACCCTTAAATTACTTTAGCAGCTTTTAAGAAATCAGCAAAAACGCCCCCTGCAGTTACTTCTGCGCCGGCTCCTGGTCCTTTAACAATTAACGGCAACTCCAAATATCTATTTGTATAAATTGCGACTATATTTTCACTATTTCTTAAATTGAAAAATGGATGTTCCTTAGGAATAAAGTTAATCTTAGCATTTGCTTTATCCTCAATTTTGTTATATGTAGCAATATATCTCAAAACTGTATTAGATTTATCAGCTTTTTCGATTAATTTTTCGTAATAATCATCCAATAAGTAAATTTTATTCCAAAAATTTTCAACGCTTACTATATTAATATGTTTAGGAATTAAATTTTCAACATTTACTTTATTTAAATCAATTAAGCTACCTGCTTCTCTTGCAAGAATTAGAATTTTACGGGCAACATCCATCCCACTTAAATCATCTCTTGGATCTGGTTCAAGGAAACCTTTACCCTTAATCTCTGTTAAAATATCACTAAATTTTTTATTCCCTTTTAAATTATTAAATAAATAACTTATAGTACCAGATAGTACACCTTCAATTTTAATAATTTCATCACCGGATGCAATTAAATCTTTAATTGTATTAATAATTGGTAAACCTGCTCCTACATTAGCTTCGTAATAAAAACCAGCATAATTTTCTTTAGCAGCCGAATGAATTTTATGATAAAATTTAATATTTGAAGAATTTGCTTTTTTATTCGGTGTAACAATAAATATTCTATTATTTAATATTTCAGGATAAAAATTAATAGGCTCTTCACTAGCTGTACAATCTATAAAAATCTTATTTGGAATAGCTAAATCTTGCATTTTTTGAGTAAAAATAGTTAAATCAGTTTTTTTACCATCAATTAATTTTTCATCAATCTGCGAAATATCGATACCATTCTCATCAATAAGCATTTTTTTAGAATTAGCAATACCAACAATTTTGGGCTGAATATTATGGTATTCAACCAAATAATCAATTCGCTCATTAATTTGTTTTAAAAATGTTTTACCAATCAATCCTAAACCTACAATAAATAAATTAACTTCTTTCCTATTTGCAAAAAAGAATGCATTATGTATAGCATTTTGAGCTTTTGCTACATCATTTTTAGAAATAACAGCTGATATATTTAATTCTGTTGAACCCTGAGCAATAGCAACAATATTTACGCCATATTTTCCCAATGAATTAAAAACCTTAGCTGCTAAACCAACACGATGCCTCATATTTTCTCCAACCACAGCAACAATTGATAAATTTTTATCTATCAAAATTTCATTTACAATACCATTTGCAATCTCTAATTTCAGTTCTTGTTTTAAAGCTTTTAAAGCTTGATTTTCATATTCTGGCAAAATTGCAAAACAAATAGAATGCTCACTTGAGGCCTGGGTTATCAAAATAACATTAATATTAGATTTTGCTAAAGCCGAAAATATCCTTCCAGCAATACCACTAACCCCAATCATACCACTTCCTTGCACACGAACCAAACAAACGTCATTTAAGCTAGATATTCCTTTAATATCATAAATATTTTTTGTTGGCTTAATACAAATTTTAGTGCCCGGAAATTCTGGATTAAAAGAATTTTTAACTAATATAGGAATTTTTTTAATCATCGCTGGGCGCATTGTAGGCGGGTAAATCACTTTTGCTCCAAAATGAGAAAGTTCCATTGCTTCATCATAACTTAAATCCTTCAAAGAAAATGCTGATGGGACATAACGTGGATCTGCAGTCAAAATACCATCAACATCTGTCCATATTTCAATAACTTCTACACCTAATGCCGCTCCAAATATAGAAGCAGTATAATCAGAACCACCTCTTCCTAAAGTTGTTGTGTTCCCTTGCTCATCAGATGCTATAAAACCTGTTGTTATATATAGCCCTTGCTTGTTAATTCTATTTTGTATTAATTTATTCGTTATTTCAAAATTTACATTTGCCATTCCATAGTTAGAATCTGTTTTGATCACATCCCTACTATCAAGATAATATACGTTATCTTCATATTGTTTCATTGAGTTGTAAATAATATAGGCAGATAATCTTTCTCCATAACTTAATAATACATCTGATGTCTTACGTGTTAAATCTTTTATGTAAGATATACCTTTTAATATATCTTCTATCTCATTCAGAATTATTTTAACATCAGCTATTGCTTTACTTCTATATTTTATCGCAACTAATTCTGTAATTGCGTCCATATGTCTTTTTGTTAAAGTATTAAAATCATCCTCTGGGAAAACTCCAGATGTTGCCTTGTTCCCTAATTTAATTAATTCATCCGTTACACCTTGAAATGCTGAAAATACAACTATCAATATATTGTTTGTAAATAAACTATCGTTTATAATTTTTATTACATTTTTTATTCTTTCAGGATTTCCTACAGAAGATCCACCAAATTTCATTACTTTCATATTTTACTCCAATAGTATTTTGTTTAAATGTATACATTTATATTAAAAAAATCAATCTTTAATATTAAATTCATTTAAACATTTCAATAAAATTCTTTAAACAAAATTAATATCGTATATACGATACATATATATTGTATATACTATATTTTTGAAACGATATTTTTATACTACTAAATAATAATGTTATACCATTTATATAAAAATTTTACAGGCTCTTGCTTTTTGATAAAATTAATATTATATTTTTGTTATGAACAACAAAAACATCAAAATAATTAATACTATCCTTTTATTAAGTTATTTAATTTCTTTTATCGGTTTTACAGAAATTGATCATATATGCCATAATACTAAACATTTAATCTCCATAAATTCATCAAATATAAACTGCGATTGTCAACACAATTGTAAATTGGATCTTAACAATATTAATAACGAAAATTCCACCACAGTATTTAATTCCCAATCTAATTGTTGCGAAAACATAGTTAAATATTACAAAATTGATGATTCCCAAATCAAAAATTCATCAAACATATTTTTCTTACCAGCTTTATTAAGTATTATTTTCTTAACAACCTTACAATTTGAGTTTTTCTCATTTAAGCATATTAATTTTTTAATAGCAAATCATAAACACCCAATATATATCAAAAACTCCTCACTTCTGATTTAGACCTTAATATTTACCATCAACTTTTTTATTAATTTCATTCATTCATTAAACATTTGAGGATAGCCATGAAAAGCATTTTATTTATCGTCATTACTTCATTAACACTTTTTGCATTAAACAACGATGAAATTGAAAAAACTATTAAAGTTTTTGGAAATTGTAATATGTGTAAAAATAGAATTGAAGAAGCATTGAAAATTCCAGAAGTAAAATATGCAAAATGGAATAAAAGAACCAAGTTATTAAAAATTATTTATTCTAACTCAATATCACTTGATTCCTTAGAAAAAAGAATTTCAGCTGCAGGCCACGATACTGAAAATTATAAAGCTCCTGATAATATTTATAATACTTTACCTGAATGCTGTCTTTACAGAAACAACTCTAATACTCATTAATAAAAATAGGGACTAAATCCATGAAAATACAAATAATAATATTACTACTACTAAATTTTCTGGCATTTGGACAAAACCAATTTATAAATGGTATTATTTACAATTTCGAAACCAAAGAACCAATTGCCGGAGCAGCAATTTATTATTTAGGTTCGAAAATTGGAACTACATCAGATAACAACGGCAAATTTTCTATACAAAAACTCAATAAACCTCTTATCGTTTATGCTGTTGGTTTTATCACTGATACTCTTTACAAAATCGAAAATAATTTTTCATTAGGTTTACAGCCAAATACTATTAATTTAAAACAAATTACAGTTACCTCATCAAGATTTGGTGAATACAACGATTTTAATGCTGTTCATCGAAAAGCAGTAATATCAGAGAAAGAACTTAAAAAAGCTGCTTGTTGTAATTTATCGGAAAGTTTCGAAACTAATCCCACCATTGATGTTAGTTTCACCGATGCTATTACAGGTATTAAGCAAATTGAATTTATGGGATTTACAGGCTCCAATATACAAACGAACAAAGAAAATATTCCATATTTGCGTGGTTTATTAACAAATCTCGGTCTTTTATACATTCCGGGCCCTTGGTTAAAATCCATAAGTTATTCAAAAGATGTTGGTTCCGTAATAAATGGTTTTGAAGCTTTGACCGGTAGTATCGATTTCGAATTACTCCCTTCGCACGATCACGATCGAAAAGACTTATACTTAAATATTTATGCAGATTCTGACGAAAGATTTGAATTTAATACTTCTTATAAATATGAATTATCACATGAATTTAGTGGTATTACTTTCATCAATACAAATATTCGTAATATGAAAATTGATAGAAATAATGATAATTTTATTGATATACCAACTACAAAAAATTATAACATTCTACAAAAATTCCAAATTTTTATTGATAATTTTAAAATTAATACAGGTTTCCACTTTGTTAAAGATAGAAGAAACGGTGGCTCAATAACTAATTATTATCCATATACTTCAGATAATCAATTATTCTCCATTTATTCCAAAATAGGTTACATTTATTCTGACAAAAACAGCACTGGCCTACAACTACAATATACCGACTACCAAACTGACGCAAATTACCTTAAAAAGTTGTACACTGGCAAAATGAAAACATTTTATATGAATTTGATTAATAATGTAGAAATTGAACACGAAATTTTAAATACAAAATTTGGTGTAAGTGCTATTTTAGATGAATATAATGAAACTTTCAAAAATAAAATTTATAACCGAAGTGAAAATGTTTATGGTGCATTTTTAGAATTTAGTGGCAAATTAAATGAAAATTTCAATTATGTAACTGGAATTAGATATGACTATCACAATTATTATAAAAGCTTCATTATTCCTAAAATTCATATAAGATATCAATTTAACGAAGATTTAGTTTTAAGAGCTGGTTATGGCGAAGGCTTTAGAACAGTTAATATTTTTAACGAATACTCTCAAACTTTTTTGAGTAACAAAAATATAGAAATAGATAAAAAATCGACATACGGATATGGTTTATCTTTTGATAGAACAAAGAATTATGGTATAAGTTTAACATATAACTTCATTTTTAATTATAATAATGCTTCTTTTATAGTAGACTATTTTTATACTAAATTTTCGCAAGCAACAATAGTTGATTTACATAAAAATGATGAAATTAGATTTTCTAACATCAAAAATGGTATGTATTCCAATTCATTACAATTAGAATTAAATTTTGTATTATATCCAAAGATTGAAACAAAATTGGCTTATAGATATTTAACAACAAAGCAAAAAATTAATAATCAATACGAAGATAAATATCTTGTGCCCACTAATCGAGCTTTAATAAATATGAGTTATTCCTCTGACAAAAGTTATTCAACATTTAATTATCAAATAGATTTCAACGCAAATTACTTCGGAAGTAAGAAATTACCAACAAATACAAGCAATAATTTATCAGATCATTCCCCAGATTTTATTCTCTTTAACGCCCAATTCACATTAAAATATAAATTATTGGATTTCTATATCGGTTGCCAAAATATAAGTGATTACAAACAAAAAAATCCAATAATCGATTATCAAAATCCAGATAGTCAAAACTTCGATGCTTCAATTATTTGGGGACCAATCTCAGGTAGAATGCTTTACACTGGTTTAAGATATTATTTGTAGAAAAATATCAGGCTCTCTTAAAGAAGGGAGCCTTTTTTCTTTATTGGCTCAGACAGTATAAGCTTAAGCCCCTTGCAGCATAACCTGCAAGGGGCAGCGGGCCGGAACGGCCCGAAAAAATTTTGCCACCGATTTCAATAGGTGCCAAAAATAAATGTAGGGTGGCATTGATATGCCACCTTTTTGGCATTGAATGCCACATAGGTAGCGCATGAAGATAGAAAATTTATAAAGTTTAGATTTAAATTAAAAGGTTTCTTTATTTTGGGGCGTCAGCCTGCCAGCGAGCGTAGCGAGCTGGCTATGCTTACACCGTCTGAGCTAAATATAATTTATTTAAAACAAAATAAGGCAAGGTGACTAGTGCTCCCTTGCCTTCTAAATGTCAAGATTATATCTAATTTACTTTTATAATCTTATTATAACACCTTCATCATTATAAATGGCAAGCCCTCCTTCAGTTCCAAGCCATACGTTATTGAATGCATCAACTGAAACAGAGTACACAGAATCCGATGGGATTGCAGATGTTTTTCTATTGAATACTTCCCATTTTTTCCCATCATATTTTATTAAACCATTCCCCCAAGTACCAAACCATTTGATATTCTTATCAATAGCAATTGATTTTACTAATACTTCTGGAAGGTTATAATCGGCAAATTTAAAGAATACTTTCTCTTTAGTAAATTTGTCGATTCGAATTAAGCCTTTATCTGTAGAAGCCCAGACAAAATTACCTTCTAATGCTAAGGCGTAAACTGTTTCACCCTTTGCAAATTGAACCCAAGTAGGTTCTTTTGAAAAAGCTATAGTTGTAGCTATAGCAACGATGAATAAAGCAATTGCTTTCATTTTTCCCCCATTGTTTAAGATACCCTACTGTAAGTTAATATAAAAATAATATAATATCAAATTATTTTATGCTTATATAATTAATATTAATATATGTACAATATTATATAATATTTATCACTTATTGTGGTCTACCAAAAAAAAAGAGCCATTAGCTAAAAGCTAAAGGCTCTTTTTTAGTGATCGCGGATGGGATTGAACCATCGACCCTCTGCTTAAAAGGCAGATGCTCTACCACTGAGCTACGCGATCGTTACAAGTTTTTGTAAATATGAAAATCAAATATACTACATTTTTTTTAAAAAAGCAAGTTTTTTTTCAAAATTAAATTAATTTTGTATTTTTTTAATTTATATATATATTTGCTGTTTAATCTTTGAGGCAATTATGGCTAAAACACCAAATAAACAAAAAAAATATGAACCTTTAAATTATAGTTCGATTTTTCCATTTTATTTAACTAAATTAAATTATATTTTTTTAATTATTGCTATCATTGTTTTAGTTATTGGTTTTTATTTAATGACATTAGGTGAATGGGATTCTCCTATCTCCTTAACTATTGCTCCCCTTGTTGTTTTATTTGGTTATATTGTTGTTGTTCCATTTGGAATTTTCAAACGTTTTAAAAAAAATTAAAATGTTATTAGCTAAAGTAACCGGAAATGTTGTGGCCACGCAAAAAGACCCTACTTTGGTTGGGCATAAACTTCTTCTAATACGATATTTGAACTTAGATGGCACTCCCCAAGGGGACGAAGATACAGTTGTCATTGATCTGTGTGGCGCAGGTATAGGCGATACTGTCTTAATAGTTGATGAAGGTGATGCAGTTCAGCAAATTTTAGGCCATGCAAATTCTCCGGTCAATAAAATGATAATCGCAATTGTAGACCATTACGATATACCTTAAACTATATGCAAATAATTGATATTGAATTAGAACAATTTATATATCTTAATTTTTTACTCTCTATTAAAAGTATTGGACCTAAACGCTTAATAAATATTATCAAAAAATATCCATCAATTGTTGAGCTAAGAAAAGCAAACAATAAACATCTCGAAAATATTGATTTACTATCAAACATTATTGCTAATTATATACTCTCATCCTTATCAAATTACTTTAAATATGAAAAACTTTTTAGCTCACATTATGATTATTGTTTGAAAAATAATATTTCAATTATTCCTTACTGGTCTGAAAAGTATCCTAAACAGCTTTCAGAAATTGATGATCCACCAATTCTTATTTATTTAAAAGGGGACATAACTTCTTACAATGAAAATTCTATTGCTATAGTAGGGACTAGAAATCCAACTCATTACGGAAAAACTCAAACCGAAATTTTAACCAAAGATTTAGTTAATAATAATATTACTATTGTCAGTGGCCTCGCTTTAGGAATTGATACTATCGCACATAACACAGCTTTAAAATATAATGGCAAAACAATTGCTATAATTGGTAGTGGACTTGATATTATTTATCCTTCTCAAAATAAAACTCTAAGTGAAAAAATTATCGAAAATGGTATTTTAATTTCTGAATATTCTTTAGGTACACAACCAAATCCAGAAAATTTCCCTAGAAGGAATAGAATTATTTCTGCATTAAGCAAAGCTGTACTTGTAATTGAAACTCGTATGAACGGTGGTGCAATAATAACTGCTAAAATTGCAATTTCACAAAATAAAAAGCTTTATGCTATTCCTGGAAATATTTCATCTGAAATGAGTGATGGGACTAATTTTTTAATAAAGACAAATAAAGCTAAGCTTATTACTTCTGCAAACGATATCATTGAAGATTTAGGACTTTTTGCTAAAATGGATAAAAAAGATTTGTCTAAATTAAGTTTAGGTATATTTGAATTAGAAATTATGAATTTACTTAATGATGAGCCAAAACATATAGATGATGTAGCACGGAATTTAAATTTATCAACGCAAGACACGCTTGTTTCGTTATTAAATCTGGAATTTGAAGGTCTTATAAAACAGCTCCCTGGGAAATACTTCATTAAACTTTAATTATTGCGGTATATCGTTATCATCGTCATCAAAAGTTGGCAATTCATCAGAAGCGATAAAAACTCTTGAACAAACTTCACCTTTAAACCTTCCAATTTCTTTACAGATTTTATGCTGCTCGAGTGCTCTTTTGAATGCATTTTTATCGGTTGGATCTAATCCAAATTCATTTAATCCAACTTCTTCGCATTCTTTACAAAATAATACTTTTTCATTATTTGAGCTGTTTATTATTTCGTCGAGTGTTTTTTCTTTTCTTGCCATTATTCAACTCTTTTCAAAATATTTGTTTGGTAAAATGGTTCGTAGTCTTTACCACCACAAGGAATAATATCATTTTCTACGAACTTATCGTATTTGTAACAGTAAACATTATTTTTGTCAAAAAAGTTGCATGTTGCGCACATTGAATTATTTATAATTTCTTTATTCTGATTATAAAACTTTAAATAACTTTTATATGATGGTAAAGCAACAAATACAATAATTAACAGGAAAAAATAGTAAAATGGATTTAAATAATTAACTACATACTTTTTGGTTAATAAAAAAAATACAATTGAAAATGCAAATGTAATCAAAATATTAAAATAAATCTTCCCCATTAAAAATACTTATTTATTACTTGTTTTAAGAAACCTTTTGAAGAAAAATTATAATTTTTTAATAATGTGAGATTTTCATACCAAATATTAGGATTTTCACCATTTAACCAACGCCAATCGTTGAAATATCCAATATAAGCATAAATTTTAGGTTTACAGTTAACTCCTGCTAAGTGTAATAAGGCAGTATCCACTGTTATTAAATAATCCATTTTTGATATGAAAGAATAAGAATCATAAAAATCTTTTATATTATCTTTCAATTGAATTATTCCATTTTCTTCCAAAAGTTTAACTTCTTCATCAGTAGCATCAAGTTGGAAAGAATATATTTGATATTTATTTTTATATGGAATTTCTGTTAAGAATAGAAATTCTTCTAAAGGTAAATTCCTTATATGCGTATGCTTATGTTTATCAGAACCACGCCAACAAATACCAATTTTCAATTTGTTTTCTACTTCTGGAATTTTAATTTCTTTTGTTGGAATACCAAAACAAGAATCTTTTTTACAATCGAAGATATTGTCTATAAAATGTTTAATTAAAGACAATTGATAAACGTAATAGTCATATTGAGATACTGAAATATTACCATTTATATCAATTATATTATCTATAAAATTAAGTTTTTGTAATAACGTAATTAAATTTTTCCTTACAGCAAAAGTTAAATTAGAATTTGGATATTTAATTTTCAAATATTTTATAAATCTCACAAAATTTATTGCATCTCCATAACCTTGTTCAAATAAAATTAAAATTTTTTTATCATTCAAGTTTTCGCCATTCCAATATGGAATTTCGAAATTTTTATATTTCAGTTCAGGTGTAATTCTTCTATATTCATATTCTTCAAAACCTTCGACAAAATTTCCTTGTGTTAATAAAATTGTAGCTAAATTGAGATGCACTCCATAACGATTAAAATCATTTCTTATAACTTGTTTGTATAAGCTTACAGCATCATTAAATTTGCCAATAACTTGCAATAATGACGCATAATTATACAATATATCATTATTATTAGGTTCCAATGCTAAAGCTTCTTTGTAAAGTTCTTCTGCTTGCGAATAATTTTCATTTTTTTGATATAAATTAGCTAAATAATTTAATGCTAATATATTATTCGGTTCTATGATTAACGCCTTTTGATAATATTCAATTGCTTTTACAGTATCTTTTTTTTCAGTATATATTTCACTTAACTTTAAAATTGAATGTATATCTTTAGGATTATTTTTATGTAATTCTAAATATGTATTTAATGCATCGTCAAGATTATTTTTTAATTCATTTTTAATTGCTTCAATAATTTTTAAGGCGTTATTTTCAGGTGCAAGCATTTTCAATTCATTATAGAGTTTATCTGCTAACTCATTATTACCAACTTTATAAAGAAAAATTATTATTGCTGGATATTTATTGTAATCTTTTAACCATTCAATATAATATTGAGTATACAATTTATTTGCTTCTTCAATATTATTATCTAATAAGTTTATGAAATTTTGGTAATTTTTATTTGGTAGAGTTATATTTTCGGTTAAATTATTAATATAACTAATCAGTTCATCAATTGGTTCATCCCAAATTTTATATTTTTTTTGCCTAAATATTCTGAAATTTTTGTAAAATAATGAATAATTTAAATTATCGAACCAGCGCCAGTCAGCGTTATACTTTAGTAAAAGACAAGTTTCCTTTCCTAAAGCACCGGAAAGGTGTGCAACTGCTGTATCTACGCAAATTACTAAATCAACATTACTTATTATTGCAGCTGTATCTTCAAATGTCTCAATTATATCGTTTAGTATTGTTACATTATCATAATTTTTAGTGGGATTATAATTATAAATCAAAATATTTGCATCAATTTTTTGAATTATTGTTTCAATTTGTTGGTCGCTCAAATCTTTTGTTATTATATTACCTGATGATTTTGGAACAAGTAAAATATTTAATTTGGCAGGATTTATATATTTTTCAATTTTTACATTTTTTTGATTATCCGATTTTAAATATGGAATACCTTCATAATCAGGTTTTATATTGAATATATATGGTAAACTCAATAAACTTACGAAATAATCATATTCAAGATTATCGACTTGATTGAAAGTATATATATTTTCACAAATATTAGCTGTTTTGTAAAGTTCGTATAATTCTGGTCGAGTAACAAAAAGAATTTTATAAGCTGTTATTTTTTTCAAATATCTTACAAATTGGATTGAATCTCCAATACCTTGCTCATCATAAACGAGAAGTATTTTATCATCGATATTTTCTCCCTTCCATTCAATACCTTTGAGATATAGTTTGCCATACTTTGGTAATTTTTTACGATATTCATATTTTCCCCATCCTTTTTCAAAATCTTGCAGCATTAAATACATTTCAGCTGCAGAAAACTGAGCGTCATAAAATTCTGGATTTATTGCAATTACTTTTAAATAAAGTTCTAATGCGTTTTGATAAAATTTTGTTTCTTCAAAAAATTTTCCAAGATTAAAATAAGCTTGATAATGATACGGATTAATGGATAAAACTTTAAACCAAAGTTCTGTTGCATTTTCAAAATCTTCATAATAGAAATAAGCACTGCCTAAATTTAGTAATAAATCAACATTATCACTATCATATTTTAATGCTAATTGGAAATATTTTAATGAATTTTCATAATTTTTTAATGTTTGGTTGATTAAACCAAGCAAGAAATATTTATCAAAATTTTCTGAAAATTTATTTTCGATTATTGGAATTATTTGTTTTAATTCATCAGTTTTTTCAATTTGGATGTAAATTTTTGTTAGGGTATTTATAATATCAATGTTATATTCATCGATTTGATGAGCTTTTTGAATGTAGATAATAGCTTTTTCAATTTGATTTAAATGATATAGACATAATCCATAGTTATAATTAAATATAGCATTATTTTGTTGTTGTTCTAAATAAGGACTTAATATTTCAATGACTTTTTGATAATTGCCTGATTTATAAAATTTTAAAGATTTTTGAAAATCATTTTCAAATTGTTGTGTTTTGATTTCTGATTTTTGGTTTTGAGATGAATCAGTTTGATTTAAAAACTCTTGATTTGTTATTTTATTTTCTTCTGATTGGTTTATGATTATAGTTTCAGTTATTTCGCTATTTAGTTGTTGGTTTTTAGGTATTTCAGTATCTGTTTTAGTTTCAGGATGTTGTGATACATAATTATTTAATGTATTATCAATGATTGGGTTGGTTATATTGTTATTTGAGGATTCTATTTCTTCCCCGTGCGAAGCACGGGTTATGCTTATACCGTCCGAGCCCAATATTAAATCATTTAATCTAAAAATTAAGTCTTTCCAATTTGATTTTTTTCGTAAAATTTGCATTGTTGGATAATAAGGCGAAGTTTCAAGTTCCAATTCCCAGCGCCAGTCTGTGAATTCAGGAAGTAAAAGTATAACTTTTTTACCTAAAGCCCCAGCTAAATGAGCAACTGCTGTATCTACTGAAATTATTAAATCGAGTTCATTAATAATTGAAGCCAGCTGGTCAAAATTTGCAAAATTTGGCTCTTGATAATTTTCAAATTTTTGTAAGTGATTATATTTATCGGTTGCTAAATTCCAAAAGCAGATGTTTTTGTTTTCGAAAATAATTTGGAAATCGTCGATTGGGATATTTCTAATGTTGTTTAATTTATGAGCAGGGTTACCTGAAATGCAAAATCCGATATTAAATTTGTAAGTTGTGTTAAGTTTAATTTTTTTAGTAGGGAAAAGGTATGGAATTTTTGTTTGAATATCATTTTTGTCAATTTGAAGTATGGTTGCAATATCAAAAAGAGCGAAATGGGCATCGGGTTGCTCAATATATTGGCCGTAGAAGTAGAGCTCATCTATGTATTTGTAAGATTTAAATAAATCGTAAAGCTCTTTTTTACATTGAAAAGCAATTTTAAGGTTATATTTTTCTTTAAATATAGGTATTAATCGAATAAATTGTATTGTATCACCAAAGCCTTGTTCATCTGATATTAGGACTCGTGTATTAGGTTTTAAGTCTTCTAGTTTACTGAATGGGATTTTTGTGTTTTTGATTTTGTGTTGAAATTCATTTGTTTTCCATCGCCAGTAATATAGTTGAAAACCTTTTTTATAATTACCTTCACGTAAATAAATTAAGGAAAGATTCCAATACGCATCTGGGAATTCAGGATTAAGTTCTATAGTTCTGTTAAAATATTCTTTAGCAGTTTGAAATTCTTGCATTTCATAATAAATTACACCAATATTGTAAATACTTTCTGCGTGATTAGGGTTTATATCCAATACATTTTCGAAAACTTGAATAGCTTCTTTAAATTTATTTGCTCTTTTGAGTGTACAGCCTATATTATAAATGCAATTTATGTCATTATTTTTTAATTCAAGTGCTTTATTGAAATATTCGATAGCAAGTTCATAATTACCGTTTTCTGAAAGTACTATTGCATAGTTATAATTGTATTCGAATTGTTGAGGCTTGAGTTCAACAGCTTTGCGGTAATTAAATATAGCTTTTTCAAAATTATAAACTTTTGAATATAGAAAACCGAGTTTAAAGTTCAAATCGTCATCATTAGTATTTTTACTAATTAGCTCTTCGAGCAATTCAATAGCTTGATGGTAGAGCCCTTTTTCGTATAATTTTGCAACCGTATTTAATACGTGGTTGTAGCTAAATGTTTCCATTTTATATATAATTTGGTAATTTGTTTGCTATTTCCGAATTATTACTTCTTATATACGATAAAATTTTTTTATAATTTTCGCTATCACTTATTTTAATAAAAATTGATGCAAGATATAAAGCTGTTGATAATTTTGGTTCTATATCCATTGATTTTTGAAAATAAACAATTGCATTTTTAAAATCGTTCAATGCGGTAAAAATATTTCCAAGAGCATTTAAAATAATTGTATCATCAGTTTGTTTTTGAAAAATTTCTAATAGAATATTTTTTGCGATGTTGTGGTGTTTATAATTTTGCAATATATTGCAAAAAAAATCTTTTGTATCAGGATCAAATTTAGATATTATTAGAGAAGCAGACTTATCATCAATTTCTTTATTATTTAGTATCTTGATAATGGTATCTGCAAGTTCAGTTTCTATTTTTTTTAGTTCTAGAATAAATTCTTCCAAAACTTCTGAATTTCTAAAATTATATGCAATATTTAATGCAAAAAAGATAATTTTGAAAGGATTTAAGAATATTTCAAAACTGCTTGTACAATAATCTGTTAGATATAAATTATTATTTACGTAGGCAATTGTTAAATGTTTATAAAATTTATCGAAATCATTGATTTTCGCATAATAATTTGCAGCAACCAAATTAAGTAACGGTTGAGATGGATTGGCAGCTAAACCTTTAGCTATAAAATTATATGCTTGGTTAAAGTTTAAGTTATTAAGATAATAATCAGCTATGTATCTTGCAGCGTGAGATAAATAATCGTTCGGAATATCTTGATACTCAATTGCTTTGTTCATATGGAAGAAAGCATAATCTTCATTTTTTAGGATAGAATATGTTTGTGCTAGTTGAAAATGATAGTACCAATTATCTTCAGGATTTTTTAATAAAATATTTAAATTTCTTTTAGCTTTTTTTTGTAAAAGTTTTTCATCAATATCATAACCATAATGTATAATTTCTACAGTTGAATTTAAGATTACATATTTATTTTTGATAAGAGAAGGAAGAATTTGCTCGTGAATTGCTCCTTCAAAATAGATATTTTCACTTCTGTTAAACAAACGAGGATAACTCATCTGATTGGTAAAAATGTTTTTATCAGCAGAAAAACTTTTAACTTTACATAAATAAGCTGTTTTAGCAAGATTTTTGGATTTTTTAATTTCATTAATCTCTTGTATAGATTTATCAGTTAATTTTTCATCAGCATCAATATATAAAATTAAATCTTTATTACATTTGCTAAGAGCAAAATTTCTTGCTTTGGAAAAATTGTCACACCATTCAAAATTAAAAACATCGACATTGTAATTTTTCAAAATATTTAAAGTGTTATCAGTAGAACCAGTATCGACAATAACAATTTGTTCTGCAATAGGTAAAAGATGTTCTATAGAATTTTTAATAAATTTTTCTTCATTTTTGACAATAAGGAAAACGGAAAGAGTTTGCATATGGAAATATTAGTTTTTTTAAATAAGAAATAAGATAAGAAAAAAAAATTAATTAAACAATTTAAAACAAGCGAGGTTGTCCTCGGGGTAAGACAACCTCAACAACATAATATAGGGGGATTTATCGCATAAGCGGGGGACCTATGCTCTTATTTAGTAAGGATAACCAGCTCTTTTGCGAACTTTTTTTGTAATATCGAAAGTTTTTCTAAAAACATTTTCTTCTTCTTCAGACATAATGTAATTACGTCTTGCCATCACTCTTTTAGCTGTTTCAATAGCTCTTTCAAGGTCATAAGTTGTGCTAGCAGAACCACACCCTCCCCAAGTAAATGACGGGAGGCTTTTAGAAGGAAATCCAGCACCAAAAACATTACTTGAAAAACCAACCACTGTTCCTGTATTAAACATTGTATTTATAGCAACTTTTGTATGATCGCCAATTACGACACCGAGAAATTGTTGATTT